>Ga0075429_100002534_pt1 | contig 15389 bp, 13 predicted proteins | sample RhiMetdeltSRZDD3_FD_75295 | JGI IMG/M metagenome (GOLD analysis project Ga0075429, IMG submission 75295) | Populus rhizosphere microbial communities from Tennessee, USA - Rhizosphere MetaG P. deltoides SRZDD3 | ecosystem: Host-associated > Plants > Roots > Rhizosphere > Soil | place: USA... | reverse complement strand
GCGGTCGAGATGCCCGCGCCGCGCGTACTCCTCCATGAGCCGCTGGCCCATCGCGCCCGCGCACTGGTCGGTGTTCTGCTTGGCCCACACGAGCTTCGCCACGATGTCCGACGGGCCGGCCGCCCAGCCGAGGCGGACGCCCGGGAAGAAGGTCTTGGAGAACGTCCCGGCCTGGACGACGACGTCCGGCGCGAGGCTCCAGAGGCTCGGCGGCCGCTCGTCGCTGAAGGACAGCTCCCGGTAGGCCACGTCTTCGAGGACGAGCAGGCCGTGCGCGCGGGCGAGCCCGACGAGCGCGTGACGCCTCTCAATGGAGAGCGACACGCCGGCCGGGTTCTGGAAGTCGGGGATCGTGTACAGGAGCTTGGGCGCCCGCCCGGTCGCGAGCATCCGCTCGAGCTCGTCCACGGCGAGGCCCTCGGCGTCGAGCGGGACGCCCTCGACCTGCGCCTCGAACCCCTGGAAGGCCATGATCGCGCCGAGGTACGTGGGCGCCTCCACGAGGACACGGTCGCCGGAGTCGACGAACGCCTTGCCGACGAGCTCCATCGCCTCGATCGCGCCGCTCGTCAACATCAGCTCACCGTCGGCGGGCCGCAGGCCCTCCAGGCGCTCGAGCCGGTCGGCGACGAGCTCGCGCGGGCCGGCCAGCCCCTCGGTCGGCGCGTACTGGAAGGGCGATGCGTCGCCCTGCTCTGCGAGCTCGGCGAGGATCTCGGCGATCACGGGGCCGGGGAACGTCGCCGGGTCGGGGAACCCGCCCGCGAAGGAGATGACGTCCTTGGCGCCGGCGAGCGCCAGGATCTGGAGCAGGCCGTCGCCCCCGCCCGCGCGCGTGCGCGCGGCGAAGAGCGTCTCCCACGTACGGACGTCTGGCTCGACCGCCATACGGAGATTCTGGCGTATGCGGCTGCTCAGGGCGTGACGGTCACGTCCACCGAGCCCAGCGGGCCGAGCTCGAAGCGGATGTCGCCGCCGCCGGCCACGTCGAGCGCCGGGACAACGGTCCCCGCGATGAGCACGTCGCCGGCGCGCAGCTGCTCGCCGAACGCATCGAGGAGGTCGGCGAGGTAGCTGACGAGCTCGACGATCCCGCCGGTCATCTCCTCCGGGTCACCGGTGTGCGCGACCTCGGCGCCGTCGCGGAAGACGTGCGCCTCGACGCCGGTCAGGTCTGCGCCGGCACCCGCTTCCATCGGCGGGCCGAGCACGACCGCTCGCTGGTAGACGTTCGCCGCGAGGACAGCCTCGGGATCGTCGGGCGGGAAGTCGATGTCGGCGAGCTCGAACGCGGCGCCGAGCGCGCCGATCGCCTCGCGGGCTGCCTCCTCTCCGGCACCGCCGGGAAGGTCGTTCGAGAGGTGCACGGCGATCTCGGGCTCGAGCACGGCCTTCGTCCAGCCGGCGACCGAGACGACGCCGCCGGAAGGCACCACCGCTTCCTGGAGGAGGTAGCCGACGAGCGAGCCGGTGGTGCCGAGTCGCTCGAGGGCGGCGGGCGAGCCGAAGCCGGCCTTCCAGCCGAGATGTGCAGACCCGGCCCCGATCCGCTTCCCGCGCTGCGCCAGCTGCGCACGAAGGCCGCTTGCAACACGGGGATCGTCCCAGGGCCGGGTCAGCCTGCCTGCCTCAAGCCAGGTCCGCGAACGGTCCGGTTGCGTGGGTGACCCTGCCGCCCTGGAGTGTGAGGAGCGAGGTCATCTTGCGAAGCTTCTCATCCGAGACCTTGAGGTAGTCGTCCGACAGCACCGCGAGGTCGCACTTCTTGCCGACCTCGAACGAGCCCAGATCGTTCTCCTCCTCCGAGAACCAGGCGCTCCCGACGGTGTACATCTCGAGCGCCTGCAGCCTCGTGACCTTCTGGGCCGCATTCGTCTCGACACCTGCGAGGTTCCGGCCCGTGGACATGTAGAAGAGCCCGAGCCACGGGTTGAGCGGTGCCACGTTGGTCGAGTCCGTCCCTGCGCCGACCGGGATCCCGCTGTCGTAGATCATGCGGAAGGGCGGCCCCACGTTGGAGCTCAGGTACAGCCAGTCCTGCAGCGTCGCGCCGGCACCAACCGCCTTGAGACCCTGAATGTCCGCCTCGGTCGCAAGCGGGAGATGCGCGAGCGACCACCGCAGCGGAGCAATGTCGAACTCCTGCCCGACCATGATCATGTCCGCGATGTGGTGCTCGTGGTCATCGGCCGAGAGCGTGTGCTGCTGCACGCGCCAGCCGGCCTGCGCCACGACGCGCAGGTTGTCCATGAACTGGTCGCCGTTGCCGATCTGCTCGCCGACGCCGTTGATCCGGTACGTCTCGTCGCCGACCTCGCGGTAGATCGGGTCGCAATAGACGCGGAGCTGGTCGGTCGTCGCCGCCGGCCCGAAGTAGCGGTAATGGCGCATGCGCACGTCCAGGCTCCGCCCGCTGTCCTGGTACAGCGAGTTCATCGCCTTGTAGTCCTCGGGCTGGTTGGTCAGGTTGCTCGTGTCGTGGATCGAGGTCAGCCCGGTGGCGGCCGCGAACGCGATCGCATCGGCCGTCCCGCGCACCTTGTCCTCGAACGTCTGGATCGAGCGGAGCGCGGTGGTTGCCGCTCCCGCGTTCGAGACCTGCCCCGTGACCGGATCTGTCGTAATGCCGAAGCCGGCGAAGAACGCGGCGCCCACGCTGTTCGTGCGACCGTTCAGGTAGACGGCACGCGTCGATGTCGCCGCGTTCAGCTCGGCAAGCGTCGGCAGCCGCGCCTCGGCCAGCTGGTTCTGATTCCAGCCGCCCGCGGCGGTGACGAAGGCGCCTGCCGGAATCTGCGCCGCCCGGTCTGCGACGGCCTGCTGGAGCTCGGCGATCGAAAAGACCGTCTCGATCCAGCGGGTCTCGTAACCGGGGTTCGTGCCCGTGCGCGTGAAGTGCGCGTGCGAGTCGACCAGCCCCGGGATGACCGTGCGGCCGCGGAGGTTGATCCGCCGCGTGCATGTCCCCAGGTCCTTGCCTCGGTCGACGGAGACGATGCGGCCGTCTTTGACGGTGAGCTGGGACGCGACCGCGCCCCGATAGTCGATGAACTTTCCGTTGTGCAGGATGATGTCGCGCGTCCCGTCGCACACGTCCGGGTTCTGCGACTTCCCCCCTCCTGCAGCGCCGGCGGGGCCGGCGCCCGCCAGGAGCGCACCACCTCCGGCGGCAAAGGCCGCGCCTGCTGCGGCCCCCCGGAGCAGCTCGCGCCGCGAGATGCTCCCGTCGAACGCCTCCTCGTGCACGTCGTCAGCCATCTGCCTACCTCCCCTTTCACGCGGGCCTGCGACGGTTGTCCGATTGTCTGACAATCAGCGCAACCGTGTCAAGGCACGCCGAGAAGGGCGCGTTCAGGCAGGTTGGCGCAGCGTCAGCGAGCGGGCGGGGCGGGCGGCGCCGCGGGCGCCTGGCGCTCGAGGATCCGGGTCTCGATCCGGCGCGTCCGCGAGCGCAGGGCGAGCCAGATCAGGACGCCGATGAGCACTACCGGGCTGAGCACGATCAGGAGGAAGAGCGCGATCACGCCGGCGTCGCCGAGGAACCGCAGGGCGTCGTCGGCCGCTCCGGCCGCTCCGCCCTCGTCGTCCTCTTGGGCCGCCGGGGCCTCGCGCGTGTGGAGGGCCAGCGTGAGCTCCGACGTCGCCGCCTCGCGCCGGTCGCTGCGGTTCTCACGGCGGAGATCCGCGAGCTCGTTGCGCCGGTCGGCGAGGTGGAGCTTGATGTCGATCTCCTGTGCAGCCGTGAGGTTCTCGGTCTCCAGCCTCAGCTCGAGCGCCCTGATCGCCCGCTCGACCTGGTCGATGCGGGCCTCGCGCCGGTCGATCGCCGCCTGCAGGTCGACGGTCTCGACCTGCTGCCCGGTGACCGTGCCGAGCTCGCCGAGCCGCACGATCGCATCCTCGACCCGGTTCACGGGCACCCGGAGCGCCAGCTCGGCCCTGCCCTCGTTGCCCTGCGTGTCGATCTCGGAGCCGGCGACCCAGCCGCCCAGCTCGCGCGTGATCGTCATGGACTCGTTGGCGGCGTCGGAGAGCTCCTCGGCGTCGGCGAGGCGCACCTCCATCCAGAGCTTGACGTCGGTGGCGCGGTCCAAGGGCGGGAAGCGCGGCTGCATGTCCGAGAGGGCCGACCGCTGATCGGACTGAGCGGCCTTGCCGGCATCGAGCTCGACGCCGCCCGACTCCGGCTCCATCGCCCGCGGAGGCGCCAGGTCGGCTGACTCCTCTACCGCCGCAGCCTCGACGGTCACCTCGGCGGCCGCGCTATCGGCGGAGTCGTCGTCGCCCGCGTCGACCTGAGAGAGCAGCCCGGCGAACGCGGCAAGGCAGAGAACCAAGGCCGCAAGCGCGAGCACCTGACGCCGCGGCAGGAGGTTGATCCGACGCCGGCGCGGTGGCTGCTCGCCGATCTCGCGCACGCGCTCCAGGAGCGTCGGCGGAGCCGGCGGCGCCTCGGCGCGCAGCTCCCTGGCCAGCCCCTGGAGGCGCGCTTCCTGCTCTCCCTCCGGGAATGCACCGCCGAGGAGCTCCTCGAGCCGGTCTGGAGCGATCAGGTCAGGCGAGGGCATCTGCAGCCATCCTCTCCTCGAGCTTTCCGAGCGCCCGCGCGAGCCGCATCGAGCACGCCGACCTGCCGATCCCGAGAACGCGCGCGGCGGCGTCGGCGTCCAGGTCGAGCACGATCCGCAGCGCGAGGACCTCGCGCTCGCCGGCGCTCAGCGTGGCGAGCGCGGCCTCGAGCTCCGGCCCGAACCCGAGGTCGGGCATCCTGGCCGCGACGGCGGTCTCGAGCGCGTAGCGCTCCTCGCGCTTGCGCCGCCGCGACTCGCTCCGGAAGTAGTCGAGTGCGACGTTCCGCGCGATGCGGCAGAGCCACGTGCGTTCGGAAGCGCGCCGTGGGTCGTAGCGGCGCCAGGACTTGAACGCCTTCTCGAACGTCTCGGCGCTGAGATCCTCGGCAAGTGCGTGGTCGGCGGTGAACATGAGCAGGTAGCGGTGCACGTCGTCTAGGTGCTCCTCCGCGACCTCGGCGAAGCCCCGCCGAAGCGGAGCGCGCCTCGGCAGCGGGGGCGCGAGCGCATTCACGACCCTCATACGACGCAGCGCACCGGTTTCGTCACGCCGGCCCATGACCGGATTGTGACGCGCGGACGCTGCGGCTACGAGGACGTCTCGGTGAGCGGCCTGTCGAGGATCGCGCGGCGGCGCCGGGCGCGCAGCTGCTCGGCGAGGACGTAGCTCCCGAGCACGAAGACGACGGCGGCTCCCTGGGCGAGCAGCCCTTCCCACGTCGGGAAGACTCCGAGCCAGAGCCCCGCCCAGTACGGGAGCCGCAGCCCCTCGACAGGCGTGACCGGGATCCACCCCACCACCTGCAGGGTCTGCACGGTCGTCCCGACCATGATCACGAGCACCCAGAGGATCAGGAGGCCGGTGGCCACGAGCATCTTCTTGTGCGGCAGCTTGCGCTGGAGGCGGATGGTCAGGTAGCCGACGGCCAGCGTGGCGGCGAGGCCGATGGCGACGCCGATCAGCACGATTCCGGCGCCGGCCTCGAGCACGATCGCCTGGAGGAAGAGGACGGTCTCGAAGCCCTCGCGGTAGACGCTCGTGAAGCCGAGCATGACCAGCCCGACGATCTGTGCCAGGACGGCGCCGACGCCGATCCCGATGATCTTCTTCTTCCTCGAGTGCAGCCCGGCGAGGTGCTCGCCCCAGTACACGCGGTGGTAGAACCAGTTGAGGATGAGGAGCAGCACCCCGATGGCGACGAGCGACACCATCGCCTCGAGCTTCTCGCCGTAGCGGCTCAGGCTCCCGAGCACCGTCTGTGCGATCCCCCAGGTGGCGACGGTAGCCACGAACGCCGCGGCTGCGCCGAGCAGGAGCGGCTTGCGAAGCCCGGCCTGCGCGCCCACCATCCCCGCCATCAGGGCGGCGAGGATCAGCACGGCCTCGAGGCCCTCGCGGAAGACGATGATCGCCGTGTTCGAGATGACCGCGGTGTTGGAGGTCGGCCCTGCTCCGACCGCCGCCTCCGCGTCGGCGAGCGCGAGGTCGAGCGCCTTCCGCGTCTCGGCCACCTCCTCGGGCTCGGCCTTGCGCTTCACAAGCTGCGCGAGGCCCGGCAGGCCGTCGCTGCCGTACCAGAAGAGCCCTTCGACCTCGACGAAGAGGTCGTTCGCCAGGCCGCGGAGCCGCTGCTCCGGGCCGAACTCGAAGAACGCGTACGCCTCGAGCCTTGCCTGCTCCGCCTGTGAGAACTGACCCGCCGCGATCGCCGATTCGAGCCGGTCGAGCGTTGCGGCGATGACGTCGAAGTCCGCGGTCGCGCCGGCCTCCTCCCACTCGTCGGGGTAGAGCGACTCGATCAGGTCGAGCGCCTCGTCCGTGGCCCCCTGCACGTCGTCGGGGTCGGCGACCTCCTCGTGCCGGGCCGCGGCGCCGAGATCCGCGGCCAGGCCGTCGAGGAGCTCGCCGAGCCGGCGGGTGTCCTCCTGGTTCTCGAGCGCGAGGAGGTGCTCGAGGTCGCCGAACGCCTGCGCAGCGCCGTCGCGGAACGTCACCGCCTCCTGGATCTCGAAGTCGAGCGTGACGCGTCCGTCCTTGACGCCCCGCCCGTACTCGATCGGCACGAGCGCGAGGAAGCGCTGGAGCTGGCCGGCGCGGCGCAGCTCCTCCTCCTTGCTCAGCGGCGCGGCGCGGAACCCTTCGATGGCCGCCTCGATCTCGGCGAGCTCGGCTTCGACGGCCGCGTCGTCCCCTGCCTCGGCGGCGGCTACCAGGCTCTCGAATTCGCGCGTCGCCGAGGCCGCGTCGGAGGCGTTGCGCTGCTTCTCGTATGCCTCGACGAGGGTCGCGAAGTACCCGCGCGCGAGGGCTGCCGCGCCCGCGCGGCTGATGTCGAAGCCCTGGCCGCCCGAGGCGACGACCGTGTCGAGTGCCGAGCGCAGGCGCGCCTGATAGGTGTCGAGAAGGTCGGCGCGAACGGCGGCAGCCGCGGGTTTCGGCCCCATCCGACCGCCCTCGAGCGCCTGGAGCGCGAGCGTTGCGTCGGCCCCTGGGCGGGTGAAGCGCGTCGGCTTGCGGAACTCCCGCACGAGGAGCCACGCGCGCGCCTCGTCGACGTCCCCCGCCGACGCGGCCGCGGTCGCGCGCTCGAGCGCCTCGGCGAGGATCGCCGTCCAGGTCGCGGCGCGCGCGACCTCCATGGCGACCGGGTCTCCGGCGGCGACCGCACGACCTGCCTCCCGCAGCCCCGGGCGGGCGGCGGGCTCGAGCAGGCCGAGCTCGAAGGCGGCCGCTTTCGCCACGAGAGCCTTGGCCTTCGCGGGCTCGCCGAGAACGAGCGCACGCTGCGCCTCGGCGAGCGTGGTGCGAACGTCGGCCGCCGCCTGCCAAGGCTCCCGGGGCGCTGCCGGAGCAGTGCCTGCAAGAGCCAGGAGGACGGCGGCCGTTGCCGCGACGATGAGCGGCCGATGCGCCATTCGGCTACTGCTCGATCGTCACCCCGAGCTCGGCCGCGGCCTGAGAGACCTGGCCGGCGATCGCGGTCGCGCGCTCCTGCGCCTCGGTGCCGAGCACTTCTGCCTGCTCGGGCTCGAAGCGCTCGCCGCCCTGCTCGCGCGAGTAGAGATCCTCGACGAAGGCGCGCAGGTCGGAGAGCTCGCGGCCGGTCTGCTCGGCCTGTGCCGGGTCGACCTCCGAGAGGCGCCCCTCGACGCCGTCGAAGATGACCTCGAGGCCCGTGAGGATGTCGTTGATGTCCGAGAGCCGCGAGACGACGTTGAACGACTCCGACCCGGAGGCGTCGCCGAGGACGAAGCGCGACTCCTTCCACTGGCCGAAGTACTCGCTCATGGTCGGCACCATCACGACCAGCGCCGTGAAGGCGTCGGACTCGCTCGGGGCCCATGCCTGGGCGGAGTCGGCGAGCTCGCCCGAGTAGCGGTCGAACGCCTCAGCGGCCGCGAGGAGGAATGCGGCGTCCGGCAGCACCTCGCCGAAGTCCTCCGTGCCGTTCCCGTCCAGGTCGGCCGGCGTGCTCTGCGGCATGGCCTCCGGGAGCGTCCCCCAGAGGGCGCCCTCGGTCAGGTTGAAAAGGTTGCCCGGCTGCTTCAGCGTCGTGCCGTCGGAGAGCTCGAGATCGAACGGCACCGCGCTCTCGGGATCCTCGGCGGCGCTCGAGCCGGCGTCGAGGATGACGTCGTACTCGGCGAGCGACGGCGTCCCGGCAACCACGCCCTCCATCTGCTCGTAGTAGGGGTTGCCCTCGATCCAGTTCGACTTCATCTCCTCGAGCATCGGCCCGAGGTCCTCGCCGTGCTCGGCCCAGAGCGCTTCGTAGTCGAAGCCGGCCTCCTCTGCGAGCCCGTGATACTCCTCTGCCGCCGACTTGAAGTCGGCGGTGAAGCCCGCCAGCTGCTCGGTGTGGTCGAGGAGGTAGTCCTTGACGCCGTCGAGCTGGGGCGCGGCGGCCGACTCGGTCGTGGTTGCCGCTCCTCCGGTGTCATCTGCCGCCGGCTCGTCGTCACCGCCGCAGGCTCCGAGTGCCAGAGCGGCGATCCCCGTTGCAACGAGCGGCGCCAGTGCTCTGGTACGAATCACTACGCACCTCTCCCTTCGGGTTGATGTCAGGCGCACCTTACACAAGCCGTAAGGAAGGCTCGACGGTTCGTGTGCGGCAGCGTCGGGTACGCGCTTTCCAGTGAGCCGGGCGCCGTGGACATACGAGCTGCCGGCCGCCGGTGGTGAGACCGGCGGCCTGGAGGAGTACGTCGTGTACGCCGTGGACGGAGAGCCCGTCGGGAAGGTCACGGTCGTGCTCGAAGCCGAGGACGACGTCTATGTCGTCGTCGACCGCGGCGCGCCTCCGCTGACGCACGACCGCCGGGCCGTCCCCTGGGAGTCGGTCGAGGCGGTCGACCACTCGGCCCTCGCCGTCACACTCGCGCAACCGGCCGCGGAGCTGGACGAAGCGCTCGAGCTCGACCCCGCGAAGGCGGTCGAGCCGTCGCCGGGCGAGCAGCACGCGCGCGCAGAGGCGGTGCGGGTCACGCGCCTGCCGGAGAGCGTGACGCCGGTTACCGTCCCCGCAGGCGCAGCGGGCCCTGCCGACCGACCCTTCCTCTACGGCGGCGCGCTCGGGCTAGGGCTCCTCGCGGTCTTCCTCGTCCTGGCGGGAGTCGCGCTGATCACGGCCGGCGCGGGCGGATGGAGCCTGCTCGCCTTCGCCGCCGCTTCCGTGCTCGGATCTGCATCTCTCGCGACGGCGTATCGGCTGTGGCAGCGCCCCTACGAGGGCCCACCAGAGCGCGAGGCTTAGCCCTCCGAGCCGCCAGCCATACTCGGGGCGGCCGTGGACGCAGACGATCGCCTTCGCCTCGACTACGAGCAGACGACGCAGCTCCTGCGGACGCTCATCGATGTTCGCTTCCGCTTGCTCGCGTTCGTCCCGACCATCTCCGGCGTGGCGGTCGCCTTCGTCGGGCGCCCGCGGCCGGCGGCAGAGCTCCTGGGCGTGGGGATACTCGGCCTCCTCGCCACGGCCGGGATCTTCGTCTACGAGCTTCGCAACACGCAGATCTCGGGCGTCCTGATCCCACGGGCGACGGAGCTCGAGAAGCGACTCCAGCTCCCCTCCGAGACCAAGGGCTCGGACGACGGCGGCCTCTACTCGGAGCGCCCGGGGATCAATGTCACGCTCCTCGGCGTGCTGCCCGTCTCCCACGGACTCGGGCTGGCGCTCGTCTACTCCGCCGCGATCGCCGGGTGGACCTACCTCGTCGCCTGGGGGGCCCTGCTCGCGCTCGAGGTTCCCGAGGCACAGGCGACGGGCGCGGCGATCGGCGGTGTCGCCGGGGTGATCGTCCTCTTCGAGGTCGAGCGCCTGCACCGCCGGGCCGGCTGGCGCGCGGCGGCCAGCAGGTAGTCAGCGCGGCTTGAGCGGGCCCTCGAGCACGATGCGCCCCGGCGCGAGCTGGTAGCCGAGGTCGGCGTTGAGCCTCCGGATCGGCTCGTTGCGCTCCTCGTTGGCCGTCTCGAGCACCTCGTAGCCCGCGCGTTTCGCCCAGGCGATCTGCGCCTGCTTGAGGGCACGGGCGACCCCGCGGCCGCGCCACGAGCGGCGCACCCCTGTCATGTCGTGGAAGGCGACCGTCGGGCGGGCCGCGGTGAGGAAGTACTTCGCGTAGCCCACGACCTCGCCGCCGGCGACCGCCACGAACGTCGCTTCCGGCCTGTCGCCCGAGCTCTGCATGTCGTGGGCAAGCCAGTCCTCGAACGGCTCCATCTCCTCGGTATCGCCGCCCGGGACGTCGGCGTAGGCCTCGACGGCGACCTCGTACATCCCGCGCGCGAGATCCGGGTGATCGGCCCAGGTGAGGATCTCGACGCCGGGCGGCGCCTGGACAACCGGCTCCCCGATCGTCGCGAGGTCGAGGAGCAGGCGGGGGTACCGCTCGATCTCGCGAAAGCCCCGGCGCTCGGCAAAGGCGAGGCTCTCCTCGTCGTCCTCCATGGCCGACGCGTGGATCTCCTCGAGCCCGCGCTCGCGCATCCACTCGGACACGGTGGCGTAGAGCGCGCTTCCGAGGCCGCGGCGGCGCCCGTCCTCGAGCACGGTGAGGAGCAGGAATCCGTGCTTGGGGCGCTGCGGCAGGACGGCGATCGCCGCGGAGCCCTTCTCCTCGCCGTCGACGGCACCCAGGAAGTCGGCGTAGTGGATGCAGGCCTCCTTGAACGACTGCACCTCGTCCATCGTGACCGCCCGGTGGGGCCAGACGATGTTGTGGATCGCGAGCGAGCGCGCCTCCTCGTCCTCCCCCGCGCACGGGCGCACGGAGATTCCCACCACGGCCATGCCTCAACCTACCCCGTCTGCACCGACCGGGCCGGGCAGAAGGGGGATTCGCCGCAAGGTTCGTCTCGCCCGGTGCTCCTCCCCCATGACAGCCCCCCGACGAAGGAGATCAGAATGCTGTCGGTCAAGGATCCCGTGGAGACCATCGAGCCGGTGGCCGCTGCCGATGCGAAGACACCCGCGGAGGAGCTGGCCGACCGGTTCAGGGCGTTTCCGACGGCCCGGCTCAGCTGGCGCCTCAGAGTGGCCCGCCACGACGCGGAGGCTGCGAGCCGCCTCGCCGCCTCCGCACGACTCCCTGCCTGACGCCGCGCCCGCCGGGGGTAGGCCGACACGAGGAGTAGCATCCCGCTCCACTCCCGTGGCCTACCCCGGCCTAGCCTTCCTCGGCCCCGAGTGGATCCCGATCCTCGCGGCCACCATCGCGGCCCTCGTCGCCGCTGTCACGCTCGCGATGAACATGACCGCGGGCAGGCGCGACCGCCGGCGAAACCTCTACAGCGACGCCTACCGGGCCACGATGAGCTGGATCGAGATGGCCTACCGCGCCCACCACGCCCGGCCGGACGAGGACGCCGCGTTCCTCGACGGCTACCACAAGCTCTGGGAGGACATCCGCTACTACCAGGGCTGGATCCTGATGGAGTCCTACGAGCTCGGGTACTCGTTCGCGCTCTTCAAGGAGGCGGTGCAAACGGTCTGCGAGGACGTGATCGAGTCGGCGTGGGCATCGCGCACGGTGGAGTCGAAGCCGCTGGGCGCCCTCCCCGTCGAGCCGTCGCCCGAGACGTTCCGCTACGAGCAGGATCGCTTCCTCGAGGACGCCCGCGACCAGCTCTCGCCGAACCCGTTCACGCGCCGGGCGATGCGCCAGCGGGTGCAGGAGCGGATTGCGAAGGAGGGGCCCGCGCGGGTGTCGGGGCTGCCGGTGAACGCAGCCGCGCCACGGGGTGTTCCAGCCGACGCACGGTAGCTCTGCCGCGTCCTGCCCAGGCAAAGGGCCGGGTCGGATGAACCTCGCCGGCCTTGAAACAAACAGCACAATCATTTACCTTCGGCAGCTCAGGGGTCATGTCGAAGGTCATAGCAGTGCTCGCGGCGCTCGCGGTCGTCTCGTCCGCACAAGCCGCGGACGTCCGGATCGGCCCAAAGGGCGTGCTCTACGTCCACGGCGAGCCGACGTTCCTGGTCGGCCTCTCGCCCGGCCCTCCGCCCAACAGCCGGACGCCGGCCGGCAGCGACGCCTGGACCGAAGTCGCCGGCCGAGGAGTCCGCATGTACCGATACGTTCCGACGGAGCCATGGTCGCCGCAGACCTATCCGCACGCTGACGCATTCCTCGACCATGTGTCGAGCCACGGCGGTGTCGTCTGGCTTGGCCTTCGCGAGCTCGCGCGAGCGCAGCCCGGGACACCGGAGGCTGCCACTCTGCGCGATCTCGCTCAGCGCTTCTCCTCCCACCCCGGGATGGGAGTCTGGCGCGGGGTCGACGAGCCCTGGTGGTCAGGCGTTCCGGCCGAAGAGACAGCGCACGCCTACATGACGCTCAAAGCGCTTGACCCGGCGACACCGATGTTCACCATTCAGGCCCCGCGCGGAACCGCCGCAGACCTCGCCCCGTATTCGGCCTTCACCGACATCCACGGCGCCGATCCGTACCCCGTCCGCCTCCGCACGCAGACCCGTGGACACGATCTGCGCATGGTTGGGCAGTGGACACGGTTCATGCGCGGCATTACCCCGTCCCGAGCCGTCGTCATGACGCTCGGCATCTGCCATAGCGGCGCGCGCAGCCCTGATCTCTCCACCTTCATCCTCCCGACACGTCACGAGCTCCGCTTCCAGGTCTACGACGCGATCATGAACGGTGCTCGCGGGCTGAACTTCTTCGGCTCACACATGTGTCTCTCGCCCGCCGACGCCGAGCTCGGGTGGAACTGGACGGCGTGGTACACGGCGCTCAGGCCAGTCCTGACCGAGATCGCGCCCGGTGCACCGCTCCACGACGCGCTGATACGTCCGGGGACAGGGGCGGGGCTACGCGTACGTGGCTACGCCGCGGCGGTCGTCTCACGCCGTACCGCCACAGACCTATGGGTCATCGTGGCAAATCGTGCTCGCGGAGACGGGAAGCGGATCGTTCGGGTATCGGGCCTTCCCAAGACCGTGCGCCGCGCGAAGATCTATGGTCGGCCCCGCCACCTCGAGGTCCGCGACGGAGCCGTCACGCTGCGCCTCCGTGAGTGGGGCGTGCAGGTGCTGCGCGTGCCCACCGCACCTGAGCCATGACGGCCCGGAGGCCTCGTCGGCCTCGCCGCCCGCGCGGCTAACGGAAGGTAATACTTCCGCGCCGCTTGTCGACGAGAAAGGGAGGAACGGATGCCGCTCTATCTGACGAAGTTCAGCTACACGCCCGAGACCTGGGCGAGGCTAATGGGCAACCCGGAGGACCGCCGGGAGGCGGCTCAGGCGTACATCGAGTCCGTGGGTGGGAAGCTGCACGGCTTCTGGTACGCCTTCGGCGAGCACGACGGCTACAACCTCTTCGAAGCGCCCGACAACGTGTCCATGGCGGCGGTCGCGCTGGCGATCGGCGGCGGCGGTGCGCTGAGCTCGATCGAGACGACAGTCCTCATGACCGTCGACGAGACACTGGACGCCCTGCGCAAGGCCGGCGGGATCAAGTACCAGGCGCCCGGCGCGTGACGGCGCCGCGCCTCTGGGTCGAGTAGGCTCAGAACCGGATCGAGGCGGCGCCCGCGTAGAGGGACGAGGAGGTCGCATGCATCGTCGATCGACAACACTTCCGGCTCGTGCCCGGCTTCCACTCGTAGTCGCCCTTGCGCTCGCGCTGAGCGCGGCCGGCGCCGGATCGGCGAGTGCCGCCCAGCCCGGCCTGGGCCCGAACGTGATCGTCTTCGACTCGAGCATGCCGGTCAGCGAGATCCAGGCAACCGTCGACGCGATCCATGCCCAGCAGGTCGACGCCGAGATGGGCACGAACCGCTACGCGCTCCTGTTCGAGCCGGGCGTGTACGGGACAGCCGCCGAGCCTCTGCAGTTGAAGGTCGGCTACTACACCGAAGTCGCCGGGCTCGGCGCCTCCCCGATGGACGTGACCATCAACGGCAAGATCGAGGTCTACAACCGCTGCCTCGAAGGCGGAGGCACGAGCAACTGCGTCGCCCTGGTCAACTTCTGGCGCACGCTGTCGAACCTCACGCTGAACATCAACAGCCTGGGCCAGGACGGCTGTCGCGCGTCGGCGAACTTCTGGGCCGTCTCGCAGGCCGTGTCGATGCGCCGTCTCAACATCGGCGGCGCGAACCTCTCGCTCATGGACTACTGCACGGCCGGGCCGCAGTTCGCCAGCGGCGGCTTCATCGCAGACTCGAATCTCCCGTTCGTCATCAACGGCTCCCAGCAGCAGTGGCTGATCCGCAACAGCCGCGTCGGCGGCTGGTCGAACGCCGTGTGGAACCAGGTCTTTGCGGGCGTCGAGGGCGCGCCGTCGGAGGCGACCTTCCCGAATCCGCCGTACACGACCCTCGAGACCACGCCTGTCAGCCGGGAGAAGCCGTACCTGTTCATCGACAGCCGCGGCAGGTACAGCGTTCGCGTGCCCTCGGCGCACAGGGACACCCGCGGCATCACCTGGGCCGGCGGCCTGACCGCCGGGCGCACGATCCCGCTCAACCAGTTCTTCGTCGCAACCCCGTCGGACTCGGTGAAGACGATCAACAAGGAGCTCGTTCGCGGCAGGAACCTGCTGCTCACCCCGGGCGCCTACGACGTGGACACGAGCATCCTCGTCAAGCGCGCCGACACGGTTGTCCTCGGGCTCGGGCATGCGACCCTCACCGCGGTCGACGGCGCCGTTCCTCTGACGGTCGACGACGTCCCCGGGGTCATCGTCGCCGGCGTCACCATCGACGCAGGCACCATCGAGTCGCCGATGCTGCTGCAGGTCGGCAAGAAGCCCAAGAAGAACGGGAAGAGCGATCCCTCCAACCCCACCACGCTCTCGGACGTGTACTTCCGCGTCGGCGGACCGCACATCGGCAAGACCGACGTCGCGCTCGAGGTCAACAGCAGCGACGTCCTGATCGATCACACCTGGGTGTGGCGTGCCGACCACGGCGTCGAGGGGTTCTCCGGCGACACGGAGCGGTGGAACACCAACGTCGGCCGCAACGGCGTCGTCGTCAACGGCGACGGCGTGACGGCGACCGGCCTCTTCGTCGAGCACTTCCAGCAGTACAACACCATCTGGAACGGCCAGGACGGCACGACGATCCTGTACCAGAACGAGCTGCCCTACGATCCGCCGACCCAGGCGGACTGGATGCACGACGGCATCGAAGGCTGGGCCGGGTACAAGGTCGGCGACCAGGTGACGACGCACAACCTCTTCGGGGGCGGCGTGTACGTCTTCAACCGCAACAACCCGTCCATCCACACCGAAAACGGCTTCGAAGTCCCCGTGAACCCGGGCGTCCGGCTGCACCACATCATGACCGTCAACCTC
>Ga0075429_100002533_pt1 | contig 15391 bp, 15 predicted proteins | sample RhiMetdeltSRZDD3_FD_75295 | JGI IMG/M metagenome (GOLD analysis project Ga0075429, IMG submission 75295) | Populus rhizosphere microbial communities from Tennessee, USA - Rhizosphere MetaG P. deltoides SRZDD3 | ecosystem: Host-associated > Plants > Roots > Rhizosphere > Soil | place: USA... | reverse complement strand
CAGGACCGCGCTCACGCCAACCGCGCGCTCCACCCCGCCGCGCGCACTGCTCCAGCGCGCGAGCCACATCTGCAACGGGAACAGCACGACCATGTAGCGCGGCAGCGACATCAACGGCTGCGCATCGAGTGGATAGGACAGCGTCATCGCGAGTGCGACCGCCGCGTACGCGCCGTACGCCAGTGGCAGTCGCCGCAGCGCGCCGACGCACGCCACCAGCGCGAAGGCGAGGAAGCCGAGCAGCATCAGGCTGTCGGCGGCCACCTGGAATGGATCGCCGCCGCTGTCGGGGAAGTAGCGCGGCGTCGGCGAGCCGTGCACCAGCTGCCGCAGTCCGAGCCACGCGGCCCGCACGCCGCCCGTCACCGCGCCGAACGGCTCGAAGTGCCGCAGCCACAGCGCCTGCGCGTGGTAGGGCGCGAACGCGTCACCGAGCACGATCGCCGACCAGCCGAGGTACAGCACGAGGCCGAGCGGCACGAGCGCGAGCCACAGCGCCTGCCGGCGACGGCCGTACCGCTCCTGCTGGAGGAACAGCAGCACAAGCGGCACGAGCAGCAGCACCCCGCTGTTACGTGTGAGCGCGGCGAGGCCGCCGAGCACACCAGCCCACGCCCAGCGTCCATTGCGCGCGGCAAGGAACGCGCCGACGGAGACGAGCAGGAACAGCGACTCGCTGTACACCGCGGAGAAGAAGAAGGCGGTCGGGAAGAACGCAACCAGCAAGACGGTCTCGCGCGCGGCGTGTGCGCCCAGCTCGAGCGCGGCAAGCTTGTGCAACAGCACGAGCGCGACGAGGAAACACGCCAGCGAGATCAGGATCCCGGCGACGAGCGGCGAGCCGACGATCCAGCCAAGCCCGCGCATCAGCAACGGATAGAGCGGATAGAAGGCTGCCTGCGCGTGGTCGTGCTCGTCGCCGTAGCCGTGCTCGGCAATCGTCAGGTACCAGACGGAGTCCCAGCGCGCCGCAGGCGCGACGAGCAGGTCGCCGAAGGAGGAGAACGGCGTCGTCAGGCCGGAGGCGTCGTACTGCTGCGTGCCCGGTGCTCTGCCCAGCCACAGCAGGCCGAGCAGCCCGGCCGCCCACACGACGAGCCGCGAGGTCCACAGCGCGCCCCACGCCGCTCGCCAGGCGACCCGATCAGTCAGCTGCACGTACGCGACCGCACCACGCGCGCGGGCGAGGAGGCTGCCGCGGCTGACGGTACGCTCGCGCTCCATGCTCGGGCTCGATGTTCCCACGCTCGCGGCCACCTTCCTGCAAGCGCACAAGAACGAGCTGACCGCGGCGCTCACCGTCGCCGGCACGATCGTGCTCGCGATCGCGGTCGATCGCGCGCTGCTGCACCGCGGGCACAAGCTCGCGACGGCGGTCGTGCGAGAGGAGCTCACACCGGTGCTCGACACACGCCTGCGCTTCCTGCGCCGCCTGATCACGCTCTCGATCGTCGTGATCGGGCTGCTGCTGGCGCTCGCGCAGTTCGGCGGGCTGAGCCGGCTCGCCGCAGGACTGCTGGCCTCCGGCGCGCTGATCGCCGCGATCCTCGGCTTCGCGGCGCGCCAGACGCTCGCGAACCTGATCGCCGGCGTGATGCTGACGATCACGCAGCCGCTGCGGATTGGCGACCGCGTGACGGTTGAGGACGAGACCGGCACCGTCGAGGACGTGCGGCTCAACTACACGGTCGTGCGCGACGGCGGCGGCGGACGCATCTTCATCCCCAACGAGCGGCTCGCCGCAGGAATCCTCCGCAACGACACGATCGTCGAGCCGCTTGTCGCGCTCGAGATCGAGCTGTGGCTGCCGCCGGCGATCGACGCCGATGCGGCGCTCGGCGCGCTGAGAAGCCTTGACGGCGCACCGATCGCGCGGATCGCCGCGGTCGCTACCGATGGGGTGCGCTACACGGTTGCGCACGGGGCGGTGCCGCCGGCGGAGCTGCCCGCGCGCGAGTCCGAGCTGCGCGCTGATGCGCTGCGCGCACTGCGCACGGCAGGACTGCTGGCGGCCGACCCGTCGGCGTGAGCCCGCTGGGTACGCTTTGATCCCGTGACCCGCCGAGAGCGACAGAGGCGCCGCCGGCGCCGGCACGCGAGCCCGCTGCGGCGCACGCTGATCGTCCTCGGGACGCTGTTGATCGTGGCCGCCACCGCCGGCGGGATCGCGTTTGCCGGCTGGGTCGTGAGCGTCGTGCAGGACACGCCGGACATCCAGGACCTGAAAGCCCGCCCCCAGGGAGCAGTCTCGACCGTGTACGCCTCCGACGGCACGCGGCTCGGCTTCATCGCCACCAACACGCTGCGCAGCGCGGTGCCCGGCACGAAGATTCCGCTCGTGATGAAGCGTGCGACGATCGCGATCGAGGACCGCCGCTTCTACCACCACAGGGGCGTCGACTACGTCGGCATCGTGCGCGCCGCCGTCAAGAACGTCACCTCTGACACCGCGCAGCAGGGCGGCTCGACGCTGACGATGCAGCTGGTGCGCAACCTCTACACGCCGAACACGCGCTTCAAGAAGACGCTCGTGCGCAAGATCCGCGAGGCGAAGCTGGCGGAGCAGCTGGAGAGAGAGCACTCGAAGGAGTGGATCCTCGTCGCCTACCTCAACAACGTCCCGTACGGGACCGTCGGCGGCCAGACTGCCGTCGGCGTGCAGGCGGCGGCGCGCATTTTCTATAACAAGCCTGCGGCGGAGCTGACCCTGCCGGAGGCCGCGCTGCTGGCCGGTCTGCCGCAAGCGCCTTCGCAGTACAACCCGTTCAACAACCCCGCCGGCGCGCGCAAGCGCCGGGGCGAGGTGCTGAGGGCGATGGTCGCCGCCGGCTACATCAGCCAGTCAGCGGCGAATGCGGCCAACGCGGCGCCGCTCGGCGCGCACCGCAGCGACTACTACGCGCACCGCCGCGAGCAGTTCTTCTTCGACTACGTCAGAAGCGAGCTGATCAGACGCTACGGCCGCCGCGTCGTCGAGCAGGGCGGGCTGAAGGTCTACACGACAATCAACCTGAGATTCCAGGAGCTCGCGCGGCAGGCGATCCAGAACCACGTCGGCTACGCGGGCGCCCCGTCGGCAGCGCTGGCGACGGTCGACCCGTCCAACGGCCACATCCTCGCGATGGCCTCCTCGGCGACGTACGGGCCGACCGTCTTCAACTACGCGGCGCAGGCGCACCGGCAGCCGGGCTCGACGTTCAAGGTGATCGACCTGATGGCGGCAGTACGGATGGGGATCGATCCCAACTCCACCTCCTACGTCTCCAGACACCTGACGCCCGGCTGGCTGCCGCAGGCGCCGACGTGGGAAGTGCAGACGGACAGCCACTCCTACGCCGGCTCGATCAGCCTTGCGAGCGCGTTGCCCGCTTCCGACAACACCGTCTTCGCGCAGCTCGGCGCCGACATCGGCCCCGAGAAAGTGCGCCAGGCCGCCTACGACATGGGCATCACCTCGCACCTCGACGCCTACTACGCCGAGGCGATCGGCGGCCTCAGATACGGGGTCTCGCCGCTGGAGATGGCGAATGCGTTCGCGACTGTCTCCGACGGCGGCTGGCGCAACGCGGTGACGGCGATCACGAAGGTCGTCCACCCCGACGGCACCGTCGACGATCTCGGCAGACCGAGACGCAAGAAGACGTTCACCGACGGTGAGGCGTACGAGATCCTGCCGGCGATGAAGGCCGTGATCTCCGGCGGCACGGCGGCCGGCAACGACATCGGCTGCCCGAACGCCGGCAAGACCGGCACGACCTCCGACAACACCGACGCGTGGTTCGTCGGCATCACGCCGAGACTTTCGACCGCCGTATGGGTCGGCTACCCGAACGAGACGATTACGCTGGGCAGCTCGGTCTTCGGCGGCACGATCGCGGCGCCGATCTGGCACGACTTCATGACCGTCGCGAAGGGCGACTACTGCGGCGACTGGCCCGCGCCGAAGGAGCCGTTCCAGGGCTCGACGTTCACCGGCACCTATGCGGGCGCGTACGACGACAGCGCCAAGAGCGACGAGCCTGACGGTACGACCACCGACGAGACGAGAACCACCCCGGACACGAGAACGACGCCGGGCGACGGCACGAACCCGAACCCGGACGCGTACGCCCACCCGCCGCAGCAGGGGCCCTCCTCGCCGCCGCCCACGCCGCCGGCGCCAACGCCCGGCCCGAGCGAAGGCGGCGGCGCCGGTGCGCCCACGGGCTGATCCCGCGCCGCTGCGCTGATCGCTGGTACGGTTCCTCCGTGCCAAAGGAAGAAAAAGTCGAGCTGGAGGGCGAGGTGATCGAGGCGCTCCCGAACGCGATGTTCCGCGTGAGACTCGACAACGACCACGTCGTGCTCGGCCATGTCGCCGGCAAGATGCGCCGCTTCCGCATCCGCATCCTCCCGGGCGACCGCGTGCGCTGCGAGCTCTCGCCGTACGACCTCGACCGCGCGCGCATCGTCTACCGCCACCGGTAACGATCCCCGCCATCCCACCCCCCGCCGCTCCCGCCGCCTACCCGCCTGAGGTTCCGCGATGCGCGAGCTGGCGCTGATCGACGCGCTCGAGCAGGTGCTCCGCTCCGATGATCCGCGCGTCGTGCGCTGGCTCGGCGACGACGCGGCCGTCGTGCGCGCCGGCGCCTACGCGGTCACGTCCGTCGACACGATGGTCGAGGGCGTGCACTTCCCCGCGCTCGCCGACGGGATCGGGACGCTCGCTGACTTCGGCCACCGCGCGCTCGCCGGAGCCCTGTCGGACCTCGCGGCGATGGGCGCCACGCCAGGCGAGGCGTATCTGGCGCTCGTCCTGCCGCCCGGCCTCGGCGAGGACGACGTGCTGGAGTTGTTCGGCGCGGCGCAGCAGCTCGCGGCCGCGAGCGGCGTGACGATCGTCGGCGGTGACGTCACGCGCGGCCCGGCGTTGATGGCGGCCGTCACGGTCGTCGGCTGGAGCGACGACGCCGATGCGCTCGTCGGCCGCGACGGCGCGCAGCCCGGTGACCTCGTCGGTGTGACCGGCACGCTCGGCGACGCCGGCGCGGGCCTCGCGATCCTGCAGGGCCGCATAGCAGGGCTGCCGCAGCTCACGCAGCGCTACCTGCGCCCGACCCCGCGCCTCGCCGAAGGCCGCGCGCTCGCAGCCGCGGGCGCACATGCGATGATCGATTTGTCCGACGGGCTCGCGACCGACGCGCGCCATCTCGCGCGTCGCAGCGGCGTCCGGCTCGTCGTCGAGTTGGAGCGCCTGCCGCTCGCTCCCGGCGTCGAGGACGTCGCGCGAACGCTCGGACAGGACCCGGCCGCGTTCGCCGCGACCGCGGGCGAGGACTACGAGCTGTGCGTGTGCGTGCCGCCGCAGGCGCGTCGCGCCGCCGAGGCGGCCGCTCCACTCACGTGGATCGGCACTGTCGAGGCGGGCGAGCCGGAGGTGGACATGGGGCCGCGCGGCGCGTCGCTGCGCGGCTGGGAGCACGAGCTCTAAGCGGGCTGACGAATCTCGTCGAACGCCGCATCGCCGAGCAACGCGCGCACGTCGGCACGGCGCAGCGCGCCATGCACGGCGAGCATGCGCGAGACAAACGCCTCGGCGACCGCGTCGACGTCGACCTGGTACGCGGCGCCGTCGATCTGCGCTTTGAGCTCGGTGATTCGCATTGTGGTGTTCTCGTTGGGCATGCGATCCCTGCCACGACTTATCCCGGACAAGCCGGACGGCACGCACCGCGGACCCGCATCCGCGATCCAACGCTTGAGCCGGTCGCCGCAGTCGGTATCGGGAGTACCCGCGTTCCGCGTGAGAACACCTCCTTAACATCGGACGTCCGGCCACAAGGGTGCGGGTCGCCAATGACCCGGGTCTGATGTTCGAGTTCGGCCCTTAGGGTCAGCGCCCCACGGCAGCGCCGCGGGCGACGACCTGCTCCAACCGCGCGAACACGACGATCCGCTGCGCCGCGCTGTAGAGCGGGTGACAGGCGGACAGCACGAGTCGCTGATAGCCGGCGTCTCTTGTCACCCACAAGGCGTTCGGATCGACGACTTGGCCGCGCTGCACGCGGTAGGTGAAGCGCCCGTACGGCATCGTCAGCACGATCCGATCGCCGCGCTGCAGATCGTCGATCTGGCGAAACGGCGCGAGGTACGTCGTGCGGTGCCCGGCGATCGCAACCGTCCCCGGCAACCCTGGGAACGTCGTCGCCGGGTAGTGGCCGGGACCTTTCCGCAACGACGCGGTGTCGGTGCCCTGCACGACGACGAAGTCGGCGCCGATCGCCGGGATCGCGATACGCCCGATCGGGTCGCCGTCGTGCGCGCTGCGGCGCGCCTCGCGCGCGAGAAACTCGATCCGCCGTCTCTGCGTCTCAAGCGCCGCGAGCACGCGTCGCTGGACCCGCGTCGGGCCGCGCTGCTCGATCCGCTTCAGCTCACCCGAGAGCTTGTTCTGCTCGATCCGCGCAAGCAGCGCGGAGACCGGCTCCTGCCACGCGAGCGTGATGCCGGCGTCCGCGATCATCAGCACGCCCGCCACGATCAGGACGGTCGAGATCGTTCGCAGCGCGCGCGTCATCGCCGCAGGGCGGACTCCGTCCCGCCAAGCGACCCGGGTCCGGCGTACGTCTTCGGGCCACGCACGGTGATCGGCGTCGCCGCGTCCGGATGGCCGGCGCCAGTTGCACGCAGCACCCCAATGAACGCGCACGCCGTGCACCCCAGTACGACGCTCCACACGAGCACCGCCAGCAGTGACACGCCGCCGGCTGCGACGAGCAGCACGAGCATCCACGCCAGCTCAAGCGGGTCCAATCCGAACTGGCGCGCGTAGACGTACGCCATGAGCAGCGGCGGCAACAGACCGAGTGCCCACAGCGTGAGCGCAGCCGGCCGGCGCAGATGCGTCTCCGGTGCCATCGCGAGCAGCCACAGGTGCAACGCCGGGACGAGCAGCAGGCACGTGTACGGGTTCGCGACCCACACGATCAGCGCGGCCGCGCACAGGATCACGACGATGGCGATCGCCGCCCCTCCGCTGCCGGGCTCGCCGCTCACGCCAACCAGCCGCAGCAGCAGGGGCCGCAGCCAGAACCACGCAACCAGCATGAGCACGACGACGCTCGCGAGCACGGCGCCGTTCGGCGCGCTCGGCGCAGCGGCGACCGACCCGCCGGGCGCCGCGTCGATCAAGCCCGTGCGAAAGAGGCCGATCAAGGTCAGCGCCGCGAGCAGGAACGGCAACGCGCTCACCAGCACCCACCGCATCCACATCCCGACCCGCTCACGGCGCCGACGCACACGCGCGAACGCGTCAACAGTGGCGAGCAGCACCGGCAGCAGCAACGCGATTGCCAGCAGCCGCACCGGCCACGCCGGGAGCACCTTTCGCTCGAGCGTGAGATACGGCGCGCTTCCGGGCAGATCCCCGCCTCCGTCGAGCGCGCCGATGCTGCGCAGCGCCGCACGACCGAACGCGGTCAGCTGCGCGGCAGACACGGGCGTGTCGGCCGCGGGAGCGCGCTCGCCGCTCGCCGACAGCAGCACGGCGCCGACACCATGTGCGTTGAACGGCCCTTGCTCCCCGAGCGTGAGCGGGAACGCGAGTCGCGCGAGTTGCACACCCGGCCGCGGGCTGCCAGCGCGTAGCTGCGCCTCGGTCATCAGCGCGGTCTCAACCGTGCGCCGCAGCTCCAGCGGCGCAAGTGCGGTCGATCGCGACCACGGCACGACCAGTGGGCGGTTCGTGTGTCTCCCCGCCAGATCGCCGAGCACGAGCACCGCGTCGACCGGACCGCCGGACTGCTGCGCCAGCCGCTCGGCGGCAGCCGCGCCAGCCGTCCCGCCGCTCGTCGAGACGAGCACAAGTGTGCGGTTCAGCGTGCGGCCGCCGAGCACGCGCGCGAGCTCAAGCAGCCCGGCGGTCCCGGACAGCTCGGCGCGGGCGTCGCGGCCGCGCGCGTCGCGATGGGCGAGGACGAGGATGCGTCGGTTCGAGAAGCCGGCGCGCTCCCCGATCACGGTTTGCAGCTCGCGCTCGCCGTCGACCGTCTGCGCGGAGAAGCGGCGCACGTCGACGCGGAAGCCGCTCGCGCGCAGCGTCTGCTCGACACGCTGCGCAACGCGTTGATCGCCGCTCGAGCCCGGACGCCGCAGCGGCGCCTCGCTCGCCAGTTGGTCGAGCTGCCGGAACGCCGCCGTGCCGTCGAACGCGTCGGGGGCGAGCGATGCCGTCAGCGGGCGCGGAGGCTCCCGCAGCGAGAAGCCGACGAGCACGAGCGCGAACAGGATCGGGAGGAACCCCGTCCGGTAGATCCGCGGATCGAGCACACGCGGCAGGTTATCCACGCGCGCTGTCGGGGCCGAGCGGCGAAGCGCCTGATCCGGCCCCTGCCACACCGCCTCGCGAAATTAGGTAGTACGGCTGCGTTCAGCGGATTACCCTTCGGGTCGCATGGCCGAGCGATCCACGCGCATTCTGCTCGTCGACGACGAGCAATCGATCCAGACGCTGCTGTCGTATCCGCTGAGGAGAGACGGTTACGAGGTTGTGCAAGCTGTCGACGGGCGCGAGGCGCTCGACCGCTTCGACGAGCGCCCGTTCGACCTCGTCGTGCTCGACGTGATGCTGCCGAAGCTCGACGGGCTTGAGGTGTGTCGCCGGCTGCGCAGCCGCAGCACCGTCCCGATCATCATGCTGACGGCGAAGTCGGAGGAGATCGACAAGGTCGTTGGGCTCGAGATCGGCGCCGACGACTACATCACCAAGCCGTTTTCGATGCGCGAGTTCCGCAGCCGCGTGAAGGCCGCCCTGCGCCGCTCGGAGCTCTCGCGCGCGAGTGACGGCGACGGTGGGGCGATCGAGCATCACGAGCTGCGAATCGACCCCGACAAGCGCGCGGTGTGGCTCGCCGGCGACTCCATCACGACGACGTTCGTCGAGTTCGAGATCCTGCTCACGCTCGCGCGCAGCCCGGGTCGCGTCTTCACCCGTGACATGCTGCTCGCGCGCGTGTGGGGCGATTCCGCCTACCGCGACCCGCGCACGATCGACGTTCATATCCGGCACCTGCGCGAGAAGATCGAGCGCGACCCAAAGGAGCCGCAGTACCTCTTTACCGTGCGCGGCGTCGGCTACCGCTTCCGCGACACGGACGAGTAGCCGGCCCGAGCCGAGCGAGTCCCGCTCATGCGCTCCCTCCGCAACCGCCTCGCCTTCCTCTTCTTCGCGATCACGCTCGCCGCGATCGGCGTGCTGTACCTCTACGTCGTGCCGCAGCTGCAGTCGCGCCTGCGTGACGAGAAGCTCTCGCAGCTGCAGACCTCGGCGCAGCAGACCGTCGAGCAGATCGCCGCAACCGTGGGTGGCGAACGGACAAGCGCCGAAGTGCGCCGCATCGTGCGCGCCGCGAGCGATACGGCGAACGCGCGCGTCACGCTGCTGCGGATCGGGCGCGTCGGCGGAGAGCTGATCCCCAGCGCGATCACCGATTCGAGCGACCCGGCGCTGCCGGAGCTGGCGCTGCCAACGGCCGACCAGGCAGCGCGCAGCGGGCACATCGCCAAAGGCTCGGAGGTGTCGGCCGACGGCCCCGTCGCCGAGGTCGCGGTGCCACTCAGACAGAGCGGACGCGTCGCCGAGGTCGCCGTCTACTCGACGCCGATGGCGGACGTCGAGCGCAACGTCGCAGTCGTGCGCGCGCAGATCCTCGTCGCGGGGGCGATCGCGCTGGCGCTCGCGGTGCTCGCCGGCTGGTTGATCGCGCGCGCGCTCGCGCAGCGCGTTAAGCGGCTGGAGAAGGCGGCCGAGCAGGTCGCAGCGGGCGATTTCTCGCGCCCGATCCCGGTCGACTCCGACGACGAGCTCGGGCAGCTCGCGGTTGCCTTCAACGACATGCAGCGCCAGCTCGCCCAGCTCGACCGTGCGCGCAAGCAGTTCATCGCGACCGCCTCGCACGAGCTGCGCACGCCGCTCTTTTCGCTCGGCGGTTTCGTCGAGCTGCTGGAGGACGAGGAGCTCGACGAGGAGACGCGCAGACGCTTTCTCGCGCAGGTTCGCCAGCAGGTCGACCGGCTCGCGAAACTGTCCGTCGACCTCTTGGATCTCTCCCGCCTCGAGGCCGGCTCGCTCGAGTTGCGCCCGGAGCCGGTCGACCTGGCGGAGCTGGCGCGCTCGGTCAGCTCCGAGTTCGAGCCGGCGCTGGCGCAGCACGACTCGCACCTCGAGGTGCGGTTGCCGGGCGCGCCGGTCGAGGCGCAGTGTGACCCGGTGCGGGTCGCGCAGATCGCGCGGATCCTGATCGACAACGCCGTCACGCACACGACGCCTGGCACGAACATTGTCGTCTCCGCATCGCGCGAAAACGGCTTCGCGCGCCTCGCGGTGCGCGACCACGGCAAGGGCATTCCCCGCACCGCGCTCTCGCAGGTGTTCGAGCCCTTCTACACGTCTGACGACGCGCAGGGCTCCGGGCTCGGGCTCGCGATCGCGAGTGAGCTGGCGGAGCGCATGAACGGGCGCCTCGGCGTCGAGTCGCGCCCGGGACGAACCGTCTTCACGCTTGAGCTGCCGACCTGAGCGCAGCTCAGGACAGGCGCGCCGGCGCTGCCTGACCGATTCGGTATCGTCCGCGCGCTCCGGTACCCGACCCCTCGCGAGCCATGCTGCAGCCCATCGCCGTCGGACACAAGACGCTCGCGGACTACGCAAGCATCGTCGGCCGCTCGCTCGTCGAGGAGATTTGCGAGCTGGCAGAGCCGCTCAGGGGCAAGCGCGTGCTGCACCTGTCGGCAACCGCGTTCGGCGGTGGCGTCTCGGAGATCCTCTATACGCTCGTCCCGCTGATGAAGGACGCGGGACTCGAAGTCGAGTGGCACGTCATCTACGGCCGCGAGGAGTTCTTCAACGCGACGAAAGTGATGCACAACGCGCTGCAGGGCAACCCGCAGGACCTCACCCAGGAGCAGTGGGACGCGTGGCGACGCTACAACGAGATGAACGCACGCGAGCTGACGCGCGGCTGGGACGTCTGCATCGTGCACGACCCGCAGCCGGCGGCAATGCACACGCTCGCGCCGGAGAAGGCGCGCCATTGGATCTGGCGCTGCCATATCGATCTCTCGACTCCGAATCCGGAGACGATCGAGCGCCTGCTCCCGTACATCAAGACGTATCCCGCCTCGGTCTTTCACATGCAGCAGTACGTGCCCAATGGAATGGAGGGGCAGATCAACATCGTCCCCCCGGCGATCGACCCGCTCGCGCCGAAGAACATGGCCTTCTCGCCGGAGGACTCGGTCTACATCTGCGAGCAGTTCGGGATCGACGTGGATCGCCCGCTGCTGTGCCAGGTCTCGCGCTTCGACCCCTGGAAGGATCCACTCGGGGTAATCGACGCGTATCGGATCGTGAAGGAGCAGATGCCGGAGGTCCAGCTCGCGCTCGTCGGCTCGATGGCGACCGACGACCCCGAGGGATGGGACTTCTTCAACGCGACGATTGCGCACGCCGACCGCGACCCGGACATCCACATTCTCAACAACTTCAACAACGTCGGTGCGATCGAGGTCAACGCGTTCCAGTCACACGCGGATGTGCTGATCCAGAAGTCGACGCGCGAGGGCTTCGGACTCACGGTCTCCGAGGCGATCTGGAAGGCGCGCCCATTTATCGGCGGCAACGTCGGCGGAATCCCGTTGCAGGTCGAGGACGGCGTGTCCGGCTTCCTCGTCGCGTCGGTCGACGAGTGCGCCCAGCGTGCGCTCGGAGTGCTCGCCGACCCGGCGCTCGGCCGACGGCTCGGCCGCGCCGGCAAGGAGCATGTGCGCCGCCACTTCCTGATGCCGCGTCTGCTGCGTGACTGGCTGCGGATGATCACCGCACTGGAGGGGCAGGGGTCCTGAGCTCGATCGGCGCCGGCCCGCTCGTCCTCGTCTCCAACCGCGGCCCCGTCACATTCGGGCCGGATGGCGAGGTGCGGCGCGGATCGGGCGGGCTCGTCACTGCGCTCACCGGCCTGGCGTCGCATCGCGAGGCGGTCTGGATCGCGTCGGCGATGACGGACGAGGACGTCGCCCACTCGCACCGGCACCAAGGGCGCCCGTTCGAGGTCGAGCTGCCGGACGGCGGCGCCTACAAGGTGCGCCTCGTCGCCTCCGACGCGGAGGCGTACGACCGCTTCTACAACGTGTTCGCGAACCCGATGCTGTGGTTCATCCAGCACTACCTGTGGGATCTCTCGAACGCGCCGGACATCCGCCGCGAAGAGGTCGAGGCGTTCGAGTTCGGCTACAACGTCGTCAACGAGGACCTCGCGCGCGCCGTGCTCGACGAGATCGAGGGCGAGTCCGAGCCAGTCGTGATGGCCCACGACTACCACCTCTACACGCTGCCGGCACTTGTGCGGAGGGTGCGGCCGGACGTCTTCCTGCACCACTTCATCCACATCCCGTGGACGCAGTCGGACGCGTGGCGTGTGCTGCCCGGCATGATCCGCGAGGAGATTTACCGCGGACTGCTCGCGAACGACATCATCGGCTTCCACACGCGTTCGTACCGGCGCAACTTCCTGCAGTGTTGCCGCGACCTGATGGACCTCGAGGTCGACTTCGAGCGCGGCGTCGTATTCCACGAGGGCCGCGAGGTGTGGGTACGCGCCTATCCGCTGCCGATCGACGCGGCGGCGACGCGTGCGGTCGCGCGACGCGAGCGGACCGCGCAGTTCGAGCGCGAGCTGCTGCGGCGCCAGCGCGACCACTTGATCCTGCGCGTCGACCGCGCGGACCTGTCGAAGAACGTGCTGCGCGGCTTCACCGCATTCGACGTCTTCCTGACCCAGCACCCGGAGTTCCACGAGCGGGTGACGTTCATCGCGCAGCTGATGCCCTCGCGTACCGACGTGCCCGAGTACGCCGAGTACTTGGAGCGGATCGAGGCGGTCGTCGCCGTCGTCAACCACCGCCACGGCACGCCGGACTGGATGCCGATTCACCTGAAGCTGCGCGACGACCTCGAGGAGGCGGTCGCCGCCTACAAGCACTACGACGTGCTGCTCGTCAACGCGATGTTCGACGGCATGAACCTCGTCGCCAAAGAGGGGCCATTGGTCAACGAGCGCGCGGGCGTGTCGATCCTGTCGGAGAACACCGGCGCGCACGAGGAGCTCGGCGAGTTCGCGCTGTCGGTGAACCCGTTCGACATCCAGGAGCTGGCCGACTCGATCCATGCGGCTTTGACGATGGAGCCGACCGAGCGCAAGCGCCGCATGCACGGCCTCGAACAGATCGTCACCCGGCGCGATCCGGGTGACTGGATCGACGAGCAGCTCGAGGACATTCGCACGAAGGCCGCGGCGCGCGGCTGAGCCCGCCTACTCAAGCGCGAACTCGGGCGCCGGCTCGCTGGCCGCGCCGCCCCCGCCGGCTGCCGCCCCCGTGCCGCTCCCCGCGGGCGTCCCGCTCCCCGCGGGCGTCCCGCTCCCCGCCGAGGGCGCGGGCGCCGTGGCGGGCGGGTCCTGACCACCGGCTTCGCCGGCGGTGCCCCTCCGGGTGCGCGCCCACCCGCCTCCGGCGGGCGGACGTGCATCCTCACCGCCACCCGCCCGATCAACGTCCCCGTTCTTCGCCCCCCGGCGCATCCGCTCGCTCGGCCGCCGCTCGGGCCCGCCCTCGTCGCGCTGCTGCAGGCCAGCCTCGCCGTCCGCCGTCCCGCTCGACCGCTCCCGGGCACGGGCGCCCTCGGCTCCGCTCCCTCCCCCTCCCTGCCCAAGCCCGGCCGGTGCCGCCGGCTCCACGGGCGCCGCTGCAGGCATGGTCGCGACAGACAGGCCGGCGGGCACGGCGGGGGCGGCGTCGTCGGAGGAGCGCAGCCAGAGGAGTGCGAGGGCGATTGCGAGGACGACGGCGAGAATCGTGGCGGCGTCGCGGCCGCGGGGCGTGGAGGGCATAGGACGTTTGAGGCGCGCAAGCGGCCGATCTCGCCCCCGTTGGTATAGTGCCCCGCCGCAGTTCAACCACGTATGGCCCAGCTTCCGCCCATTTACGACCTGATGGTCCTGCTCTTCACCTCGGTGGAGGACGAGCGTCGCGCGAGAATCCTTGCCGACGTTGAGCAGACGATTGCCGACAACGGCGGCTCGATCGAGCTCAAACAGGAGTGGGGGGTGCGCAGACTCGCGTTCGAGATCGCGCACACAGGCGATGCCGAGTACCACCTGCTGCAGTTCAGCGGCCCGCCGGCGCTCGTCGAGACGCTGAGCTACAACCTGAAGATCGCGGACGGCGTGCTGCGCCACCGCATCATCAAGGTCACGCCGGGTACCCCGCCGCCCCCCGAGCCGACCGCGCAGGAGCCCGCCGCGAGCGAGCCCGAGCCGGAACCGGTCGCCGCAGGCGCCGAGGCGTAACGGATCTCGCGCGGTTTGACGCGGCGCTCGCGCCGTCCCGCCACGTTTCCCCGCAGTTTCCGGCTATTACAGGGGTGCACGACCGATCCGTGCGTACACTCGTTCGCCGCTGAGCATCTGCCGCCGAAAGGAGCCACCCCCATGGCCGCAACGAACATCAACCGCGTCGTCATGACCGGGAACCTCACACGCGACCCGGAGCTGCGCTCGCTGCCGAGCGGCATGTCCGTCTGCAGCCTGCGGATCGCCTGCAACACCCGCCGCAAGGGCGCGTCGGGCGAGTGGGAGGACAAGCCGAACTATTTCGATGTCACGGTCTGGGGCGCGCAGGGCGAGAACTGCGCGCGCTACTTGTCGAAGGGGCGCCCGATCGCGATCGACGGTCGGCTCGAGTGGCGGGAGTTCGAGACCAGAGACGGGCAAAGACGCCAGGCAGTCGATATCATCGCCGATTCCGTGCAGTTTCTCGGCGGGCGTGACGACGCCGGCGCCGGGAACGGGTTCTCCGGGCCTTCCGCAAGCGTAGCGGGAGGGGGAGACGTTCCGATCGACGATCGGGACTTCCAGTCCGCCCCGGCAGCGCCTGTCTCCGCCGCCGACGACGACATCCCCTTCTAGGGACTGACAGACGACTTCGACGAGGTAGGCCGAGTGGCAAAGCAACGTAGGCGCCCCACGCGGCGGCGCGACAAGAAGGGCGGTCCGGGCTCCGGCCGGCGCAAGCCGTGCCCGTACTGCAAGGACAAGATCGAGCAGGTCGATTACAAGGACCTCTCGGCGCTCCGGCGCTTCGTCTCGGAACGCGGCAAGATCCGCTCGCGCCGCATCACCGGCGCTTGCCGTCGGCACCAGAACCAGGTCGCGAGGGCGGTCAAGCGCGCGCGCGAGCTCGCGCTGCTGCCGTACGCCGCCGAGCCGGCGAACGAGCGCGCAGGCGGCGGCCGTCGCGACCGCGATCGCGATCGCGATCGCGAGGACCGGTAGCCGCATGCCGCAGGCGATCCTCA
>Ga0075429_100002524_pt1 | contig 15407 bp, 13 predicted proteins | sample RhiMetdeltSRZDD3_FD_75295 | JGI IMG/M metagenome (GOLD analysis project Ga0075429, IMG submission 75295) | Populus rhizosphere microbial communities from Tennessee, USA - Rhizosphere MetaG P. deltoides SRZDD3 | ecosystem: Host-associated > Plants > Roots > Rhizosphere > Soil | place: USA... | reverse complement strand
ATCGTCGACGAGGTCGACAACATCCTGATCGACGAGGCGCGCACGCCGCTGATCATCTCCGGCGCCCCCGAGGAGGCCGGCGACCTCTACCGCCAGCTGGCGCGGCTCGCGCCGACCCTCAAGGGCGTCCCCAAGATGGACGTGAAGACCAAGCTCGGCAGCGACGCGCCCGAGCCGGACTACGACTACGAGTACGACGAGAAGCACAAGACGGTCGCGCCCACCGAGCGCGGCGTCGCGAAGGTCGAGAAGTTCCTCGGGATCGAGAACATGTACCTCTCGGAGCACGGCAACGTCGTCAACCACCTGATCCAGGCGCTGAAGGCCCAGTCGCTCTACAAGCGCGACAAGGAGTACGCGGTGATCGACGGCGAGGTGAAGATCATCGACGAGTTCACCGGCCGCATCCTCGACGGGCGCCGCTGGTCCGAGGGCCTGCACCAGGCGGTCGAGGCCAAGGAGGGCGTCTACGTCCGCGAGGAGAACCAGACGCTCGCGACGGTCACGCTCCAGAACTACTTCCGCCTCTACGACAAGCTCGCGGGCATGACCGGCACCGCGCTCACGGAGGCCAACGAGTTCATCAAGATCTACAAGCTTCCGGTGGTCGACATCCCGACCAACCGGCCGATGGTCCGGGCCGACCACAACGACCAGATCTACAAGACCAAGGACGGCAAGTGGCAGGCCGTGCTCGAGGAGATCAAGGACCGTCACACAGCCGGCCAGCCGGTCCTCGTGGGGACGATCTCCGTCGAAGTCTCGGAGAAGCTGTCGAACGACCTCAAGAAGAACGGCGTCAAGCACGTCGTGCTGAACGCGAAGCCCGAGCACGCCGAGCGCGAAGGCGAGACGATCGCGGAGGCGGGGCGCCCCGGCGCGGTGACGATCGCGACGAACATGGCCGGCCGCGGCGTCGACATCATGCTCGGCGGCAACCCCGACCACCTCACGAACATGGAGCTCCGCAAGCTGGGGCTCGAGCCTGGCGACGAGGGCTGGGACGAGACGTTCGACCAGGTCTATCCGAAGGTCAAGGCCGAGGTGGACGAGGCCCACGACCACGTGAAGGAGCTCGGCGGCCTGTTCATCCTCGGCACCGAGCGCCACGAGTCACGCCGCATCGACAACCAGTTGCGCGGCCGCTCCGGCCGCCAGGGTGACCCGGGCGAGTCGCGCTTCTTCCTGTCCGCCGAGGACGACCTCGTGCGGCTGTTCGCCGGCGACCGGATCTACCGCATCCTCGACCGGCTCGGTCCCGTGGACGAGGAGGGCCGGGAGCAGCCGATCGAGGCGAAGATGCTCTCGCGCACGATCGAGAACGCGCAGAAGAAGGTGGAGGAGCAGAACTTCCTGATCCGCAAGCGCGTGCTCGAGTACGACGACGTGCTGAACCAGCAGCGCGAGGTCATCTACAAGTACCGCCGCGAGATCCTCGAGGGGCGCGACATGTCCGAGCCCGTGAAGGACGAGCTGCGCGGCGTCTTCGAGCGGATCGTGGCGGAGTACACGCCCGGCGACTTCATCGAGGACTGGGACCTGGACGGGCTGTTCGTGCAGGTGCGCCAGATCTTCGACCCCAGCTTCGACGAAGAGGACCTCGAGGTCGAGTCGGTCGACCGCGACGAGCTCACGACCCGCCTGCACGAGGACGCGCTGGGCGCCTACTCGGAGCGCGAGGAGGAGCTCGGCGACGAGCTCATGCGCAACCTCGAGCGCGCCGTGCTGCTGCAGATCATCGACGAGCGCTGGCGCGAGCACCTCTACGACATGGACTACCTGCGCGAGGGCATCCACCTGCGCGGGTTTGCACAGCGCGACCCGCTGGTCGAGTACAAGAACGAGGGGTTCGCGCTGTTCCGCGACCTGATGAACTCGATCTGGGAGGACTTCGGCCGCTACATCTTCCACGTGCAGGTCGAGATCGAGCCTGCTCAGGCGGCGGCCTTCGGCGCTTCGTCTCCGACGCGGCGTGCGACGAGCCTCAACTACACGGGCGGCGGCCCCGAGCAGCCTTCGGCGCTGTACGAGGCCGCGGAGCAGGGTGGCGTGGCGCTGGCCGACGAAGGCCAGGAGTTCGCGGCGCTGCCCGAGGTGGAGACGCGGCACGTGGACGAGAAGGAGAAGGTGGGCCGCAACGACCCGTGCTGGTGCGGGTCGGGCAAGAAGTTCAAGAAGTGCCACGGGGCGTAGTGGCTGAGACCCCACAGCTGGAAGTCCAGCCCCGCGTGGCCAAGCTCCGCGACCAGCTGAAGCTGCTCGCGGACTACCTTTGACCCGGCTGAGCTGAAGCGCCGGGCCTCGCAGCTCGAGGCCGACATGCAGCAGCCGGGCTTCTGGGACGACCAGCAGAAGGCGGCCTCCGTCTCGTCCGAGCACCGGCGTGCGACCCGCCGCCTGGAGTCGTTCCACGCGCTCGAGTCCGAGGTCGAGGACCTCGCCGGGCTGGCCGAGCTGGCGACCGAGGACGAGTCCATGAACGCCGAGCTCGAGGAGCAGTTGAGCGACGTGGAGCGCCGCATGGAAGAGCTCGAGGAACAGCGGCTGTTCCGCGGCCGCTACGACTCGGGCGACGCGGCGGTCACCGTGCACAGCGGCGCCGGCGGCACCGACTCCCAGGACTGGGCCGAGATGCTCCTGCGCATGTACCTGCGCTGGGCGCAGAAGCGCGGCTTCGAGGTCGAGATGGCGGAGGCGTCGGCCGGGGAGGAGGCCGGCCTCAAGTCGGCGACCTTCCTCGCGCGCGGCGAGAACGCATACGGCCTCTTCTCGGCCGAGAAGGGCGTCCACCGCCTGGTGCGGCTGTCACCGTTCGACGCGGCCCACCGCCGGCACACGAGCTTCGCGCTGGTGGAGGTCAGCCCGCTGGTCGAGGACGACGTCGAGGTCGAGATCGACGACGGCGACCTGCGCATCGAGACCTACCGCGCATCGGGCGCGGGAGGGCAGCACGTCAACAAGACCGACTCCGCCGTGCGCATCACGCATATCCCGACGAAGACGGTCGTGCAGTGCCAGAACGAGCGCTCGCAGTCGTCCAACAAGCAGACCGCGATGAAGCTGCTCAAATCAAAGTTGGTGGAATTGGAGGAGCGCAAGCGCCGCGAGGAGATGGCGCGCGAGAAGGGCGAGGCGCAGGACGTCGCGTGGGGCTCGCAGATCCGCTCTTACGTGCTGCACCCGTACACGATGGTCAAGGACCACCGCTCCGGCTTCGAGATGGGCGACGCGCAGCGCGTGCTGGACGGCGACCTCGACGGCTTCGTGCACGCATACCTGGTGCAGAGCGCGGGCGACGGCCGTTCGGAAGCGCGCTGATAGGCGGGACCCCGTTTGTCGGCCGGGAACGAGAGCTGGCGCTGCTCGGGCGTGCGCTGGCGGAGGCGGAAGCGGGGCGGGGTACCGCCGCCGTATTGGCCGGCGAAACGGGAGTCGGCAAGACCCGAACCGTGCGCGAGTTCTCCCGATGGGCGGAGGGGCAGGGCGCGCGCGTCCTCGACGGCAGCTGCTACGAGGGCTGGTCTCCTCCCTACGGCGTGTTCGCCGAAACGCTGTCACGCCACATCCGCAGCGCCTCTCGGGAGGCGCTGCGCGAGCAGGCCGGCAGCGACGCGTCCGTCTTAACGGCGCTCCTTCCTGAGCTGCAGCCGGCGCTTCGCGACCATCCGCCACCCCCGGCGCTGCCCCCGGACGAGGCCCGGTTTCGCGCACACGAGGCGCTGGCCGGCTTTCTGGGCCGCGTCTCTGAACTGACACTCGTGGTCCTGCTCGACGACCTCCAGTGGGCGGATGCGGCGTCCCTCGATTTCCTGAGCTACCTGGGGCGCGCGCTCGCGGAGAGCCAGATGCTCGTCATCGGGACTTACCGCGAAGCTGAGGTGGGGCTCGAACATCCTCTGAGCCAAGCCCTCGCCGAGCTCGACCGTCAGGGGGTGTGCGTCCGAATGCGGCTAAAGGAGCTCGAGCGCGACGAGTCAGCCATGCTGATCGAACGCATTGCCGGGACTCCGGCGCCGCCAGAGCTGCTCGATGCCATCCTGGCAAGAACCGGCGGGAACCCGTTCTTCCTCGGCGAGGTGGTCCTCGACCTGCTGGAGGAGGGATACTCGCTCGGCGACCAGGAGCTGGAGACGCCTGGGGTTCCCGAGAGCGTGCGTCAAGCGGTCGGTCAACGGCTGGGGCGCCTCGACACCGATACGGCGCGCATGCTCGGGGTTGTCTGCGCGTTCTCTCGGCCCTTCGATTTCTCAATTCTGGGCGAGCTCACGGGCCTGTCCGAGGAGCGACTTCTCGCGCGCCTCGACGAGGCGCTCACGGCTCGGTTCCTCCGCGAGGCGGAAGGGGGCCGCTACTTCTTCGCGCATGCGCTGGTGCGCGATGCCCTCTATTGGGAGCTCAGCCCCAGCCGCCGCGCGCGGCTTCACCGACGCATCGCCGTTGCACTGGAGTCGGCGAATCGCGAGCGGGGCGAGTACGCGCCCGAGCTCGCGACCCAGTATTACCTCTCCCGCTTCATACCCGGTGCCGGCCACGGGATCCCACACGCGCTCGCCGCGGCCGAGCAAGCCGGGGGCGCGTACGGCTCCGGCCAGCGCGTCGAGTTCCTGCGAATGGCACGCGACCTCGCCGTCGACGGCGACCGTGCGCTGCTATCCGAGATCCTCAGACGGCTCGCGCTCGCCGAGGCTGAGGCCCTCTTTGTCGACGATGCCGCCGGCACAGCCCGGGAAGAACTCGAGCTCGGAGAGGGCGACCGGGATCGCAAGGCCGAGTTCATCGCCGAGCTCGTCTGGCGGCTCAAGGACGCCGGCAGCCCGCAGGACATCCTGGCGCCTCTCGTGCAAACCGGACGCGACCTCGCCGGCGGGCGGAAGGACCTCGTCTGGGCACGGCTCGAGCTGAGCGAATATCCGGTGGAGGTCATCGCCCGCGACCCCGTCCCAGTTGGCCGGTGGTGTGGATACCCGCCCGAGGCCGTCCGGCTGGCGCGCGAGACGGGAACCGAGTTCGACTACGCGAGGACGCTCGAGGTCATGGAGTGGACCCCGCGGGAGAACATCCCAGCGCTTGTGGAACGCGTGCGGGGCTGGAGCGAGCCGTGGGCGCAGATCCACGGCTTGGGCGTGCTCGCGCGCATTCTGCTCCTCCAGCACGGTCTTCTGACCTCCGCGACGGAGACTGCCCGTGAGCTCCTTGCCGTCAGCGAGGCGGCGGGTTCGCTTACCGGGCGCGCGTACGCCGAGGCGTACCTGCTCGTCCACGAACCGCTCGTTCGAGGCGATTTCGCGACCGCAGGCGAGACCCTCGAGCGCGGTCTCGCTGTCGTCGACCGCCTCGGCCCGGTTCACCGTCTGCGGTTCAGCGCACGCTTCGTCGAGGCGCTGTTTGCGCAGTGCATCGGGGGCCAGCGCTGCGCCGTCCATGCGCGCAGCCTCCTGCGGACGGCCGAGACCGCGCGCGTGCCGGGCTGGATGGCACTCATTCACTTGTCGCTGGCCGCCTATCTGCGGGCCTTGGCGGGTGACTCCGACGGCGCCGCTCGCTTGCTCGATCCCGTCGTCGGCCTCTCCGAGCGGCTCGGAGCGAGGACGCTGAATCAGAACGGCGTCGTCTCGTTCGCCGGCGGAACCTGCTGGGAGCTCGAGGACGCGGAGGCGGCAGTCCGGGTGCGTCGCTTGGCGCTCGCGCTCCTGGACGGAGGCGTCGGCGACTACCCGACGTGCTCGACCGAGCTGACCGTCGCGCGGATGGCCAGCCTCTGCGGGGACGACGAGGGGGCGTCGCACTATTTCACCCGCGCCCGCACGCAACTCGAGGAGAGTGACCGGCGGCCGCTCCGCGCGTTCGCCGACTACGACGAGGCGCGTGCGCACGCGCGCAGGGGGAAGGGGCGAGCTGCCGAGCAGCTCCTCACATCCGCTCGGGATCGATTCGACGAGCTGGGCATGACCGATTGGGCTGCGCGAGCCTCCGCGCTCACCGACTCGCTCGACCGGCTGAGCGGCTTGCCCGACGGCCTCACCGCGCGCGAGATCGAGATTCTTCAACTCGTGGCCGCGGGCAGGAAGAACCAAGAGATCGCGACAGAGCTCGTCGTGAGCGTCCACACGGTGGAGCGGCATCTCGCCAACATCTACCGAAAGATCGCCGTCCGCAACCGCGCGGAGGCGACGAGGTACGCGCTCCGCGCCGGTCTCTAGTCCACGGGACGAGCCGAGAACTCCTCCGCGCTCTCCAGCAGCCGCGCAGGGTCAGGTTCGAGTGCCGCTCGCTCCGGCGAGGCGTAATAGCGGGCGTCGGCAGACGCGAAGCCATCGGGTCCCTCGTAACCAAGAATCCAGACGAACCGTCGCCCCTCGTTGCTCGCCCACGCACCGAGCACCTGGAACCCGAAGCGCTCACGCAGCGGTCGTACGGTGGCCTGCCACTCCGAGACGAAACGCTCGAATTCGCCGACCTTCGCCTGGTAGATCCGCATCTGCACCTCCATGCGGCTACATGTTCCCAACGCCGCGAGATACATGGTTTCCGTGATGAAAGGCGCACATCACGGCCCTAGCGTGGAGCCATGCACGCTCTCGTCGTCCTCTACGGGCTCCGCGGCATCGGCACCGCCGCACACGCCGAGCTCGCCGACCAGCTGGCGCCGGCGCTGGCTGCCGTCCCGGGCCTGGTCTCGCGGATGCAGCTGGAAAATACGGCCAGCGGCCGGCACGGCATCTTCTACCTCTTCGCGTCGAGGCCGGACTTCGACCGCTTCGTCGCCAGCGAGTTGTACGGCGTGACGCACGAGCACGCCGCGGTGACCGAGGTGGCGGCGAGTGACTTCGCCATTCCCGACAGAGGACGGAGCTCGCAATGAAGCCAGGCATGACCACACTCATGCATCGCAGATCCTCCACAGTGGTCGCCCTGGCGGCGGCCTTTCTCTTCGCCGGCCTGGTCCATGCGGGCTCTGCATTTGCCGCCTACGCGGGCGCGAACGGCAAGATCGTTTACGAAGAGGACAACGGCATCGAGCCTGAGATCTTCGTGATGAACGCCGACGGTAGCGGGCAGGTGAACCTCACGAACGATCCAGGATTCCCCGACACGGTCAACGACCGCGATCCGGTGTGGTCGCCGGACGGAACGAAGATCGCGTTCTCACGCGCAAACCAGGGTCACCTGAATGTGTACGTCATGAACGCCGACGGCAGCGGGCGGGTCGAGCTCACGCCCGGCGCGGCCAGCGGAAACGGCGAGACGGGGGTCGACCCGAACTGGTCGCCGAGCGGCACCAGAATCGTCTACAGCGACAGCGGCAACCTCTTCACCATGGATGCAGCTTCGGGGGCGGGAAAGGTGCAGCTGACAACGGGGCCGGCGGCCGACTTCTGGCCCGTGTGGTCGCCGGACGGGACGAAGATCGTCTTCGTCCGTGACCTGAACATCTACGCGATGAACACCGACGGCAGCGGGTTGACGCCGCTCGCGGTCAACGCCCCCGCGGAGCGGAGCCCCGACTGGTCGCCCGACGGTTCGAAGGTCGTCTACGAGCGGGGAGGCCAGATCTGGTCGATGAACGCGAACGGCAGCGGTCAGATCGCTCTCACGGGCGGCGCCGGCGAGGCGGGCACGCTGCCGTCGTGGTCGCCCGACGGGACGAAGATCGTCTTCGACTCGAACGCCTTCACCGCGCCGAACGGTTACGACATCTTCGTGATGAATCCTGACGGCACGGGAGTCACCAGGCTCAACACCACTGTCCCGACGGACCAGTTCGACCCGAGCTGGCAACCGATCGCGGTACCGGGTGGCTACCCACGCCCGAAGGGCGCGACGCCGCTGCGCGTATCGCTCGTGCCGGCCTTCAGGCAGTGCACGACGCCCAACCGCACTCACGGCCCGCCGCTCGCATTCGGCTCCTGCAATCCGCCCGTGCTCGAGTCGAGTCAGCTCACGGTGGGCTCGCCCGACGCGAACGGCCAACCGGCCAACTCCAGCGGCTTCGCGCGGTTCAGTGCGAACGTGGGGGTGCCCGGCGGGGTCGACGACTCCGACGTCGGTTTCGGATTCCAGCTCACCGACGTACGCCACCAGGGCACCCTTTCCGACTACACCGGCGAGCTCCAGGCAAGGACCGTCATCCGTGTCACGGACAGGTTGGGTGGACCGGCGAACGAGGCGTCCACGGTCACGGACGTCGAGTTTTCACTGACCGTCCCCTGCGCGGCGACCGGCGGTACCGGGTCGGTGGGAGCTACCTGCGCCACCACGACCACACTCGATGCCGTGGTGCCGGGCACGATCCGGGAGGGCAAGCGCTCGGTCTGGGAGCTCGACCGGGTGCGGGTCAACGACGGCGGCGCGGACGGGCTCGCCGCGACCACGCCCAACACCCTGTTCGCCGTACAGGGCCTGTTCGTGCCCTAGGTGTCGGGCGAAGGGTCGCGTCGGGCGGGCTCCGGCTTCAGCCCGGTGGCGACCATCGGCTTCCCGTCGACCGTGTACTGGACGTCGACGGTCTCGTGCTTGCGGTACGTGCCCGCGATCCCCAGGAACATCGAGAGCCAGCGCCAGAACCCGAGCTTGCCCTCCTGGGCGAGCGGCCGGTCGAACACGAGCGCGCCCTCCCGGACGGTGAAGTCGGGGCCCTCATACTGCTCGACGCCGTTGACGAACACCCGGAAGGGCGGCCGCACTGCGCGTGGCAGCTTCACCTGCCATTTCTCGTCGGCCACGGCGGCAAGGGTAGCGGCGTCGGCCGGAGCGGCAGAATAGGGCGCGTGCTGGATCCGGGCATCGACGATCTGATCTCGCGTGCGCTGGCCGAGGACGTCGGCGGCGGCGACCTCACGACGGAGGCCGTGGTCGAGCCCGGCACGCGCGCCCGCGCGCGGATCGACCAGAAGGCGCCGGGAGTGGTGTTCGGCCTGGACGTGGCCGAGAGCGTCTTCCGGCGGATCGACCCGGACGTGTCGATCGAGCGGCGGCGCGGCGAGGGGGAGTGGCTCGACGACCCGCCCGCGACCGTGCTCGCGCTGGAGGGCGACGCGCGGGCGCTGCTGACCGGCGAGCGGACGGCGCTCAACTTCCTCGCGCACCTGTCGGGCATCGCCACCGCCACGGCGGCGGTCGTCCGGCAGCTGCGCGGCACGGGGACCGCGGTGCTCGACACCCGCAAGACCACGCCGGGGCTGCGCGCGCTCGAGAAGCAGGCCGTGGCGGCCGGCGGCGGGCGCAATCACCGCATGGGCCTGCACGACGCGATCCTCGTGAAGGACAACCACATCGCGCTCGCAGGCAGCATCGGCGAGGCCACCCGGCGCGCGCTCGCACGCCGCCCGCCCGGAGTCCCGGTCGAGGTCGAGTGCGGCTCGCTCGACGACGTGCGGGAGGCGCTGGCAGCCGGGGCCGAGCGGCTGCTGCTCGACAACATGGATCCTGCGCAGCTGCGTGACGCCGCGGCGCTCGTCGCCGGGCGCGCAGAGCTGGAGGCGTCCGGGGGCATCACAGGCCAGTCCGTGAAAGAAGTCGCGGGCGCCGGGGTAGAATGGGTGTCCTTGGGTTTCCTCACCCACTCGGCGCCGGCACTCGACCTCTCCATGACCATCGAACCGCTCTCCCCCCGGGACCGATGAAGCCACTTCCCACCCTTCAGGCACAGCCCGCTCCCACGCTCCTCGCGATCGAGGACATGGGCGCCATGCAGGCCGAGGTGCGCGCCCTGGCACAGGAGCGCAACGCGGTCATCCTGGCGCACAACTACCAGTTGCCCGAGGTGCAGGACGTCGCGCACGTGGTGGGCGACTCGCTCGGGCTGTCGCGACAGGCCGCCGAGACCGGCGCCGACGCGATCGTCTTCTGCGGCGTGCACTTCATGGCTGAGACGGCGGCGATCCTGTCGCCCGACAAGACCGTGCTGATCCCGGACCTCGAAGCGGGGTGCTCGCTGTCGGACTCGATCACCGCCGACCAGCTGCGCGGCTGGAAGGCGCAGCACCCGGGTGCGATCGTCGTGATGTACGTGAACACCTCCGCCGAGGTGAAGGCCGAGACCGACTACTGCTGCACGTCGTCGAACGCGGTCAAGGTCGTCGAGCACATCTTCCGCGAGCACGGCGACGACACCAAGGTGCTGTTCGGCCCCGACATGTGGCTCGGTGCCTACGTCGCGCGCGAAACCGGGCGCGAGCTCGAGGTCTGGGACGGCGAGTGCCATGTGCACGCCGGCATCCGCCCCGCCGACATCAACGCCCTGCGCGCGAGCGAGCCCGAGGCCGAGTTCCTGATCCACCCCGAGTGCGGTTGCACCACGCAGGTGATGGAGTACGTCGCATCCGGCGACGTCGCAGCACGGGGCACGCACTTCCTCTCCACGGAAGGCATGATGCGCCACGCTCGCGACTCCGAACGCGACACCATGATCGTCGCGACGGAGACGGGCATCCTCCACCGGATGGAGCAGGAGAGCCCGGACAAGACCTTCATCCCGGCCAACCGGGCTGCCGTCTGCAACTACATGAAGATGATCACGCTGCCGAAGCTGCGTGACTCCCTGCGCGACATGAAGCACCGCGTGAGCGTGCCGGCCGACGTCGCCGAGCGCGCGCGTGTGCCGATCGAGCGCATGGTCAACATCGGCTAGAGCGCTTCGAGCTCTGCGAGGATGCGCGGCTGGAGGCCGGCCGCCTCCGCGTCCGTCCAGCGCCACGTCGCGCCGTCGAGGATCGCCGTGCGTCCGTCCGCGAGGTGGTCCTGCACGTGTGTCACGCGCAGCTCCACGGCGGTGTTCCCGGGTGCGGCATCCATCGACTCGCGCACGACGGCCGCCCGGCAATGGGCGGTGAAGGCGACGCCCTCCGCCAGCACGCAGAACGCAGCGTCCGGGTCGGCGCGCAGGCGCGCGAGCGTCTCCCGGCGCGAGCCGAGCGCCAGCAGGACCCGGTCGTCGCCGCGGCGGACGTAGCTCGACACCGGGATAGCGTGCGTTCCGGTCACGCACAGCACCGCGGGTGTGCCTGGTGGCCACGTGGGAAGCATGCGATCGAAGATACTGCCGCGGATGAAGCTCGTGGTGCGAGGGGGAGAGGTGCTGGTGGGCGATCCCGGCGACGGGCGCTTCGAGCGCGCGGACGTCGTCGTCGACGACGGCGTGATCGCGGCCGTCGAGCCGGATGCGGCGGCAGGCGACGCCCAGGTCGTGGACGCCGGCGGCGCACTCGTCCTGCCCGGCTTCGTCGACACGCACCGCCACACGTGGCAGACCGCGATGCGCGGAGTGTGCGCGGACTGGACGCTGCTCGACTACTTCCGGGGGATCCGGCTGCAGATCTCCACGGCCTTCGGGCCGCAGGACGTGTACGCCGGGAACTACGCGGGCGCGCTGGAGGCGCTGGACTCCGGCGTCACGACGCTGCTCGACTTCTCCCACTGCCTGAACTCGCCCGAGCATGCCGATGAGGCGGTGCGCGGGCTGCGCGACGCGGGCGTGCGCGGCATCTGGGCGTACGGGATGTTCCCGGTCCCGCTCCCCGAGCCGGTGTTCGCGACGCCGGACGACCGGTTGGCCGACGCGCGCCGGGTGCGGGAGCGTCACTTCTCCGCAGCGGGCGACACCCTCGACATGGGCGTGGCGCTCACCGAGCTCGGCCTGGTGCCGTTCGACGTGACGCGCGCGGAGGTGGCGCTGGCGCGCGAGCTGGACGTGATGGTCACCGCGCACACGGGGACGGTGACCAGCGCGCAGCGGCCGCCCGAGGTGGAGCTGCTGCAGTCGGCCGGCCTGCTCGACCACCGTCAGGTGCACGTGCACTGCAACGCGTGCTCCAACCGCGAGCTGGACCTGCTGGCCGACGCGGGGGCGTCCGTGTCGCTCACTCCGGAGACCGAGCTGCAGATGGGGATGGGCTTTCCGATCTTCGCCCGCGCGCTGGAGCGGGGGCTCGCGCCCAGCCTCGGCTGCGACATCGTCTCCAACAACCGCGGTGACCTGTTCGCGCAGATGCGGCTCGGCCTGCAGGCCGAGCGGGCGCGGGCCAACCAGGCGCGGCTCGACGACCTCGAGATGCCGCAGGCGCTGACGCTCGGCGTGCGCGACGTGCTGCGCTTCGCGACGCTCGGCGGGGCGGAGGCGCTCGGCCTCGGATCCGTGTGCGGGTCGATCGAGGCGGGCAAGGCCGCCGATCTGCTGCTGATCCGCACCGATTCCCTTCACCTGGCGCCGCTGAACGACCCGGTCGCGACCGTGGTGCTGCATGCCGGGCCGGACGACGTCGACACCGTCCTGGTGGGAGGCCGGGTGGTGAAGGAGAGCGGTGTGTTGACCGGCGCGCCTGCGGATCGGGCGCGTTCGCTGGTCGAGGCGTCGCGCGACCGGATCGTGGCCGACCTGGAGCCGCGCGGGGGCCTGCTGCCGCCGGCGCCGGAGGGCTGGTTCGAGGTCACGACACAGTTGATGGCGCAGAACCTCGCGGGCGCGGCGGTGTCATGAGGATCGTCGACCTCTCGGCGCCGATCGAGAACAGCCCGGCCGAGCTGCTGGAGCCGCTGCGCACGGAGATCGAGTTCTCCGGCCACAAGGCGGGCGCTGCGATGGCGGAGCAGCTGTTCGGCGTGACGCCCGACCTGCTGCGCGACGGCGAGGGCTGGGCGACCGAGGACATCCGGCGGCTGGGGACGCACAACTCGACCCACGTGGACGCGCCGTGGCATTACAACTCCCGGATCCGGGGCGAGCGCGCGCAGACGATCGACGAGCTGCCGCTGGAGTGGTTCCTCGCGCCGGGGGTCGTGATCGACGCGACCGGCAAGGCTGACGGCGAGGGCATCGACGTGGCCGACTTCGAAGCGGGGCTGGACACCGCCGGGCATTCGCTCCAACCGCTGGACATCGTGTGCGTGCGCACAGGGCGGGACGCGTTCTACGCCGAGCTCGACTACATCGCGCGCGGCCCGGCCGTCACCGCCGACGCGACCCGCTGGCTGTTCGAGCGCGGCGTGCGCGTGATGGGCATCGACGCCTGGGGATGGGACGGCCCGCTCCACATCCAGGCGGAGGCCGCGCGCGCGGCGGGGCGCCCGGGAGTCTTCTGGGCCGCGCACCAGGCGGACCTGCCGTACTCGCAGATCGAGCGCATGTTCAACCTCGGCGCACTGCCGCCGACGGGCTTCCAGGTCGCGTGCTTCCCGCTGAAGATCGTGGGCGCGAGCGCGGCGCCGGCGCGGGTCGTGGCGATCCTGCCGGACTAGGAGACCCCGTGCCGGCGCAGGTCGGCGACCACGCGCTCGGGGTCCCGGGTGATCTGACGCCAGGTGTAGCGCAGCACGGTGTAGCCGGCTGCGCGCAGGTCCAGGTCACGGCGGTGGTCGTTCTCGATGGTGCGCGCGGTCGAGTGGGCCGCGCGGCCGTCGAGCTCGACGGCGAGCTGGTGGCCGAACCACACGGCGTCCACCAGCCAGTTTGCGACCCAGACGTTGACGGCCGGTGGGGTAAGGGAGTGTCTCTCGCAGAGCAGCACGAACTTCTCCTCGAGCTCGCTGCGTGTCCGGGCCAGCTCGGGGCGGTGGGCTTCGAGGGCCACTCTCAACGTCGCACTCCCCGGCTTGCCCCGGCCGAGGACCGCTGCGACGTCATCGACGGTGACGAGCCGCAGGTACTCCGCCTCGGCCAGCGCCCCGCGGAGCACGGTGAAGCGCACGCCGGCCGCCATGTCCAGGAGCGTCTGGGCAGGCGGGGTTACGGGGAGGCGGTTGTGCCACACGCGCTCGACGGTCCGGCGACGATGCACAACGACTTCGTTCAGCGATCGCCGCTTTCCCGGGACCGCGACGTGTAACTCGCGTGGTTCTCGATTCAGCAGGCCGAGCCACCACCCGGCGGTCACGCCGCACAGCGCCGAGCCCGGGCCGGCATAGAACAGGGCTGCCGCGAGCTTTCCCTCGATACCAAGGGCTGGATGACCAACGGCATAGACCCTGGCATGTACGGGAAACAGGCGCTTTTCTCGAACCCAGCCCCTGATTCGCGTCCGATTGAGCCCCGTCTCGACAAGCTGGGCATGCGAAACGACTCCCCATTGCCTTGCCGCCAACGCCGCCACGCGAACTTTGGCCCCTCCGTAACTACAGGTGTTACGCGGGGGACCAAGTTCGGGCATGCCCCAACCATGCCGGGGGATCCGTTACGCGTGAGTGAAGAGTGTGACTAGTCGGCGCCGCCGCCCTCGGCGTGCAGCGCCGGGCAGGGCTCGCGCAGGTCCCACAGGTGCGCGATGGTCTCCTCGTCGAGGTCCGGGCGGTCCTCGAGCTGGCCTTCCAGCACCTGCACCCACTCCCACTGGCACGGGCACTTCGCGGCCACGAGGTGCTGCTTGGCCGTGCGGCGGAGGCCGTATACGTAGCGGTGGACCTCGTCCAGGACCGGCAGCTCGCCGGTCTCGGCGCTGATCTCGGATACCGCGTTGGGCCCCCGGACCCAGGCCGCCATGATCTCCGTCATCGACAGGATCCCGATCACCTTGTGGTCGCCCCTCACGACCATCAGGTGGCGGATGTGGCCGGCGATCATGGTGCGGGCGGCGCGCTCCAGCGTCCAGTCGGACGTCGCGGCGATCACGTCCCGGGTGAGGAAGTCGCCCACCAGCCGCCTGCGGGGGTCGGCCTCCGAGGTCATCGCCCGGCCGAGGTCGCGCTCGGTGATGATGCCGGGGTCGCGGGAGTCGACGTCGATCACGGCCAGGGCCGTGACGCCCCGGTCGAGCATGATGCGGGCCGCCTCCTCGAGCGTCTGATCGGTCGTGATCGCCACCACGCGCTCGTGCAGCGCGTCGGCGACAGTCAGCTCGCGAAGCTCCGCGGGGAGGTTCATGAAATGCAATGTGCCTGCGTACCCGGCGGAAGTCAAGCGAACGTCCGGAACCCCTCCTAGTCTCCTCGTCCGTGGCGCACCCCCAGCAGGTTCCGGAGCCGGTCAGTCCCAGGGGCAGGCGGGCGCCCCACCTCGCGGCGGTCGACTCCCCGCGCGAGCGCCGGGAGGCACCCGGGCGCTCCCAGGCGCAGCCCTCCGTCGCGGAGCTGGAGCGCTTCGCCACCGTGCTGCGGATCGACTGCGTGCGGATGCTCGCAGTCGCGAAATCCGGCCACCTGGACTCGTCGCTGTCGGCCGCGGACATCGTCGCCGCCCTCTACTACCGGGTGCTGCGCCACGACCCCGGCCGGGCGCGCTGGCCCGGGCGGGACCGCTTCGTGCTCTCCAAGGGACACGCGGCGCCGATCCAGTACGCGGCGCTCGCCCGCCACGGCTACTTCCCGCACGAGGACCTGATGGGCCTGCGCAAGCTCGACGCCCACCTCCAGGGGCACCCGGACATGACGCGCACGCCAGGGGTGGAGGTGTCGACGGGGTCGCTCGGCCAGGGGCTTTC
>Ga0075429_100002523_pt1 | contig 15411 bp, 17 predicted proteins | sample RhiMetdeltSRZDD3_FD_75295 | JGI IMG/M metagenome (GOLD analysis project Ga0075429, IMG submission 75295) | Populus rhizosphere microbial communities from Tennessee, USA - Rhizosphere MetaG P. deltoides SRZDD3 | ecosystem: Host-associated > Plants > Roots > Rhizosphere > Soil | place: USA... | reverse complement strand
CGCGAGCAGGCCGAGAAGCGCAAGCGCGGCCAGCTGATGGGCATCGGCATCTCGAGCTTCACGGAAATCGTCGGCGCCGGCCCGTCGAAGCACTTCGACATCCTCGGCCTCAAGATGTTCGACAGCTGCGAGATTCGCGTGCATCCCACGGGCAAGGCCATCGCCCGCTTCGGCACGAAGTCGCAGGGCCAGGGTCACGAGACGACGTACGCGCAGATTCTCGCCGAGGAGCTCGGCATCCCGGCCGCAGACATCCAGGTCGAGGAGGGCGACACCGACACGGCGCCGTACGGCCTGGGCACCTACGCGAGCCGCTCGACGCCGGTCGCCGGCGCCGCCGCCGCGGTCGCGGCCCGCAAGGTGCGCGACAAGGCGCGCAAGATCGCCGCCTATCTGCTCGAAGTCGCCGAGGACGACCTGGTGTGGGAGCCGGGCAAGTTTTCGGTGAAGGGCGCCCCGAACAAGTCGAAGACCATCCAGGACATCGCCTTCGCCGCCTACACGAATCACCCGCAAGGTATGGAGGCCGGGCTCGAGGCGGTCAGCTACTACGATCCGCCGAACCTCACCTACCCGTTCGGCAGCTACATCTGCGTCGTCGACGTCGATTCGGGCACCGGTGAGGTGAAGGTCCGGCGCTTCGTGGCGATCGACGACTGCGGCAACATCATCAACCCGATGATCGTGCAGGGCCAGGTGCACGGCGGTCTCACGATGGGGCTGGCGCCGGCGCTCTACGAAGAGATCTCGTACGACGAGATCGGCAACATCCGGGGCGGGAGCTTCATCGACTATCTGCTCCCGACCGCCGTCGAGACGCCGAAGTGGGAGACCGGGCACACGGTCACGCCGTCACCGCATCATCCCCTCGGCGCCAAGGGCGTCGGTGAGTCCGCGACGGTCGGCGCCCCGGCCGCGATCGCGAACGCGGTGGTCGACGCGCTCTGGCATCTTGGCGTTCGCCACATCGACATTCCGATCACGCCCGCGAAGGTGTGGAAGCTCCTGCGCGAAAAGGGCGTCACCGAGTGACGGACGGACGCGGGCGTGGCTGACGAGCTCGTCCTGCTGGCCGCCGAGCTTCACCGCGCCGGCGAGGCGTTTGCGCTGGCCACGGTCGTGCGCTGCGAGGCTCCGACTTCGGCCAAGCCCGGCGCCAAGGCGCTCGTACGCGAGGACGGCCGCGTGCAGGGATGGGTCGGGGGCGCGTGCGCCGAGCCTGTCGTCGTGCGCGAGGCGCTCGAGGCGCTTCGCGATGGCCGGCCGCGCCTCATCGGTCTCTATGGCGAGGGCCGCCGCGCGCCGGGCCGAACCGAAGGCCTGCTCGAATACGACATGACGTGCCACAGCGGCGGCACCTTGGAGATCTACGTGGAGCCCTATCTTCCCAAACCCACGCTCGTGCTGGTCGGCCACGGGCCTGTCGTCGAAACGCTCGCGACGCTCGGCCGCGCGGCCGATTTCGTCGTGGTTCCGCTGGCCCCCGACGCGGTTCAGGCGGGCCTCGAGCAGCACCCCCTCACGCCGCGTGCGTCGGTCGTCGTGGCCACGCACGCGGATGCCGACGAGGACGTCCTGGAGCGCGTGCTCAGGACCGATGCGAGCTACGTCAGCCTGGTCGCGAGCCGGCGCCGCGCCACCGTGATCCTCGAGCGCCTCGAGCGCCGTGGCATCCCCGCGGAGCGATGCGGCCGTCTGAAGGCGCCGGCGGGACTCGACATCGGCGCGGTCACCCCGGAAGAGATCGCGGTAAGTATTCTGGCCGAGATCATCCAGTACCGCCGAAACCCCAAGACGCGTGACGCGGAGCCGGAGTCGGCCGAAACGCCGGTGGCTCGGGGCGAGTCGAGGGATCCGATCTGCGGCATGATCGTCGACCACGCCAGCGCCAGGTACTACTCGGAGTTCGCGAGCCAGATCGTCTACTTCTGCTGTCGCCACTGCAAGGAGATGTTCGACGACAACCCGGAGCAGTATCGCGCCGCGCTGTCCAGCCCCGTCTGAATCGTAGGCGCTGAATCGCGCCGATCCGCGCCGTCCGTGCGACGCGCGGTTGCCGCGCGCCGCACGGCGCGGATGCTATCGCAGCGTCTGCGCCTAACCGCCGTAGAAGACCTTGTCGCCCAGATCCTTCATCCAGAGCGTCGCGTCGTCGGCCCGTCCGTCGATCGTCTTGGACAGCCCCACCTCGACCACCTTGCCGACGAAGATCGAATGATCACCCATCTCCACCGTGCTCTCGAGTGAGCACTCGATGAACGCCGGCGTGCTGGCCAGAATGGGCGCGCCCGTCTTGCCGGGCCGGAAGGGCTCGCCGGAGATCGTGTCGCCCTTCTTCTCGGCGGGCTTGAAGAAGGTATAGGCCAGCGCCTGCTGCCCCTTGCCGAGCACGTTCAGCGCGAAGGCCTTGGTGTCCTTGATGATGGCGTGTCCCGCGGAATCGGTCTTGACGCCGACGACCACCAGCGGCGGCTCGAACGATGCCTGGGTCACCCAGTTGACCGTTCCCGCCGAGATGCGGCCGTCCTTGTGCGCCGCGGTGAGGACATAGAGGCCGTAGGGGATCATCCTGAGTGTGGTCTTCTTGACGTTCGCGTCCATGCGTTCCTCCTCGCGGCGAGGATACGGCGGATGCGGGCGCCGGTCCAGCGGTCGGGCCGGCTTTGCAGACCTCGCGCTTTCGCGTAACATCGGCGTCACCAGGCACGCCCACAGAGGAGGGTTCAATGCCGCTGACGGAGCTCAACCACTACTTCATCCGCGCGAACAATCTCGAAGAGACGAAGAAGTTCTACTGCGACGTGCTCGGCTTCGAGGTCATGCCGCGGCCGACCTTCCCGTTTCCCGGCTACTGGCTCGGCGTGAACGGCAAGATCCAGGTGCACATGGGCCCCGACGGCATCGACAACGCCGACATGTATTACCTGGGGACGCCGAAGAACGCGGTGACGGACCACGCCGGAGTCGTCGATCACATCGCGTTCCTGGCCACCGAGCCCGGGAACTTCATCCGGCGCTTCAAGGAGCGCGGCATGGATTTCCAGCCGCGGTCGCTGCCGGAATTCGACCTGTACCAGATCTTCGTCAAAGATCCGAACGGCCTCACGATCGAGCTCAACTTCTTCGGCATGAAGGACGTGACCGACTGGGGCGGCGAGAATTACTCGAACATGCCTCAGGTCGCCAGCATGCGCGCATGACCGATCCCGGGCGCGCGCCGGCGAGCTTCGCCGCAGTCGGCTACGACGAGGCGATGCGCCGGGCGCGCGCCCTGGTCCCCGCGCTGCGCGAGCGCGCCGCGCGCGCGGAGCTCGGCCGTCAGATGGCGGCCGACACTCTCGACGATCTTCACCGTGCCGGCCTGTTTCGCTTTCACCAGCCTCGCCGCTGGGGCGGCATGGAGCTCGATTTCGTCGCGCTCTTCGACGTTCCGGCCGAGATCGGCCGCGGCTGCGCCTCGACGGGCTGGAACGTCGCCAACCTCGGCGTCCATCACTGGATGCTGGCGCTCTACGACGAGCGCGCCCAGGACGAGGTCTGGGGCAAGAACCCCGATGCCTTGATCGCCTCGGGCATCGCCTACCCGCAGGGCAGCGGGCGCCGTGTCGACGGCGGCTTGATCGTCAGCGGCTTCTGGAACTTCTCCAGCGGCGTGGATGCCTCGGACTGGAACATGCTGGCCGTCATGGTTCGCGACGGCGATCGCGTCGTCGATCACCGGATGTGCCTGGTACCGAAGAGCGACTACGAGGTCGTCGACGACTGGACGACGCTCGGCATGCGCAGCACCGGCTCGAAGTCTGTACGGGCCAAGGACGTGTTCGTTCCCGAGCACCGCGCGCTGTCGATGTACCTGGCGCGGGGCGGCCGCCAGTTCCCCGGCGCCGCCGTCAACGCCAATCCCCTCTACCAGGTGCCCCTCGCGGCGCTCGGCTCGCATTGCCTGGCCGGCGCCGGCGTCGGCAACGCCCAGGCGGCACTCGAGCTGACGATCGAGGCCATCCGTGAGCGCAGCACCAACTACACCGCGATGCGCATGCGCGACTTCCAGGCGGTACAGCTCCGCGTCGCGCGGGCCGGCGCGATGATCGACCTGGCGCGGCTCTCGATCCGCGCCGACTGCTTCGAAGCCGAGCGGATCGCGCGTGAGGGGCGCGTGCCGACTATCGAGGACAAGCTCCGCTACAAGCGCAACGTCGCCTACGCGATGGAGCTCTGCACCGAGGCGGTCGACTCGTTACACGCGCTCGCCGGCGCCAACGGCATTTACGACCGCTATCCGATCCAGCGCCTGTTCCGAGACCAGCACGCCTTGAGCGCGCACATCGGCTTCAGCTGGGACGCCCAGGGCGGACCGTGGGCGCTGGTTGCCATGGGGGGCGAGTTCGTCTCTCCGGTTATGTAGGTTGGAGGGGGCGAGACGCCCCCTCCAACGCCTCCCCGGTTCGCTTGAGGCTTCGTTTACCCTTTGAAACTTGGTTTGCGTTAAAGCGTGGTTCGCGGAGCGCTCGCCGATTCCCGCGGCTAGCTGGGGCGCTCGGTGCTTGGTCGCGGGCCTGGGCCGGGAAGTTTGGCCTTCGCACCGCCGCGGGATTCGCCCGCGATGAGCGCGTCGATGTTCGGATAGGTATAGATCGTGCGGGCACCGTTGGCCGGCAGGCCGCCGGTGTCGACCGCGGGGCCGTAGACGCTCCAGACCTCGCGGCCCAGGAGCCTTAGCAAAGTCGTCTGCTCGGCGCGGTGGTGCGCGGTGTGCGCGACGCGGCGGACCATGATCCACGCGCGGCTGTGGGTCGTGTCGAAGAACGCGACGTCCTGGTGCCACCACGCGGCGTCCCTCTCCTGGAGCTTCGCGAGGCGCTTTGCCGAATCCTCGGCGTAACGGCGGATGAAGGCCAGGCGCGTTTCCTCGCTTGGCAGCGGCGGGGCGCCGACGTCGATGCCGAACATGCCCGTGAACCACTTGTCCTCGCTCATGCACTGGTGAACCATGTGCTCGCGGGGTGTGCGGTCGCGCGCCAGATTCGGGTGCGGTCGAACGTCGAGGTCGGCGTCGTGAAACATCGCCCATACCGAGAGCGTCTTGAATCGCTCGCTCGCGTACGTATCGACGAGGAACGCGCAGTCCATCAGCCCCTCCGACGGGTCGCGGTCGTCGCCGCATCCATGACCGGCTCGGGCGTGTCGGGATCGATCGAGCAGTCCGGACCGAGCAAGAGAGAGCGGCCCGACATCTCCGCGATCGCGGCGCGGCCACGCGCCTCGACCTCGGCCGGCGCCAGGCCCTTGATGAAGGGCTTCGCGGGCAAGCCTCCGACCACCGCCCTTCCGGTGCGGCGATGCGCCTCGCTCAAGGAGGGGTTGCCCGGGACCGTAGCCCAGCTCAGCGCCGTCGCCGGATAGTCGACGAATTCATCGAACAGGATGCCGCTCCCGCACACGTGGAGCAGGTTGAATGGCGCGCTCTCGACCTCCGCGAGGATCTTCCGGTCGTACGGGCGCTGGAAGCGCCGGCACTCGGCGGCCGTGGAGATCTCCGTGGTCGCCATGTTGGTCGCGTAGAACAGGCCGTCGGCGCCTTCGGCCACCGCCGCGCGCGCGTAGGCGGCGAGCGTCTCCGCCATCGCGGTGAGCGCGTGCTCGACCGCCGCCGGCTCCGAGCGCATCAACGTCACCGCCATCGGCCGCCCCTCGGGGAGCAGAAACGGCAGGACCATCAGCGGTGAGAATACGGTCCAGATGATCGGCGTCTCGCTTCCGACCGCTTTGCGGATGGCACGCAGCGCCTCGAGCTGCTCGGCCAGCGCCCCGGTTCGCGGATCGGCGGGCTCGAGTCGCGCGAGATCCGCGGCCGTCGCCACCGGCGCGCGCGTCACCGTGTACGGCGTCGCGCGCTCGCGCGAAGGCGTGTAGCGAAGCCCCCACATCTCGGCGAAGCACTGGGCGCGGCTCTGCGGCTTGAGAAAATCCCAGTCGAAGCGTCGGGCCAGTCTCAAGGTCTCGGCGGCGAGCGCCGCCGCCGAGTTCTCGAAGGCGAAGTTGTGGAGCCAGAGGCTCACGGGCACGCGGTCCACCGGCGCGCCGCGCAGGGCCGCCATGACGCGCTCGCGCTTGGTCATCTCACGATTCCTCGAGCGCCGAAAGGACCTGAATCACACGAGCGATCATAGTACAGTTGCCCGCCAGGAGGGCGACCAGCCATGTACGAAGTGTTCGCGTTGAAGTACGGGGAGCGGGACACCACGAAGTGCCAGTTCTTTTATCGCGAGTCCTCGCACGACAAGCTCACGCTCGATTACTTCGTGTGGCTGATCCTCGGCGGTCCGCAGCCGCTCCTGGTCGACACGGGCTTCCGCGACGACGACGCGCGCGCCCGCGGGATCCGGAACTACGTGAGCCCGGCGGCGATGGTCGAGCGCGCAGGAGTCAAGCCCGGGGACATCCCCATCTCGCTGATCACCCACCTGCACTACGATCACTGGGCCGGCCACAGCCTGTTCCCCAACGCCGAGTTCTGGATCCAGGGTGAAGAGGTCGCCTTCTGGACGGGCCCGTTCGGGCGGCTGCCGGCGTTCCGCGGCTCGGCCAACGTCGAGGCGCTCGCGCACCTGACGACCTTGAACTACGGCAACAAGATCCGGATCATCGAGGGCGACCATGAGGTGTGGCCGGGTCTGAAGGTGCATCGGGTCGGCGGCCACACCGCGGGGCTGCAGATCGTCAGCGTCGAGACCCGGCGCGGCACCGTCGTGCTCACATCGGACGCCTCGCACTTCTATCACAACGTCGAGACGCGCCAGCCCGTGCAGATCATCACGAGCCTGCCCGAAATGCTCACGGCCTTCGACACGATCGACCGGCTCGCGGGATCGACGAAGCTGGTCGTCGCCGGCCACGATCCTCAGGTCGCCGAGCGCTTCAAGCCGGTGGAGCCCGGCATCGTCAAGATCGCCTGACGCCCGGCCGTGATCGGACGCGCGCCTACTGATAGATCTCGTTGAACCGGGTCTTGAGGCTCTTTGCGTCCTTCTCGATCTGCTCGTAGTCGACCGGCATCAGCTTGATCTGCGCCAGTGGCGGGTTTCCCGGCGGCGGCTCGACGTCGGAGCGGCCGGCGTAGATACCCTCGCTCGGCAGGAGCTTCTGCACGGCATCGCCGATCATGAACTCGGCCAGCGCCTTGGCCGCGTTGGGATGGGGCGCCCCCTTGATGACCACCGTCGGCGCGCCGATCGCGAAGGCGCCGTCAGCGGGCCAGATCGTCTCGATCTTGTGCCCCGCCCGGCGGTCGAGCCACGCGAATTGATCGGCGCCCTCGGCCGCGATCAGTCGCTCGCCGCGCGTCAAGGTGTCCGACACCTGCTGATGGCTCTGGACGATCATGATCTGGTTGGCCTTGAGCTTCTCGTAAAAGCCCCAGCCGTACTTGCGCGAGAGCGTGCCGACCACCATCAGCTGGATCGCCGTGTACGAGGGATCCGGCATGACCAGGAGGCCCTTGTACTTGGGGTCGGTGAGATCGGTCCAGTTGCGCGGGATCGGCACGCCCTTGTCGGAGCGCGCGATGATCCCGACCAGGTTCACGCGCTGCGCGACGTGGTAGCCCTTGGGGTCCTTCACCTCGTTCCGGATCCTGTCGAAGTACTTGGGCCGGAACGGGACGACCAGATTGCGCTTGATCAGGGTGAGGACCTCGGCCGGATCCGAGATCGTCATCACGTCGGCGATCACGCGCCGGGCGTCGATCTCCTGCATGAAGCGACGAAGCACCGCCGAACCCCCGGAGCGGAAGAGCTCGACCTTGATGCCGGTCTCGGCCTGGAACATGCTGGCGATCTTCTGCGCCGTGTTGACCGGCGTCGAGGTGTACCAGGTCACGGCGGCCTCGCGCTTCGCGGCGCCGAGATCGACCGGATCGGGCGTGAACCCCGCGGTCTGAGCGCCTGCAGGCGTGTTGAGCCATACCAGTGTGAACCACGCGACGATGAGCGCTCGAGTCACTCGATCCTCCGTCAGTCGCCCCGGTAGACCGGGGCCGGCTGGCTGAAGAAGCTGTGCAAGATGTGATAGGGAATCCGGTAGTTCTTCTGCTGAAAGCTCGCGTGAGCGATCCCGGGCATGACCGCGAACTGCTTGTCCGGGTTCGGCAGCTTGACGAAGAAATCCAGCAGGTCCACGAAGCTCGCGATGCCGTCGTACTGCCCGCGCATGATGATGGTCGGCGCCGTGATGCGCGCCGGGTCCACGACCGGAAGGTTCGCGCACATGTCGACGTAGGTGCCGGTCGGCACCGAGTCGTCCAGGGCCAGGATCGCGTCGGCAAAGGCCGCGACGGTCTCATCGTCGGCCGTGCCGGGATGATCGCGCGTGAAGATGCTACGCACGAACGCATGATCGATGGGGCGGCGGTTGCGGCTCCGATACTCCGGCAGCCGTTTGATCCGGTCGGCCAGGGTCGGGCTTCCCTTCCCGGTCCACACGAACGCGTCGAGCGCCAGGCGGCGCACGCGCTCGGGGCGGCGCTCGGCGAACAGCGCCGCCCGCAGGGCGCCGGAGGAAACGCCGTAGACCAAGAACGACTCGACCCCCCGTGCCCGCATGATGTAGGCGGTCGCGGCCTCCAGATCGTCGGCGCCGTTGGCGAGGTTCGCGTTGACATCGCGATGCTTGTCGGAGCGGCCGTAGCCTTCCATGTCCACGCACCACGTGTCGTAGCCGAGCCGCGCGAAGCAATCCATCGCCGAGGAGTCCGAGCGGCCTGGCACCTGCAAGTCGAACGTCGGCTGCGAGGCCATTGACGAGCCGTGGACGAACAGCACGGTGCCGCGCGGTCCGGGCGCGGCGCCGGCCGATTTCTCCCAGAGGAACAAGCGTACGTCGCCCTTGTTCGTCCAGTGCTCGCGTCCCGCGATGCTGGGCTCTGCCGTCATGGGATGTCCTTTCGTCGGAAGAGACGCTCACGCTACTGAACCGCGTCTGCGAGCGCAAGGTTTCGCCTCGCAACCGCTGTGCTAACGTGCTAGCGCCCGCTCGATCGCGGGCGGAGGGGAGCATATGCCGACGTCGTCCACGATGAAAGCCGTGATCCTTCACGAGGCCGACCAGATGCACGTCGAGGCCTGGCCCCGCCCCGAGCCGGCACCGGGTGAGGTGCTGCTCAAGGTCGAGGTCGCGTCGATCTGTGGTACCGACGTGAAGGTGCTGCACCGCACACTCCAGGGCCAGCCGGCCGGCCGCTTCGTGATGGGCCACGAGTACGCGGGGACGGTCGCCGCCCTCGGTCCCGGGGTCGACGAGTTCAGGGTCGGCGATCGCGTCGCGGTCGAGGTCCACAAGGGCTGCGACCGGTGTGAGAACTGCATCAAGGGCTGGTACACGTCCTGCCTGAACTACGGCGACGTCGCAAAGGGTCACCGCGCCAAGGGCCTGACCTGCGACGGCGGGTTCGCCGAGTACGCCGTGAACCACATCAACACGCTCTACAAGCTGCCCGAGAACCTCTCGTTCGAGCAGGCCTGCATGGTGACCACCGCGGCCTCGCCGCTGTGGGCGATCGACCTGATGGGTGGCTACGTCGCGGGCGAGACGGTCCTCGTACAGGGTCCGGGGCCGATCGGCCTCATCGCCGTGCAGCTCTGCAAGGCGCTCGGCGCCGCACGGGTCATCCTCGCCGGCACGCGCGATTCACGGCTGGCCGTCGGCAAGGAGCTCGGCGCCGACCATACGATCAACGTCCGCGCCGAGAGCCTGCGCGACCGGGTGCGCGAGATTACCGGCGGCCGCGGGGCCGACTGCGTGCTCGAGTGCGCGGGGGGCCCCACGTCCATGCAGGAGGCGCTCGAGAACGTCAAGCGCGGCGGCCGCATCGGCGTGGTCGCCTGGTACGCGGGGCCCGTCGAGCTCGACATGAACCTGGCCGTGCGCTCCAACGTGCGGATCTATGCGGCGCGGGGTGAGGGCGGCATGAACTGCGGGCGCTCGCTCGAGCTCATGAGCCAGGGCAAGATCCTGGCCGATCCGATCATCACGCACCATTTCCGGCTCGACCAGATCCACGATGCGTTCCATACCTATACCGAGCGCATCGGCAACGCCCTCAAGGTCGTGATCCACGTGTAGAGCGTTATCTCTTCCGTACAAGCCGGGTCTTTCCATATGATCGGTGAGGTCGCGTCGTAGGGGCCGCCGCCAGTTGGACCGGCCCCCAAGCGAATTATTGGATCTGCTATTCGGAGGAGCGATGTCGAGATTTGTCCAAGAGAGCCGGTCTTGAAGGCCTACAACGCTGTCGGCTACGCGCTCCTGACCCTGCACGCGCTCGTCTCGGCGTTCCTCGCGCCGCCGCACTTGGGTCTAGCCGGCGGGCTCCTGGCCGGCGGGCTGTATCTGATGTTCATCTGGCTGGTCGCCGGGATCTATCTCCCGGAGATCCTCCACATGGGCATCGCCCACCGCGCGCTCGAGTTCAAGGGATGGTTCGTCAAGTCGACGACGCTCGTGTGCAACACGATCGGGATCTACATCGATCCGCGCACGTGGGTGAACCGTCATCGACACCACCACGCGTTCTCCGATCGCGACGGCGATCCCAACAAGCTAGGCGATGACGGGTTCTGGAAGACGCTCTACCTGTGCCTGTTCCCCTACGAGTGCCAGTTCGATCTCGCGCGCGACCCGATCTTGCAGAGCCGGTCGATGCGTCTGGTGCAGAGCCCCGTCTTCGCGGTCGCGGCCCAGTTCAGCAGCTTCGCGTTCGTGTGGGGACTTGTCTCCGACTGGGCGTACGCGCTGGCCCTCTGGTGCAGCGTGCGGCTGGTGGCGCTGTGGACGAACATGGTGCAGAACTACTGGACCCACGACCGTCGTTTCGGCGCGCGGCGCTATCACGACAACGACAACGCGATGAACATCGGCGACTGGCTGCCGGTCACCGCCACGTTCAGCGCCTGCCTGCAGAACAATCACCACCACCATCCCCAGTTCCTGCGGCTCAGCCATTCGCCCGAGGAGTACGACTTCGGGTTTCAGGTATTGCGCCTGATGAAGAAAATCGGCCTGGTGAAGGCGTCGCACACCGGCGGGCGGCTCCCCGCGGGGCTGGAGTTGAAGGAAGTCGGGTTCTAGACTCGGGCCATGCTGGAACGTGGTGCCGTAGCCTGCCTGGACACAGAGGATCTACCCTGGCGGCCGTCGACCTTCGCCGCGGGCGTGTTCGTGAAGGACATCGCCATCACCGACGGCTGGGAGATGCAGATCGTCCGCTTCGCGCCGGGAGCCCGCTTTCCCCTGCACACGCACGAGCGCCCGGAGTTCGTGTTCATCCTCGAGGGTGAGCTCGTGCAGGCGGGCCGGCGGCTCGGGCCGGGCTGGGCCAGCGTCGCGAGCGCGGGCAGCGTCGACGAGGACGTGCACTCGGACACCGGGTGTGTGTTCGTGCTCGTCGATCGCGCCTGAGCTGCCGACCCTCGCTCCGAGCGGCGATCGTCAGATCGCCAGGGTCGACGCGGCGAACATCTCCTCGATCGTGAGTCGTCGAGGCGCGAGGCCCTGCTTGAACGTATAGCCCGCTAGTGTCTCGAGCGTCTTTCTGTTCCGGGCGATCCCGTAGGGAAACGGGTCGTCGCCCATCAGCGCGCGCGTCTCCTCGGCCTCGGCCACCAGCCACGGCAGGCTCACCGGCAGGGCCGCCGTGAAGCTCAACCGCTCGTAGGCCAGGCGCTTGGCCTCCACGAAAGCGTCGTAGAGGCTCCGCGGCAACCATGGATGCCGGCGCGCCAGCTCTTCTCGCATGACCAGGGTGTGCATGATCGGGAAGATACCGGTCTTCTCGTAATACTGGCGCTCGACCCGCCGGAAATCAGGGAAGAGCCTGAGCACGCGCGTGCCGAACGTCGCCGGCCGGCGGGCGCCGACGAACGCGTCGAGCTCTCCCGCGGCGACCATCTCACCCAGGTTGCGTCCGGCCGGCACCAGCTGATGCCTCACGTCGGCCGGCAAGGTCACGTCGACCTCCTTGACGAGCGACCCCTCGCCTCCTTCGAACCAGTGCATGTCACGCGGCGCCACACCGTACTCGTCCTCGAGCATCCCGCGGATCCACACCGCGGCGGTCATGTGGTACTTGGGCACGCCCACGCGCTTGCCCACCAGATCCTTCGGCGTCGCGATTCCGGCGCCGGCGCCGATGAAGATCGACGAGTGGCGGAAGCTGAACGAGGGAAATACCGGCACGGCCACGAGCGGCTCGCCGCGTCCGCGGAGCACCGTATACGTCGACAGCGACAGCTCCGAGACGTCGAACTCGCGAAATCTGGCCATCCGGTAGAACATCTCTTCGGGCGCGAGCGTGATCACGTTGAGCTCGACGCCGTCCGGCTTGACCTCGCCGGTCCTGATGGCGCGCGTGCGGTCGTAGTCCCCGCATGCAAGCGTGAGCGTGAGCCGCGCCATGGCGAGGGGGAGCCTACCTCATTCGCGGAACAGGCGCCACTTCGCGCGCCTCTCCGCGTGGCGTTGAACTCGAACCGTGTATACCGGCCTAAAAACAGTCCCAATGACTCCGTCTTCTCTGCCGGTGTGCGTCACCTGCGGCTTCCCCTTGGATAGCGAAGACAGCGTCACGCTGATCGGACGATCGCTGGCTCATGTCGACTGCCAGCGCCCGAAGGCTCTCACCGCCGAGGAACGCTTGCTGCTGGCTGCTTATGGCTGGAATCACACCGTCGCGGACTGCGAGACGTGCCAACGCTCCTATCGCCTTCCTGAGCTCGTCGCCACGCCGGTCGACGGACTGACGCATTTCTGTCCGTTTTGCAGAGGAGACATGATCGACGAGGTGCGCGCCCATCTCTATCGCTGCACGACGCTTCCCGACAAGGTGCGCCGAAAAGCGAATGCTGCTCGCGACACGACGCGTCGGCTCGTGAAGCGATTCCGCGAGCTCGCCGACGCCGGCGACGTCTTGCGGCGGGAGACCGAAGTGGCGCTACGGTCGTTGCGCGAGACGATGCGGGGCTTGCCCTCGACACGAACGATGCCTGGCCGCACAGAGGGCTCAACGGACGACAATCAGCAGAGCATTTGATGCCCCAAGCACGAAAGCGGCGCCCGATTCTCGGCGTCGGCTTCGCGGGTTGCGTCATGGTCACGGAGGCGGTCGATGCATGACGTGGTCAAGAGGGCAAGGCGACTCTTGCCTGAAGTCGTCAATGCGCGGGGCGAAGTTCTAGTGCGTTCGCGGCAAATGCCGGAAAGGCGTCTGGAGCTGCGGGCGCTTACCCAGGCATTGCGGGAAGAGCTCTCGCGGTTACGCAGACTGCGACATCAAGTCGCGCAGTGGCGTCGTGATCGAACGAGCCCTAGCAGGTTCACTATGCGGCCGGATTGACCACCGCCGACGTGTAGCCGCTGTAGCGGCGGTAGCAACGTACCGCGTTCTCCCAGAGCAGCTTCCGCCGGGCGCCGTCCGGGATCGACGTCCACTTCAGCACCGCGTCGACCGACTTCGGGAACCAGCTCTCGGAGTGCGGGTAGTCCGTCGCGAACATCAACGTGTCGTCGCCGATGGCCTCGATGGCCTGGCGAAGCGAGAGCTCGCCCTCGTGGAGCTGGATGCTCTGGAAGTACTGCGGGCCGCGGATGTACTCGCTCGGCTTCTTCTTGAGCCGCGGCAGCGCGTGCTGGCTCATCTCGGCCTGCTCGTCCAGACGCGAGGCCCAGAACGCGAGCCAGCCGTGGCCGCACTCGAGCGAGGTCAACCGCAGGCTCGGAAAGCGATCGAGCACGCCCGAGCCGATCAGCGCCGCCATGTTGCGCTGCGCGTTCCACACGTGGCTCGCCGAACGCACCAGGAACATGTTGTCCCAGTTGTCCCACATGCCGGGTGGGTATGGGATCGACATCGTGAACGAATGGATCACGACGGTCAGGTCGTGCTCTTGCGCCGCGGCCCAGATCGGCTCCCACTCGGGATCGTCGAGCGTCATGCCGGGCGGGCACACCGGGAAGATGCCGACCGGCCAGCGCTCCTTGCCGCAGCGGCGGATCTCGGCCACCGACGAGGCGACGTCGCGCGCTGACACGTGCAGCACGCTCGTGAGCCGATCGGGGTAGGGCGCGCAGTAGTCCTTAAGGAAACGGTGATAGGCCTGGTACATCGCCTGCTCGACCGCGACGTCGTCGAGGCCGGAGAAGGCCGCCAGACCGCCCGAGGGCAGGACCATGTTCACGTCGACTCCCTCGATGTCCATGTCCTTGATGCGCGCGTGCGAGTCGAAGTTGACGCGGACGTCGGGAAACGGCGGGCCCTGCCAGCGCACGTCCCACGGTGTTCCGCCATCCTTCAGACCGCGGGAGACCGCGTCGGCCGGCGGCACCCGATCGCGAGAACCGAGCAGGCGGTTCAGATCAGGCCGCTTGCCGACGCGATAGCGCGACATCCCGTCCTTGCCCGCGGCGCGGACGACCAGCGACCCGAGGGCGGCAAGCTTGGCTCGGTCAGCCGCCGAGAGATACTCCTCGATGGGTTCCGCCGGCTCGATGACATGGGTGTCGGCGTCGAAGATGCGGTATCCGGAGCGTGCCATAGGTCCTCCTCAGGGCGTCCGTTGACACCTTCCCGGCCGAGAACTTAGCATGAGCGGGCCGATGCGTGGGGCGCGCGCGCGAGTGGCCGGTCTCGGGCTCATAGTACTCGTCGCCGCGACGTGCGCCGCGGCTTCCGCGCAGGACGACTTCTACCGCGGCAAGACCATCCGCATCGTCGTCGGCTACAGCGCCGGTGGAGGGTTCGATACCTACTCGCGCGCGATCGCCGTCACCTCGCCAAGCACGCCCCTGGAAAGCCCGCGGTCATAGTCGAGAACATGCCGGGCGCGGCCGGCCTGGTCGCGGCCAACTCGATCTATCGCGCGGGCAGGCCGGACGGGCTCACGATCGTGAACTTTCAGGGCGCGCAGGTCATGGGCCAGATTCTCGGGCGTGAAGGCGTCGAATTCGACGCCAGGAAGTACGAATGGCTCGGCGCGCCCACGCGCGAGAACGCGGTCTGTGGGCGGCCTCCACCACCCCGGTGAAGCTCGGCAGCGTCGCCCCGGGCGGCGCCACGCACGACGTGCCGCGCGTGCTCCAGGCCCGCGCTCGGGCTGCCGATCCATCTGGTGCGGGGCTACAAGGGCACGGCGGAGATCCGGCTGGCGGCGCAATCGGGTGAGGTCGCCGGAGGCTGCTGGCCGTGGGAGTCGCTACGGCCGACGTGGCGACAGGCGCTCGAAGCCAACGAGGCCACGGTGGTGCTCCAGGTCACCGAGCAGCCCCTGCCCGACCTGCCGGGCGTGCCGCTGGCGCTGGGGCTGGCGCGAACCGACGAGGCCCGACAGCTGATCCGAGCCGGGATCATCGTCCCGACCACGG
>Ga0075429_100002520_pt1 | contig 15428 bp, 13 predicted proteins | sample RhiMetdeltSRZDD3_FD_75295 | JGI IMG/M metagenome (GOLD analysis project Ga0075429, IMG submission 75295) | Populus rhizosphere microbial communities from Tennessee, USA - Rhizosphere MetaG P. deltoides SRZDD3 | ecosystem: Host-associated > Plants > Roots > Rhizosphere > Soil | place: USA... | reverse complement strand
CCACGCCCCAGATCAGCTGTCCGTCCAACGTCGCGACCGCAATGCCCCATTTGCCCGGAGCCGCTCGGGATGCGCTCCTGAACCAGGCCTCGAGTTGGGCCTGAATGGACCGGCTTTCCCTGGTGACCGGACGCGGGACGGCCGCGACCGGGGAGCCGATCGCGGCCAGCAGCAGCAAGATGGAAGGAAGCCTCAACTTCATTTAAGCATCGACTTGGCAATGGTCAGAAGCTGCATGTTACTAGTGCCCTCATAAATCGTGCCAATCTTCGCATCCCGGTAGTATTTCTCGGCCGGATACTCCTTTGAGTACCCGTAGCCGCCAAAGAGCTCCACGCACATGGAGGTGATCCGGTCGGCCACCTGGGAGCTGAAGAGCTTGGCCATGGCTGCTTCGGTCGTGAACGGTCGGCCTCCATCCTTTAGACGAGCGGCGTTGTACACCATTAGACGTGCCGCCTCGACCTCTGTCCGCATTTGCGCCAGCTGAAATTGGACCCCCTGAAACTCGGCCACCGGCTTGCCGAATTGCTGGCGCTCCTTTACGTAAGCAAGCGCAGCATCGAGGGCGCCGTGCGCCACGCCGATCATCTGCGCGCCGATCCCGATTCTCCCCTCGTTCAAGGTCTCGATCGAGACCTTGTAACCGAGTCCCACCGGCCCCAGCACGTTCGCCTCCGGGACCTGACAGCTCTCCAGGATCAACTCGCAGGTGCTGGAGGCGCGAATACCCAGCTTGTTTTCCTTCTTGCCGACCGAGAACCCCGGAAAGTCCCGTTCGATCAGAAAGCCGGTGATTCCCTTGTAGCCTTTCGCCGGGTCGGCGTTGGCGAACACGATGAAAATGCCCGCCTCGGCACCATTGGTGATCCAGAATTTCCGTCCGGTCAGCTCCCAGTGTCCCTCCCGGGCGACGGCCCGGGTCTGTAGTGCAAAAGCATCGCTTCCGCTGCCCGGTTCCGACAGTGCAAACGCCCCCAGCAGACCGGTGGTCATCCGAGGGAAGAGCCGAGCCTTCTGCTCTTCGGTGGCCCAACGCAGCAGACAGTTGTTGACCAGCGTGTTATGGACGTCAACGTAAATCGCGGCGGAGGCATCGACCCGCGCCAGCTCTTCGATCGCGATCGTGGCGAGGAAGAAGGATGCCCCCGAGCCGCCCCATTGCTCGGGTACCTCGATTCCCATCAGGCCGAGCTCGAAAAACTTCTGAATGAGGTCGGGTCGGAACTGGCCCGCGTCATCCATCTCGCGCACATGCGGGCGAACTTCCGCCTCGGCGAACTCGCGCACCGTCTGGCGGAAGAGCTCCTCCTCTTCGCTCAGCACGGTGAGTGCTGGTGCCTGATTCAGAATCTCTGGCATGGCTGGCTCCCCAGGGCGGGCTTTGCGCTGCTAAGCCTTTGAAATATAGAGAATTGCGTTACCGGAGAACAGCGCTTTGGAAGGCTTTGCCCTCAGGCCTGACCAGCCGCCAGTACGTCCAGCGCGACGGGGACGCGGCCGAGCGGCGCCGAGACTTGCGCGCCGTGCAGCCGGTCCCGCACCGCGGCGAGCATCTCGCGAGCGATGCGCACTCCCTCCGCGAGGCCTTCCTCGCGGCCGCGCTCGCTGGCTCGCCGCATCCGTCCGAGGATCTCTTCTGGTACGGATACGCCGGGGACTTCGTTGGCCAGAAACTCGGCATTGCGCAGTGAGACCAGCGGCCAAATGCCCCCGATAATCGGCAGCTTGAAGTGCTCGACCTGCTTCAGGAAACGATCGAGCTGCACCAGGTCGAAGACGGGCTGAGTAATGGCGAATTCGGCACCGGCTTCAACCTTCCAGTGAAAGCGTCGGAGTTCGCGGTCGAGATCCGGCGCCGCGGGGTTCACGCCGACGCCGATGACGAACTTGGTTGGCGCACCTATCGCGTTGTGACCCGGATCGAGGCCCCGATTGAGTCCCGCCACCAGATTGGTGAGCCCGATGGCATCGATATCGAAGACCGCCGTGGCGTCCGGATAGGGACCCATCTTGGGCGGATCGCCGGTAACCAGCAGAAGGTTGCGCAGACCCGCCGCGGCGGCACCCAGCAGATCCGAGAGCATGCCGAGCAGGTTCCGGTCTCGGCAGCAGTAGTGCACCACCGATTCAAGCCCGACTTCCCGCTCGATCATGAGTCCCGAGAGCAGCGCGCCCATGCGGCTCTGTGCCCGCGGCCCATCGGGGACGTTTACCGCGTCCACCCCCGCGGCCTTGAGCGCTCGGCACTGCTCGAACATCGGAGCGGGATCCACGCCCTTGGGCGGTACGATCTCGACGGTCGTGATGAATTGGCCGTGGGCGAGCTTGGCGCCGTAGCGGGAGCGCTCGGCGAGCGGCACGGGCTCCACTCCCTGCACCGGCTGCTCCGTCGTCACGGAGAGCGCCCCATGCCGCGGCGTCACCGATTGCACGAAGCCGGCCATCGCCTTGATGTGCTCGGGGGTCGTGCCGCAGCAGCCTCCCACGAAGCGCGCGCCCGCCTCGGCGATCCGCTTGGCGTAATTGCCCATGTACTCCGGCGAGGCCATGTAGATCTTGCGATCGCCCACGTCCCGCGGCAGCCCGGCGTTGGGCTGGGCCGAGATCGGTCGGGTCACCACGGCCGCGAGCTGCTCGACAGCCTCGAGCACGCCATGCGGGCCCACCGAGCAATTCACCCCAATGACGTCGGCACCCATTTCCTCGAGCAAGGGCCCGAAGGCGGCCGGCTCGGTGCCGTAGTGGGTCCGGCCGTCGGTGCCGATCGTCATCTGGGCGATGATGGGCAGGTCGGTCAGTGAGCGAACTGCCGCGAACGCCGCGCGCAGCTCCTCCAGGTCGCTGAACGTTTCGAGGATGAAGCCGTCGACTCCGCCGTCGAGCAAGCCGCGCGCCTGACGTGCGAAGTCGGCGCGCGCCTCTTCCTTCGAGGTTTCGCCGAAGGGCTCGAGGCGAATGCCCAGCGGTCCGATGGCGCCGACCACAGCTACGCGGTTGCCGGCCGCAGCGCGGGCGATTTCCGCCGCCGCCCGATTGATGCGTTCGGTTTCATCGGTCAGGCCGTACTGGGCGAGCTTGCGCGGATTCGCCCCGAAGGTGTTGGTCTCGATCACCTCGGCGCCGGCTCGGACATACTCGCGATGGATTTCCTTGACCAGATCGGGCTGTCGCAGCACCAGCTCGTCGAAACAGACGTTGAGGAACACGCCCCTGCCGTAGAGCATGGTCCCCATGGCGCCGTCAAACAGGTGCGTGCGGCCGTCCGCGATCAGCTCGCGCAGCGTCATCGGTCGTACCCCAGGTTGGGCGCCAACCAGCGCTCGACCTCAGCCACGCCCATCCCCTTGCGTCGGGCGTAGTCCTCGACCTGGTCTCGTCCGAGCTTTCCCACCCCGAAATAGCGAGCCTCAGGATGCCAGAAGTACCAGCCGCTCACGGCCGCCGTCGGGAACATGGCGAAGCTCTCGGTGAGTCGGATGCCGGTACGCTCGGTCGCCTCGAGCAGCTCGAACAGCGTCTGCTTTTCGGTATGATCGGGACAGGCGGGATAGCCGGGCGCCGGCCGAATGCCCTGATAGGCCTCTTTGATGAGCTCCGGGTTGGCGAGCGATTCCTCCGGCGCATACCCCCAGAGCTCGCGCCGCACCCGCTCGTGCAATCGCTCCGCGAAGGCCTCGGCCAGCCGATCGGCGAGCGCTTTGGCGAGGATGGCGGAATAATCGTCGTGGGCACGCTCAAACTCACTCACCAGCGCATCGAGGCCATGCCCCGTAGTGACCGCGAAGCCGCCCACGTAGTCGAGAGAGCCCGAGTCGAGCGGAGCCACGAAATCCGCCAGCGCCAGATTGGCTCGGCCGGCGGCCTTGGCCATCTGCTGACGAAGGGTGTGAATGACGGCGCGACGCTGCCGCGCGGTCTCGTCGGTGTAGAGCTCGATGTCATCGCCGATGGCGTTGGCCGGCCAGAAGCCGACCACTCCGTTCGCGGTGAGCCGGCCCTCGCGCACGATTCGCGCGAGCAAAGCCTGCGCGTCCTCGAAGAGGGGACCTGCCGCGCCGGACGTCGCCGGTGCGGTGAGAATGTCGGGATAATGACCCGGTAGCTCCCACGCCTGGAAGAACGGCGTCCAGTCGATCCGCTCGACCAGCTCGGCCAGCGGGTAGCGTTCGAAGCTCCGCAGCCCGAGAAAGGACGGCCGGGGGGAAGCGACGGCCCCGTTGGCGGGAACGAAGCGGGCGGCGCGGGCCTCGCTGAGCGGTGCGAGGCGGTCGCCGGCGGCACGCTCCGCCCGAGCACGGCGCACGGTGTCGTACTCCGCCGCGACACCGGCCACAAACGACTCCCGCTGGGTGTCGCTGAGCAGGCTCGAGGCCACCCCGACGGCGCGCGATGCGTCGAGCACGTGAACCACCGGGCCGGAGTAGCGCGGAGCGATCTTCACCGCGGTGTGGACCTTGGAGGTGGTGGCGCCACCGATCAGGAGCGGGAGCGCAAACTTCTCGCGGGTCATCTCCTCGGCGACGAACGACATCTCTTCGAGCGACGGAGTGATCAGGCCGGAGAGGCCGATGAGGTCCACCGCTTCACGCCGGGCGGTGTCGAGAATCTTCGCGCACGGCACCATCACACCCAGGTCGATCACATCGTAATTGTTGCACTGCAATACTACGCCCACGATGTTCTTTCCGATGTCGTGCACGTCACCCTTCACGGTGGCCAGCAGCACCTTGCCCTTGGCCTTGGGCGCCGCGCTGGTTTTCTCCGCTTCGAGGAACGGCACCAGATAGGCCACCGCCTTCTTCATGACCCGGGCGCTCTTGACCACCTGGGGCAGAAACATCTTGCCGCTGCCGAAGAGATCGCCGACCACGTTCATCCCGTCCATCAAGGGACCTTCGATCACCGCAATCGGCCGGCCGAGCTCGAGGCGGGCCGCTTCGGTGTCCTCGACGATGAACGCGTCGATGCCTTCGACCAGCGCGTGGATCAACCGGTCGCGCACCGCCTGCTGCCTCCAGGCCAGATCTTCCGACCGGTCTGCCTTGCGCCCCTTGACCGATTCAGCCACCGCCAGCAGTCGCTCGGTGGCATCGGGACGTCGGTTCAGGACGACGTCCTCGACCCGCTCGAGCAGCTCGGCGGGAATGTCGTCGTAGATCGGCAGAGCGCCGGCGTTGACGATGCCCATGTCCATGCCGGCTCGAACGGCGTGGTAGAGAAAGACGGCGTGCATCGCTTCGCGGATCGCGTCATTGCCCCGGAACGAGAAAGAGAGGTTGCTCAGCCCGCCGCTCACGTGAACGTGGGGGATCTCCTGCTTGATGCGCCGGGTGGCCTCGATGTAATCGAGGCCGTAGTTGTCGTGGGCCTCGATCCCGGTGGCAATCGCGAAGATGTTCGGGTCGAGGATGATGTCCTCGGGCGGAAAACCGGCCTGTTCCGTCAGCAAGCGGTACGCCCGCTTACCGATTTCCACCTTCCGCTCGGCGCTGTCGGCCTGGCCCCGCTCGTCGAACGCCATCACGATGACTGCCGCTCCATAGCGCCGTACCAGCGCCGCCTGGCGCAGGAACTCCGCCTCGCCCTCCTTGAGCGAGATCGAGTTCACCACCGCTTTCCCCTGCACGCACTTGAGCCCGGCTTCGATGACCGACCATTTCGAGGAATCGATCACCAGCGGGACCTTGCTGATGTCGGGCTCCGAAGCAATGAGTTTGAGGAAGGTGGCCATCGCCCGCTCCGAGTCGAGCAGGCCTTCGTCCATGTTGACGTCGACCATCTGCGCCCCGCTCTCGACCTGCTGGCGTGCCACGGTGAGGCCGGCGTCGTACTTCCCCTCGGTGATCAGCTTGGCGAAGCGCCGGGAGCCCGTCACGTTGGTCCGCTCGCCGATGTTCACGAAGAGGGTATCGGGTCCCACGGTGAGCGGCTCCAGGCCCGATAGCCGGAGGCGCGGCGGCACCACGGGCCGCGGCCGAGGGGGCAGCCCTTCCACTGCCGCCGCGATGGCACGGATGTGGTCGGGCGTGGTGCCGCAGCACCCGCCCACGATGTTGAGGAAGCCATGGTCGGCGAATTCCCGGAGGACGGCCGACATGGTGTCCGGCGTCTCGTCGTACCCTCCAAACTCGTTCGGCAACCCCGCGTTGGGATGCACGCTCAGGTAGACGGGGGCGACCCGGGAGAGCTCCTGCACGTACGGGCGCAGCGCCTGCGCACCCAGCGCGCAGTTGAGGCCCACCGACAGGGGCCGGGCGTGCATGACCGAGTGCCAGAAGGCCTCCACCGTCTGGCCCGAGAGCGTCCGTCCGCTCTGATCGGTGATCGTGCCGGAGATCATCACGGGCAGACGGTTCCCGCTGGCCGCAAAGAGTCCCTCGAGCGCGAAGAGCGCCGCTTTCGCGTTGAGGGTGTCGAAGATGGTTTCCACCAGAAGGAGGTCCGCTCCACCCTCGACCAGCGCCGCCGCCGCCTCGGTGTAGGTGGCCACCAGCTGATCGAACGAGACGTTGCGAAATCCCGGATCGTTGACATCGGGCGAGATCGACGCGGTGCGGCTGGTCGGGCCCAGCACTCCCACGACGAAGCGAGGCCGGGCCGGATCGCGGGTCTCGAATTCGTCGGCGACTTCGCGGGCGATTCGGGCAGCCTCGCGATTGAGCTCCGGAACCAGCGCCTCCATCTGATAATCGGCCATCGAAATGGCCGTGGAGTTGAACGAGTTTGTTTCGATGAGGTCGGCTCCGGCCTCGAGATACGCCGCGTGGATTCCGCGGATGATCTCCGGCCGGGTCAGGCAGAGCAGGTCGTTGTTGCCCTTGAGGTCGACCGGCCAGTCGGCAAAACGAGTTCCGCGATAGTCCGGCTCCCGGAGTCGATGGCTCTGGATCATGGTGCCCATCGCCCCATCGAGCACCAGAATCCGCCGGGCGAGCAGCGCTTCCATCCGCGCCAGCCGGGTGTCGCGGCGCTCCACCAGGGAGCGGGATCGGGCTATGAGATCAGACACGCGCTGGGTGGCTCCACATAACAGAAACGCCGAGGCTAAAACGGCCCCGGACGGCGTTTTAGCGATTGTTTAACGTGGCCGCAATCAGCGCAAATCGCCACGAGCGGTTGTTCCGGACAACTGAATGATAGGGGACCGGCGGCTGAGGGTCTAGGGAGCCAGGCCAAGCTTCCGTTCCACGGCCTGCACCGTCACGCGACGCACCAGGACGGTCTTCCGACGCCCCCCGGTTCCGGCAGTCAGCTCCACGCTGGAGCGGGCGACTCCGAGCAGCTTCGCCAAGAAGCGAACCAGCTCGAGATTCGCGGCCCCGTCGACCGGTGGCGCAGCCAGACGGATCTTGAGCGCGTCGCCGTGAAGTCCCGTCAGCTCGGTTCGCGAAGCGCGTGGCTGGACGTACAGAGTCAACCGCACGCCCTCCGGGGCGGGCTCAACCGGCCGCATCGAGCGCCCGCAGCAACAGTCCCCGGAGCAGCAGGATGAGGAGGTAGGCGACGAACGGGCTGAGATCGATCGGCCCGAAGGAAGGGAGGCGACGCCGGATCGGCTCGATGATCCAGTCGGTCAACAGGTACACCGGCCGCATCCAGCGGTTGTAGCGGCCCGCCCCGAGCCAGCTCCCGATGACCCGGACGATGATTGCCAACAAGAGGAAGGAGCTGGCGCCCACCACCACGAGCTGAATCCAGGCCCGCGCACTGGCGTGGCGCATCGAGTCGAACAGGGCGACCGAGCCGGTCAGCCAACGCACGGCACTGATGGCGAGCAGGCCGAGGACCAGCACGAGGCCAAGCAGCCAGAGCGGAGCGTCCTGAGGATTCCCGCCCCGCGAAACCACGCCGCGCTCGATGGGCCGAACCAGCGGATCGCTCCACTTCCTCACGAAGCGGGGCCACCAGCCAAACGGCTGGAGCGAGCCCCGCCTGACGGCCCAGTGCGTCAGCAGGATGACCAGGGCAGCCACCAAGGCGAGCAGCGCCAAGGCGCGGACCGCCGCATCCATTGCCTGCCCGGCATTCGTGAACATGAAAACGGCCCGCGCTCCAGGTTGGTCGCGGGCCGAAATGTGCGGATAGCGAGAACGGGGCGAAAGAGCCGGGTCAGTCTCCGGGAGTGACCCGCTTTTCGAGCAGATACCAGACACGGCCGCCGATAAAGCCCTCGCGGCGGATCAGGCACTGCCAACCCAGCGCTTCGAGCAGGTTTTCCTCACCCGGGTGATCGGTCCAGAGCTCGAGCACATGGGCTCCCTGTTCTGCAGCGCGCATTTCGAACGCCGCCAGCAACCGGTGAGCGTGACCCTGGTGACGCTCCTTGGGAAGGACACCCACCTCGATGACGGAGGCCACCCCGCCGCGCAGTGACCAGCGCAGCCCGCCGATCCAGTCCCCTATTTCGTCGGTCAGGACGAGATGGCGTTCGTCGGGGCTCTCATTGCCGGCGCCCTCATCGCTGTCGTCGGAGAGGTCTCGCAGCCAATCAGCGAATTCCTCTCCCGACTCCATTTCGCGAATGGTGAGCTGCCGATCATCCTGTACCATGAATACCTCGCGCCTTCGGGTCACGCGACGAGCAGACACGCATACGCCGTGCCGTTCAGCGGACCCGGCATTGGCGCACGGAGGGGGGCGTTTTGGCGCAGGCGATCGTGGCGGTCATACCCCTCGCAAGCACGCCACAGGCCGTGGTTTGCGCACTCCTTGCCGCTTCGGTTTCATCCGAGGCTGTGGCTGTGGCGCAATTCCGTTCATTACCAAAATTGACACATACCTGACACTCCACCTTTTGAGCTGACAAGGTTGTCCACAGCAGAAAAACCACAAACGCCAGGACGGCCAGAACGACGAGGGCTTTCCGTGGTATCGGCGGAAACGATCCCATAAACCCCACCTGTCGAATGATGAATTGCTGAACTTCAGGTTTGCGCGGCCTCAGCCTGCAGGCAACGCTGGCATTCCGCAGTATCCGCCGGAATCCCCGCTCGAGCGCGGAGCAACTCCCGTCTGATTCGGCAGGGGCCGTGCTCAGCCCGCCCGAAAGGCCTGGTAGAGCACGGGCAAAGCGCCGATGAGCCAGACGAGGGCCGCACCTGCGACGGCCTTCCCGGTGGTGATCCCGGTCATCTGCTTGAGGCCCACCGCGACGAGGGCAGTGACCCACAAGGTGAAGAGGTCCATGCGTCCCAGCAGCGCCAGGAGAACGGCGTTGGTTTGCCCAGGATCCAGAAACCTCCCGATCCCGAGGCTCACGCTGAAGCGACTGGTGAGTTTGCCCTCGTCCATCAGCAGGGCCTGAACCCCGCCCGAAATGGACTCCACAACTTTCGGAAAGTAGGCGAAGGTGGCGATGGTCGCGCTCTGCGCGTAGCTCAGCCGGGCTCCCACCGCTCGCACCGCCAGCCAGACGACAGCCCCAATGACGAAAATGGAAATGGGAAGTCCTATCAGGACAAAAACCGGAGCAAAGCTGCTGGCGATTCTCCGGCCGGTTTCCATCTGCTCGGGCGTGAGGTTGGGATTCGCGGCCATCCCGCGCTGGAATTCCGCGTCCATGATCGGCTGGATCGCGCTGCGGGTTGCGAAATACACGATTGCCACGAGCACCACGAGCGCCAGCAATCCATGGCCGAATTTCCCATCGCGGCGGCGGCGGAAGAGCTCTGCCGGGGCGATAAAGACATCGAGGATGTCCTCCCAGCGCGAGCTGCTGCTCACGGCAGGCGCAGTAGGCGAGTCGCTCATGTGAGCTCCGGAGCGGGAGTGGATTCCTGCCGCAGCCAATCCAGGTAACCGGGATCACCCGCGGCGATGGCCGTCGCAACGATCTCGGGTTGCTGATAGGAATGCAGGGTACGGATCCGTTCCAGCAGCTTGGCGAGCCGGTCCTCGACCGTTTTGGCGATGCAAAGCCATTCGGTGGCTCTCGTCACTGCGCCGTCCCAGCGATAGACGCTGCGGACGGGTCCGATCACCTGCACACAAGCGGCCAGGCGCTCCTCCACCAGAGCGGCCGCCAGGTTACCGGCTCGGGCTTCGCTGTCCAGCGCAGTGGAGACCTGATAACACCCCGTCACGAGCAGGAGCCGGGGGGTGGTCCCAACGCGGGAAGGCCGGGGGTCGCGGCGGGATCGACTCCGTCATCGATCGGAATCGCCGCCGCGCGCCAGCCGCTCCGGAATCTTACGGTGAGCCGATAGCCCAACGGGTCGGTGTCTACCGCCTGGACATCCGGCAAGCGCCGGGCAAAGCACGCGGCGCGATTGGCTTGCTCCATGACGCCGTCGGAGTCGGAAGTCATCCGCCACGCGGCGAGCGAGCGGCCGATCGCCACGAGCTCAGCCTGCTCCCGGCCGAGGCGGGCAAACCGATCCGCGGACAGCAAGCCCGACTGACGAGCGATCGGCCCGTAGTTTTCGTAGGGACGGCAACCGACCTGAGAGAGCGCCGCCAGAGCAACGAGAGCGAAGGAGCGCATCGCGAGCCTCGGGGGGAATCAAGTCCGTTCCGGCTGGAATATACACGACGGCGATATCTTGACGGTGTGAGACGACCCTTCCACCTGCTGCTGGTGGCGTTGCTCTCGGGGTGCCGCACATCCTCGCCCACGCCCCAACTGTCGGGTCCGCTGGAGGTGTTCAACGCCGGCAGCCTCGGGTATCCGTTTCGAGAGCTGCTCGCGGCGTTTGCACGAGCACATCCTGCGGTGCAGCCGCGGCAGGAGAGCTCCGGCAGTCTGGAGGCCGCGAGAAAGCTGACCGAGCTCCACAAGATTCCCGACGTGCTGGCGGTCGCGGACCGAGCCGTGATCGCGAAGCTCCTGATGCCGCGCTATGCGACCTGGTATGCCAGCTTCGCCTCCAACGCCATGGTGCTGGCCTACTCGGATCGCTCGGCTGGAGCCGGCGAGGTGTCCGGCGACAACTGGTGGCGAATCCTGCTCCGCCCTGAGGTTCGCTGGGGCAGCTCGGATCCGGCCCTGGACCCCAATGGCTATCGATCGCACATGGTGTTCCAGCTCGCCGAGCTCCACTACCGTGAGCCCGGCCTCGCGCAACGGCTCGAAGCGGCGGTCCGTCCCCGCTATGTCCGCCCGAATGAGGCTCAGTTGCTCGGACTCGTGCAGGCCGGCGAGCTGGACTACGCCTGGTCGTACCGCTCGCTCGCCTCCACGGCGGGACTCCGCTGGGTAACCCTGCCGTCCGAAATCGACCTCAGCGACCCCGCCCGGGCGGAAGGTTACGGCGTCGCGCGGATTAAACTGCCGGGCCCGCGACTCGGCGCCGCCGATTCGGTGGAGTTTCGCGGGGAGGCGATCCTGTACGCGGTGACGATTCCCTCCGCTGCACCGCATCCCGAGCTGGCGCGGGCATTCGTGCGATTCGTGCTTTCCGATAGCGGGCACGCCATCCTGCGCCAAGCCGGCTTCACCGTGATGAGCCGCCCGATGCTCTCGGGGTCAGCGCCAGCCATCCCGGGGCTCGCGCCCTGAGAGTAGATTGCCTCGCCAGATTCTCAGGAGAACTCCATGAACGGCACCGTGAAAGTACCGCCTCCCCACAACGAGCCGGTGCTCGGCTATGCCCCGGGCAGCCCGGAGCGCGCCGCGGTCAAGGCGGAGCTCGCGAAGCTGCGCGGGGCGGTCACGGAAATCCCGGTGATCGTGAACGGGCAGGATCTGCGCACCGGCAAGACCGTAAAGGTGGTGGCGCCCCACCGGCATCAGCTGCAGCTCGCCAGCACCCATCAGGCGGACGCGCGGGCGCTGACCGCGGCGGTCGCAGCGGCGCGGCGCGCCCAGCGGGAGTGGGCGAGCTGGCGATTCGAGGACCGGGCGGCCGTCTTCCTCAAGGCGGCTGAGCTCCTGGCAGGACCGTGGCGGCAGACCCTGAATGCCGCGACGATGCTGGGCCAGAGCAAGACGATCTTTCAGGCGGAGATCGACAGCGCGACGGAAATCATCGATTTCCTGCGCTTCAACGTGTACTTCGCCGAACGCATCTACGCCGAGCAGCCGATCTCCTCGCCCGGGGTCTGGAATCGGATGGACCACCGGCCGCTCGAAGGATTCGTCTACGCGATCACCCCGTTCAATTTCACTGCCATCGGCGCCAATCTGCCGACCGCCCCCGCCATGATGGGCAACACGGTGATCTGGAAGCCGGCCGCCACCGCGAGCTTGAGCAACTACTTCTTCATGCGGCTGCTCCAGGAGGCGGGGTTGCCGCCGGGCGTGATCAACTTCGTGCCGGGCGACTCGCAGCAGGTGAGCGCGCGGCTGCTGGCCGACCGGTTCCTCGCGGGCATTCACTTCACCGGCTCGACCACGGTGTTTCAGTCGCTGTGGAAGGGCGTGGCCGAGCGGCTCGAGGGGTATCTCTCCTATCCCCGGGTGGTGGGCGAAACAGGCGGCAAGGATTTCATCCTGGTGCACCCGAGCGCCGATGCGGAGGCAGTGGCCGTTGCCATGGTGCGGGGAGCCTACGAGTACCAGGGACAAAAATGCAGCGCGGCCTCGCGAGCCTACATCCCGCAGAGCCTATGGCCCCGCGTCAAGCAGCGGGCGCTCGAAATGATCGCCGAGCTCAAGATGGGGGACGTCACCGACTTCCGAAACTTCATGGGCGCAGTGATCGACGCAAAGTCGTTCGCGAAGCTCAAGGGCTATCTGGACCAGGCGCGGAAGGATCGGGGGGTGACCATCCTGGCGGGGGGCGGTGCCGACGACAAGCGGGGCTGGTTCATCGAGCCGACCCTGCTGCAGGTGAAGGATCCCAAATACCGCACCATGTGCGAGGAGCTGTTCGGCCCGGTACTCACGGTCTATGTCTATCCCGATCGCGCCTGGAAGGCGACGCTTGGCCTGGTGGACAGCACGAGCCCGTATGCCCTCACCGGGTCGGTCTTCGCGCAGGAGCGCGCTGCGCTGCTGGAGGCCGCCGACCGGTTGCGGTATGCGGCGGGGAACTTCTATCTCAACGACAAGCCGACCGGCGCCGTGGTCGGCCAGCAGCCGTTCGGAGGCTCCCGGGCGAGCGGCACCAATGACAAGGCCGGCTCGATCCTGAATCTGTCCCGCTGGGTGTCGCCGCGTTCCATCAAGGAGACCTTCGTGCCGCCGCACGATTACCGCTACCCGTTCATGCAGGCGGAGTAAGAGGAGTCACTCCGCGTCCGTTCGGGTCCCCCGTCGCTCGATTCCGTGGAGCAAGAGGTCCAGGCTCCCCTCGAGAAGCGCCGGATCCGAGAGTCGGCGGGCATCGAACTCCACGAAACCGTCCTGCAGCAATGCCTGGTGGAGCAGCCAGGACGGCACGGCGTGGAGCGCAAAGTCGTGGCGCACCGCGCGGAACTCGGCGCGGGCCCGGCCGGCGTCGAGCACCCGCTCGAGCCGCGAGCGAATCCGCAGAATGACTTCGTCGAAATAAAAGCGGCTGAGCTCGGGAAACCCTGCCAGCCCGGTATGAACCAGGCGGGTTACCCGAAGCATCTCCGGCCGGCGGAGCGCCGCCCAGGTGTCGCGCAGAAAGCGCTGCAGCTTCTTCTGGGCGGTATCCGGAAAGAACCCAGCCGCCGCATCCTCGGGCCCCAGCCAGGAGCTGGTTTCCGCCCGGATCATTTCCCGAAAGAGCGTCTCCTTCGAGTCGAAATAGAGATAGAGGGTTGCCTTGCTGATCCCGGCCCGTCGGGCAATATCGGTGAGCCGGGCACCTGCATAACCCGCGGTTCCGAACTCCGTGAGTGCCGCGCGGAGGATTTCCTCCGGCCGGGCGGCGGCCCGCCGGTGCCAGCGCGGTTCGGTGGAGAGCTTGGCGCGGAGCGAGGGCAGAGAGTCGTGTCCAGCTAAGTGACTGAAGGGTCAGTAACATCGCTTCAAACTGAGATCTGTCAAATTCTGCTAATAGTGCTCCGAGATGAAGTGTGAGACCTCTTGCTCCAAACTACTGTGTTTCATATGTTTACCTAACCCCCACCGGAGACATACCGGATGTCTGAGGGCTTTCTCAGCTCCGACGACTTCGATGAACAAGCCCACCAACTCTACAATCAAGGACGTTACGACGAAGCACTCGAGACTCTGAAAGACGGGCTCGCGATCTATCCGAATGCGGTCGAGCTCCGCATCGGGATGGGGTACGCATACCTGGCGCGCGAGGAGTTCGCGTGGTCCCGCCGGGCCTTCGAGCAGGCGCTGGCGCTTGACCCGGACCATGAGGATGCCCTGGGCGGCATGGGTGAGGCGCTGCTCGCGGTGGGGGATCGGCGGGGCGCGCTCGCCAGTTTCGAGCGCCTCCTCCAGCTCGGTTTCCAGGAGGATCACGAGCTCATGCTCCAGGCCGGTCGCGCGCTGTTTCGCGGCGGCCTGCTGGCGCCGGCCTATCGTTTCTTCGACTTGGCGCAGACCGCCGAGCCGAATTGTGCCGAAGCGGCGGCGTGCCTGGGGTACGTCACCCACCGCCTGGGCCGGGATGGCGCGGCGTTCTATTGGCTCCGCCGCACGCTGGCCATTGATCCGCAATACGGCGAGGCGCGGATCTACCTCGCAAACATGTTGTATGATCGCGGCGAGAGCTCCGCAGCGCTTTCCCATCTCGAGAAGACCCATCCGGAGGATCACTTCGACGAGCTCGGGCTCTGGCGTACCATTGAGCTCAAGCGCACCCTCTACCGGCTGGCCGACGACGATCCGGAGCTCTCAGCCTGGCTGAGCCGGCTCGGCGAGCTGCTCCCGGAGCCCGATCCCACCGAAGATCTCCTGGCCGAGATCGAGGCGCAGCAGCCGGACGGTACGATGCGCGATCCCAACCAGCTCGAGCTATTCGGTGCGCTGGTCGCCGAGGTGCCGGGCATGCAGCGCAAGCATGGCCGCTTCGATGCGCATCAGGTCACTACGCTGAGCGGCACCATGCTGCGGGGGACCTGGGACGAGATCCTGCTCCAGCTCATGGTGAACGAGCAGGGCGCCGCGCTGGTTTCCCTTTCGGAATTCATGGCGGGGCTGGCTCGGCGCGGCCGGGAGGAGACCGGCGTGATCATTCCACTCACCGATGCCGAGGCTTTCATTCGCGGGAGCGCCGAAGCGGGAGTGTTGCGGATCGTCCAGTGAGCCGGATGCGGAAGGTCGTAGGGTTGCAATGAACGGACGCTGGACCGAGGGCGTTCGGCGCGAAGTTCTGCCGAACGGTCTCACTCTCCTGGCGCAGCCGGTTCCCGGCGCCACAGCGGTTGCCACGTTCTGCCATGTACGAACGGGATTCTTCGATGAGCCCGACCCCCTTGCGGGGGTGAGCCATGTGCTGGAGCACATGCTGTTCAAGGGCACGCCGACGCGGGGCGTCGGTGAAATCGCGCGGGAGATGAAAGCGGCGGGTGGCTACCTCAATGCCGCGACGGGGTACGATCACACCTGCTATTACGCG
>Ga0075429_100002516_pt1 | contig 15436 bp, 11 predicted proteins | sample RhiMetdeltSRZDD3_FD_75295 | JGI IMG/M metagenome (GOLD analysis project Ga0075429, IMG submission 75295) | Populus rhizosphere microbial communities from Tennessee, USA - Rhizosphere MetaG P. deltoides SRZDD3 | ecosystem: Host-associated > Plants > Roots > Rhizosphere > Soil | place: USA... | reverse complement strand
GCGGGAAGCGCACGAGCGCGCCCCTGCGATGCCGGTTGACGCCGCGCTCGCCGCCGATCGAGCGCTCGACGACGCTGCCCTGCGCCGGCACGCCCGCGAGCCAGAGCCGCCAGGCGAGCAGTCGCTCGAGCGCTCCCAGTGCGGCCGGCGGCGGCGTCGCGAGCGTGTAGCTGCCGATCATCGCCACGCCGGTCGACATCGTGTTCCAGCCGCCGGCCTGCGCGCCGATCACCGGATCGTCGGCGCCGCCGGCCCGTCCTTCGAAGACCGTCCCGAAGCGGTCGACGAGGTAGTCGTAGCCGATGTCGTTCCACTCGTTGCCGTCACGGTGGAAAAGGCAGGTGCCGAGCACGATCGCGGCCGACTGCGCGGGCGAGTAGGCCGACAGCGACTCGGTGTGATGGACGACGGCGAAGTCGACGCGTCCGTAGCGCGCCGGCGCGCGCGGGCGGCAGCGGTTCCGCGGGTCCCAGGCGCTGCGCGGCACAATCCGCGGTCGCCCGGCAGCGGCGCGCGCGGCGGGGAGCGCCGCCATGCGGGCGGCCCCGTCCGCCGCCCGCCCCACCGCCACTGCGCGCACGCGCAACTGCTGCACCGGATGCGCCCCGCGCAGCTGCACCGCCACGGCGCGTCCGCTCCACACCGGCTCGCCGGAGACGATGCGCGACCACCGCGTCCAGCGACCGCCGGCGCCCCGCGCGCGCAGCTCCACGCGTGCGCCGTCGCCACGCCACCGAGCGCCGATGAGCTCGAACGCGCGTGCCGGGCGCAGCGCGGGCGTCCGCCACGTCTCGCCGGCGCCGGTTCCCGCCGGGATGCCGACGGGGAAGCTCGCCGGCGGCGCGGCGCGTGCGGCCGGGACCGCAGCGATCCCGGCGACGACGGCGAGCAGGAACGTCCGGCGCATAGTGCGGGCGGATCGTGCCACCGACCCAGAAACACGCGCGGTGTCGCGGGGGTGCGGCGCTGGGCGGGCGTCAGGGGCCGGCGAGTGTCAGGCGGTCGCCGTGCGCGTGCGCGAGCGGGCGGCGCGTCTACGTGCCGCTCTTGTACGCGAGACCTGACCCCACTCGCCCGTGCGCGTCGCCCAACAGCCCTCGACGAACGCGGCGATCTCGCCCGTCAGGCGCTCCGGCCGTGTGCGCAGCTCGAGGATCGAATCGGCGTTCAGCAGCCTGCCGTTCGGCAGCTCGGCGGCGAGCATGTCGGCGTCGGAGAAAGGGTGCACCGGGTCACGTGGGTGGCCGATCACGAGCGCCGGCGCCTCGAACGTGCGCCGCTCCGTACGGTGCGGCGCGATCCGTCCGAAGAACAGACCCTGCAGCACCGCGGCGCTCGGTCCCGGGTCCTGCGAGACCCAGTCGACCACGATCTCCGCCACGAGCGGCAGCGGCCGACGTGGCACGCGCCGCGCGACCGCCTGGATGCCCTTCATGAGCGGCTCGCCGAACGTGAGCGCGACGAGCAGCGGCGTGAACGCGATCGCAGCCCCGAGCAGCGCGTTGTCGAGCACCGGCATCTCCAGCAGCATTCCGCGCACGCGCTCGGGCGCGAGCGATGCGACCTCGAGCGTGACATTCGCGCCGAGCGACGTGCCGCCAATCACCGCCTGCTCGATCTCGAGCGCGTCAAGCAGCGCGATCGTCTGCCGGCCGAACGTCGTCATCGAATAGCGCCACATGTCGCGCGGGCGGTCGGAGCTGCCGTGCCCGAGCGGATCCATCACGATCACCCGCTCGCCGCGTTCGGCGAGCTCGCGCGCAAGCGGCTCCTGCATCCGCTGCGACAGCAGCAGACCCGGCAGCAGCACCGTCACGCGTGGTCCGTCGCCGTAGACCGTGTACGCGATCCGCTGACCCTCGTGCGTAAAGAACCCCATCGCGCTCCGAGCGTACCGCGCCCCCACGAACGCTATGCCGGTTTCGTCCCCGCTACCACGAAGCCGAGGATCGCGGCGAAGAAGCGCCCGCCCGCGTGCGCCTCGTCGATCGCGTCCCACCACGCGATCAGCTCCTCGGGCGTGAACGAGCCAGCCGCGAGCGCCGCGTCGAGGTGGCCGGACAGCACCCAGCCGAAGAAGTCGAACGGGACATCGATCGCGTGCGGGATCGTGACGACGTCGACGAAGTCGGCGTCGCGCAGCAGGCGCGGCAGCATGCGGCCGACACAGCCGTTCGTGACGCCATCGCTGTAGCTGCGCACGATGCGCCGCGTCAGTTCCAGGTCGGCGCCGTCGATCGCGAAGGTGTCCCAGTCGAGCTCGAACAGCACGAGCCGTCCCTCCGGCCGCAGCACGCGTGCCATCTCGGCGATGAGCGCCGGCGGGTCGCCTTGTGCGTGCATCAGCAGCCGCTCCGCGCGGCAGCAGTCGACCGCCGCGTCGGGCAGCTCGAGCGCCTTCGCGTCGCCAACCTGGAACGTCACCCGCAGGTTGCGGGCCTGCGAGCGCCGCGCTGCCTCCGCGATCACGAGCGGGGATGCATCGATCCCCAGCACGTGCCCGCTCGGGCCGACGCGCCGCGCGATCGTGCGGACGTCGTCACCCGTGCCGCAGCCGACTTCGAGCACGCGCTGGCCGCGGTGCAGGCGCAGCTGATCGAGCATGATCGGCTTGAGCGTGCGCACGGCTGGCAGCCGGTTGCCGGCGTCGAAGAAGCGCAGCGCGAAGCCGGGGTCGGTGGCGGCCGGAGGCGCGAGCGGAATTCCCTCGGCGTCGTACGCGCTCATGCGAGCCACTCCGCGATCAGTCGCCCGAGCAGCGGCCCCTGGTCCTCCTGCAGGAAGTGCCCGGCATCCGGGATGACGTGCGCCACCTCGGTCCCGATCGCTGCGGCGAAGCGCTCGCCGGTTCTCAACGGAATGATCGGATCGTTGTCGGCCCACAACACGAGCTTCGACCGCGGGTCGTCCGCGAGCGCGTCGAGCACGCGTTGGCCAACGGCTGCGCCGGGCTCCTCGGGCGTGCGCGGGATCATCAGCGGGAAGGCGCGCGCACCTGCCTTCGAGGAGCCGTCGGCGAACGGCGCCTCGTAGGCGGCGATCACCGCGTCGCCGGGATCGCGATGGCAGCCGCCGCGCACGAGCATCCCGATCGGCAGGTCCTCGGTGCGCTCGACGAAGTCGCGGAACGTCGTCCACGCGTCGCTCATCTGCTGGCGGCCGGTGAAGAGGCCTGTGTCCATCACCACGATCCGCTCGATTCGCTCCCGCTGCTCGACCGCGACGCGCAGGCCGATCGGCCCGCCCCAGTCGTGCACGACGATGGTCGCGCCGCGCAGGTCAAGCCGCTCGATCAGGTCCGCCAGCAGGGCGGTGTGGCGATCGTAGGAATACCAGCCGAGCTCGGCTGGCTTATCGGAGCGGCCGAAGCCGGCATGGTCGGGGGCTATGCAGCGGAAGCCAGCATTGCGCAGTGGCGGGATCAGGTGGCGCCACAGGTAGGACCAGGTCGGCTCACCGTGCACGAGCATGACCGGCGGCCCCTCGCCCTCGTCGACGTGCGCAAGGCGCAGCCCGTCGAGCTCGCGCCAGTGCGGCTGGTACGGGAAGTCCGGCAGGTCTGCGAAGTGCTCCTCAGGAGCTCGCACCGCCTCCGTCATGTCAGGCCCCTCTCGCTCACGGTGACGCCACCCGACGTTCGGCGACCAAGTGAATCGCAAATGTAGTGCTGAATGCGGCACCAATGACAGCGGCAATGTTCGCATCGTGACGGTGTACGGCCGGTGTCGGATCGGCGTCCGGCGGGCACCGCGGGATAACCTGCCCACGTCCGCCGCCTGGATTCCCGCGACCCGAAGAGCGTCACATGGCCACGACCGAGCCCCAGACCACCACGCAGGTCGACGACCGCACCGCCGTCGACACAATCCGCACCCTCGCGATGGACGCGGTGCAGAAAGCCAACAGCGGCCATCCGGGGATGCCGATGGGGATGGCGCCCGTCGCCTACCTCCTGTTCAAGGAGGTCATGCAGCACAACCCGCGCGACCCGCACTGGCCGGACCGCGACCGTTTCGTGCTGTCGGCCGGTCATGGCTCGATGTTGCTCTACGCCGTGCTGCATCTCTCGGGCTACGACGTCACGCTCGAGGACCTGAAGGCCTTCCGTCAGTGGGAGTCGCGCACACCGGGCCATCCGGAGGTGCACCACACACCGGGCGTCGAGACGACGACGGGGCCGCTCGGCCAAGGCTTCGCGAACGCGGTCGGAATGGCGCTCGCCGAGCGCTTCCTGCGCGAGCGCTTTGGCACCGACGTACAGGACCACCACATCTTCGGCATCTGCTCCGACGGCGACCTGATGGAGGGCGTGAGCGCCGAGGCGGCCTCGATCGCCGGCCATCTCGGGCTCGGCCGCCTGATCTTCGTGTACGACGACAACCACATCTCGATCGACGGCGACACCGCGCTGTCGTTCGACACCGAGGACGTCGAGGCGCGCTTCCACGCCTACGGCTGGCACACGCAGCACGTCGAAGACGCGAACGCCCTCGACGCGCTGCGCGCCGCGCTCGCCGCCGCGATTGCCGAGCAAGAGCGCCCGTCGCTGATCCGCGTGCGCTCGACGATCGCTTACGGCGCGCCGAACAAGGCCGGTACGGCCGCCGCACACGGCGCGGCGCTCGGCGAGGACGAGGTGCGCGCGACGAAGGAGGCGTTCGGCTGGGATCCCGACAAGCATTTCTCTGTGCCTGAGGGCGTCTACGAGCACTTCGGCACGATCGAGCGCGGCGCCGAGGCGCAGCGCGAGTGGGAGCACCGCTTCCGCGCCTGGCAGGACGCGAACCCGCAGCTGGCGAAGGACTGGGACGCCGCTTGGGCCGGCCGGCCGCTGCCCGGGATCGGCGCGGCGCTGCCGGCCTACGAGCCGGGCGGAAAGCTCGCCACACGGGCGGCCTCTGGCGAGGTGCTGCAAGCGATCGCGCCCTACCTGCCGACCATGGTCGGCGGCTCGGCCGACCTCAACGAGTCGGTCAAGACCGGCATCAAGGCGGACGACGCCTACAGCCGCGAGCGCGCGACGCGCAACATCTTCTGGGGCATCCGCGAGCACGCGATGGGCGCGGCCGTCAACGGCATGTGCCTGCACGGCGGGATCGTCAAGCCCTACGGCGCGACGTTCCTGCAGTTCGCCGACTACATGCGCCCGGCGATCCGCCTCTCGGCGCTCATGAACATCCCCGTCATGTGGATCTACTCGCACGACTCGGTCGCGCTCGGCGAGGACGGGCCGACGCACCAGCCGGTCGAGCACCTCGCGGCACTGCGCGCAATTCCCGGCCTCACGGTGATCCGCCCGAGCGATGCGAACGAGACGGCCGTCGCCTGGCGCGTGATGGTCGAGGAGATCGACGGTCCCTGCGTGCTCGTGCTCACGCGTCAGAACCTGCCGGTGCTGGAGCGCGACGGCTGCGGCGAGGCCGAGCAGCTCGTGCGTGGCGCCTACGTGCTGGTCGAGGACGAGGACGCCGCTGCGACGATTGTCGGCACCGGCTCCGAGGTCTCGCTCGCGCTCGAGACGCGCGAGCTGCTCGCCGGCGAGGGCGTGCGGACGCGCATCGTGGCGATGCCAAGCTGGGAGCTGTTCGCCGCGCAGGACGACGCCTATCGCGCGTCAGTGCTGCCGCCCGACCAGCCGAAGGTCTCCGTCGAGGCCGGTGTCGCAATGGGCTGGGCGCAGTGGGTCAACGCGTCGGTCTCGATCGAGCGCTTCGGCGCCTCCGCCCCGGGCGAGGTCGTCATGCGCGAGCTCGGCATGACGCCCGAGCACGTCGCCGCGACGGTCCGGTCGCTGCTGTGAACCGCAGCGCGCTCGTGACGGGCGGAACCGGCGGTCTCGGCGCTGCCGTCACGGCACGCCTGCTCGACGACGGCTGGCGCGTCGTCGTGCCGTGGGTCGCCGCGCGCGAGCTGGAGCGCGTGCAGCAGCGCGACGGCCTTGAGCTCGTGGAGGCTGACCTGTTCGAGCCGCAGGCGGTGGCGCAGGCAGTCGCGCTGGCGGCTGGTGCGGCGCGCGCGCCGCTGCGCGCGGTCGTGAACCTCGTCGGCGGCTTCGCGCAGGGAGCGCGGGTGGCCGAGGAGCCGATCGAGCACTTCGAGGCGCAGCTGCGGCTTAACCTGCGCCCGACCTACCTCGTCACGCAGGCGGCGCTGCCGCACCTCGTCGCTGCCGGCGGAGGGTCGATCGTCTGCGTCGGCACACGTGCGGCGCTGCAGCCGTTTCCCGGCGCGGCTGGTTACGTGACCGCGAAAGCGGGCGTGATCGCGTTCGCGCAAGCGGTCGCGGTCGAGTACCGCGACGAGCGCGTGCGCTGCAACGCGCTGCTGCCGAGCGTGATCGACACGCCCGCGAACCGCGCCGCGATGCCGAACGCCGACTGGTCGAAGTGGGTCGCCCCCGCGCAGCTGGCGGCGACGATCGCGTTCCTCTGCTCAGACGACGGAGCCGCCACGAGCGGCGCCGCGATCCCCGTCTACGCTCGCGCCTGAGCGATCGTTCCGCAGCGCGTCGCCCAGCTCGGCGCGCGAGCGGATGCGCAGCTTGAAGTAGGCGTTGCGCAGGTGGAACTCGACCGTCTTCGTCGAGACGAACAGCGCCTGCGCGATCTCGCGATTTGTCAACCCCTGCTCGGCCAGCTCGGCAACGCGCCGCTCGCTCGGCGTGAGGGCGTCGGCACCGCGCACAGCCGGGCGACGCGGGCGCGCGCCGGCCGCGACGAGCGCGTTGCGCGCCGCCGCCGCAAGACCGTTCGCACCCGCGTGATGGGCGATGTCGAGCCCCATGCGCAGCGTCTCACGCGCCACGGTGCGATGACCGGCAGCGTGTTGAGCGACGCCGAGGTCGATGAGCGCGCGTCCCAGCTCGAGCTGCGCTGGCGAGCGCTCGAGCGTCGCGACCGCTTCTTTCAACAGCTCCAGTCGCATGTCCGCGCCAGCGACGAGGCCGGCGGCGCGCAGCGCGACGCCGAGCGCACGCGCGGAGCCGAACGCACGCGCGAGCTCGAGCTCTTCTCCGGCCAGCAGGCGTGCCCGCTCCTCGTGGCCACAGCGATGGGCGGCGATCGCCGCCTCCGAACGCCACGGCAGCACGCCCGGATTCGGCGCCGGAACGGCCAGCTGCCGGCGGCCGCACTCGAGCAGGTCCTCGAACGCCCGCTCGGGGTTGTCCTGCGCGAGCGCGAGGCGGCCGCGCGCGAACAGCGCCCAGTTGTAGGTGAAGTGCGCATCCTGCTCTTCGTCGGGCTCGCCGACGAGCGCATATGCCTGCTTGTACTCGCCGCGGTCGATGTGCGCGAGCGCCATCCAGCCGTGTGCGAACGGCTTCACCAGCACCATCAGCGGCACGCGCTCGAGGCCGCCTTCAAGATCGCCGAGCGCGGCTGTCAGGTCACCGCGCAGATAGCGCGACGCGCCGCGTACAGCCGACATGACGGCGAAGCCGATCACCGAGCCGCGCCGACGTGCGTCCTCGAGGCCGGCGCTGGTCGCCTGCTCGACCTGCTCGAGCGCATCGCAGAACAGCAGTGTGGCAACCGAGCCCGCCCAGGCGACGCCGTCGGCGGTCGCCTCGCGCAGCAGCTCGCCGCCGGCGTGCGCGAGCCGGATCAGCTCGACGACCTCGTCAGCGGGCGCGCTGCCCTGCATCGCGTGCTCGAGCGCCCGTTGCGCGAGCAGCTCGCGCTGGGCCGGCGTGGCCGCCTCGGTCGAGCCTGCGAGCAGATCGCGGAAGCGCGTCTGCGCCGTCTCGCGCGTGCGGAAGTCGAGCCGCGCGGCGCCGAGGTACCCGGCCGTCAGCTGCTCCTCCAGCACCGGGTCGGCCCCGTCGAGCACGCGCAGACCCTCGTCGAACGCGCTTGCCGCGCCGGCGTTGTCGCCGGCCGTGTAGAGCGCCTGGCCGAGCTGCGCGAGCGCACGCGCGCGCGCCTCCGGCTGCTCGAGCAGTGTCACCGCGGTGCGCAGCCGCTGGACCGCGCTGGGCAGGCCGGCGAGCGCCTCCGCACGCCCAAGGTCGACCAGCAACTCGGCACGCTCGGCTTGCGGCGGCGCCTCGTCGAGCGCGCGCAGCAGGTAGCTCGCGGCGGTCTCGGGCGTACCGCCGGCAAGTGCGCGTCGCGCCGCCGCGTGCAGGCACGGCACGACCCACGCTGCCCCGACTGGGAGCGTCTCAAGCAGGTGGGCAGCGGCGCGCTCATCCGCGTCGGCCGCGCCGCTCGCGCGCAGCAGTTCGGCGGCCGCAAGGTGCAACTGACCCCGTTCCGCCGTCGGGATTCCCAGATAGACCGCTTGGCGGACGATTGGATGAACAAAGCCGAGCTCGGGCGCCGAGCGCAGCACGTCCGCACCGGCGAGCTCATCCGCGGCAGTGGCCGCCTCGACCGCTTCGAGTCGCGCGAGTGCGGCGGCGTGCACGAGCGGGACGTCGTCCCCAAGGACGGCGACGGCATGCGCGAGCAGTGGCGCGCCGGGCGACAAACGCCGGATGCGCGCATCGACCGCCTGGGCGATCGTCAGCGGGCCGAGCGCCTCGACCTGCTGCACGCGCTCGGTGCCGACCGCCGGCTCGCCACTCGCGCCGGACGCGCGCAGCTCGTTGAGCAGCTCACGCAGGAAGAACGGGTTGCCGTTCGTGACGTGTGCGCAGGCGGCGCAGAAGGCGTCGTCGGCATCCGGCAGCGAGCGCCGCACGATCGTTGCGATTGCGTGCTCGCTCAGCGGACCGAGCTCGCAACGGCGCGTCAGCGGGTGCGTCGCGAGCGCGCTGAGCGCGTCGGCGCTGCCTGCGCCCGCGGCTGGTCGCGGGCGTGCCGTCGCGACGATCGCGAGCGGCAGGTCTTCGATCCGCTGGGCGATGAACAGCAGCGCGTGGAGCGACGCCTCATCGGCGCTGTGCGCGTCATCGACGGCCAGCAGCAGCGGCCGACGCTCGGCGATGTTTGCGACGAGCCAGTGCAGCCCATGCAGCACCGAAAAGTCGGGGGCACGGCTCTCGCCGGTGACGACCTCGCCCAACAGCAACGGCTCCGCATGTGCGGCTGCCCCTGCGAGCACACGTCTGCGCTCGCGCGGCGAGGCCGCCGACAGGTAGGGCTCGAACAGCTGGAGCGCCACGCCGAATGGAAACTGGCGCTCAAGCTCGCCGCCACGTGCGCGCAGGACCGTCAGCCCGCTTGCCTGTCCGCGCTCAATCGCATGTGCGAGCAGCAGCGTCTTGCCGATCCCGCCGGCGCCCTCCAGCAGCACAACGCGGCCGGCACCGATGGTCGTGGCCGCAATCGTCTCGTCGAGCGCAGTCAGCTCACGCGTCCGCTCAAGCGGGACCTCCACGCGGATGGGCCGCTGTTGAGCGTGCTCGGGGGGACCGGGCGCCTGGTTCCCGGATGCTGTGCCGGATGGGCCCCCCGCAGAGCTCACGCGGGCCAGCCTATCGCTCACGCACGCATCCGTGGGATCGACCAGCAGTCGGACCCGCCCCCGCTATCGCGTGAATGGCCTGATTCGTCCGGTTCTTCTTCTCACTGGGCAAAGCTTTACCGGCAACCGGCGCATCGGACAGGACGTGGAGCTAGCGTCTGCTGCGCCTCGCTGCGGAAGGGCAGCGCGGACCTACCTACACCAGTCGGGCGATCCGTCACCAGTCCGGATCGAGCGGCCGGGTCCCGCGGGCATCTCCGTTCCACGCCCTTCGCGCACGAGCATCGGCTCCGGAACCTCAGGCCCGGGGCCGTGGCAGAGAGGGGGCTCGCCACGGCGGGCCCCCTCTCCCGCCCAGCCGTGTGCTTCACTCGAGCCGATGCCGTCCGACGAGTTGCCGGTCCTGCCGTTCGCGGCTGCGCGAGCGTGGGAGGCGTGGCTCGAACGCGAGCACGCCCGCGCGCGCGGCGTGTGGCTGAAGATCGCCAAGAAGGCCACCGGGATCGCAACTGTGAGCCACGCCGAGGCACTCGACGTCGCGCTTTGCTTCGGCTGGATCGACGGGCAGCGGCGCGCCTTCGACGCGACCTGGTTCCTGCAGCGCTTCACGCCGCGGACGCGTAGCAGCCGGTGGTCGAGGATCAACACCGAGCACGTCGAGCGCTTGATCGCCGCCGGCCGCATGCGTCCGGCCGGGCTCGCACAGGTCGAGGCGGCGAGAGCGGACGGCCGCTGGCAGGACGCCTATCACGGCCAGCGCACCGCGACGGTCCCGCCCGACCTGCAGGCGGCGCTCGACGCGAACCCGGCCGCGGCCGCCTTCTTCGCCACCCTCAGAGGCACAAACCGCTACGCGGTTCTCTACCGCGTGCAGGACGCGAAGCGGCCGCAGACGCGCGCCAGCCGGATCGCAAGATTCGTCGCGATGCTGGAGCGCGGCGAGACGCTGCACTGAGCGTTACGCACGCGCAGTCGCCGACGTGTCCGGCACCCCGCATGCAAACCCCGCAAATTGCGGGCGGCCCTCGGACGCGGCGGCGAGCCCGCGAAGGCCCGCTGTCTAAGGTGTCCCGACTCCCCCCATGGCAAAGGACACCGAGAAGCTCATCCGCCAGCTCTCGCTCATCAGCTACCTGATGGCTGAGCGGCGCCCCGTCACCGCACCCGAGATCCGCCGCGACGTCGAGGGCTACAGCGCGATGAACGAGGACGCCTTCGCGCGCCGCTTCTACGCCGACCGCTCGGAGCTTGAGGCGCTCGGCATTCAGCTGTCGGTCGACAAGCCGGTTGAGGGGCTCGCCGAGCAGGAGAACTACTCGCTGCCGCCGGAGAACTTCCACCTGCCGGCAATCGAGTTCAGTGACGCGGAGCTGGCCGGCTTGCAGACGGCGCTGTCGCTGCTCGACGGCGAGTTTGCCTACGCCGAGCCGCTGCGGCTCGCGCTCCAGCAGATCTCGTGGGGCCGCTCGAACCCGCTGCAAGCGCCGGAGCAGCGCTCGATCGCGCTTGGCATCACCGCCTCGGCCGGCGGTCACGACCTCTCGCAGCGGCTCGCGAAGATCGAGACGGCGATCTTCCGCCGCAAGACGGTCGTCTTCGACTACTACACAATGCAGCGCGACGAGCTCGGCGCGCGCAAGGTCGACCCGTACCAGCTGCTGTTCCAGGGCGGGCAGTTTTACCTCGTGGGGCGCGCGCACGAGCGCGACGCGATCCGCGTCTTCCGCCTCTCGCGCATCCGCGGCAAGGTCGCCTACGCGTCGAAGGCCGAGCACGACTTCCAGCGGCCCGACGACTTCGACCCGCGCGCCTACGCGAACCGCATCCAGTGGCAGTTCGGCGACCCGGTGGGCACCGCCGAGGTGCGCGTCGGCGAGACGATCGGCTGGCAGATCGAGCGCCACTTCGGCCGCTACGGGGAGATGAAGCCGGCCGACGACGGGAGCGGGGACCGCAGCTTCACGACCGAGTACGCCGACGCACGCCAGCTCGTCGCGTGGGTGCTCGGGCTCGGCGAGCACGCCCGCCTCGTCGCCCCGCCCCAGCTGGTCGAGGAGCTCGAGCAGCGGCTCGGGTCGCTGGTGGAGCGCCACGAGGGCGAGCTGGAGTTGGCCGCGCCGGTCGCGGCGGGCGGCGGCGACGCGCTCGGCGGCGAGGCGGAGTCAAACGGGAGCGGCCGCGGCCGCGAGGCCGCCGCGATCCGCCCGGAGCGTTTCGCGCGGCTCGTCACGCTCGCCTCGATCTTGATCCGGTCCGGCCGCGAGGGCCGCCGCATCCCGGCCGCCGAGGTGCGCGAGGCGCTGCAGATCTCGGAGCAGGAGCTGGAGGAGGACATCGGCGTCCTGAACGTCGTGAACTTCGGCGCCGGCTCCTACGTGCTCTACGCCGAGGTGCAGGCGGACGGGATGATCATGGTCGACCCGGAGGCGTACGGCGACTCGTTCGCGCGTCCGGCACGGCTGCTGCCGGTCGAGGCGAAGGCGCTGATCGCGGCGATCGACCTGATCGGCGAGCACATCCCCGAGGGCTCGCTCGCCTCGGTCCGCAAGAAGGTCGTCGATGCGCTTGGCGAGGACCCGATTCGCGAAGGGCTGCAGGTCGCAACCGCCGGCGGCGACGACTCGCAGGTCGCCGCGACCGTCTCGCGCGCGATCGCCGACCAGCGCCTGCTCGCGATCGAGTACTTCAAGGAGAACGAGGGCGAGTTCTCGACGCGCACGGTGGAGCCGTACGCGCTGATCAACGGGCGCGAGGGCTGGTACGTCGCCTCCTACGACCCGGAGAAGGAGGCCGTCCGCCACTTCCGCCTCGACCGCATCAAGTCCGCGACAGTCACGCGGCGGCGCTTCGAGCCACGCCCCGAGGTCGATCCGGCCGCCGACGTCGACGGCTGGCCGCGCACCGGCGAGGTGCCCGCCTCGCGCCGCGCGCGCCTGTGGATCTCGCCAGAGCGCGCGCGCTGGGCGCGCGAGGAGCGCACGGTGGTTGAGGAGCTCGAGGACGGCTCGGTGATCGTCGAACTGAGCTTCGCCGGCGTCGCCTGGCTTGTGCGCGAGGTGCTCAAGGAGGCGGGCGACGCGGCCGTGCTCGAGCCCGAGGACGCGCGTGCAGCCGTGCGCCAAGCGGCTGCTCACCTCGCCGCGGCGTGAGCGGCCGGCGCGCCGGCTCGCGCGTCCCTCTACCGTCCCCGCCGTGAGCCGCCGCGATCAGATCCGCATGACTGACGCCGAGTTGGCGGCCTTCCTCGACGAGCAGCGCACGCTGATCCTTGCGACCGTCGGGCGGGACGGCTGGCCGCACCTGATGCCCCTCTGGTTCACCGTTCGCGACGGCCAGCCGTGGGCGTGGACGTACGCGAGATCGCAGAAGGTCCGCAACCTCGAGCGCGACCCCCGCGCGACGTGGCAGGTTGAGGCGGGCGAGAGCTACGAGCAGCTGCGCGGCGTGATGGTGAAGGCGCGCGTGGAGCTGCACCGCGACCTGTCCACCGTGTCCGCCTTCGGCGAGGAGCTGTTCCGCCGCTACACGGGCCTCGACCCGCTGCCCGATGCGGTCCTCGCGATGATCGCGACCCAGGCGCCGAAGCGCGTGGCGCTGCGGCTCGCCGCCGCCGAGCCGCCGGTCACCTGGGACCACGCGAAGCTCGGCGGGACGTACTGACGCCCGCCCACCCGCTCAAGCGGCGGCACCGTCGCGCCGCCACACGCGGCCGCTGCGCTCGTACTCCACACCCCGCGCGAGCAGGTTCGCGAACTCGGCGTCGCGCTCGCGCTCCACGAGCCAGAGCGCGAGGTCCATCCCGGCGGTCACGCCCTGCGCGGTGAGGATGTCGCCATCGTCGACGACACGCTCGTCGATCACCTCGGCGCCGGTCTCGCGCAGGCGGTCCAGCGCGAGCCGGTTCGTCGTCGCCGGGCGTCCGTTGAGCAGGCCCGCTGCGCCGAGCAGCAGCGCGCCGGTGCACACCGACGCAACCGCGGTGCCCTGCGCGTGCAGGCGCGCGAGCGCGGCCGGGATCGCGCCGCGCTCAATCTCTGCGAGCACGCCCGTCGGGCTTGAGTCGAGCAGGCCGCCGCCCGGCACGAGCACGAGATCGGGCCGCTCGGCGAGCGCACGCTCGGGCACCAGCGTCGTGCCGAGCGCGGTGACGACGCGCTCCGCGCGGTCAAGCGTCGTCAGCGCGACGTCGAACGGCACGCCAGCACGCGCGGCGTGGCGCAGCAGCTCGTTCGGGCCGAGCGCGTCGAGGTCATCGAAGCCGTCGAAGATGAGGATGTCGATCTGCATGACGTCGATGTTCTCGCTACGAGCGCCACCATGCGAGTGGCAGGAATGACAATGTCCGTATGATTTCGGCCATGCCGCCGCATCGCATCGCTGTGCTCGCGCTCCCCGACGTCGTCGTGTTCGACCTCGCGACGCCGTTCCAGCTGCTGCGCCGGCACTACGAGCTCACGCTGTGCGGAGCTGAGCGCGGAGCGATCGAGACAACCAGCGGCTTTCCGGTCGTCGCATCGCACGGGCTCGCCGCGGTCGCCGCGGCAAACACCGTCTTCGTACCGGGCTTCGCCCCGCGCGCCTGGCCCCCGCCGGCGTCCGTGCTCCGCGCGCTCCAGTCCGCTCGCGCCCGTGGCGCCCGCGTCGCCTCGATCTGCACTGGCGCCTTCGCGCTCGGTGCCGCCGGCCTGCTCGACGGCCGCCGCGTCACCACCCACTGGCGCCACGCGCAACAGCTCGCCGACATGTGTCCGCGCGCGATCGTCGACCCCGACGTGCTCTACGTCGACGACGGCGATCTGCTCACCTCCGCCGGCGTCGCGGCCGGCATCGACCTGTGCCTGCACCTGCTGCGCCGCGATCACGGCGCCGAGGCGGCGAACGAGGCGGCCCGCCACACGGTCGTCGCTCCGCACCGCTCCGGCGGACAGGCGCAGTTCATCGAGCGTGCCGTCCCGCCCACCGACGCAGGCAGCCTCGAGGCGACCCGGGCATACGCGCTCGCGCACCTCGACGAGCCGCTCACGGTGACGCTGCTCGCGCGTCACGCCTGCACGAGCGAGCGCACGTTCAACCGCCGTTTCCGTCAGGAGACCGGCACGACCCCGCTCAAGTGGCTGCACGCGCAGCGCGTCGACCACGCGCGCCGGCTGCTGGAGGGCAGCGACCTGCCGGTCGAAACGGTCGCGCAGCGCTGCGGCTTCGGCTCCGCGGCGATCCTGCGCCAGCACTTCCGCCGTGCGACGGCCACGACGCCGACCGCCTACCGGCGCAGCTTCGGCGGCAACCTCGGCAGCACAGCCCAACGAGCCCAGGTACGCTGAGCGCCATGGAGCAGCTCCGGGGGCTCATCTTGTCGGGGGGCAAGGGCACGCGCCTGCGTCCGATCACCCACACGAGCGCGAAGCAGCTCGTGCCCGTCGCCAACAAGCCGGTGCTGTTCTACGGCATCGAGGCGATGGCCGCCGCCGGCATCAAGGAGATCGGCATCATCATCGCCCCTGAAACGGGCGAGGAGATCAAGGCGGTCGCCGGCGACGGCTCGCAATTCGGCGTCGAGATCACCTACATCCTCCAGGACGAGCCGCTCGGGCTCGCGCACGCCGTGCTGACGGCCGAGCCGTTCCTGCGCGATGCGCCGTTCGTGATGTATCTCGGCGACAACCTGCTGCAGGGCGGGATAGACGAGCTCGTGCAGGCGTTCAGAACGAACGAGCCGGAAGCGCTGATCCTGCTCACGCCCGTCCCCGACCCGGAGAACTACGGCGTCGCCGAGCTGAACGGGTCCAACACCGTCAAGCGCCTCGTCGAGAAGCCGCAGGAGCCGGCGACGGACCTCGCGCTCGTCGGCGTCTACATGTTCACGCCGGAGATCCACGAAGCGGCGCGCGCGATCGAACCGTCCGCGCGCGGCGAGCTGGAGATCACCGACGCGATCCAATACCTCGTCGATCAGGGTCGCCGTGTCGAGCCGCACATCGTCAGCGGCTGGTGGAAGGACACCGGCAGACTCGAGGACATGCTCGAG
>Ga0075429_100002512_pt1 | contig 15441 bp, 21 predicted proteins | sample RhiMetdeltSRZDD3_FD_75295 | JGI IMG/M metagenome (GOLD analysis project Ga0075429, IMG submission 75295) | Populus rhizosphere microbial communities from Tennessee, USA - Rhizosphere MetaG P. deltoides SRZDD3 | ecosystem: Host-associated > Plants > Roots > Rhizosphere > Soil | place: USA... | reverse complement strand
AATTTTTCAGGCCACTAGGCCGAGGTCGGCCAACGTAAACGCCGAGCGGTACGTCAGACCGAAGGATTGGACGGCATCGCCCGCTCCTCGATCGACAATAACCGCAACCCCTACGACATCGGCGCCAGATGCCCGCAACACGTCGACTGCGGTCAGCACGCTGCCACCCGTTGTCGACGTATCCTCCACCGCGAGCACCCGCCGCCCGGCTACCTCCGGGCCTTCGATTCGCCTTTGCAATCCGTGTGCCTTTTCCGCCTTTCGCACCACACATGCGTCTACCGCGCGTCCCTGAGCGGCGGCCGCGTGAAGCATCGCTGTTGCTACTGGGTCAGCACCGAGCGTAAGGCCGCCGACCGAGTCGAAATCCAGATCCGCTACGAGATCGAGCATCACCCTTCCAACGAGCGGGGCGGCCGCGTGGTGCAGGGTCACTCGACGAAGATCTATGTACCAGTCCGCCTCGCGACCGGACGACAGCACCACCTGGCCGTGCACCACGGCTAGATCAGCGATGTATTTACCCAGGTCGTCGCGGTCGGACATGCTTCGAGAGTACTCATCGACTTCAGTAGACCGGCGGTTGGGGCGGCAACTATCAGCTAACTGTCAGCGGCGGTCACGGCCCCGGGTGTCCCGGGCGGCGAGCTGGAGTACCCGCCTCGGCAGGTGCCGGAGCGCGAACACGGCCGCCTTGTACTTCCAATCCGGCACGCTGACGACCTTCCCGCGGCGCAGGTCGCGCAGTGCGTCGCGGACCACCGCATCGGCGTCCAACCACAGCCACGCAGGGGTTTTCGACATGTCGATGGCGGCCCGCTGGTGGAACTCGGTACGGGTGTAGCCCGGGCAGACAGCCATCACGCGTACCCCGCGCCGGCGAACGGCGAGCGCAACGGACTCGCTGAACGACGTCACCCACGCCTTGCTCGCCGGATACGTCGAACCAGGCATCATCGGGGCAAAAGCCGACACCGAAGAGACGTTGATCACACCACCCTCGCCGCGGGCGAGCATGGCCGGAAGGACGGCCAGCGTCAACCGCATCACGGCATGCACATTGAGGTGCAGCAGGCGCGCCTCGTCGGCGGCAGTCGATCGGACAAACGACGTATTGAGGGTCGTACCGGCGTTGTTGACAAGCAGGTCGATCGGAGCGCGGGTCGACCGCAGCCGCTCCTCGACGATCTCGCAACCGGGGTCCTCGGAGAGGTCGGCCGGCATCGGTACCGCCTCGATGGCGTACTCCTTGCTCAGCTCGTCGGCTATCCCCGCGAGCCGCTCCGCGTCCCGCGCGACGAGCACCAGGTCGTACCCCTCCGCCGCGAGCTGCCGGGCGAAGCTTGCCCCGATTCCCGAGGTCGCGCCGGTGACGAGCGCCGTCTTACTCATTGCTGGGGCGGAAGGTTGTAGGGCGGCGGGTACGCGGGCACGGGCGGCTCCCACGCAGGTGGCTGCCGGCGGAAGAACCGGTTCGCCGCAGGCAGCATGAGCAGCACGACGACGATCAACAGGGCAATGATCTGGACGGCGCCGATGGTCACCTGGGCCGGCACGAGCCAGGAGGGCATGAGCTCGTTCTGCAGCCGCCGCACCTCCCCCACGTCGACCCCGGCGATGCTGGACGTCGACCCCATCGCGACGTTGCTGAGCGCGGCGCCGAGGGTGTTGTAGCCGGCGCAGCACGCGGCGGCGCCGCCGACCACCCAGGTGGTGATGCGGGCCGGGTTCTTACCTCGACCGTTGAACGCCGCGAGCACGATCAGACCGACACAGAACAACACCGCCGGTACCAGCATGATCGCGGTAGCGGCGATCGCCGACGCGTTCTCCGTGCCCTGAAGGTTCTGCTCGTCGGCATTCAGTTGCCGGTACAGCTCGACGCGCGCGCCGTGGGTGAGGATCGTGGTCACGCCGTACGCCAACCAGCCGAGGGCGGCCAGGTAGAGGAGCCAGACGGCGGCGGTTACGACTCCCGGTCGGGGCGGGCGCTCGGGTTTGGGCACGGTATAGGACACGGCCCTTACCGTAGCGAGGCTCGCTGGCCCGCGCAGCCCGCCCGCCGATCACCCGGTGATCAGTAGCGGCGCCATTCCGCTCGGGCGTACTCGAGCACCCGCGGTTCCATCAGCGTCGATGGCTCGACGACCAGGCGAGGGCGATCGGCGGGGAACACGGCCGCGGCCGCGAGCGTGGGCGGGTCGAGGAAGCGCAGCGCGGGCCGGTCCGTGGCGAGGGTCAGGGGCGGTGCCGTGTCGCCCGGCGTGGCCAACAGGAATCCCCAGTCGCCGAACGACGGTACGTCCACGTGATACGGCGTCGCGGTGAAACCGGCGGCCCGGACCGATGCCTCGATGCACCAGTACGACCGCGGCGCGAAGTAGGGCGACCCCGCCTGGACGGCGAGCCGGCCGCCGGCCGCCAGCGCGTGCCGGACGAGCCCGTAGAACTCGACGGAGTACAGCTTGGCGGTCGCGGTCTCGTCCGGGTCGGGCAGGTCGGCGATGACCGCGTCGAACCGCTCCACTGTGGACCGCAACCAGGTGAACGCGTCGGCGTGGACGAGGCGTACCCGTGGATCGTCGAACGACCCTCCGGTCAGCCGCGCCAGCCGCCCGTCCCGCCGGGTCAGTGCCACAACAGCCGGATCCAGCTCGACCATGGTGACGGTACCGACGTCGGGGTAGCGCAGGATCTCCCGCAGCGCGAGCCCGTCTCCGCCCCCGAGCAACAGCACGCTCCGGCGCGGGCCGGCCAGAACCGGGTGCACCAGCGCCTCGTGGTACCGGTACTCGTCGACCGAGCTGAACTGCAGGTCGCCGTTGAGGTACAGCCGGACGTCCGGCGGCCCACCGGTCAGCGAGAACGACTCGGTGACCACGATCTCCTGGTACCGCGAGCGCTCGGAGTAGACGACCGGATCCCGGTACAGCTGCTGCCGCGCGGTCACCTCGAACCGCGCCGACACCGCGAAGCAGTACCCGAGCAGCACCGCCACCGCCACCGCGGCGGCCGCGAGCCCGGTCCGTGCCGTGGCGGAGACGTCCCGCCGGAAAATCGTGAACACCAGCGCCAGGCCGGCGACCGCGTTGACCGCGCCGACCACCAGTGCCCCGCGCAGCTGCCCGAACACCGGCAACAGCAGGAACGGGAACGCCAGCCCGCCCAGCAGCGCGCCCACGTAGTCGGCCGCGAACAGGTCGGCGACGGCGCTACCCGCGGACTGCTCGCGAATGCGCTGCAGCAACACCATCAACAGCGGGATCTCGGCGCCGATCAGCGCACCCAGCACGAACGCCATCGCGACCAGCGCGGGGGCGTACAGGTCCAGCCAGGCAAACGCGCCGTACAGCAGCAGCACGCTCGTCCCACCGAGCAGGGCCAGCGTGATCTCCACGGTGGCGAACGCCGGAGCGGCCCAGCGCTGCAACGGCTTGGCGGCCAGCGCGCCGACGCCCATTGCGAAGACCATCACGCCGAGCACGATCGACGCCTGGCCGACCGTGTCGCCGATCAGGTAGCTGCCGAGCGCGACGAGCGCGAGCTCGTACACCAGACCGCAGGCGGCGCAGACGAACACCGCCGCCAGGACCGCGGCGCGGGCGGCGCGACGGCGTACCGTCATGTCTTCTGTTCTTTCGAGGCCGCGCGCAGGGTGAGCCAGCCGTAGAGGCCGAGCAGCGCGGCGACCACGATGAGGACGATCGCCGCGACCACGAGGGCGAGCCGGTCGCGCCAGAAGTCGGAGCTGGCCGGGAGCGGTGGCCCGGCCGGCGCGGCGATGCCGGTCGGAGTCGGCACTGTCCCCACCGCCCCGCGCTCGGCGAGCAGCAGCGGCAGCGCCAGCGTGCCGCGCATGATGGTGTCGTCCGGCTCGTCCAGGAACCGGCCGTCGGTCAGCCCGAGCCGAGCGAGGTCGGCGGGCGTGGGCCGTTCGTCGTAGAGGTCGTTGGAGCTGTCGACCTCGATCGAGACGGAGTCCTCGGCCTCGCTCGACTCCGGCGTGTAGTACACGGTGACGACCAGCTGCATCCAGCGGTCGCAGGTCGTGACCGGCGCCGCGTCACCGAGGTTGGAGCCCTGGCTGACCGTCGTGCCGCCATTGCTCAGGTGCCAGCCGTAGCACACTCCGTGCGCGGCGGTGGCCTGCGCGAGCTGCGCGACGACCGCCTGCCGATCCGACGCGGCCGGGGCGGGCACGGTCAGGTCACTGTCATCCGCGGTGCAACTCGACAGCAGCCAGGCCAGCCCCGCTACCGAGACCACGAGCACCGCGAGGATCTGCAGCAGCCGGCGACCATCGAAAACTATCGGCTTCATAGGATCGCGGCGGCGATGATCGCGCCGGTTGCCAGGTGTACCACCGCGGTCACGTGCACGGCCGGATGCGGTTCCGGATCGACCAACAACTCACCCAGACGCCCGGGCGTGGCGAGGTCGAGCAGGACGAACGCGCCCGCCATCAGGACCAGACCCAACGCGCCGTACGCGAGGGCGGAGACGATTCCGGTACCGAAGTCGTCCGCGCTCGCGACGATCGCGGCGACCACGATGATCCCCACGCCGGCGAGGTTGGACGCGAGCAGCACCGCGGCGTTGCGGTTGCGCTGCACCCAGATCAGCTCGCGGAGGCTGCCCGGTGTCGCGAGGTCCACGAGGACGTACCCCACGGTCATCAGCAGCAGGCCGGCACCGCCGTACGCGAGCGTGACAGCCAGATCGGTACCGAGGGACTCCATCCATTGCCTCCTCGCTATTTGCCCGCTCCGGGCCCTCCACCGCGGGTGCTCTCGCCCCAGCCCGATCCCCAACCCCAGTAGCCGCCGATGATGCCGTAGTACCGCGGGTACGCCGTCCGCATGCTCTCGATGAGGATCAGCGAGCCGAGTACGAGCGGCAGGATCACGATGGCATCGTCGGCGTACCGCAGGTAGATGCCGCTGCCGTCGACGTACCGGTCGGCCGGCTCCCACGCACCGGTGATTTCGGCGGCGACCTCGCTCGGCGGCCGGTCGGCACTGTACGCCCGAGCGTCGTTGCCGATGTCGTGCGCCGCCGACCGCGGGTAGCGGTCCGCCACGTAGTCGCGCGGTGAGAAGTTCCCGGCGAATATCGCGCAGCCCGCGACGATCAGGCCCACGAGCCCGACGATCCCGGCCGCCACGAACCACCTGGCCGCCTTCATCGTCGTAGCTCCGTCCGTGTCTCCACCAGCTCGCCGGTTTGGGGGTACGCGTGCCAGGTGTGCCAGCCGTTCCGGTGCGCGCTCAGGATCGTGACCGCTGCTCGATCGCCGGGGAAGACTCCGACGATCGCGTGCTGGTTCGTTGTCGCCTGCTCTCTGAGCCGTGTCACCGTCTGCGTGAAGTTTCTTGGAATGAGGCGGTGGATCTCGGCGGTGAACCGGTAGCCCTGATGGTCCACAGTGGATGGAAGGTCGGGGCGGTGGCCGGGGAGGCAGGCGACGGTCTCGCTCATGTTGTTTCGAAGGATCTGGTGCGAGGCCCCCAGCAGGCGAAGCTCGATGCCTTCTACGGTCAGCACGTGCAACGCCGGCAGGGCGGGCAGACCGAGCGCGAAGGTCAGGTCGGCCGCGGTCGTGTCGGCGTACGGTGTCGCGAGCGTCACGAGCACGTTCCCGTCACCCCGCCTGCGGGTAGATGCGCAACTCGGACCGGTGCAGCCGCTCGCCACGGCCCACCTCCCAACGGCCACCATCGCCGTACGCCTCGAACGACAGCAGCGGGCCGTCCGGCGCCGCGTAGTCGTGGTACCGCACTGTCCCCTGTGGATTCAGACCGGTGGTACCGACGGCCGTGTACGTGGCTCGGCCGCTCTCCTCCCGCACGTACCGCCGGCCGTCGAAGTCGACGGTGTGCCCGCCGGGTTGGACGGTCGCCGTCGGTACCTCATGCCAGAGCACGAGCTCGAGATCCGGGTCCTCCTCCACAGACAGCCAGACCTTGTGCCCGTCCGCGTCGTCGAGCAGGTGCTCGGCCCAGCCCCAGTCGCTCTCGGTGAAGCGGAGGGTGCCGCGGACGGCGTACGACCGTCCCCGGATCTCGATCAGGTCACCGGGTTTGACCGTACGCGGGTCGCCGTACAGCGAATCGGCGTCGGCGTCGGCCTGGCGGAAGGGGTCGGCCGGCGTCGTCGACGACGGCTTCCTCGATCGGGCGTTCCTCGACCGGGCGGCGATGACCAGCGCGACGATCAGGATCGCGACCGCGGCCAGACACAGCAGTCCCGCTACCACAATCAGTGACGAACTATCCACCAGCCCACGGCTCCTCCCCGTAGCGTGTGCTGGTCGCCGAGGTTAGCAAGACCCGTCTAGTTGTCACAGAGCGTCGCGAACCTGCCCTCGGTCGCGATGCCCTGCGCGTCGGCGACAACCTTCTCCAACTCGTCGCGATCATTGGCCGCGGCACTCAACCGCGTCGCCAGGTCGGCGAAGTCGGCGGCGAGGGCATCCGCCGCGGATTTCAGTCCGTCGTCGGGCATTCGACCGGCTACCTCATGCATCCGTTTCACGAACCGGTCCAGTGCCATACCGAACCAGTACAAGGCCGAGGGCGATAGCGGATAGACGGCGTCCGATAAGGGGCGGGGCCACGAGCCGACAGACTACCGCCTATGGTGAGCGACCATGAAGGCGCGTGATTCCGACCGCGAGATCGCGAAGCGGCTGCGAACGCTGTCCGGCTGGGGGGCCGCGATCCTGTTCGTGGCGTCGATCGTGGCCGTGTTCCTCGGCGAGTGGATGTGGGCCATCGGTTGTCTGGGCGCCGCATTCGCGGTGTCGTTCTTCGGGGTGAGTACGCGGATGGGGACGGACAAGACCCGCGGCACCCGGAACCAGTTCCCGCTGGACCGGCTATAACCGGCCGGCCGCATACTCCGCGAGCGGAACCTTGTTCATGATGCAGCCGGAGAACGTGGTGACGTCTCCGGTTTGTCCTGCGAGTTGCCGCCAGGCCGCTCGCGCGGCGTCCGGATCGAGTTCGGCCAGCAGAGTCGCGCCGTAGACCTTGCCGGCGGGCGTGCCGTTTGCCAGCAGCCAGTCGAGTTGCGGCCGCACCGCCTCGCCGTCGCGGACCGCGGCCGACATCTCCCGGTACGCCTCGGTCACCGGCAGCACTCGGCTCATCAGTCCCACACCTGCGAAGGCCACGACGTCCGCCTCAGCCAGTTCGCGTACGGTCGCATCGAAGTGCACATAGTAATCCTGCCCACGAGCGACGGGCTTGACACTCAAAACGGCTGGACGCCTCACCCGGTCAGCAATTCGTAGTCTGCTCCGATGGCGCGGTAGGTCGGAATGGCACGTGTGTCGAGAGACAGCAGCCGCGCTCCGCGGCTGGCGGCGGTCGCCGCGACCAGGGCGTCGTAGACCTGGCCGCCGCGAAGCCCGGCGGCAGCGATCCGCTCGGCCAGCGCGGCAAACTCGGCGCCAGTGAGCGACAAGGGCTCATCGGGGAACTTCCGGCGAACGACCGACACTGCTGGCGCGGCGGCGAGCGCCAGCCCGCTCGGCAGGCGGGTCAACACGGAGATCGCTTCGAGTAGGGCGTGGGCCGTCAAGCCGGTCACCTCGCGGCACGCCTTCCGCGCCACTGAGTGCGACTCATGCCATGACGCCAGTGCCGGTATCACGACGCTGGTATCGACGGTGAGTGTCACGCGGCCCGACCCTCGTCGACCAGCCGGCGGACGTCGTCGACGGTGAGTGCCGGCACGTCCTCGAGCGGGCTGAGCACCGGGCCGTCGTCCAGGTACTCGATGCGGACATCCACGCCCTTCGGGTGGATCTCGATGTGGCCGGCGACGAGTTGGACCTCGATCTCGACACCGCCATGCAGACCCAGCCGGTCGCGCATCGCCTTGGGAATGACGATGCGACCCGCGGAATCGATCGTGGTCAGCATGGTATGACGATACCATTTGGCTGCCACCGACATGGCAGGCCGCTACCCGTCGACTTCCGAAGCTACGTTGATCATGAAGTTGATATGACGACACGCCGCCGAGACACCAACAAAGTTCATGATCAACACAGGGGGGTGGGGAGTTAGCGCGCGGACTCCACGGTCAGGGTGTCTTTGGTGTCGGAGAGGTCTACGACGACGGTGTCGCCGTCGCGGATTTCGCCGGCCAGGATGGCCTTGGCGAGGCGGTCGCCGATCGACGTCTGGACCAGGCGGCGCAGGGGCCGGGCGCCGTAGATCGGGTCGTAGCCGTGGTCGGCCAGCCATGCTCGCGCCGCATCGGTCACCTCCAGCGTGAGGCGCCGCTCGGCGAGCCGCCGCCCCAACGCGAGCACCTGGAGATCCACAATGGACCGAAGCTCGGCCGAGCTCAGCGAGTGGAAGACCACGATGTCGTCGAGCCGGTTCAGGAACTCGGGCTTGAAGTGGGACCGCACGACGGCCAGTACCGCGTCCCGCCGCTGCTCGTCCGACAACGTCGGGTCGGCCAGGACCGCGGAACCCAGATTCGAGGTCAGGATCAGGATCGTGTTGCGGAAGTCGACGGTACGTCCCTGGCCGTCGGTGAGCCGGCCGTCGTCGAGCACCGCGAGCAGGACGTCGAACACGTCCGGGTGGGCCTTCTCCACCTCGTCCAGCAGAACGACGGAGTACGGCCGCCGCCGGACCGACTCGGTGAGCTGACCGCCCTCCTCGTAGCCGACGTAGCCAGGGGGCGCACCCACCAGCCGGGCCACGGAGTGCTTCTCGGCGTACTCGCTCATGTCGATGCGTACCATCGCCCGCTCGTCGTCGAAGAGAAACTCGGCGAGCGCCTTGGCCAGCTCGGTCTTGCCGACGCCCGTCGGGCCGAGGAAGAGGAACGAGCCGGTCGGACGGTCCGGGTCGGCGACCCCGGCGCGAGCCCGGCGCACCGCATCCGAGACCGACGCGACCGCGGCGGATTGGCCGATCACGCGCCCGGCCAACGACGACTCCATGCGCAGCAGTTTCGCGGTCTCACCCTCCATCAGGCGGCCGACCGGGATGCCGGTCCAGGAGGAGACCACCGCGGCCACGTCGTCGGCGCCGACCTCTTCCTTGAGCATCGCGCCGCCGGTCTGCTGGGCGGCCAGCTCGGCTTCGGCGTTGGCCAGCTCCCGCTCCAGCGCGGGAATCCGGCCGTACCGCAGCTCCGAGGCGCGGGCCAGGTCCAGGTCGCGTTCGGCCCGGTCGGCCTCGCCGCGGAGGGTCTCCAGCTGTTCCTTGGCCGCCGAGATCTTCTCTATATGGTGCTTCTCGTTGCGCCAGCGTTCGCTCAGCGCCGACAGCTGCTCCCGCTTGTCGGCCAGCTCCGCGCGCAGCCGGGCCAGGCGTTCCGCCGAGGCCGGATCGGGCTCCTTGGCCAGGGCCATCTCTTCGATCTCGAGCCGGCGTACGGCCCGCTCGATCTCGTCGACCTCGACGGGCCGTGAGTCGATCTCCATGCGCAGCCGGGACGCGGCCTCGTCGATCAGGTCGATGGCCTTGTCCGGCAGGAAGCGGTCGGAGATGTACCGGTCGGACAGCGTCGCGGCGCCAACCAGCGCGGCGTCGGTGATGCGGACGCCGTGGTGCACTTCGTACCGCTCCTTGAGGCCGCGCAGGATGCCGACCGTGTCCTCGACGCTCGGCTCGCCGACGAGCACCGGCTGGAAACGCCGCTCGAGCGCCGGGTCCTTCTCGATGTGCTCGCGGTACTCGTCGAGCGTGGTCGCGCCCACCATCCGCAGCTCGCCGCGTGCCAGCATCGGCTTGAGCATGTTGCCGGCGTCCATCGCGCCCTCGGAGGTACGGCCGGCGCCGACGACCGTGTGCAGCTCGTCGAGGAACGTGATGATCTGCCCGTCGGACGCCTTGATCTCTTCGAGTACCGACTTGAGCCGCTCCTCGAACTGGCCGCGGTACTGTGCACCGGCCACCATCGCCGGCAGATCCAGCGACACGAGACGCTTGCCGCGCAACGACTCGGGCACGTCGCCGGCCACGATCCGCGCCGCGAGACCCTCCACGATCGCGGTCTTGCCCACCCCGGGCTCACCGATCAGTACCGGGTTGTTCTTCGTACGCCGGGACAGCACCTGGATCACCCGGCGAATCTCCGCATCCCGCCCGATGACCGGGTCGACCTTGCCTTCACGGGCCCGGGCGGTCAGGTCGACGCCGTACTTCTCGAGCGCCTGGTACGACTGCTCCGGGTCGGCCGAGGTGACCCGCCGGTCGCCACCGCGGATCGAGGGGTACGCCGCTACCAGGTTCTTCTCGGTCGCGCCGGCCTCCTGCAACAACGCGGACACCGCCCCACCGCTGCCCTGCCCAGAGAACTGGGCCAGGCCGGTCAGCAGGTGCTCGGTCGAGACGTACTCGTCGCCCTGCGACCGGGCGATCTGCTCGGCCGCGTTCAGCGCGTTGACCAGTTCGCGAGCGAGGCTGGGCTCGGCCAGCGAGGCGCCCCGCGCCGACGGCATCCGCTCGACGGCGCGCGCGGCTGCCCGGCGTACGTCCGCCGGATTGGCGCCGACGGCGCGCAACAGGCCCGCGGTGGTCGATCCGCCGGTGTCCAGCAGGGCCAGCAGGAGGTGCCACGGTTCGACGGTCGCGTGCCCGTGTTGGCCGGCGGAGGCCACGGCGGCGGTGATGACCTCTCGGCTCTTCGTGGTCAGACGCTCAGTGTTCACGAAGTTGAGCCTATCCCACTCAAGGTGTGGTAACGATGATCTCGATCCACCCCCGGTTCGAGCCCTCGCCGGCGCCGAGCCAGAGGCGTTCACCGGAGCGCGCGACCAGCGTGCCGTCCGCCAGCTCGGTCACGAAGTCCGGCGGCCGGGGCCAGAACGGGCGCTTCTGGTAGGCGCCGTTGGCCACGCCACCGTCGAGGACGCCCATGCCGCCCGGTCCGGCGGCCACCAGCACCTGCTCGCCGGCCGGCGTCACGAACCCGGTCGTGGGATGGCTGCCGACTTCGCGCACCGCCCAGCCACCGGGTTCGTGGTACCAGATCACGTCCGGGAAATCGTTCGGCTCCTCACCCTTGTAGCCGAGCAGCCAGACGTCGTCGCCGTCCGCCGAGATCTCCAGCTGCACGCGCCACAGCCGACCACCGTCGGGCACCAGCACGTCGTGCCGCTGCCAGGTCTGACCGCCGTCCGGACTCATCGCCGTGTACGGCCTACCGCTGAGATTCGAGGCGGCCCACAGCTGCCCCTCGGGGCCGACGACGATCGAGCTGAGGTCGCCCGGCAGCCCCGGCTGGTGAGGCAGCTTGTGGGCCGGTCCGATCGGCTGGAACTCGAAGACACCGCACGGCGGGGGTTCGCAGAACAGCCCGATCTCCGCGGTCAGCAGCGGCTCGGTGACCTTGACGAAGTGGTAGCCGCCATCCGCCGACAGGTAGTAGCCGCCGTCCTCGGTGAACACCACGACGGTCCGCGGGTCTACGGCGTACATGTCATGGTTGGTACCGACCGGGTGCGGGTGCTCGAGCGGCACCCAGGTGCGCCCGCCGTCGGCCGTGCTCGCCAGCGCGCCCGTGCACTCCATGTTGTCCATCTGCGCCGGACCGCCGCTCGGCGTGTACGCCACCCCGCAGCCGATCGCCAGCGCGTAGCCGGTGAACCGGTCGGCGAAGTCGACGCGGACCACCGACATGCCCGGCTCGACCGGCAGTACCGAGCGCTCCTCGGCGAATATCTGGCCGGTGACGTTGGGGGCGGGCTGGACCGGTGTCGGCGCTGGCCCGACGCGGCGGATAGGCCCGATGTCGCACCCGCTCATCACGAGCACCAGCACCGCGGCGATAGCGACCACCCGCGCCATCACGCCGGTTTCTTGGGCTGGATCTGCGCCGACCGAAGGTCCAGGCGCCTGGATAGGCACAGAGTCAGTTTGGTTAAGCTGCGCCGCGTGTCGCAACCACGGATCTGTCTGATCACCGGAGCCGGCCGCGGTATCGGTCGTGAGGTCGCGGTACGCCTCGCCGGCGCCGGCTACCGGGTCGCACTGACCGCACGCAGCAAAGACGAGCTGACGGAGACGCTCTCGCTGTGCGGCGGGAGCGGAGTGGTCGTACCGGCCGACATCACCGCCGACGGCGCGGTTGACTCGATCTTCGAACGCGTCGAGGCGGAGCTGGGCCCGGTCGAGGTGCTCGTGGCGAACGCCGGCATCGCGGTATCGGCGCCGCTGGCCCGGATCACGGACGAGGAGTGGCAACGGGTGCTGGACGTCAACCTGACCGCGCCGTTCCGCTGCGTACGTCGGGCTGTGCCGGCGATGGTCGGGGGTAGCTGGGGACGGATCGTGGTGATCGGTTCGTTGGCCTCGCGGGTCGGCAAGCCGTACATCGCCGCGTACGCCGCCTCGAAGCACGGCGTACTGGGCCTGGTCCGGGCGGCAGCCGCCGAGCTGGCCAAGACCGGAGTGACCGTGAACGCGGTCTGCCCGGCCTATGTGGACACCCCGATGACCGACGACTCGGTACGCAACATCGCCGCGAAGACCGGCCGTCCCGAGGCCGAGGCGCGCCGGATCCTGGAGGGTCAGCAGCCCAGCGGGCGGCTCATCACGGCCGCCGAGGTAGCCGCGGCGGTGCTGTTCTGCGTCGAGAACGGCGCGGTCAACGGGCAGGGCATCAACGTGGACGGTGGGGCGGTGCAGTCCTAGCCCGCCCAGCTACCAGCGCCAACGCCAGAAGCGGCGCTCGTACCGGACGACCACCGTGCCGATGCGGTCCCGGCCTCGTACGACGAAGTGCGGACCGGTTCCCATCGGATGCGTCGACTGCGGCACCTTTCGCACTCGCAGGCCGCTAGCCATGAGCTCGACCCCTTCGACGTCGACCGTGGCGCCGGGTGGCAGGACCAGCTTCGTCGTACCGGCCCAGCCATCGACCTCCACCTCGACGACCGGATACGAGATGACCGCCTCGGTGAAGTCCAGCTTCACCGTGGCGGCCTTGTTCGAGACGTAGATGCGCCGCGGTACCGCCCACCGACCTTGCCGCCTCAGGTTCGACGCCGTCGTCCGCAGCTCCACGAAATCCCGCGCCGGGCTCTCGCCGGACGCCGACGGCAGGTCAGCGAGGAACGGCTGGATCTCACCGAACGTCTTGGCCGCGAGAACACCGTCCACCCGTTGCTCGAACTCGTCGAGCGTCAACCGCCCCTCCGTGGCCGCCGCTCGCAACCGGTCGACGGCCCGTTCCCGGTCCGCGTCCGACATCCGGAACCCGGACGGAGGCACCACGTCACTCACGTCCGCGACTGTAGCCGTCCATCGATGCAGTGGTCAGCGAAGAAATCTCTGCGCGCCTCTTCCCCTGCCCACCGGCCACACGTTACGGTGTCGCCGCAGCGTCCCGGTCCACAGGAGATTATCGGTGAGCGTGCAACAAACGGCGTTTCGCGGCTTTGCGAACCCCGTCGATCCCAGTGCGGGGGAGCTGCGCGCGTGGGCGTACCACCCGGATACCGTGCCCCTGCAGAGCATGCCGGCCGACTGGGATCTCCTCGTCTCGGGTGATCGTCTGGTCGGCACCCTGTTCGAGGTCGCGATGGACCCGTCCTGCCCGGCACGCCGCTTCGCGCTGCACTGCCTGTACATCTACGCCGCCGATGGCATCCGCACCGGCTTCCGCGCGCACCCGAAACGGCGCCTCCGCAGGCTCGTCGAGCAGGCCGAGCAGGAGGGCGACGAGCTGCTGTCCACCTGGGCGCACAACACCCGGATGCTGCTCGCCCGGCCGGACATCTTCGATTACCACGATTGGTGCGAGGGCGGGCTGGTCCGCCACCCACGCCGCCTGGGCTAGCTGGGCTGAATCCCGAAAGCCACGAGGCGGAGATCCGTCAGATCCCCGCCCCTGTCGCCAGTCGCGCTACGGCGTCAGCCAGTGTCGTCCAGACGTCCCTTGACCGCTTCGGCACCCTTGTCGATCTTGTCGGAGTACTTGCCGCCGGTCTTCTCGTCTGCGGCTTCGGCCGCCTTGTCGACGCCTTGCTGGGCGTCGTCACCGTGGCCCGCCAGCTTCCCCTTGGCCTTGTCGAACATGTCGCCGGCGGAGTCGGTAATGCCCATGATTCCCCCCTCTCGACCGATCCGACATGTCGGATCAGTCCATCGGCTAGCCTACGTTGGCCAAATGGGGGATCATCCAGAAATCGATCAACCGCCGGACTGCCCGGGGGTGTCCCCTAGCGCCGTGGCCGCCACACGACGAGAGCGCTGGACTGCTGCGAACGCGGTACAACGTCGCGCCGCGGGTACGCCGACAGCGCCTCGTACTCGACCAACCGCTGATGCGCCTCGGCCAGCTCGGTCTCGAGCTCGGCCAGCCGGTGGTGCAGCCGCGCCGACAGGTGTTCCAGCTCGATGATCCGCTTGATGCCGGCGAGGTTGACCCCGTCCTCCTGGCTCAACCGCTGGATCTCGCGCAGCAGCGCCACGTCACGGGCGCTGTACCGCCGGCCACCGCCGGGCGCGCGGGCGGGCTGGACCAGACCCAGCCGGTCGTACTGTCGCAGCGTCTGCGGGTGCATCCCGGCCATCCGGGCCGCCACCGAGATGATCCAGATCTTGGCGTTCTCGTCCACTCGGGTCACCCGCCTTCCACGTGGCGTACTGCCGCGTCGATGTGGTCCCGCGGCGCCGGGGGCATCGCGGCGACGAATGCATCGAGCGCGGCCCGCGCCGCCTCGGACAGTTCGGTCGGCACGGTGACCTCGACGGTCACCAGCAGATCCCCGGCCCCGCCGGCCCGCCCGGGCACCCCACGACCGCGGATCCGCAGCGTGCGCCCGCTCGGCGTACCGGGTGCGACCCGCACGGTCACCGACCCGTCGAGCGTGGGCACGCGCAGGTCGATGCCCTGGACCGCCTCCGCGTAGGTGATCGGCACGGTCAGGGTCAGATCGTCCCCGGCCCGCCCGAACAGGCTGTGCTGGCGCACCTTGACCAGCACGTAGAGATCACCGGCCGGGCCACCGCGCTCGCCCGGTTCACCCCGCCCGGCGAGCCGGATGCGCTGCCCGTCCCGCACCCCCGGCGGGATGCGTACGGTGAGCGTCCGGGACTTCGTCACGCCGCCGGTACCGCGACACTCCGGGCATTTCTCCTCCACGATCGTGCCGACGCCCTGGCACTCCCGGCACGGCTCGGAGAAGCTGAACGCGCCCTGGTTGCTCGTGACCAGCCCGCTGCCGTGGCACTGCGGGCAGGTACGCGGCATCGTCCCCGGCTTCGCCCCGGACCCCTGGCACGTGTCGCACACACCCGGCGCACGCAGGCTCAACGGCAGCGTGGTACCGCGGACGGCCGCGTCGAACTCGAGCCCGACCTCCGCCTCCACGTCCCGCCCGCGGGCCGGTCCGGCGCGACGACCGCCACCGGAGAAGATCGAGCTGAACAGGTCGGAGAAGCCGGCTCCGCTGAACCGCCG
>Ga0075429_100002508_pt1 | contig 15447 bp, 14 predicted proteins | sample RhiMetdeltSRZDD3_FD_75295 | JGI IMG/M metagenome (GOLD analysis project Ga0075429, IMG submission 75295) | Populus rhizosphere microbial communities from Tennessee, USA - Rhizosphere MetaG P. deltoides SRZDD3 | ecosystem: Host-associated > Plants > Roots > Rhizosphere > Soil | place: USA... | reverse complement strand
CCGGTCAATGTTGAATTGATCACGATCAACATTGTTATCTTGCAGTCCGATGACCATCGCTTGCACACCGCCCGCGCGCGCGATGTTGACCGTGACTAAATCGATGCCGCGTCCGCGCGCGGCGCAGGATGGAACTACGCCACGCCGATGCGCGAGCCGGGCCGGTGGCCGATCTCGCGGGAGATGCGGTCCGCGGTCTCCTTGACGAGCGGCCCCCACTGCAGCTTCATGCGGTCGGCGGGCGAGGAGAGCGACAGCGCGGCGACCAGCGTGCCGTTGTCGTCGCGGATCCCGGCGGCGACGCAGCGCACGCCGATCTCGGCTTCCTCGTTGTCGGTGGCCCAGCCCTGGCGCTGGATCTTCTCGAGGTCGCGCTCGAGGAGCTGAGTGCTGGAGAGCGTGTTCTTGGTGTGCGGGGCGAGCCCGGTGCGCTTCGCGTAATCGCGCAGGCGCGCGAACCCCTCCTCGAGCAGGAACAGCTTGCCTGCGGCGGTGACGTGCAGCGGCGCACGCGCGCCGATGACGTGCACCACGCGCATCGCCGCGCGCCCCGACGAGCTGCGCTCGACGTACACGATCTCGTCGTCGTGGCGCACCGAGAGGTTGGCGGTCTCGCCGGTGTGGGCGTGCAGCTCGCGCATCAGCGGCAGCGCGAGCTCGCGCACGCTGATGCGCGACTTCACCAGGTTGCCGAGCTCGAGAAGCCGCATGCCGAGGCGGTAGCTGCCGGGCTCGACCCGGTCGACGAGGCGGTCGGCCGACATCGCCGAGAGGATGCGGTGCGCGGTCGAGGGGTGCAGCCCCGTGTACTGCGAGATCTGCTTGAGGCCGAGCGGCTCGGGATGCTTCTCCAGCACGTCGAGCAGGCGCATCATGCGCTCGACGACCTGGATGGGGTTTTTCTGTTCCTCTTTCATCTACAACCCCATTGTAGAATGCGGCGCCATGCCTGTGGTGACCTGCATCGAGGACCTGCGCCAGCTCTCGAGAAAACGGGTCGCACGCGCCATCTTCGACTACGTCGACTGCGGGTCGTACACCGAGGCCACGCTGCGCGCGAATCGCGCGGACCTCGAGCTCCTCACGCTGCGTCAGCGCGTCGGCATCGACGTCGACCGCCGAAGCACGCGCGGCACGATGCTCGGCGAGGAGGTGTCGATGCCGGTTGGCCTCGCGCCCGTGGGGCTCACCGGCCTCAACTGGGCCGACGGCGAGATCCTCGCGGCGCGCGCCGCGCAGCGCTTCGGCGTGCCGTTCACGCTCTCGACGATGTCGATCTGCTCGATCGAGGATGTCGCCGGCGCGGTGGAGAAGCCGTTCTGGTTCCAGCTCTACGTGATGCGCGACCGCGGCTTCGCCGCCTCGCTCGTCGAGCGCGCCAAGGCCGCCGGCTGCTCGGCGCTGGTGCTCACGCTCGACCTGCAGATCCAGGGCCAGCGCCATCGCGACCTCAAGAATGGCCTTGCAGTCCCTCCTAAGCTCACGCTGGGAACTGCCCTGGATATCATGATGAAGCCTGGGTGGGCGTTGAACGTGCTCAGAGGCAAACGCAAGTCCTTCGGCAATCTCGAGGGCCGCATTCCCGACGCGAAGAGCCTCGCTACGCTGTCGCAATGGATCGCCGGCCAGTTCGATCCGACGCTGTCGTGGAAGGACGTCGAGTGGGTCAAGAACCTGTGGGGCGGAAAGCTCGTCCTGAAGGGCGTGCTCGACGCCGAGGACGCGAAGATCGCGGCGCAGAGCGGCGCCGACGCGATCGTGGTGTCGAACCACGGCGGACGCCAGCTCGACGGGACGATGTCGTCGATCCGCGCGCTGCCGGACGTGGTCGACGCGGTCGGCGATCGAACGGAGGTCTGGTTCGACGGCGGCATCCGCGGCGGGCAGGACGTGCTCAAGGCGCTCGCGCTCGGCGCGCACGCGACGCTGATCGGCCGCGCGTTCGCCTATGGGCTGGGCGCGATGGGCGAGGCCGGGGTGCTGCGCGCGCTCGAGATCATCCAGCGCGAGCTCGACGTGACCATGGCGCTCTGCGGCCTGCGCAGCGTGCGCGAAGCGAACCCGTCGATCCTGCGCGCCAATTGAAAACTTCTTTGAAAAATCGTCTTCAGGTTTCCCCCTAGGCTACGACAGGAACTCCCCTATGGGGGCGGCGGCGCGCGGCGGTTAATCTTCGGGCCGCGTTGCGGTCGGGAGCCGGCCCGCGGCCTTTCAGGCAGGGGCGTCCAAAGACGCCTTTAGCGGTGCTCGCAGGTGCTAGTTCGGCTTCGCAAGAGCAGGGTTGGGGGATCCGGGGACCCGCTGGCAGGTTCTCGACCGCGCGCGCTAGCCGCCTGCGCGCCGCGCCGCGCGCTTCGCGAAGCGTGCCGGGCTGAGCGCATCGTAGAGCGCCCCCTCGACCGGCAAGGGCTCGCCCTCGAGCTCCGAGGCGATCAGCTCCGCAGCGAGCGTCGACCACAAGAGGCCGCGCGATCCGTACGCGAAGGCTCCATGAACCTGGTCTGAAATTCTTCCCACGATCGGCAAGCGGTCCGGGGCGACCGCGCGGAACGCGACGCGGCCGTTCACCGACTTCGGGTCGAAACTGAATCCGGGGAGGATGCCGGCCGCGCGCTCGAGGTTGCTCGCATGGCTTTCGACCCGCGGCGCCGGATCCTCGTCTTCGAGGTCGTAGGTGGCGCCGACGACGCAGAGCTCGTCCAAAGCCGGTAGCACCATTCCGCCACGCAGCACGACCGCGCGCGGCGCATCGATGCTCGCGGCGGGCACGTAAGTGACTTGTCCGCGCACGCGCCGGAGCCTGAGATGCGGCAACGGATGCAGCCGCAACGCTTCGCCTGCGTTCGCGAGAATCACTGCTTCCGCTTGGAAGTCGGATAAATTCTTTACGTCGGTGTTGAACCTGCGCTCCAGGCGATCGCCGCACGCGAAGAGCTGCGCCTCGGCGAGCGAGGCGGGCTGCACCCATCCGCCGCGCGGAAACCACAGACCGCCGGCGGCCACCGGCACGCCGGCATGCCCGGCGGCTTCGTCGCGCGACACGAGTTGCGCATAGTCGGGGGGAGGCGCGAGCGCCGCGACCGAGCGGCGCTGCGAGAGCAGCTCTTTTTCGTCGCGCGCGAGCTGGAGGACGCCGCACGCATCCCAGCGCGCTTCGAGCGAGGACCATCTTTGCAGCGAGGCGAGAAACGCCGCCCGCGTCACGCGCGCGAAGATGCTGTCGTCGGGCGAGACCAGCGGATGAAACGCCCCGGCGTGGTTTCCCGACGCTTCCCGTGCCGGCCCGGCATGGCGCTCGAGCAGCGTGACGCGCCAGCCGCGCGCGCAAAGGCGCTCGCAGACCGCCGCGCCCGCGAGGCCTGCGCCGACCACGGTTGCGGTTCTGTTGATTGGAACGGAGAGGGCGCGCGCGGTTTTACGGTAGTGTGCAACAAGCATCTCCTTCTTTTCCCCGAATCCCGCACGCTTCTCGACCGCGAAGCCGGTTTCCTCGAGCGCGTGGCGCACGGTCGCGGCGACGCTCCAGGTCGCGGCGGTGGCTCCGGGCGCGGCAAGGCGCGCGAGCGAGCGCATGAGCGCGGGGGTCCACATGTCGGGGTTCTTCGCCGGGGCGAAGCCGTCGAGGTAGAACGCGTCGGCCGCGAGGCGCAGCTCGCGCGCCACGGCGACGTCGGCGAAAAAGAGGCTGAGCACCACGCTGCCGCCGTCGAACTCGATGCGCTGGGCGCCCGGCACGAGCGTGGGCCATTTCGCTTCCAGCTCCGCGGCTTCGTCGCGGATCTCCGGCAGGCCGGCGAAGATCGCTTTGGCGTCCGCCGCCGCGAGCGGATGCTTCTCGATCGAGACGAAATGCAGGCGCCGCGGCCGCCGCGGGTCGCGCCGCCATGCCTGCCAGGTGGCGAGAAAGTTGATTCCCGCGCCGAAGCCCGTTTCCAGGATCACAAAACGCTCGCGTCCGCCCCAGCGCTCGGTTACATGGTTACCGTTCAGGAACACGTGGCGCGCCTGCCCGACAGCGCCGGCTGCGCTGTGGTAAACGTCGTCGAAGGCCTCCGAATACGGCACGCCGTGCGGCGTGAAACGCAGTCGCGCCGGAAGGAAGGGGACGGCCACGGCGTATTGTGAGGGTTTAGACTGACGCCATGAAATACCGCCGCAAGGATGCGAAGGCCTACGCGCGCGAGCACCTGCGCGGCATCTGGGCGGCGGCGCTCACGCCTTTCACTCCGGAGCTGCGGCTCGACTACATCGGCTGGCGCCGCAATCTGCGCCACTGGTACCGCGAGCTGGGCCTCGCGGGACTCTTCGTCAACGGCAAACAGGGCGAGTTCTATGCCATGACGACCGATGAGCGCAAGCGCATCACGGAGGCCGCGGTGGCCGAGAAGGCGGGCGGCGTCATGGTGTCGTGCTCGGACCAGAGCCTCGACACGGTGCTCGAGCTCGCGCGGCACGCCCAGGCGGTCGGCGCCGACTACGTCGTGGTGCACACGCCGCTGCTCTATTTCGGCGCGCATACCGCCGACACGCTCTTCAACTACTATCGTCGGGTCAGCGAAGCAGTCGAGCTTGGCGTCGTGCTTTGGAACCAGCCTCCCGACTGCGGCTATCTGCTCGAGCCCGAAGTGTGCCTGCGCATCGCCGAGCTGCCGAATGTGGTCGCGATCAAGTACAGCGTACCGCGCGAGACCTACGGCCGCCTTTCCCGCATGGCCGGCGAACGCCTGATCGTCAGCACCTCGAGCGAGGACGACTGGCTCGACAACATCGTCGAGCTCGGCTGGCAGGTGTACCTCTGCTCGACTCCGCCTTACCTGCTGCAGACCGCGCTGGACCGGCGCATGCATGAGTACACGCAGCTCGCCTTCCAGGGCGACATCGCGCAGGCGCGGAAAATCCGCGACAGCCTGAACCCGGTCAGGCAGGCGCTGAAAAGCTCGCGGCCGCCGGGCAAGGCGGCCGCGCACCAGAAATACTGGCAGGAGCTCCTCGGGCAGGCGGGCGGCGCCGTGCGAGCGCCGCTCCTCGAGCTGACCGGCGAGGAGAAAGCGGCCACCCGCGCCGCGTTCGAAGCCTGCGGACTGAAGATCAAGGAAAGCACCAAGGAAAGGACTGCGGCATGAACAAGCCCGCCGAACTGAAGCTCGGCACCGTCCCGGTTTGGATCAATGGCAAGCCGGTTTCCACCGCCAGGCGCTACGGCGAAGTCTTCAACCCGGCCAGCGGGCAGGTCACCAAGCGCGTCGTCTTCTCCGACGCCTCGATCGTCGACGCCGCGGTAAAGGCGGCGGCAGCCGCGCTGCCGGCGTGGCGCGACACGCCGCCGCTGCGCCGCGCGCGCGTCATGCAGGAATTCCTCGGCCTTTTGAAGAAGAACCAGAAGGCCCTGGCCGCGATCGTTACCGAGGAGCACGGCAAGACGCTGCCCGACGCGATCGGCTCGGTGCAGCGCGGGATCGAGGTGGTCGAGTTCGCCTGCGGTATTCCGCACCTGCTGAAGGGCGAGTACGCCGAGAACGTCGGCACGCAGGTGGACACGCACACCGTGCGCCAGCCGGTGGGGGTCTGCGCCGGCATCACGCCGTTCAATTTCCCGGTGATGGTGCCGCTGTGGATGTTCCCGATGGCGATCGCCTGCGGCAACAGCTTCATCCTCAAGCCCTCGGAAAAAGTGCCCTCCGCTTCGCTGCGCATGGCGGAGCTCTTCCAGGAGGCGGGGCTTCCCGACGGCGTGCTGAACGTGCTGCACGGGGACAAGGAGGCCGTCGACGCCATCCTCGCCCACCCGGGAATCCAGGCGGTGTCCTTCGTCGGCTCCACGCCGATCGCCAAGTACATCTACGAGACCTGCGCGCGCCACGGCAAGCGTGTGCAGGCGCTCGGCGGCGCCAAGAACCACGCGGTGGTGCTGCCCGACGCCGATCTCGAGTTCGCGGCCGACGCGCTGACCGGCGCCGCCTACGGCTCGGCGGGCGAGCGCTGCATGGCGATTTCCGCCGTGGTTGCGGTGGGCGCCGCAGGTGATCCCTTAATTCGTCTGTTGGAAAAGAAAGCCAAAGCCATCAAAGTCGGGGCCGGGGACGCCGAGGGCGTCGACATGGGCCCGCTCGTCACCGGTCCGCACCGCGACAAGGTGGCCGGTTATGTCGAGGCGGGGCTCAAGGAAGGCGCGCGCCTGGTGGTCGACGGTCGGGGCTCGGCGGTTCCGAAGGAAGGCTTTTTCCTCGGCACCAGCCTCTTCGACCACGTGAAGCCGGAAATGTCGATCTACAGGGACGAGATCTTCGGACCGGTCCTCGTGGTCTTGAGGGTGGATACCCTGGATCAGGCGATCGAGCTCGTGAACCGCAATCCGTACGCGAACGGCACGGCGATCTTCACCGAGTCCGGCGGCGCGGCGCGGCGCTTCGAGAACGAGATCCAGGTCGGCATGGTCGGCGTGAACGTGCCGATCCCGGTGCCGGTCGCGTACTTCTCCTTCGGCGGCTGGAAGAGCTCGCTCTTCGGCGACCTGCACGTGCACGGCGTCGAGAGCGTCAAGTTCTATACGCGCACCAAGGTCGTGACCACGCGCTGGCCGCACCAGGACACGCCGGCGCCGGGCTTCCATATGCCGACGTTGGGGTGACGAGAAAGCGCTTCGAATGACGATCCTTAGAATCGCCGCCACCGCGTTCGCCCTCCTGTTCCCGATGGCAGGCCAGGCACAGCCGGCGCCGGAGTACCCCGCCAAGACCATCCGGATCATCGTGCCGCTCTCGGCCGGCGCGGGCGCCGACATAGCGGCGCGCATCATCGCGCAGCGCATGACCGAGCACTGGAAGCAGCCGGCGATCGTCGAGAACCGTCCCGGCGCCGGCGGGCAGATCGGGACTTCGGCAGTGGTGAAGGCCGAGCCCGACGGTCACACGCTGATGGTTCAGTCCTCGTCGCATGCGGCGAACCCGGCGATCTACAAAAGCCTGCCCTATGACCCGCTCACCGACCTCGTCGACGTCGCCATGCTCGGCAAGACGCCGTACGTGATGGTGAGCGCGGCCAACGGTCCCTACAAATCGCTGAAGGCGCTGCTCGACGCGGCGAAGGCGAAGCCGGGCGAGCTCGCCTACGCGTCGGCGGGCATGGGCACCTCGACGCACCTCGCCTCCGAGTACCTGCTCGGCCTCGCCGGCGTGCGCATGATTCACCTCCCGTTCAAGGGCTCGCCCGAAGCGCTGCAGGACGTCCTCGGCGGGCGCGCCGCGTTCTACCTGGCGCCGGTGAACGTCGCCGTGAATCTCGTCAAGGAGGGCAAGCTCAACGCCCTGGGCGTGTCCACGAACTCGCGGGCGGAAGTCCTGCCCGAGGTGCCGACCATCGCGGGACAGGGCCTGCCGGGGTACGAGGTCACGCTGTGGTTCGGCATGTGGGCGCCCGCGGCGACCTCGCCCGATATCGTGCGGAAGCTCAACGAGTCGGTGAACGCGATCGTGTTCGAGCCCCCGGTGCGCGAGCAGTTCACCAAGCTCGGCATCCAGCCCGCGCCGATGAAGCTCGAGGAGTTCTCGCGCTTCGTGCGCAGCGAGATCGAGATGTATCGCAAGGTCGTGCGGGCGGCGAACATCCAGCTGCAGTAAAGGGAGCTATTGATCGTGCTCGTGCTCGGCACCGCGACCCCGGGTGGCGGCTTCCCGCTCTACGGCGACGCGTTCGCCGAAGTCGTCAACGCGCAGGACCCCACGCTCGGCGTGCAGCCGCGCAATACCAAGGGCAGCGGCGAAAACGTGCCGCTCCTCGAGGCCGGCAAGCTCGACATCGCCCTCGTCGCCGGCGAGTTCGTCAACGCGGCGCTCGCGAAGCCCGACACCCGGCTTCGCATCATCACCGCGATCTACGCGACGCCCGGCATGTTCATCGTGCCGGCCGCAAGCCCGATCCGCACGATCGCCGATCTCAAGGGGCGTGCGGTCGTGCTCGGCGCACAGGCCTCGGGCATCACGCTTCTCGGCCGCAATGTTCTTGATTTCTTGGGAATCGAAGTTCAACCGATCTACCTCGAGAAGGTGGCCGATGGGCCGCCCATGCTCGCCGACGGGCGCGCCGCCGCGGTCTGGGGCGCCGGCGTAGGCTGGCCCGCCTTCGCCGCGATCGCCAAGGCCGGCGGGCGCTTCGTCGTGCCCGATGCGAACGAGATCCGCATCATCCTCTCGAAGAACCCCGGGTTACAGGCAGTGACGCTCCCGGCGAGAAGCTATCCCGGACAGAATGCGCCGCTTCCTTCGGTGGGCGCGTGGAGCTACGTGCTAGCGAACGAGGCCTTGCAGGAAGCGACCGCCTACCGGCTCGGCCGGGCGATCCACCAGGGCGAGGGCGCCTTCGCGGCGCGCCTCGAGCAGGCGCGCCAGACCACGATGGCGAACACGCTCGCCGCCGCGCCCCGGCGCGAGCTCATCCATCCAGGCGTGCTCAGGTACCTGCGCGAAGCTGGGATTCCCGGCGCGCGCTGACGAGCGAACGGCCCAAGCGCACGAGCGCATAGTCCACGGCGTCGCGCAACGGCTGCCCGCCGTCGGCGGCCCAATCCCGGTATTTTTTGAACTCGGTCTGCGTCTCCGCCTCGTGCTCCTCAAGCACCTTGCCATCGCCGCTGCGATAGAGGCGCGAGCGGGCGCGCAGGACCAGCGCCATTTCCGTCTCGTGCGCCAGGATCTCGAGCTCGCTTACACCCACCTCCAGGAGGGTCCCGTCCTGAATGTTGCCCGCCTTGGCGGCCCCCGCCTTCGCGAGGGGCAGCTTGAGCTGCTCCGAGGTTTTGGAAGCGAGACCGTCGGTGAGGCGCATATCGGCAATCGCCTGCTCGATGGTGCCGCGTGCACTGGCGGTGCGGCCGAGCGGGTCGCTGGTAGCCGCCTGGACCGCGGCGCCGGCGACGCCGCCGACCAGCCCGCCGACCACCGCCACCGGCACGACGACCATCATGCAGAGCGGGCCGCTGATGGTGCAGAGCACGCCCGCCGACGAGTATGCCGACATCGCGCCGATCCCGGCGCCGCCGGTCGCGCCGATGACCGCGCCGTCGGCGTACCTCACCTGGCTGCCCTGGAACTGCGCGGCCGGCTCGAGCGGCGAGGCGACGACCGCGGCCGGCGCGGCGGCGATGGACGCGGCGTCCTGCCGGAAAGGCGCAGTGACGCCGCAGCCCGCCAGAGCCGCGGCGCAGAAAAGGGCGAGGGGAGTACGCATCAGCATTGAAACGCCGCCGCGGCGCATTTCGTTGACCCGCATTTCCTGCCCAAGTCGGAAAAAGCCGTTTCGTTCAGAATACGGCGCGTGAAGCTCGGCGAGTGGTCGCTGCATTTCTACAGGCTGCCTTATGTGCGGGACATCCAATGGGTGTACGCGACCGAGAACAGCGGCGACTACGTGCTGCTCAGGATCGTCGCCGACAGCGGCGCCGCCGGCATCGCCGAGGGCGTGATCAAGACCACGCGCACCGGCTATTCGCCGCGCTCGCTCGCGGTCGCGCTCGAGGACGTCATTCTGCCCCAGCTTCGGCATATCGACCTCGCGGACGCGAATGCAGTAACCACGGCGCTGGCGCGGATTCCCGAGAACCGCCTCGCCAAGGCGCTCGTCGACAATGCCTGCTGGACGCTGCGCGCCGCGGCGAAGGGCATGCCGCTTTGGGCGTTGTGGGGAGGCAGCCGCGAGGTCGAGGTCTGCTGGATGGTGACGCGCCAGAGCCCCGCGCGCATGGCGGCCGAGGCCGCCGAGGCCTGCGACAAGCACGGTGTGCGCACGCTCAAGCTCCAGGGCGGGCAGGGCTGGGAGAACGATGCGCGCATGCTGGCCGAGGTGCGTGCGGCCGTCGGAAATACCATCGAGCTCGTCGTCGACGCGAACAGCAGCTACGCGCGCGAGGAGGCACTGGAGTATGTGCGCACGCTCGCCCACGCGGGTGTGACCGTGGCCGAGGATCCCTGCCCGCTTGCTCCGGACGCTGCGTACTCGGCGCTGCAGCGCGACTGCGGCTTGCCGATCCTGGTCGATCTCTCGTGCGCTTCGGCCGACGACGCGCGCCTCTACGCCGGCCGCGGCGCGCGCGCGCTCGCGGCCAAGCCCGCGCGCGTCGGCTTCAGCGAGGCCCGTGCGATCGAGAACGTGGCCGCGGGCGGCCATGCGCGCCTCGCGGTCGCGGTGTACTACGAGAGCGCGCTCGGCACGCTGATCTCTCTGCAGCACGCGGCGGCGGTGAAGAACCCGCGCCGCATCCCGGCGTCGCATTCGTTCTTCATGCTCCTCAAGTCGCAGGTCACGCGCTTGAGCCCACAGATCCGCGGCGGCAAGATCGAGCTCCCGAACGACGCCGACCTCGAGAAATTCGTCGACTGGAAAGCCGTCCAGCGCCTGCAGTTCTAATTCGGGGTCAGAGCCCGATCTCGTCAACGCGTGCGGCAGGGCAGTCGTTACTGCGTCCATGCCGAGGTCGTTGCGTCTGATCTTGCCGGGCGTGGCCGTTCACATTATTCAGCGCGGCAACAACCGTGCTGCCTGCTTTCGGAACGACAGCGACTATCTCGTCTACCTGGCCCACCTGCGGCAGTTATCCGAGAAGTACGACTGTGCGATCCACGCGTATTGCCTGATGACCAACCACGTGCATCTGCTCGTGACCCCATCGGCAGATGGTGCGTGCACCGGATTAATGCGCGATCTCGGCCAACGTTATGTCCAATATTTCAATCGGGAGCACGAGCGCACTGGAACGCTGTGGGAAGGACGATTTCGCTCGTGCCTCGCTGAATCACCCCGCTACGTGGTGGCATGCCATCGCTACATCGAGCTGAATCCGGTGCGGGCTGGGATGGTCGACCATCCGAGTGGTTATCCATGGTCGAGTTACGCAGTGAACAGCGGCATGCGGTCCGATACCCTCGTCATGCCTCATCCCGATGTCGAGGCACTCGGAGGCGATCCGGTCAACCGATACGCGGCTTACCGCGGGCTCTTTGAGGAGAGCTTGGATCCCGTCCTGATGCAGAACATTCGCGAGGCTACGAACGCCGGTTATCCGCTCGCGAGCGATGCTTTCAAGGTGAACGTTCTTGAACCTCTCGGATGGAAAATGGAGCCCGGCAAGCCCGGCCCACGGATGCTGTCGCCTACTGCGGTTTACGGTGCGCGGTCCTAATACCCCAACGAATTCGGGCTCTGACCCCGAATTAGTGGAGGTGGGGTTTCTTGAGGAAGTCGTTGCGGTCGCCGGAATGCACGGCCAGGTCGACCAGCGCGGACTTGCGCAGGACCTTGAGGGGAACGATGGTGCCCGAGGGACCGAGGCGCCAGATGCGCCGCCATAGGTCGGCGAGCCCGGCGGGCTTCTCGCCGGCCACCTCGACCACGACGTCGCCTACCTTCACGCCGGCGCGATCGGCGGGTGTGCCCGACGCGACCCCCGCCACGACGAGCTTCGGCCCCGCCTCGGTCGTGTACATGCCGAGCCACGGACGCGCCTCGCGCCTGGGGCGTCCGAGCTTCAGCATGTCGTCGAGGATCGGCTCGAGGTAGTCGATCGGCACCAGCATGTTTCCCTGCAGCATGCCGCCGTCGACCTTCTCCTGCACGAGCAGCGAGCCGACGGCGAGGAGCCTGCCGTCGGAGCCGATGAGCGCGGCGCCGCCCCATTGCGGGTGGGCGGGGGCGGTGTAGATCGCCTCGTCGAGCACGTACTCCCAATAGCCGGCGAACTCGCGCTTCGCGAACACCGTGGCCCGCAGCGCGCGCGCCCGGCCGCCGTGGCCCGCGATCACGACGTTTTCGCCGATGCGGCAGGCGCCCGCGGTGCCGCGCGCGAGCGGCCGCACGCCGAGCTTGGCGAGCGGCTGCACCAGGCCGAAGCCGGTGGTCTGATCGTAGGCGAGCGGAAACGCCGGTACTACGACGCCTTTGTTGGTGGTGAGCCAGATGGTGCTCGCCTCGGTGATGAGGTAGCCGATGGTGAGGACGAGGCCGTCGTCGCGGATCACCACGCCGTTGCCGACGCGCTCGGTGCCGAGGATCTGCGCGGTGAACGCGTCCTCCGGGATCTCCGCGCGCAGCTGCACGACCGCGTCGAGCGCCCCGTCCAGGTCGAAGCGCCAGTCCTCGGGACGCGGGCGCATCTCCACCGGGAACTGCCAGTCGCTTTTTTCCGCCATGAGGATGATGAGTGAAATCGGGCCCGAAGGCCGATTCTACTAGAGGCGCGCGCCGGTGGCGGCGTCGAAGAGGTGCACGTGCTCGAGGCGCGGCGCGAGGAACGCGCGCTCGCCCGGCCCGATGCTCGAGCGGCCGTGCGCCACGAGCGTCAGCGTCTGTCCTCCCGCCGCTGGATTGCCGACCTTGACCAGAAGCTCGGTCTCCGCGCCCATCGGCTCGACCACGACCACCTCGGCGGCGATGCCGGCGGCGGCGAGGTCGACGTGCTCCGGGCGGATGCCGTACTTGACCCGCTGTCCCTCCGCCGCGCGGAGGCCGGAAACGGGCCAGCGCGCTCCCAGGGCTTCAACGAAGTCATTCCGATACAGACCTTCAAACACGTTCATCGCGGGCGAGCCGATGAACTGAGCGACGAACAGGTTCGCCGGCCGGTCGTAGAGCTCGAGCGGCTCGCCGAGCTGCTCGATGCGCCCCTCGTTCATCACCGCGATGCGGTCGGCCATGGTCATGGCCTCGACCTGGTCATGCGTCACGTACACCGTGGTGGTCTTCAGCCGCTGGTGCAGCGCCTTGATCTCGGCGCGCATCGCGACGCGCAGCTTGGCGTCCAGGTTGCTGAGTGGTTCATCGAACAGGAACACTTTCGGGTCCCGTACGATCGCCCGTCCCATGGCAACCCGCTGGCGCTGCCCGCCCGACAGCTCGCGCGGGTAACGGTGGAGATACGAACCCAGATTGAGGATCTTTGCCGCGTCGGCCACGCGGCTCTGGATCAATTCCTTGCGTTCGCTGCGCAAGCGAAGCGAGAACCCCATGTTGTCGGCGACCGTGAGGTGCGGATAGAGCGCGTAGCTCTGGAACACCATCGCGATGTCGCGGTCCTTTGAGTCGACCTCGTTGACCACGCGCCCGTCGATGGCGATCTCGCCGGCGCCGATGTCCTCGAGCCCGGCGAGCATGCGCAGCAGCGTCGACTTGCCGCAGCCCGACGGCCCGACCAGCACCATGAACTCGCCGTCGGCGATGTGCAGCGAGATGCCGTGCAGCACCTTCGTGGCACCGAAGGACTTCTCAATTCTCGAAAAGGAAACAGAAGCCATCAGGCCTTCACCGGCCCTGCTTTCATGACTTGACCGCCCCGCTTGTAAGACCGCCCACCATGTAGCCGCGGAACGCGTAGTAGATCGCCGCCGGCGGCAGGCCGTAGATCAGCGCGGTCGCCATCAGGATCTCCCACGGCGAGTCGTCCGAGGCGAGGAAGTGCCCGAGGCCGACCGCGAGCGGGATCGTGTTCTCGTGCGAAAGCAGCAGGAATGCGTAGAGATACTCGTTCCACGCGAGCAGCAGCGCGTAGGTGAAGATCGCGACCAGTGACGGCACCATCAGCGGCAGGTACACCAGGCGGAAGAGCTGCATCGGCGTGGCGCCGTCGATGCGTGCCGCCTCGTCGAGCTCCCACGGCAGCTTGTCGGACGCCTGCTTGAGAACCCAGATCGCGTACGGCGAAGCGAGCGTGACCATGGCGAGCACCAGCGACCAGCGGTTGTTCAGCAGGCCGTAAGTGCCCATCGCCTTGTACATCGGCACGGCGAGGAACGCCGCCGGGATGAAGTAGGTGAAGAGCGCCGCGTTCATCACCGTTCTGCCGCCTTTGACTTTCAATCTACTAATTGCAAATGCAGCACCGGTGGCGATAGCGAGCGTGATCGCGCCGGTCGCGACCGCGATCCAGAGCGAGTTCCAGATCTGGCTCCAGAAGTGGTGCAGGTAGAAGTGCTCCTGCCTGAACACGGTGCCGAAGTTGCGCAGCGTGGGATGGTCGGGCCAGAGGCGTCCCGAGAACGCCGAGTCCTTGGTCGAGATCGAGAACAGGAAGATGTGATAGATCGGGATCAGGGTCCAGAGCAGGACCGGGATCGCGACCAGCCACAGCTTTGCTTCACTGAGAAGTTTTCTGTTCGTCACTGCAGTTAAGACGTCTTCTGGTCATCAATCGAAAGCCGTTTCATCATGAAGTACACCAGGGGCAGCACGAACGGTAGCGCCACCACGATCGTCGCCATCGCGTGGTCGAGCTGGTCGAGGCGGATGTAGCGGATGCCGAGCGTGGCGAGCACGTGCGTCTTGTCCGCGGGCTGGCCGCCGGTCAGCAGGTAGACGCTGTTGAAATCTCCCAGCGTCCAGATGAGGCTCAACAAGGTCGACGTTATGTACAGCGTCCTCATGGACGGCCAGGTCACGTACTTGAACTTTTGCCAGCCGCTCGCGCCGTCGACGCTCGCCGCCTCGTAGAGATCCTTCGGGATGGCGAGCCGCCCGGCCATCAGGATCAGGGTCCAGAACGGCAGCGCCTTCCAGATGTGCACCAGCATCGCCATCGCCATCGCGATCTTCGGGTCGGTGAGCCAGTTCGGCCCGTCGATCTGGAACCAGCGGAACAGCAGCGAGTTGACCACGCCCCACTCGGGATTGAGCATGAAGCGGATCGAGAAGATGGTGGGGATCGCCGGCACCGCCCAGGGGATGATGAAGATCACCGACAGCCAGCGGATCCAGCGCCGCTCGTGCACGAAGAAGCCCGAGAGATACAGCGCCAGCACGAACTTTAGATTTACTGCTACTAATAAAAAAAAGACTGTATTGATGACCGACGTGAAGAAGACCGGGTCCTCGAACAGCGTGCGGTAGCTCTCCGGGTTGCGCGCGAGCCACAGGCCGTATGTGACCGGGTAGAGCACGAACACCAGGAAGACCAGGACGTAGGGGGCGAGCAGGATGATGCCCCAGGTCTGCCAGGTGGAAAGTCCGCGCCTCGGTGCTACTGGCGGGTGGGGGATCGCGATCGCGGCCATGAAAATAAAACGGGTCCCGCTACGAGACCCGTTTTGTCAGAAGTATTGCAATAACGCTATCCGGCGAGCGCTAACCCGCTACCTGTTTGATCCTTGCCACCATCTCGTCGACCGCCTTTTCCGGCGTCCACTTGTCGACCACCACGCGGTTCACCGCCTTGGCCCACACGTTCTCGTTGTTGAGGATGGTGAATTTCCAGTTCTTGGTGAACTCGAAGGGCACCGTGCCGGCGGAGAACTGCTCGTGCACGATCTTGCGGTGCGGGTCCTCGGTCCAGAACTTGCGCGAGGCGCCCGATTTCGTCACCGGGTACCAGCGCCCGAGCGCGCCCTCGACGTACGGGATCAGGTTCTCGTCCTGCATCGCGAACTGGACGAACTCCTTGGCGCGCTTCTTGTTCTTGGCGTTGGCGAAGAT
>Ga0075429_100002505_pt1 | contig 15452 bp, 17 predicted proteins | sample RhiMetdeltSRZDD3_FD_75295 | JGI IMG/M metagenome (GOLD analysis project Ga0075429, IMG submission 75295) | Populus rhizosphere microbial communities from Tennessee, USA - Rhizosphere MetaG P. deltoides SRZDD3 | ecosystem: Host-associated > Plants > Roots > Rhizosphere > Soil | place: USA... | reverse complement strand
AAGGTGATCGGGTCGGGATCGTTGAACCACTTGAACGAGCTCGACCAGTTGAAGGCGAAGCGCGCCTCCGGGAAGCGGCGGCGGACCTGGTCGGCGAAGCGCTCGACCGGCTCGCGCTCCGATGTCGGGAACTCGCACCACACGAGGTCGGGGATCCCGGTGTCGAAGTACCGGAGCGCGCGCTCGATCGAAAGGTCGAGGCCGCGAGTCGACTCGGGCGCGTCGATGGCCGATAGCCCGTCGGTGCGCGCGATGATCACAAAATCCGTATGGCCGAGGTCATCGGCCACCGCACGAGCCATGCGCAGCTTGCCGCTCATCTCATCGGCGGAGATGAGGGCCTTGCCGCCGATGTGGCCGCAGCGCTTCGGCAGGACCTGATCTTCGATGTGCGCGGCGGCGACGCCGGCGTTCACGTAGAGCTCGGTCGTGCGCTGCACGTTGAAGAGGTTGCCGTAGCCGCCGTCCATGTCGACGACGACGGGCGGGATCTCGAGGTGCTTGGGCTTGATGCCCTTCTCCGGGTCGCCGACGGCCATCGTCAACTGGAACTTCCGCAGCGCGGAGACCGTGCGCCGCGCGCCGTCGGCGATCTCGGGTCCGGTGTAGAGGTCCATGTCCGTCGTGCCGAGATGACCGATCGCGAACGAGTAGCCGCTGAAGTACACGGCCTTGAAGCCGTAGTACATCGCGAGCTCGGCGCCGTGCGGGTCGTACACGCCCGGACCGAAGAGGAAGGGCTCGGTGTCCAGGAGCTCGCGCATCCGCGTGCTTGGGTCGATGGAGCGCGACGCCGGGACAACGTAACCCTCCGGTAACAGCGGGGAGGGCACGAGCTCCACCGTGTCGGCCTCCCGAACGCGCGTCTCAGTTGTCATGGTCGATGTCACACCGGTCGGGGCATCCGCACGCCATCTGCTTCTTGAGCAGCTCGGCGCGCTCGCGCTCGATGGCGATGCGCTCGTCAAGCTCGGTCATGTGAGCCTCCTGGTGCTGTTGAAGCATGCGAGGAGGTCGGCAGTTTCCGTGCCGGACCTCCCATCAGTCCAATTGCTAGTTCTGATGCTGGCTATAAACTTGAGTGATATGCCTGAATCGCTGTTGCTCACGCACCTCGAGTCGTTCGTCGAGGTGGCGCGCACGGGGAACGTCAGCCGCGCCGCGCAGGCGCTCTTCCTCACGCAGCCGGCGGTCACCGCGCGACTCAAGACACTCGAAAGCGATCTGGGCGTCGAGCTGTTCGTGCGCGGCGCACGTGGCATGAGCCTGACTGACGCGGGACGCGCATTCCTCCCGTACGCGCAGCGCACGCTCGGACTCGTCACCGAGGGACGGCAGGTGATCGCCGACCTCCGCGAAGGATCGACCGGCGACCTCGTCATCGGCGCGGCACCGGCGGTCAGCACGTACCTGCTGCCGGCGATGCTCAAGTCGTTCCGCGCGACGTTTCCGAACGTGCGTCTCGGCGTGCGGACCGGCCACACCGAAGAGGTGCTCGAGATGGTGCTCCGCCAGGAGGTGAACATCGGCCTCGGTCGGCCGGTCCTCCATCCCGACGTCGAGCTCATACCCGTCTTCGAGGACGAGATGCTCCTGGTCGTGAGCCGCCGGCATCCGTTCGCGGCGCGAACGAGGGTGCGCATGGACGAGATCGCGTCAGAGCGTCTCATCCTCTTCGATCGCACGTCGAGCTATCACGAGCTCACCAGCGCGCTGTTCCGCGAGGCGGGCGTCGTCCCGGCCAGCGTGATGGAGCTCGACAACGTCGAGGCCGCGAAGAAGATGGTGCAGCTCGGTCTTGGGGTCGCGCTGCTGCCGCGCATGGCGCTCGCGGCCGAGCTGCGCTCGCGCTCGCTGCGGCCGGTGCGCCTTATCGGGGCGCAGCCGGCGAAGCGTCCCATCGTCGCCCTCCGCCGCAAGGACGCGGGTACGCCTATCGGCCCGGTGGCGGGATTCCTCGAGACGCTGCGGGAGGCGGAGCTCTAGGTCCGTAGGTTCGCGCGTTCTCGGCGCGCGAGCGCGCCGCCGATCGAGTCCGGCGATCGGTCGACCGAAGCGCTGAACTCGCGCGTCGCGCCCTCGACGTCACCCGCATCGCGTAGCGCGATACCGGCCAGGTAGCGCAGGAACGCGGCGTCGTGCGGTGTCGGCTTCGCGACGCGCATCGCCTCGAGCTTGGTGCTCATGCCGATCCGATCACCGCGCTGTGCGTCGGCGATCGCGGCCACAGCGGCAGTCATCGCGGCGACGGTCGCGTTCTCGCTGCGCTCCACATCGGCGACGAGCGAATCGGCGAGCACCCGACCGCGCGCGCGGTCGCCGCCCGTCGCGACGAGCTCGCTCCACGCGAGCGCGAGGCTCGCGAGACGGTCCTCCGGCACCAGCGTGGCGACGCGGCGCGCGTCACCGCCGCGATTCAGTGCGGCGTACGCGGCGACGAGTCGAGCCGCGATCCGGGGCGCTCCGAGACGCTTCATCGCGGACTCCCACAGCGATGCGGCCGAGAGCGGATCGCCGGCGGCGTAGAGCACGTCGGCCGCGACCTCTTGCACCAGTGGGAACGTGTGAAAGCGCGCCAGAAGCGGAGCCATGAGATCCCGCGCGCGCTGCACGTCACCCGCGTCGAGCGCCTCCTCCGCGGCGAGGAGCGTCGCGCTGAAGCGGCGCAGGCGGAGCTGATACGCAACGAACGCCGCGACGAGCACGACGCTGGCGCCGAGTCCCAGGAGCGCCGCGGTCGCGACGGCACCGAGGGCAGCCGCGACCACGGCGACGATCGCCACGGCGATGCCGACCAGCCAGAGCGCGGTAAGGGCGGGATGACCGCCGGGTGTGACCGCTCTCAGCACAGTCGACTTGTCCACAGATCCAGCGATTTCCATGAGGGCGCGCGCGGCTTATCCACCGGAACCGCGCGGTTATCCACAGCGAGCGACCTACCCCGACCGCTAGGTGTCCGCTAACAGCGCGCCCGCGATAACGACGCGCTGGATCTCGCTCGTGCCCTCGTAGATCCGAGCGATCCGAGCGTCGCGGTAGGCGCGCTCGATCCAGAGCTCCCGCATATAGCCCATGCCCCCGTGGATCTGGACCGCCGCGTCGGCGACGCGGCCGAGCATCTCGGTCGCGAAAAGCTTGGCCATCGAGGCCCGATCCGAGATGCGCTCGCCGCGGTCAGCGCGCGACGCGGCGTCGTACACCATGAGTCGCGCGGCGTGGATCTCGGTCGCGGCGTCCGCGAGCATCCACTGGATCGCCTGGTTCGCGCCGATGGGCTTTCCGAACTGCACGCGCGTCTTCGCCTGCTCGACGCTCGCCTCGAGCAGCCGCTGCGCCGCGCCGACCGAGTGGGCGGCAAGGCCGAGCCGGCCGAAGTCGAGCGTTCGCAGCGCGACCTTGAAGCCGTCGCCCTCGGCGCCGATACGCTGCGATGCCGGCACGCACAGCCCGCTGAAGTAAAGCTGCGCCGTGGTCGAGCCGCGGAGGCCCATCTTCTCGTCGTTCTTGCCGATCTCGAGGCCCTCCGTCCCGCGCTCCACCACGAACGCGGTTATGCCCTTCGATCCCTTCTCGGGGTCCGCGTTCGCGAAGATGACGAAGACGTCCGCGATCGGGGCGTTCGTGATGAAGGTCTTGAAGCCCTCGATGACGTAGTCCCCGCCGCGACGCACCGCCGCCGTCTTGAGGCTGCCCGCGTCGCTGCCCGCGCCCGGCTCGCTGAGCGCGTACGCGCCGATCTTCTCCGCGGCGAAGATCAGGGGCAGGTATCGCTCGCGCAGGTCGTCCGGTCCGCCGACGGAGATCGCGGTGCCGCAGAGGCCCGCCGAGCCTCCAACGACATTCCACAGTGAAGCGTTCACGCGCCCGAGCTGCTCGACGGCGACGCAGTAGCCGAGGTTCCCGAAGCCCTGGCCGCCCAGCGCCTCGGCGTGACCGATGCCGAAGAGGCCCGCCTCGCCCATCTTCGCGATGAGCGCGCGGGGGATCTCGTCCTTCTCCTCGATCTCCTTCGCGTGCGGGGCGAGCACGTCGTCGACGAATCCGCGCACGGTGCGCTGAAGGAGCCGGATGTCCTCTGGGAGCTCGACGTCCATCAGGCGGAGGACCGCGCCCCGGCGGAGTCCTTCGCGCGCTCGAGCGTCTCACGAAGATCGGCAGGGATACGCGCGGCGCGGAAGCTCGACCGGTCGATCATCACCTGTACCGTGGTCATCTCCGCGCAGTGCAGACCGTCGGCGCGATCGACCGAGTACTCGAACGCCCACGAGGAATGGCGGAGCTCTCCCACGCGCACGCTGATGTCGAACTCGTCGTCGAACCTGAGCGCTGCGCGGTACCGCACGCTCGCCTCGCCGATCGTGAAGTCGAGGCCCTTGGCCACGATGTCGCCGTACGTGAGTCCAAGCTCCCGCATGTAGGCGACCCGGCCGACCTCCGCGTAGAGCAGATAGTTCGCGTAGTACACGACGTTCTGCATATCCGTTTCGCCGAAGCGCACGCGTTGCCGATGGCGAAAAGGGAAGGCTTCCACGCTCGGCAGGTTAGCCGCTTGGCACGCTCCCTGCTGCCCCTCCCGGCATGACAACCACACACCACGACGACCACCCAACCGAGCGCGTCGAGCGTGTCGAGCGCTACGAGCAGGTGCGCGAGCGACCTGTGACGACCAGGCCCGGAGCCGCGAACGTCAACGTCTCACCGACCGGTGCCACATCGGTCTGGACCGCGACGAATGTCGTGACCCTGATCTTCACGGTCCTCGAAGTGCTGCTGCTCCTGCGCTTCGCCTTCAAGCTCTTCGGAGCGAACTCGAACCAGCCCCTCATCGCCGCGCTGTACGGCGCAACGGAGCCGCTGGTCCGTCCGTTCCAGGGCATCTTCGCGGAGCCACAGGGTCCGCCTGTGCTCGACATCGCAGCGCTGCTCGCGATCGTGTTCCTGTTCCTCGTCGCGCTGCTCATCGTCGCGCTCGTACGCGCGATCACGAACCCCAAGCGCGTCTGACCGCGGGCGCGCGGCGTCAGCCTCTGTGCGACGCCGCGCGCTCAGCCGCGCGCACACGGAGAGATCCCATCACAAGCCTTCCATGTTCGGCGCGGTATGATAGTTACGTTCATACTCCCAGCGGGAGGGACACAGGTGGTCCGCCGAACGATCAGCTTGCCGCCGGCCGTCGACGAGAAGATCCGTAAGGTCGCGGAGGAGGAGGGGTCCTACTCCGCTGCCGTCGTGCGACTCGTCGAGGAAGGCGCCAAACGGAAGGGGAAGGTGGATCTCCCGGACTGGATCGGCAGCGGTGAGGGTCCGGCCGACCTCAGTGAGAATCTCGACAAGTACATCCGCGAGGCGCTTCGACGTGGCCGTCGTCGCTGACTCTGCGCCCTTGATCGCGGCAGCCAGCCGATCGGATACGTTTCACCAGCTCGCGAAGCGCCTCGTCGCGTCGGCGGGCCGTGAGCTCGTAGTACCCGATCCGGTCGTGGCCGAGGTCGACTGGATGCTCCGGGAACGCGTCGATCCGGCGACAGCGCGTCGTTTCCTCCGGTCGCTCGCGTCCGGCGCCCATCAAAGAGCGACGCTCTCCCCATCGCTCTTCGCCGCCGCGTGCGCGATCGACGAGAGGTACGCCGACCTGGATCTCGGATTGGTCGACGCGGCGGTAATGGCGATCGCGGGCGCGACAGACAGCGTCATCCTGACCTTTGACTTCGCGCATTTCCGCGCCGCCGCGCCGAAGCGTGGCCGTGCGTGGCGCCTCATGATCGATGAGCACGAGTACGAGCGCTGGCGCGGTGCGAGCTAGGATCGGGCACTGGTGCCGCGCCCGTCATCGGGATCGATCAGCCAGTCGACGTGCAGCCACACCACGCGCGAGTAGCGGAAGATGAACGGCACCAGCACGAGATACGCGGTATTCCCGATGATCAGCGCGACGACCGCATCCAGCCTGGCGAGCATGATGAGCGCGAGCACGATCCCCGCGAGGATGGGCACCGCGAGGGCGTAGCTCACGACCATCGCTCCCGCGAAGTAGCCGGACTCGCGCTCAAAAACGAAGCCGCACTCGGGACAGCTCGGATTCATCGAGACGAATCGCCGCCACACTCGACCTTTCAAACAACGCGGGCAGCGCAGCGCGACGAGGGCCGCGAGGCGGCGCACTAGAAGTACTCGAGGATGACGGCGGCGAAGATGATCGAAACGGCCGCGCCGACGATGAGCACGAGCGGGATCAGGTAGAAGACGACGAGCGCGACGATGAGGATCCGGGTCGCGAGATTCCGATCGACGTCGTAGTAGGCGCGCACGCCGCGGTACGCGATGACACCGAGCCAGACGAGGCACACCAGGCTCACGAGCTGCGCGATCTGGCCGCCGACGGTGGGACCGGAGCCGAGCGCGAGCGACGCCAGATTCGACGGAATGAGCGTGAGCGCCGCGGCGTAGCCAAAGAACTTGAGGAACGGACCGTACGGGCGCCGGATGCCGGCGAGGCGCGCCGACGCCTGGATCGCGCTCGATCCCAGGAGCCAGACGAACACCGGCGTGACCGCCGTCGCCGCGAGGACCGCGTCGAACGAGCGCTGGACCAGATAGATCACCACGGCCGTTCGTTCTGCGCCGAGCGTCTCGATCATCGCGGTCACCAGCGGATGGCGCGTCGCGCCGAAGAAAAGGTCGTCGAGGATCGTCTCGCTCGAGAGGCGGACCGCGGCAAGCGCGGAGATCATCGTCGCGGCGAGCACGAGCATCACCGCGGAGAGGAGACGGCCGCGGGCGAGGACAACCGGCGCCCCGGCGCTCGGCGAGCGCGCGAGCGCCAGGATCGGCTCCTGGCTCAGGTCCACGCCGCACCGATCGTCATCCGCGGCGTTGGCTCACGTCCAGGCGGCATCGAGTGCTCCGGTTATCGCCGCGTCGACCGCCGCGTCGATGGCCGCGCGCCTACTGCCGGTCCACTCCGGAGGATCTGCGTCGTGGAGCTCCGGTGGGATCGGCGCGCCCTGCATGACCAGGAATTCCATCGACCACGCGCGGCGGACGGCGTCGAGCGAGTAGCCGCCACCGCCCATCGCAGCCCATGGCCACTTCGTGCTCACGAAGTACCGGACGACGTGCTCCCGCGCCTGTGTAGACACCATCAGATGCGTGAGCGGATCGTCGAAGTGAGAGTCGATGCCCTGCTGCGTGACGAGCACGTCAGGACGGTAGCGCTCGAGGAGCGGCGGCACGACCGCGTCGAACGCGCGCACGTACGCGGCGCCGTCCGTATTCGGCGGGAGCTCGACATTGATGCTGTACCCCGCGCCGGCCCCGCGTCCGCGCTCGTCGGCAAAGCCCGTGCCTGGAAAGAGCACGCGCCCGGTCTCGTGCAGCGAGATCGTGAGCACCCGGTCCGTCTCATAGAACGCGGCCTGGACGCCGTCGCCGTGGTGCGCGTCGATGTCGACGTAGGCGACCCGCATGCCTTTGTCCGCGAGCAGGCCGCAGACGATCGCCGGATCGTTGTAGATGCAGAAACCGGAAGCCCTCCGCCGCATCGCGTGATGCAGGCCCCCGGAGAAGTTCACGACGACGCGCATCTCTCCCTCGAGCGCCGCCTCCAGCGCGACGAGCGATCCGCCGGTGGTGAGGAGGCTCACCTCATGCATGCCCTTGAACGGCGGTGTGTCTCTATAGGGATCGAGCCCCCACTCGGAATAGTCAAGGTCGGGGTCCACGGAGGCCCGCATAACGGCTTCGACGTAGTCGGGCGCGTGGATCCGCTCGATCTCCCCACGCGTCGCCGCGCGCGGCGTCAGGACCGTCGAACCTGGTCTCTCGAACGCGCCGAGCCGTTTCAGCGTGTCGTGGACGGCGATGAGGCGCTTCGGCTTCAGCGGATGGTCATCGCGGTAGACGTGCGTCGCGATGCGCGGGTCCCAGACGAAGCCCGCGCCCCTCGTCACGACTAGGACTTGCGGATGCGCTCGAGGGTCACGAACTTGAACGGATAGGCGTGACGCTCGTCCGCGGGGTGCGTCTCCGTGTCGAGGACGCGCCAGTCGGTCCCGCCGAAGTCGAAGTACGTGTCGCCGCCGACATCCGCGTCGACCTCGGTGAGGTAGATGCGGTCCGTCATCGGAAGGAAGTGGCGAAAGACCTCGGCACCGCCGAACACGATCACTTCAGGCACGTCACCCGCGAGTGCGAGCGCGTCCTCGGGCGTGCGAGCGACGATGACACCTTCGGGCCGGAACGCGGGGTCGCGCGTCAGGACGATGTTCGTTCGATCAGGCAGCGGACGACCGATGGAGTCGTAGGTGCGCCGGCCCATGATCAGCGGCTTTCCGGTCGTGAGCTGGCGGACGTGCCTCATGTCGTCCGGAAGCCGCCACGGGAGACGGCCGCCCTTGCCGATCACCTTCTTGCGGTCGAACGCCACGACGAAGGCGATGCGGGTCATACCGCCATCTTTGCTTCGATGGGCGGATGGAACTGGTACTGCTCGAGGCGCGCGATCGCGTCGAGCAACGGCCCCGGCTTCTCCCCGGCTCGGGCGCGAGCCACGATGTCGCGATAGCGCACGACGACGTCGTCGAGGCTTCGCAGGCTTGGATCGAGCGCGAGACGCGGCGAGGGGTACGGCTTGCGGGTGAGCTGCTCGCGCACGCCGTCCGTGTGGTCGCGGTAGATGTGCGCGTCGGCCAGCACGTGGATGAACTCGTCCGGCACGAGACCGGTGAACTGCGAGACCAGGTGCAGCAGCACCGCGTATTGCGCCATGTTGAACGGCACGCCGAGGAACAGATCACAGGAGCGCTGATACATCATCAGCGAGAGACGTCCGTCGGCCACGAAGAACTGGAAGAACGCATGGCACGCTGGCAGGCTGGTTCGATCGAGCTCGCCGGGGTTCCACGCCGTGACGACGTGTCGGCGGCTCGATGGGTTCGCGCGGATCGCGGCGATCACATCCTGCAGCTGATCGACATGGGCACCGTGCGGCGCGATCCAGTCTCTCCACTGCTGACCGTAGTTCCGGCCGGCGTCACCCTCGAAACGTGCCCTGGGCGTCCAGTACGGCGCATACGCATTGCCGTCCCAGATGCGAACGCCGAGCGCGTGGAGCTCGTTGACGTCCGAGCTCGCGGCGATGAACCAGAGCAGCTCAGCGAGGACCGAGCGGAAGGCGAGCCGCTTCGTCGTGACCGCGGGAAAGCCGTCGCTCATCCGAAAGCGCATGACCTCGCCGAAGATCGCGCGTGTTCCGGTGCCGGTGCGATCGTCGCGGTCGACACCGGTCTCCAGCGCCTTGCGAAGCACGGCGAGGTACTGATGCACGGGCTACGCCCGGGTGCGCCGGTACACGCGACCGCCGACGCGCATGTAACGCACACGTCCATCGGGTCCGCGCAGGAACTCTCCGCGTGTGTCCTTGAGCGGACCGTCGAGCAGAGTGAAGCGCGCGTCGCTGGTGAACGCGACGCGCGAGGGCGGCGGGTCCGGCGGCTTCGGCTGCACGTTCAGCCTGTTGTGCGAGAACGAGCGGTAGACCATGCCGGTGTCAGCAAGCTCGAGCTCCGCGTCCGAGAGCTCCGCTCGATAACGGTCGGCGTACTCCGTGTAGCGCGCGCGGTCGAGCTCGATATACGCCGGTTCCGGCACTTTGAGGTTGAGGCGCTGGCGCTGCCACCAGGTCGTGACGTCCTGGTGCAGCAGACCGCCGCGCGCCGAATTCGTCTGCACGGTCACGGCCTCACCGACATCGGGCGCGAGCATCAAGACGCCCTGCTGCCCGATCGCGACGCCGCCGTGGTACTGGAGCCGAACGCCGCCGACCGTGCGGACGAACCAGGAGACGCCGACGGCTCGATCGAGATCCGCGTCTGCGAGCGGCGTGCGCATGAGCTCGAGCGACGCCTTCGACAGGAGGCGAGCGCCGTCGGGCGTGGTCCCGTCTCCGAGGTGAAAGCGGGCGTAGCGCATGAGGTCGTTCGCGGTCGAGACGACACCACCGACCGGCGTGGTCGCGCGCGGGAACGCCCACGGCCGTGCGACGGTCGGCTTCTCGTCGACGATCACGTGGCCGACCGCGACGCGATGCGTGATCGCCTCGCCGGCCGAGAAGCACGAGCGTGTCATCCCGAGTGGCGTGAAGAGCAGCTCGCGCGTCGCCTCCTCGTAGCTCTTGCCGGTCGCCACCTCGATGAGCCGGCCGAGCAGCGCGAAGCTCGAGTTCGAGTAATGCCAGATCTCTCCGAGCGGCGTGATCTGCTCGAGCTCGGCCATCGCCGTCACGTATCTCTCGAGCGCGTCGTCGCCGTTGCCGAAGTCGGCGAAGCAGTCGCCGAGCCAGCCTCCGGTGTGCGTCACCAGGTGCCGGACCGTCGCTTTCTCCTGGGCCGCGGCATCCTGGAGGCGGAACGCCGGAATGTAGGTGCGCACCGGCGCGTCGAGGTCGAGCGCGCCGCGCTCGATCAGTCGCATGATCACCGTCGCTGTCATCGTCTTGGTGACCGACGCGATCTGGAACAGCGTGTCGCCATCGACCTTGAGTGGATGTTCGACGCTCGTGACGCCAAATCCGGCGACGTCGATGTCGCCCGCGCGAAGCATGCCGATGGCGACGCCGGGCACGTGGTAGCGCTCCATGGCATCGCGGACGAGGGTGTCGAGTGCGGGATCCACCAGCCGCGATGCTAGGACGTGCGCGCGTGCCTCGCGGGCGGGGCCGTCGTTACGGCGTCGTCCCCATGATGCTGAGGCAGCCCTGACGCATCGCGACCTGGCGCACACGGAACGGGAATCCGCTCGAGAATTCGTTGAGGCTCTGATCGAGCGGACCGCGGAGCCCGTCCAGCAGGCTCGCGGGCAACGGACTGGCGGTCAGGCTGCGAGCACGCATGACGAGGCGGCCATCGACAGCGCCCACGCTGATGTCGCTCGCGGCGGTGATCGAGAGCACCCATGTGACGCCCGCGACCAGATGGACGCCGGCTGCGTCGATCGTCGCCCGGAGATCTTTGATCTGGAAAGGCGCGTTGCTCGGGACGCTCGCCTCGCCCACTGTGGTCAGATCCGCGTCGGTCACGACGAACGCAACGGGCTGATTCTTGTTGGTCTCGGCGTAGGTGCGGAGCAGCGCGTACCTGTCTTGGACCGCGCCACCGGCGAAGACGCGACCGACGGACTGCGCGCTGCAGACGCTCGTCACCACTTCAGCAGGCTCGAAGTCCAAGATCGTCTGTGGCGTGCCGGCGGTATAGGTGAATCCGGTCCGGACGATGTCCGCGACATTCAGGTTGCCGGCGAATGTGCGCGCTGCCTCGCGCGTCGCCCCGCGGAACGCTTCGACCGTCAGCGTGGCGGTCGGCGCGCCCGCCGCCTTGGTGAGCATGACGGCGTATCGCCCTGCCGGCGGCTCGCGGAGCGTGACGATGTTCCCGTTCGCGACGCAGCCGAAGACCTCCTGCTTGTTGCGCCCGTTCCCGCAGGTCGCGCCGGTGGCGGCGGTGACCGAGAACTCGAGACCGGTCGCCGCCGTCATGACCAGGCGCGGCGTCGGCGGCTGCGGATTGGCCTGCGCAGGAGCCGGCTGGTTCGTTGCGATGGTGACCTGCTGTCCCGGTCCGACGGCGACGCTCCCGCCCGCGTTGGCGCTCACGAGGATCTCCCCGTCGTCGACCTTGTAGGTCACCGAGAAGGTCCCATCGGCGTTCTGGGTGACGTTCGTCTCGAACGACGTGCCGCGGACCGCAGCGATCGAGGTGGGCGTCTTGATCTCGAACTTCGAGTCGGGCGTCTTCAGCTTCGCTACCGCGGCCCACGATCTGCCCAGCGTCTGCTCCACCAGGAGGGCGATGCCGCCGTTCGCGAGCCGATTGAGTGTGAGGACCTTCACCAGCGAGGCGGGATCGACGCTGAGCGTCGAACCGTCGAAGAACGTGAGCACCGCGCGTCCGTCCTTGCTCGAGCGGACGAAGTCGCCGTTGCTCAGGACGTCACCGTCGAGCGCCGGGGCGAAATCGCTCGACCCCTTCTGCGCGTCGACCGCGGTGTTGAGCACCGCGACCGTGGCGGCGCGGTCCGACTCGTTCGAGCCCGGGCGCAGGTAGAGGTACACGCCGCCCGCGACGAGCAGCACCACGATGAGAAGACACCCGAGACGCTTCACCGGTCGTTCACCCGCCCGGTCGGAAGGCTAGCAGACGAGCACCGTCACGAAGGGTCGCAGAGACGTGTCAGGCGCTCTGCGCGCGCTCCCAGTCCTCGCGGAGCACTTCGCCGTGCCAGACGTCGTGCCATCTGCCGCGGGTGAAGAAGTGATCGCGACTCGTTCCGATCGTGCGGTAGCCGTTCTTCTCGAGCGCGCGGCGGCTCGCCTCGTTGCCGACGAACACCTCGGTCATGAGCTTGTGCAGGTTGAGCTCGCGGAACGCGTAACGCGTCCGAAGGCGCATCGCCTCGGTGGCGTAACCCTTGCGCCAGTGCTGCTTCTCGCCGATCACGATCCCGGTCGTGCCGTGCGCGTTGATCCAGTCGATGCCGTGGATGCCCGTCGCGCCAATCGCCTCTCCACCCACCTCGATCACCCAGAACACGGTGTCGCTGGCCTCCCCGAACTTCTTCAGGATGTCGACCTCGTAGTAGAGCGCGACGGCCATCCGCCGTCCCAGGTACCGCGTCACCTCCATGTCCGCGAACCACGGGACGAAGCGCGGCGGGTCGCCGTCGTCCGCGGGGCGCAGCGTGACGTGATCACCTCGTAAGACAGGTCCGAACATGGGGACGCAGAATAGCCAAAGATGGAGCTGCAGTTCCTTGGAGCGGCGACGACCGTCACGGGCTCGCAGTTCCTCCTCACGACGTCGCGCGCGAAAGTGCTCATCGACTGCGGCATGTTCCAGGGCAACCCGAACGAAACGATCCGCAACCGCGTCCCGCTCGCGTACGACGCCTCGGAGATCGACGCGCTGGTCCTCACGCACGCGCACCTCGATCACTGCGGTCTCATCCCGCTCGTGGTCGCGAAAGGCATGCACGCGCCGATCTTCGCGACCGCCGGGACCGTCGAGCTCGCGACGCTCGTGCTCCTCGACTCGGCGAAGCTGCAGGAGGAGGCCGCGAAGCGCGACGCGCGGTTCGAGCGCCGGCACCCCGGACGCGCGGCTCGTGTCGATCGCGCGTCGGAAAAGGCGCTCCAGGCAGCACTCGACGAAGCGGCCGCCTCGGACAGCGAAGCAGCCGTGGAGGAGCGCGATCCCGAGACCCTGCTACGGAGTCAGCTTCCGGAGATCGAGACGAGCATCGACGACCCGCTGTACGACGTGGCCGACGCGCAGGCCGCGCTGCGGCAGTTCCGCGCCGTCGGGTACGAGCGCGCGGTCGAGGTCGCTCCGGGTGTGAGCGCGACGCTCTACGACGCCGGTCACATCCTCGGGTCGGCGATCGTCCGGATTGCGGTCCGCGACGGCGATCAGGATCGCGTGATCGTGTTCTCGGGCGACCTCGGACGACCGAACACGCCGATCATCCGCGACCCCACGCCCGTCAGCGATGCGGACTACGTGGTCGTCGAGTCGACGTACGGCGGTCGGGAGCACGAGCCGCATGAAGAGGCGGTCCGGCTCCTCGCGGAAGTGGTGCGCATGGTCGCGGACTCGCGTGGCGTCCTGCTCGTGCCGTCGTTCGCGATCGGAAGGACGCAGGAGGTGGTGTGGCAGCTGGACCGCCTGCTGGATGAGAAGAAGATCCCGCGCCTCCCGCTCTACCTCGACTCGCCGATGGCCTCAAAGGCCACGGACATCTACCGCCGGCACCCGGAGTATTTCGACGAGGAGATGCGCACGCTCCTCGCGAAGCGCGAAGATCCGCTGGACTATCCGGGCGCCGTGATCGCGAACGACATCGAGAAATCACGCGCCATCGCGAGCGCGCCGCGCCCGTACATGATCGTCGCGTCGAACGGCATGCTGACGGGAGGTCGCGTCCTCGGACATCTCAAGAATCTGATCGACGATCCGCTGGCGACGCTCCTGTTCGTCGGCTACCAGGGCGAGGGCACGACCGGCGCCCATCTTCAGTCGGGCGCGAAGCAGGTGCGGATCGACGGCGCGCTACGCGACGTGCGCTGCAGGATCCGCTCGATCAGCGGCTTCTCCGCGCACGCAGACGAGTCCGAGCTCCTGGACTGGCTGCGCAACTTCGCGAAAGGCGGCCGCCGTCCGCGACGCGTGTTCGCCGTGCACGGCGACCCCGATGCGCAGGCCGCGATCGCACCGAAGATCGACGCGCTCGGATTCGAGACGCACATCCCGAAGTGGCACGAGCGAGTCAGCCTGGACTAGCAGTGTCCATCCGCACGGCGCAGACCCGCGATGCCGCAGAGATCGCCCGGATCCACGTTCGCACCTGGCAGGCCGCGTACCGCGGACAGCTCCCCGACGCGTACCTGAAGTCCCTTGATGCGGAGATCGAGCAGCGGAGCGCGCGGTGGGAACGGTCCATCGCGAACGCCGCGTCTGGTCGCCAGCGGCAGCTCGTGGCCCAGGACGGAGATCGGGTGGTCGGATTCGTGACGTTCGGTCCCTCGGAGGACGAGCCCGTCGATCCCCAGGTCGGACAGGTCTACGCGATCTACGTCGACCCTGGCCACTGGGATCTGGGGTATGGGCGCGAGCTGTTCGTCGCCGCCGAGAGCGGCCTGGCCTCGGCTGGCTTCGGCGCGGCGACGCTTTGGGTGCTCGCTAGCAACGCGCGCGCTCGCCGCTTCTACGAGGCCGCGGGTTGGGCCGCTGACGGAGCGAAGAAGACGGAGCGGCGAGGTGAGATCGACCTTCACGAGGTGCGCTATCGATCGGGGCAGCTCGCGCGGAAAGGTACAGGCTGAGCTACAGCGGCCGCTGCGAGAGCGCGGCCTGCAGCAGCACCTCGTCGCCGCGCTTGTCGGCCACGTCGAGCTTCGCGCGGATGCGCGTCAGGTGGACGCGCAGCGTGTTCGGTGAGACGGTGAGACGGGCCGCGAGCGCGGCGCGATCGAGGCGCTTGCCTTCGCGCGAGAGCTGCTCCATCTCGCGCAGGATGCCGATCTCGCGCCAGGTGAGACCCATGCTGCGCAGACCGAACGTCGCCTCGTCGAGCGCGGACGCGCCGACGGCCGCGCCGGCGTCGGTCTTGGCGCGCCGTTGCGCTGCCTCGGCGCGCGCGCGGATCGTGCGCGCGAGCGCCGAAAACTGCCCCTCGCGCTCTGCCGTTCGACCGAGCCACGCGGCGACGTCGGGGAGGTAATAGGCGAAGCCCTCGCCGCCGCGCGCGCCGATATCGCGCACGATGGGCCCGACGCGCGATGTCCCGCCGCCACGCACGACCGTCTCGCGCCAATACGCGGCGTGCACCGCCGCGCCGATGGCCCAGTGGTCCATGCCGCGCGCCTCGAACTCGCGCGCGGTGTCGTCGAGCATGCGGATCGC
>Ga0075429_100002501_pt1 | contig 15458 bp, 13 predicted proteins | sample RhiMetdeltSRZDD3_FD_75295 | JGI IMG/M metagenome (GOLD analysis project Ga0075429, IMG submission 75295) | Populus rhizosphere microbial communities from Tennessee, USA - Rhizosphere MetaG P. deltoides SRZDD3 | ecosystem: Host-associated > Plants > Roots > Rhizosphere > Soil | place: USA... | reverse complement strand
CATGGGCATCGGCACGGATGGGGAGTCTCTTACGACCCCGAGCATGGTCTCATCGGTCGCTTGGTTTATTGCGATCGGTGGTCTGCTCTCCCTTGGTACTACCGTGTGGGGAGCAATCATTGGCTCCAAGGTTGTAGCCGAGGTTGAAACGAAAGAGTCGGGCGCTTACCGTGCCGCATAGGGAGAATGCAATATGCGTCGACGAGGAGATAGCAACGAGCAAAAGGCGGTAACCATTAGAAAATGGATCGATCCAGATGAGCGGATTACCGTACAGTTCGATGATCAAGGCGATCTTAACGCTGAAGTGACCGCGTGCACAGATCAGATCGTGTCTCTCTCTATCGACACGACGGTGCCTCATATGCGCCAGGAGATTTCTTTGCCGTTGAGCTCCGTCGAAATCTCTGAGGATCATTCCCACTACACACGAGATCCCGCACGTCCGCTTCAGCGTAAGCGCCTGATGCTGATTGCTCGCGGGAAACGTCCGGCGGTCGTGTATTGATTCGCCCTAAGGCTTGGGCGGCGGAGCCAAGGGTGGGGCTGTAATGCAGGACCGCATGACCGCGGCGTGACAACGGCCATGCGTGGTGCTGATCACGAAGGTGGCCAATTCCTCTTCCGTGCGCCGTTTGCCGTCGTGGTCGATCAGGAGATGATCCGGAATTTCGTCGTTGACTTGGGCGATCCCCTCGAGTCGCTCCAGAGCGTGGATGATCACATCGTGCGACTGACGGCACGCGGAACCCGACACCACAAGAGCAGACCGTTCGAGTGAAAACGCGTCGGTGCTTCCGAGAAGCAGCCTGGCAGACACGATAGCGGCAGCAAGGGCCAGGCAGGGGACAGGGACCGCCAGTGCGGACATCAGGCGTCTAATGAGCAGGTACCGGAGTGATTTCAGTCTGCGGTATGCTGGATGCCCAAGGAACCATCGGCATGAGAGGTGCCGGCTTGGCCTCGGGTGAAGCCACTAATACCGCAATGGCCCCTCGGAGGGCGCCTGTCAATGAGTGAGTCACGAGCGGGTAAGCGCCGGCTGACTCGACGACTACATCGAAGACGGCGGCGCTGCCTGGTCCCACCACGTACGTTTGCACCCCCGTCAATTTGTTGCCAGGATTGCCGCTCTCATACACGTTATCCCAGATCTCTCCGATCGGATGAAACGAGGAAAATTCGTTGGGACCTGCGTTAACAAAGAAGACTCTCACCCGTTCACCTGGTTTGGCATCCAGTTTTCCACCGCCCGTCACGAACGGATGGTATTTGAAGATCCCGCCGTTGAACATGATGCCCTCGAACTTGCGATCGAACATCGACTGGACGTCATCAGGGTTCTTGAAGTATTCAGATTGGATCAACACATATTCTCGATCTGCTTTTGGCCAGGCTTGGGCGTTTTTGGGATCGACGATGATGGCGCCGAACATGCCGCGGGCGACGTGCTGAATCATGGGAGGTGCGCCGCAGTGATAAAAGAAGAGGCCGGGCTTCTTGGCGGTAAAGGTATAGCTGATCGTCTCCCCGGCATTGATTGCTCGGTAATTCTTGAGGAAGTCGATTTCGGCGGCATGAAAATCCATGGCGTGCGGATATTTGTTGGTCGCGGGATTGGTCAACGTGAATTTGATGGTGTCTCCTTCCGTCACCCGCACGACCGGGCCTGGCATTTGTCCGTTGAAGGTCCAGGCGGCGTACTTTTCGCCGCTGCCGTCGATCACCACATCTGTCTCGACGGCGGTCATGGCGACCTCGTGGGTCTTGGCGGTCGCGGCGGTTGTGCACACGGCGCTTAACGCAGCGCACAGGCTTAGGCCGGCGATGAAGGCAATACGTGACAACATCAAATGATCTCCTTTAGCCGATGGTTCTTTTTCTGAGGGTTTTACACAGACGGGGCAGCATACCAAAATGTCGATCATTAAAAACATGACGAATGTCATGTTTTGGTGGGGGTGGGGAACTAGCCTGATGCGAGGGTTTTCAGGCGGTCCATATCGAGTATAACAAGGCGGTTTGCGGTACCCGAGACCAGGCGACTGCGTTTGAAGCGGCTCATAATCCGGATCACCGTCTCAGTCGTGGTCCCAACCATATTGGCCATTTCCTGCCTCGTCAACCGCATCGGCAGTCGTAGCCCGGCGCGTTCTTGGATGCCGCTTTTCGTACCAAGGTCGGTCAAGAGTGCGGCCAGTCGCTGGTCGGCTCGGTCCAGCGCAAGCACCTTGTTTTTTTCCTGCGCCTCATGAAGGCGGGTGGCGAGGTATTTGATAACCTCCATCGCTGCATCAGGGCTACGCTTCAACATGTCGAAGTAGGCCGTCTTATGCATGCGGAGAATGCTCGCATTTCCCATAGGCTGAGCAGTGCCTGGGTGACGGGCGCCATCGAAGGCGGCGGCATCGCAACAGAAGAGGTCGCCGGGCATGAGCATTTTCAGCGTGCATTCTTTGCCATCCGGCGTGGATCTGACGCATTTGACCATGCCCTCCTTGACGATGTGGAAGTACTCGGAGGGTTCGCCTTCACGAAAGATGAGGTCGTGTTTGCTGTACCGGCTTTCCGACAGTTTCTCGAGGACGCGCTCGCGATTCTGCCGGCTCAAAATGCTGAACAGCGGAACTCGGTCGAGGACATTGTCCGTCGAAAGGCCCGGTCGCTTACTTGATGATATGGTGAGTGGCTTCGACAATGGATCGCGCTCCGATGCCATAGTGGTCGATGAGTTCGTCAGGTTTTCCGCTATGAGGGATCACGCGCACGGCGAGCTTATGGCAGCGGATGCCTTCGGATCCGACCGCGCTGAGCACGGCGTCGCCCATTCCGCCATGAGCATAATGGTCTTCGACTGTGAGGAGACGCCTCTGGGTTGCCGAAGCGCTTTCCAGTAAGGTCGTGCGGTCGATCGGCACAATGCTATAGAGGTCAATGACGCGCACGGAGACCCCCTTCGCCTTTAGCTGATCGTGAGCCTTCAGCGCTTCGAACAGCGTCACTCCTGCCGCGACGATGGTCAGGACATCGTTCGCGCTTTGCCGCAGGACCTTGGAGCCACCGATGTGAAACCGCTCCTCCGGACCATAGAGCACGGGCGATTTGGGTCGTCCCGTGCGCAAATACACCATTCCTTTGTGGTTGGCCGCGATCTCCATCAAGCGATACGTGCAGGTGCCGTCCGAAGGATACAGCACGGTAACGCCCGGCTGAGCGCCCATTATCGCGATGTCTTCCAAACCCATTTGTGAGGGCCCGTCCTCACCGATGCTGACCCCGACGTGGGTTCCGACAAGCTTGATATTGGATTGGCTGATCGCCGCCATGCGGATGAAATCATAGGCTCGCGTAAAGAAGGCGGCGAATGTTGCCGCGAACGGAATCTTTCCGCAAGCGGCCAAACCAGCCGCTGACCCAAGCATGCTCTGTTCGGCAATGAAATTCTCGAAGAACCTATTGGGGAATTTCTTGGCGAATTTTTCGGTGTACGTGGAGTTCTTGACGTCGGCGTCCAGCGCGACAACCATCGGATTGACTCCCCCCAGCGCCTCAAGCGCGACGCCAAAGGCTTCACGCGTCGCGACAGAGTCCCCGACCTTATACGGAGGGGCGGGGAGGGGCGTGATCGTCGGGGCGGCAGTCGAAGGGGCGGACGGTCGGGGGATAACAGGCGCCGTGCCATTGGGTTGGAGTTGCTGCGACAGCTCGTCTATCGCCTTTTGCATCTCGGCCCCCTGAGAGATTGGCTTCCCATGCCAGTTGGGCTGGTCCTGCATGAAGGAGATGCCTTTGCCCTTGAACGTTTTCGCGAGAAGCACCGTGGGCGTATGCTTGGTTCGAGCCGCCTCGTCAAAGGCGCCGAGAATGGCTGGCAGGTCGTGACCATCGACGATCACCGCATGCCACCCAAAACCTGACCAACGCGCTCGATAACTTTCCATGTCATGTTGCAGCATCGTAGGATCGCTTTGACCGAGCCGGTTGACATCGACGATGGCACACAGATTGTCCAGCTGCTGCTGTCGTGCGACTTCCACTGCCTCCCAGACTGAGCCTTCAACCGATTCGCCATCGCCCATCAACACATACGTACGATAATCGAGTTTGTCGACATGCTTTGCGTTCAGCGCAATGCCAACTCCTACGGGTAATCCCTGTCCCAGAGAACCGGTGGCCATGTCCACAAATGGAAGCCGAGGGGTAGGATGCCCCTCCAGGTCGGAGTGGAGGGTGCGGAGCTTTAGGAGGTCCTGTTTGGGAAAGAGTCCGGCTTCAGCCCACGCTGCATACAGCACAGGCGCGGCATGACCTTTTGAAAGCACGAATCGGTCGCTGTTAGGGGCCTTCGGATTCTTCGGATCATAGCGCATGACAGAAAAAAAGAGAGCAGCCATGATATCTGCGGCGGAGCAGCAGCTCGAAGGATGACCGCTGCCGGCGGCGGTGGTCGATCGCACGCTTTCCATGCGCAAGTGAGTTGCGGTGTTTTGAAGGGCCGTTAGTTGCTCGTGGGATAAGGTGGTTCCGGGCATGTGCTCTCCTTGGTGTCGGAGCGTAGTCGCATAAACAACCGGACCGCCTGTAAATCGACGGCTCCTGGTGGGTGTAAAATGTGAAGCTAACAAACCAAGGGCGAAGGAGTCAACGAAGACGGACGGGGTCCGGGCGAGAGCAACGGGCTTCGCGTGGGGAACGTACACTGGAGCTGAATTGGCTCCGATATGAGCGGTCCTGGAAAAATGAAATGATCCCGACCGTCCCTCCGGATCCAAGCGATCTCAGCAGGAAGCGCCTACCCGGCAACGAGGTCGTCCAAGATATCGACGACCTCGCGTTACAACGCCCGCGTTCTGACGGATCAGCCAATCACCACGGGGTCAATATCACCGCTGTCGCTCGGATGTTCGGCCGAGCACTCACTTTCGATACCGTTGAAGGCGCTCACGGCAAAATAGTACGTCGTGTTCGGCGCGAGCCCGGCCACGATGGCGGAGGGCGTCGGAGTATACACCTTATTTGGATAGGAGCAGAATCCAGAAGAGCCCTGAGACTCCGTCCCATAATACACATAGTATCCATGGACATCGTCAACCGGATCCCACGTCAAGGTAGCAGAGGCTGAGGGTCCCCCTTCGTCTCCAGAACCGCAACCGGTCAGCATCGAACCGACTATCAGAAGCAGGCCAACTATCATCACCCTGAGCGTCCTATACTGAAACGTGGACGCATCGTCAGGTTGCCGAAGTTGCACAGGTGATGTGGTCATGGCCATGTAGTCAGCTCCTTTATGAACGTCTCGAGTTGGTAAAATTCGGACTCAACTGATGTGGTGAAGAAACCAGCGGGCCGAAACTCTTTTGGCGGGTCGTAGCAATACCTATACCTTCTCGATCGCGTGGTCCGGTAGCCTGCAATCAAATACTTATGAAGATTTCCTGCGGAGGGCTGCTTAGAAGCCGGAACGGGATGAAGGTTGTGCCCTTCGAGTGCATTCAAAAGCGAACACAATCGTCATCGAAGGCGGGTAAAGAACATGAGGAAATTGAGTAAAAAACCGGAGGGAGTGCCGTAAAGACTTCGTCGCCGGAGTGATCAAGCCTAGACGGGCCGATCACGAATATTTAGATACACCATCAATGGCCGTCAGGTACAAGGTTCGAGAGCAGATGTACGGAAGGAGAGCGAAAAACGTGTCGTGTCATCCCGGCGGGGATCCGGCTGCGAAATCTGCGAGGGTATAGTGATCCAAAATGTCGGCGATCGCGTCCCTGACAGCTCCCATGACGTGCTGGACGGGGCAGCGCGGGTTGTCGGTATACGGACAATCACGGCATTTCTGATAGGCTGTCTTGCTGACGCAACCGATTGGCGCCAGCGGTCCATCGAGCACACGAATGACTTGTCCGAGCGTGACCTCTTCCGGTGATTTAAGCAATCCGTACCCGCCATGCATCCCGCGCCGGCTTGATAGAAGACCTGCACGCTTTAAGGCGAGCAGAATTTGCTCGAGAAATTCCACGGGAATGTGTTGCCGTGCAGCAATCTCGTGACGCTGTAACGTCGCCTTGCCATGAACGAGCGTGAGCTCGAGGAGCGCGCGGAGGGCGTACTCACTTTTTTTCGACAACTTCACTCGAATCCAAGTAAATCAATCAAGATTTCGCACAATAGATGACGCTTCCACCACGCGTCAAGGTTCGCAACCCGGAAGGGCCGATCTTCACGGCGGGCCTTAATTGCAACTCCTTGATCTGTAGACGTTTGTTGACAGTATCCGGTGGTTCCTGCTAGCTTCGAACTTCATTTTTCTGCGCTCCTAAACACCTCTGTAATGACAGTTGGACTGCTTCGTGACCTTCCAGGAACTCATCCTCACACTCAATAGGTTCTGGGCCGACTATGGGTGCGTAATCCATCAGCCCTATGACGTGGAGATGGGGGCCGGCACCTTCCATCCGGCCACGTTTTTGCGGTCGCTCGGGCCGGAGCCTTGGCGGGCGGCCTACCCGCAGCCTTGTCGTCGCCCTACGGACGGCCGCTACGGCGAAAATCCAAACCGCCTGCAGCACTACTATCAGTATCAGGTCGTGCTCAAACCTTCTCCGGACAACATTCAAGAGTTGTATCTCGACAGCCTTGCCCGGCTTGGCATTGATCCCAAAAAGCACGACATTCGATTTATCCAGGACGACTGGGAGTCGCCGACGCTCGGGGCGTGGGGATTGGGATGGGAAGTTCGTTTGGATGGAATGGAAATTACTCAATTCACGTACTTCCAGGAAATAGGCGGCATCGAGCTGAGTCCGATTACCGGAGAAATCACCTACGGCACCGAGCGCATCGCGATGTACCTCCAGCAGGTCAACAACGTGTTCGATCTGGCATGGACGGACGGCATGAGCTATGGAGACATTCACCACGAGACCGAAGTGCAGTTCTCTCGCTATAACTTTGAGCATGGCGATGTCACGATGTTGATGAATGCCTTCCAATCTTATGAAGCCGAATGTAAACGGTTACTCAGCCAGAGCGATCAGCGGTTGACGCTGCCGGCTTATGACTATTGTATAAAATCTTCGCATGCCTTCAATCTGCTGGATGCTCGCGGAGCGATCAGTGTCGCCGAGCGCACCGGCTATATCGCCCGCGTCCGGGCGCTGGCCCGGCAATGTGCCGAGCGGTATATCGAGGAGCGGTCTTCAATGGGCCATCCGCTCATCAAACACCATCAGCCGGCTCATGCGGGGACACGGCCGACGGCCGGGGTGGGCCGGAGTGCCCCACGATGACGCGCAGAAAAGCGCCACCGGGTCGGTCGAAGGTGTCTTCATCCAGCGCCGCCGAGCTCTTGTTTGAAATCGGCGTCGAGGAACTTCCCTACCAGGTGATTGCTCCCGCGATGTCGGCACTGCAAGAGGCCGCCGGTCGTCTTCTCGAAGAAGCCAGGCTCACGATCGAGTCAATCAATGTCTACGGCACCCCTCGAAGATTGACCCTCGTCATTAGCGGGCTTGCGCTTCGTCAGGCGTCCGCGAAGAAAGAAGTGATGGGCCCTTCAAAAGCTGTGGGGTTTGATTCGCAGGGGCAGCCTACGAAAGCGGCAATTGGATTCGCCGCTGGACAAGGCCTGTCTGTTGAGCACCTCGAGGTACGGCGAACCGCTAAAGGTGACTATCTGTTCGCGGTTAAGGAGGAGGTGGGGCGACCGACGCAAGACGTGTTGTTGGAACTCCTTCCTCAACTGATGGGTAAGCTCTCATTTCCCAAGGCCATGAAATGGAATGAAACGGCGACCAGGTTTGCCAGACCGGTGCGTTGGCTCATCGCTCAGTTCAATGGGACGCTTTTGCCGATCGAAGCGGCGGGGATACGAGCGGGTGACCGGACCTATGGGCACCGGGTGATGGGGCAGCGCACGCCGCTTGTTGTTCGAAACTATGAGTCCTATCGCAGCGGTCTGGAACGGGCGGGTGTGCTCGTCGATCCGGCGAGCCGTCGACACGTCATCGAGCAGCAGCTCCAGCAGCTCTGCTCCGGAGCCGCAATCGACCTCAATGTCGACGACTCATTGATGGATCAGGCTGTCTTTACGACCGAATGGCCGTGCGCCTTGCTAGGCAGTTTTAAACCGGAATATCTCAGCCTGCCGGAGGAAATTCTGATGACCTCTATGAAAGAGCATCAGGGATTCTTCTCGGTGCGGGACAAAACAACGGGGAAGCTCGCGCCGCATTTTATCGCGGTGGCGAACAACCAGCCCAAAGATATGTCACTGATTCGAGCAGGAAACGAGCGGGTGCTCGCTGCCCGGCTGGCCGATGCCAAGTTTTTTTTCGACGAGGATCGTAGGACACGCTTGGAAGACAGGGTAAAAAAGCTGAGCGGTGTGACCTTCCATCAAAAGCTGGGCACGATGGGACAGAAAGCGGAACGCCTGGTCCAACTGGTGTCCCTCATCGCCTCGGGCGTCGATCGCGGCTCGGAGAGCCAAAACTTTGTGAATGCATGCCGGAGAGCGGCTCATCTCAGTAAGGCGGATCTCCTCACCGGCATCGTAGGCGAGTTCCCCGAGCTCCAAGGAATCATGGGTGGCGAGTACGCCAAGCATGATGGAGAGCCGGAGGCCGTGAATCAGGCGATTCGTGAGCAGTACCTGCCGAAGGCGCTGGAAGGGCAATTGCCGCAATCTCTTCCCGGACTGGTCTTGTCGCTGGCGGACCGATTGGACACCATCTCCGCGTTCTTTCATGTCGGCATGATTCCGACCGGCTCGGAAGACCCTTTTGCCCTTCGCCGTCACGCAACCGCGATCGTGCGCATTGTTCTCGAAAAAGAGCTTCGCCTGGACCTGGGGAAATACATCGATCACGCACGGACACTCCTTGTTGACAGTGGCATCAAAGGAGCTCCCGATTCAGAACTGCACGGACGTCGGCGCGTGACTGATTTTCTATTCGAGCGCGTGCGGCATTACGGTCGCACAGTCCACGCGTTCCGCGACGACGTTATGGATGCCGTCTTGCGGCAGGCTTCCGCCGGCCCGATCGATCTGGTCGATCTCCTGTTAAGGCTAAGAGCGGTGCAAGGGGTGACGGCCAAGGCGGATTTTGACCCTCTCATCGTCGGTTTTAAGCGCGCCTCTCGGATCATTGAGAAAGAGCAGTGGGATCGTAAGCCGGTCGATCCTAAATTGTTTCAGGAAGCGGCTGAACATGAATTGCATCGGCAGATTCATGCCTGTCAGCAAGACTTCCAACAGCAAATGGCGGAGGGGTGCTATGACAGGGCTCTGGACGCTCTCGTGCGGCTCAAACCGGCGATCGATGCGTTCTTTGACGGCGTCATGGTGAATGTCGAAGATGCGGCACTGAGAAGCAACCGGTTATCGCTCCTGAAAGACGTCAGCGACTGTTTTACGTCGTTCGCGGACTTTTCGCGGATTGTGGTACAAGGAGGTTAGAAGAACGCAAACGCCCGGTGGTCTCCTTCGCTCACCGGAACCGTAGGTGAAGTTGCGGCCCTTCGGTGGCGCAGGTGGACACCAGCCGACTCCTCCCGCTGGAAGGTGAAGGTAGAGGATGATCGCCTCATCTGAGTCCGACCTCGAAGAGGAGCGGGCGGCAAAAATCCGGCGGTTTGCCAGCCTAGTCACGGTCTGGCTCATCGTCTTCTGCAATGTCCTGCTTTTGTTTGGAGTTTGGGTGAGCGGCGTCAATCTCGACGAATTGGTGAAGACGCCCGATCTGTTCGACGCGAAAGAGGATGTCTGCCTCCGGTTGAGTTGGGAGCGTGTCCACGGGGCGGCGGATCCGGTGCGGCTGTGTTCCGAATGGATCAAACTGGCCGATCCATCCGGTAAGCCGCATCAGTTGGCCAAGGACATCGCCGTCCGTCGAGGGCCTGACGGCCAATATTATGTAGATCGAGGCGTTAAGCCGGACTTTCGTTTGCTGGGATTGGCCCTGTTCGTCGGTGTAGTGTTGTTGTTCGGCATGTGGGCTAGACGATATCTCGTAAGCCGCTATCGGCTTCAGATTGGGCCGGCGGACTCTCGCAGTTCGTCGGGCCTTCACTGATGGGTGAAGGAAGGAGAGAGATCGTGGCTAAGAAATACGTGTACTACTTCGGGGACGGAAAGGCTGAAGGCACCTCCAATATGAAGGAGTTGCTGGGGGGCAAAGGCGCGGGATTGGCTGAGATGACCAACCTGGGCATTTCGGTTCCTCCCGGGTTCACCATTTCCACAGAAGCCTGTGTCGAGTATTACAAGCTCGGCAAGAAATATCCGTCCGGCATGTGGGAAGCGTCCCTGCAAGCGCTCAAGCGTGTAGAACGGTCAATGAGCATGGGTTTTGGCGATCCCGAACGGCCGCTGCTGGTCTCAGTGCGGTCAGGAGCCCGTGCGTCGATGCCGGGCATGATGGATACAGTCTTGAACGTCGGACTGACAACGAAGACGGTCGAAGGCCTGGCTGCCAAAACCAGGAACGATCGGTTTGCACAGGATAGCTACCGCCGGTTCGTCTCCATGTTCGGCAGCATCGTGATGGGCGTGCCCCGCGAACACTTCGAAGCCATTTTGAAACACAAGAAAGCCGAAGTTGGAGTGACGCATGATACCCATCTCGACGCCCGCCATCTGCGCGAGTTAGTCGCGAGCTTCAAGGCGCTGGTCAAAGAAGAGACGAAGAAAGATTTCCCCGACGAACCGCTCGAGCAGCTGCGCATGGCCATCAATGCCGTTTTCTCGTCCTGGTTCGGCGCCCGGGCGATTACCTACCGACGGCTGTATGGTATTCCGGATTCCTGGGGAACGGCGGTCAATGTGGTCGCGATGGTGTTCGGGAACATGGGAGAAACCAGTGGAACGGGGGTGGCGTTTACGCGCAGCCCCAGCTCTGGGGACAAAGCCTTTTTCGGCGAATGCCTTATGAATGCGCAAGGGGAAGACGTCGTGGCCGGAATTAGAACACCGCTGCCCGTCAGCGCATTGGCCAAGAATGTCCCCGAGGCGTATCGGGAACTCGAGCAGACCTACAAGAAGCTCGAGAAGCACTACCGCGACATGCTCGACCTGGAGTTCACGATTCAGGAGGGCAAGCTTTACATGCTGCAGACTCGCGTGGGAAAGCGCACCGGGATCGCCGCCGTCAGGATTGCGGTCGACATGGTGAAGGAAGGCGCCATTTCCAGGGAAGAAGCTGTTCAGCGCGTGGGGCCAGACCAGTTGGCACAGTACATGTATCCCATTTTCGACATGAAGGAAGAGTCGAAGGTGAATCCGCTTGGCAAGGGCTTGCCTGCTGGCCCTGGCGCAGCGGCCGGAAAAATCGCCCTGACGCCCGATCGCGCCGTTGATATGAAGGCCGCCGGCAGTCGAGTCGTATTGGTGCGCCAGGAAACAAGTCCGGACGATATTCACGGCATGAATGCGGCCGGCGGCTTCTTGACCGCTCGTGGCGGCATGACGTCCCACGCCGCAGTTGTGGCGCGTCAGATGGGCAAGGTCTGCGTCGCCGGGTGTGACTCGGTGGAGGTGCTCGACAGTCAAACTGTGAAGATCGGGGCGAAAACGTTCCGAGAAGGCGACTATCTCTCCATCAACGGCTCCACGGGGAACGTCTATGAAGGGGATATTCCGGTTGTTGATTCCGAAATCATTCAAGTGATCCAAGGCAAATTGGATCCCAAGAAATCGGAAAAATATCAGCGCTTCTCCACGATCCTTTCCTGGGCAGACAGCCTTCGTCGCTTGCGCGTGCGGGCCAACGCGGATGTGCCGGAGCAGGCGAAGATTGCCCGCGGCTTCGGAGCGGAAGGAATCGGACTATGCCGGACTGAGCACATGTTTTTTGCCGAAGACCGGATTCCCCTTATGCAGAAAATGATTCTGGCCCGGACAACGGAGGAGCGAGAAAAGTATCTGGACCAATTGCTGCCGCTCCAAAAACAGGATTTCATCGGCCTGTACCGGGAGATGGAAGGTTTTCCGGTGACGATTCGATTGCTCGATCCACCGCTCCATGAGTTTCTCCCCAAGCGGGAGGATCTGATGGTGGAAATTGCTCAGCTGGAACTGACCGGTAAAGATGCCGCGAAGCTGGAGGAAAACCGCCGACTCCTCGCGCGTGTGGAGGAGCTGCACGAGTTCAATCCCATGTTGGGTTTGCGAGGCTGTCGCCTTGGCATTACGATGCCGGAGATTACGCGCATGCAGGCGCGGGCCGTCATCGAAGCGGCCTGCGAATTGGCCAAGGAGGGAAAGAAAATTGTGCCTGAAATTATGATCCCTTTGGTGGGAATGGTTTCCGAAATGAAATCTCAAAAGGATCTCGTTCGTGAAGTCGCTCAGGAGACCATGAAGCGTTACAACGTCAAACTGTCCTACCTGGTTGGAACGATGATCGAGCTGCCGCGGGCCGCCGTAACAGCTGACCGGATCGCCGAAGAAGCTGAGTTCTTCTCGTTCGGTACGAACGACCTGACTCAAACGACGTTCGGATTTTCTCGTGACGACGCGGCCAAGTTTATCGATCACTACAAGACCGCGAACCTCATGGAATCCGATCCTTTCGCGGTGCTGGACCGTGAGGGTGTCGGCTGCCTCATGAGTCAGGCCATTGCGGGTGGCCGCAAGACGCGCACGGGCATCAAGCTTGGCATCTGCGGTGAACATGGCGGGGACCCCAGTTCCGTCGAGTTCTGCCACCAGCTAGGGTTGGATTATGTCAGTTGTTCGCCGTATCGTGTCGCCATCGCACGGCTTGCCGCAGCACATGCTGCCTTGGCCGAGGCAGATGCCCGCAAAGCCGCCAAGGCGTCGCTCCGAAAGACCACCGGGCGAAAGCAGCCGGCAGCGAGGCGAAAGCAGCGATAGTTGATCGACATGGCACTATGAAGGTGTCTCCCACCACGGCGTCTAGGCTTCTTAACGATCGGCTTCATGATGGGGCTGGTGCTTTTCCGATCTTGCGTTGGGTCACGAGGCCTCGTGGATAATGCGGGCTGGCCACGCACAGGATCTTCATTATATGAGATTCGCGCTCGCCCTGGCGGCCAACGGCCGAGGTACGGCGAGCCCCAATCCGATGGTCGGAGCCGTCGTCGTGAACCATGGACGGATCGTCGGCAAGGGATATCATCTCCGGCCCGGTCTTCCCCATGCAGAAATTCTTGCGCTGAAAGCAGCGGGGCCTCAGGCCCGCGGCGGCACGCTGTTCGTGACGCTCGAACCCTGCTGTCATCTCGATAAACGGACGCCTCCCTGCGTGCCGACCGTCATATGGGCGGGCGTGACACGCGTGGTGATTGCTCAGCGCGATCCCAACCCTCTGGTCAATGGTAAAGCCCTGCAGGCGCTTCGGCGCGCCGGAGTATCCGTCACGGTCGGCGTGGGAAAGTCCGAGGCGATTGAGTTAAATCGTGCGTATAATCACTACATGCGCACGAGGCGTCCTTATGTGCTTCTCAAAGCCGGAATGACACTCGACGGACAGATTGCAACGGCTTCCGGCGAGGCGAAGTGGATTACGAGCGTGCCGTCGCGAAGCGACGTTCACCGGCTTCGTTCGGAAGTCGATGCTGTATTGGTCGGAATCGGGACTGTTATAAACGACGATCCATCGTTGACCGCCCGTCTCGGTCCACGTTTCAAGAAATTGGTGTCGGAGCAACCGCTGCGAGTAGTCGCCGACAGTCGACTCCGGATTCCCTTCAAATCGCAGATTCTCAAGCGGCAACATGCCGCCAAGACACTCATTGCGACCACACGCAGCGCTCCTGCGGCGACCAGGCACGCCCTCACCAAGCTCGGGGTCGAGGTCGTCGTCCTCCCGAATCTTCGAGGACATGTCTCCCTGCCCGCCTTGATGAAGGAACTGGGGAGGCGGGGAGTGACGTCGTTGCTGGTGGAGGGCGGCAGTGAAATCAATGCGGCCATGTTGCGGGCAAAGCTGGTCCATCACCTTCGACTGTACATGGCGCCTGCACTGCTTGGTGGCAGCAACGCCAAGGGTGTGATTGGAGGGAAAAGTCCAACGCGTCTCGCCGAGACCTTGAAGCTCAAACATGTGCATACCAGATTTCTCGGCGGCGACCTCGTGGTCGAAGGTGACCTATGAATTCATGGCCGACCGCCATAGGCGTTCTTGCGCTGGCTGTCGGCGTGCAAACGGGTTTGACGATGGCTCGAGTGGATCCGCCGCAGAGCCTCTCTTCACTTGTCTTTCAGTATCTCGATTCAGCAGACAGCGAAGAGGCTGAACGGTTCTTGGAGGTAGTGCTAAATCATCCTGACAGCTCTGTCGAGCGCATCACCCGGATCATTGAAACCGAACGCACCTATGAGGTCCAGCCGATCGGGACGGTAGCCAACGATGGGGTGCGGGTCGAGGGCCAAACCTACGCGGTCGCGCTGTCGATTCCATTGACGTATCGATCCGCGAATGGTTATCCCCTCGTCGTGTGCCTGCACGGCGCCGGATTTACCGGCGACGTCTATTTAGAACGTTGGCAGGCACGGCTTGGCGAAGAGTATCTTCTGGCTTGTCCGACGTACCCGAGCGGAGCATGGTTTACGCGGCGTGCGGAGGAAGTCGTGCTGGCGACGATCGAGCACGTCCGCCGGCGATATCATGTTGACCCCGATCGCATTTTTCTTACAGGCATGTCGAATGGGGGGATCGGAGCCTGGCTCATTGGCATGCACCATGCGCCGCTCTTCGCCGGTATTGCGCCAATGGCGGGGGGGCTGGATGATGTGCTCATGCCGTTCCTCGCCAATCTCCGCAATACTCCCATCTACATGATCCATGGAGAGAAAGATCAAGTCATGCCGGTGTCATTAAGCCGGACGATCTCTCGAGAACTCACGGCATTAGGGTACGCACATGTCTATCGCGAGCACCAGGGAGAGCATCCGGTCGCGGGCGGCCACTACTTTCCCAGAGAAGAGTTGCCGGCGTTGAGGACATGGTTGGACCGTCAGCGCCGTGACCCTGCGCCGGAGAAATTGGCGCTCGTGCGCGAGGCCAGCCGCTTTCATCCTTTCAGCTGGGTGCGCATCGACGCCACGGACGTGATTGCGGCGTTTTCGGATGACCTGATCGACAAGCGCGACCAGCGAATCAAGCAACGCGAATACGCGAAGCTTGAGGCCGCCATCGTAGGGCCGAACCGTATCGAGGTGAGGACCAAACATATACAGCGCTACAGTCTCTTTTTGAACGATCGTCTTATCGACACGGCAAAGCCGGTCAGCATCTGGACGAACGGACAACTCTCCTACGAGGGTCCCGTCACGGTGTCAATTGATATGCTGTTGCGTCAGGCACGGCTCCGTCACGATCCCCGACAGCTATTTCCCATTCATCTTCCGGTGTTAGTTCCAAAACAGGCCTCATGAGCATCGGGGACCGGCTGTTGCACGGAAACCGGTCAAGATTGTTCTGGCTCATTGT
>Ga0075429_100002496_pt1 | contig 15474 bp, 12 predicted proteins | sample RhiMetdeltSRZDD3_FD_75295 | JGI IMG/M metagenome (GOLD analysis project Ga0075429, IMG submission 75295) | Populus rhizosphere microbial communities from Tennessee, USA - Rhizosphere MetaG P. deltoides SRZDD3 | ecosystem: Host-associated > Plants > Roots > Rhizosphere > Soil | place: USA... | reverse complement strand
CCACCGAGTCCACGTGCCGCGCGACAGGCGGCGTTGATCGCCGGTGACCGTGGCGAAGGTGAGACCCGTGAGCTGCTCGGCCGCCGGGGCGGCAGTCAGGTAGCTCACGATCAGGAGTGTCGCGGTCGAGACGACAAAGATGAAGAGGCTGTAGTACTGGAAATAAATGTTGTTGACGATCCAGAGGAACGAGCCCGGGCTGTAGCCCTGGGCCAACCCGCCGAGCTGCAGGCTCACCGGCGTGTCCACCGCCAGCCGGAACACCCCCAACAGGAAACCGACGATCAACGCGGCGAGACACCCTTTGGCGTTCAGCCGGCGATTGAAGATGCCGAAGACGAACACCGTGAAGATCGGCGGCGCGAGGTAGCCCTGCACCCCCTGCAGGTAGTCGTACAGGCCGCGCGCGCCCTGGATAACGGGAATCCACAGCAGGCTGATGATCACCATCGCGGCCGTGGCGACTCTCCCGACCCACACGAGCCGCGACTGCGAGGCCTGTGGCCGGAACTTCTGATACAGGTCCATCGTGAACAACGTAGACGAAGCGTTGAACGCGCCCGCCATCGAGCTCATAAGGGCCGCCAACAGGCCCGCCACGACCAACCCGCGGAGGCCGACCGGGAGGAGATACTTCACCATCAGCGGGAACGCCGCCTGGGCCGCCTGGGGGATCGCCCGCCCCTGTGCGTCCACCATCTGCTGCAGCTCGGGAACGACGCCCTTCTTCGCGAGCGCCAGCGCGATCAGACCCGGGATGATGAAGATGAAAACTGGCAACAGCTTGAGGTAGGAAGCGAAGATGCTGCCGCGTCGCGCGGTGGTCTCGTCCTTCGCGCCGAGCGCGCGCTGCACGATGTACTGATCGGTACACCAGTACCACAGCCCGATGATCGGCGCACAGAACAACATGCCGAGCCAGGGATAATTGGTGTTGAAGTACCAGGCGATGCGGCCGGTCTCCTTCACGGGCGCCCACGTGCCCGCCATGTCCGCCGGCACGAGCGGCTTCCAGAGGTTGAACAGGTCGGGATCCAGCACGCGGCGCAGCTCATGCCAGCCGCCCAGCTTGGCCAACCCGAATATCGTCAGCAACCCCGAGCCGGCGACCAGGATGAACGTCTGGATCACGTCTGTGTACGCCACGGCGCGCATCCCGCCCAGGACGGTGTACAGGCCGGTGAGCAGGACGACCACCACGGAGCCGATCCAGAAGCTGTTGAACGTCGCGCCGCCCACATGCAGCGCCACCTCCGGCAAGAGTGTTGCGAACACGACGCCGCCGGCGAAGATGGCGACCGCGAACTTCGTGAGCACGTGGGCCGCGAGCGTGATGACCGACAAGACCCATCGGGCGGTCGGCGAGAACCGGCGTCCCAGAAACTCGGGCATCGTGTAGACCAGCGCCCGCGAGTAGAAGGGGACGAACACCCACCCGAGCACCAGGAGACACCAGGCGTGCAGCTCATAGTGCGCCAGGGCCACTCCGCTCGTCGCGCCCGCGCCCGCCAGGCCCACCACGTGCTCCGACCCGATGTTCGAAGCGAAAATGGATGCCCCGACGATGAACCACCCGAGGTTCCGACCGGCGAGGAAGTAATCGTCGGCGGTGTCCTTGCTCTTCCGGACCACCCACCAGGTCAGGCCACCCAACAGCCCGAAGTACAGCAGGATGATCACCCAGTCCGAGCCGGCCACCAGGCACTCCGTCGCGAGAGTCGGGGGAGACCCTACACGGCACCGCGACGCTGTCAAGCAAAGGCGGCGCTCGCCTGCCGGCGGTCTTGACGCCCCGCACGGCTCGCCCTAACATCCCTGCCATGATGCGGCACAGCTACTTTGCGTACTCCTTCTTTATCGCGTCCCGCGCAGCGGGCCGTGATCGGAGTGGTGCGCGCTGAGTAGGTAGCGCCGGATCTTCGATGCCACGGGCGGCCCGCTGCAAAGCGGGCCGCTGTTTTTTTTGTCCCTGAACGCGAGGCACCCATGATCATCGTGACGCGTGCGGAAGTGACGGAGGCAGAGATCGACGGGATTCGTGAGCACGTGGAGCGGTGCGGCGTGCGCTCCTACCTCACGACCACCGCCGGCCGGACGGTGATCGGCTGTCTCGTCGAGCTCGACGAGGGCGAGGCTGCCGAAATCGAGCGGCTGCCGGGCGTGGAGACGACCGCGGCGTGGCGCGCACCCTATCGACTTGCGAGCCGCCAGCTCGCCCCGCCCGGCGGCCGTACCGTGATCCGCCTGGGGGACGATCCGCGCGCCACGGTGGGCGGGCGAGAGCTCCTGGTCATCGCCGGGCCCTGCTCCGTCGAGGAGCGGGACACGCTGTGCGAGGCGGCCTGGGGGGTCAGACGCGCCGGTGCCGGAGCGCTGCGCGGCGGCGCCTTCAAGCCGCGGACTTCTCCATACGCGTTCCAGGGTCTGGGCGAGGAAGGGCTCTCGCGCCTGGCCGAGGTGCGCCGCGAAACCGGGCTGCCCGTCGTCACCGAGGTGCTCGATCCGCGGCAGGTGGAGACGGTCGCCGAGCACGTCGATGTCCTCCAGATCGGCGCGCGCAGCATGCAGAACTATCCGCTGTTGTGCGAAGTGGGCCGGGTACGGCGGCCGGTGCTCTTGAAGCGCGGCCTCTCGGCCACGATCACTGAGCTGTTGCTCGCGGCCGAGTACATCCTGGCGTGCGGCAACGCGGACGTGATCCTGTGCGAGCGCGGCATCCGCACCTTCGAGACGACGACGCGTAACACTCTCGACGTGGCGGCCATTCCGGTGCTCCAGCGGGAGACCCATCTCCCGGTCATTGTGGATCCGAGCCACGCGGCGGGCCGGGCGGACCTGGTGCCGGCGCTCGCCTACGCGGCGGTCGCCGCCGGTGCCGATGGGCTGATCGTGGAAGTGCATCCGCGACCGGAGGCGGCGTGGTCCGACGGCGACCAGGCGCTCAGTCTCGACACGTTCGCCGAAGTAATGCGGGGGCTGCGGCCGTTCGCTCAGGGGGCGGGACGGACCTTGTCGGGCCCGCGGCTGGCACCGGGGCGGGAGGCGGCGGCATGAGCGCGCGGCTCGATGCGGTCGGGAACGATCTCGAGCGTCTGCGGGCTGAGATCGAACGGATCGACCGGGCGCTGGTCGAGCTCATCGCCGAGCGGGTGGACGCGGCGCGTGCGACGGCGGCGGCGAAGCGGGCGGCGGGGCTCCCGACGCTCGATCCACCGCAGGAGGCGGCCGTGATCCGGCGGTCGGCCGTCTGGGCGCGGCAGGCGGGACTCCCAGCCGAGGCGGTGCGGGACGTGTTCTGGCAGCTCATCGGGCTCTCGCGCCGGTCGGAGGCGGACGAGTGAGGGCGGACGGACTCGCGGTCGCGATCCAGGGTGAGGCGGGGTCGTTCAGCCACCTGGCCGCGCGCCAGGTACACGGCGAGGACGTGCGGCTGCTACCCTGCGTCGGTTTTGTGGAGCTGTTCTGTGCGGTCGAGACCGGAGAGGCCGATCGCGGCATGGTGCCGATCGAGAATTCGCTCGCCGGCTCGATTCACGAGAACTACGATTTGCTGGGCGCGCGGGCGCTGCACGTCGTGGCGGAAACCGCAGTCCGGGTACGGCACTGCCTGATCGCGCCTCCGGATACCGCGCTCGCCGACCTGCGGCGGGTCTTGTCCCATCCCGTGGCATTGGCGCAGTGCCGCAAATTCTTCTCGGAGCATCCGGAGCTCGAGCCGGTCCCCGCGTACGACACGGCGGGGAGTGTGCGCGACCTGATGGCGCGGCCGGTGGCCGCCACGGCGGCGATCGGCTCGGCCCTCGCCGCGGCGCTGTATGGCGCGGTGGTGCTGTGCGAAGGACTCGAGGACCACGAGGAGAACCACACCCGGTTTCTCGTCATCGCGAGGGAACCGGCGCCGCTGAAGGGGGCGACCAAGACGTCGGTCGTGCTCACATTACCGAACCTGCCGGGGTCGTTGCACCGCGCGTTAGGGGTGTTCGCCGCGCGGCGGTTGCAATTGACCAAGCTCGAGTCGCGCCCGCTCGCCGGGCGCCCGTGGGAGTATTCCTTCTATCTGGATGTGATCGGCGATCCGCGGAGTGAAGTCGGCGAGGCCCTGGAGGAGCTCAGCGGGCTCGCCAGCGAGCTGCGGGTGTTGGGAAGTTATCAGGCAGCGGAGGTCGCGGCCGCCTCCTAGGCCAACACCTACGCGAGATCGGTCACTGCGCCGAGACTGCTCGACGCAACGAGCTTCGCGTACTTGGCGAGCACCCCCCTCCCCGAGCCGTCCCCCCCCCGTGGCGCGGGTGGGGTCCACTGCGCCCGCCGCCGCTGCAACTCCGCTTCCGGCACCTCGAGCTCCAGCAGCCGGCGCGCGGCGTCGATCATGATCGCATCGCCTTCCCGGACCAGGGCGATTGTCCCGCCCACCGCCGCTTCGGGAGCCACGTGGCCGACGACCAACCCATAACTCCCCCCGGAGAACCGTCCGTCCGTGACCAGTCCGACCTTATCCCCCAGACCGGCGCCGATCAGCGCCGCCGTGGGCGACAGCATCTCCCGCATCCCGGGGCCCCCTTTCGGTCCCTCGTAACGGATCACCACCACGTCTCCCGCCACGATCCGACCACCGAGGATGGCCTCGAGGCACGCCTCCTCGGACTCGAACACGCGGGCGGGACCGGTGAGACGGAGCTGCTTCACCCCCGAGATCTTCGCCACGCTCCCCTCGGCCGCGAGGTTGCCGCGCAGAATGACGAGATGCCCCTGCGGGTAGAGCGGCCGATCCCACGGACGGATGACGTCCTGATCGGCCCGGGGCGTCTCGGGAACGTCCGCCAACAGCTCGGCGATGCTGCGGCCGGTAATGGATCGCGCGTCGCCGTACAGCCGGCCGTGCGCCAGGAGGATCTTCATTACCTGCGGGATCCCGCCCGCGCGGTGGAGCTCGGTGGTCACATAGCGGCCCGATGGTTTCAGGTCGCACAGCACCGGGACCCGCGCGCGGATGGTCTCGAAGTCGTCGAGCACCAGCGGCACGCCGGCGGCATGCGCGATGGCGAGCAGATGCAGCACCGCGTTGGTCGAGCCGCCGATCGCCATTGTGACGGCGATCGCGTTCTCGAACGCCTGGCGCGTGAGGATTTCCCGCGGCCGCAGGTCGCGTCCGATCGCCGCCACGAGCGCCTCGGCCGACCGCTCGGCGCTCTCGGCCTTCTCCGCGTCTTCGGCGGCCATCGTGGAGGAGTACGGCAGGCTCATCCCCATCGCCTCGATCACCGCCGACATCGTGTTGGCGGTGAACATCCCGCCGCAGGAGCCGGCGCCGGGACAGGCCCGCCGCTCCACTTCCAGCAGCTCGGCGGCGTCGATCTTGCCCGCGCCGTGCTCGCCCACGGCCTCGAACACACTCACGATCGTGAGGTCGCGGTCCTTGTAATGGCCGGGCTTGATCGTGCCGCCGTAGACGAACACGGCGGGAATGTTCATGCGAGCGATCGCGATCATCGCGCCCGGCATGTTCTTGTCGCAGCCGCCGACCACGAGGAGGCCGTCCATGCATTGGGCATTGCACGCCGTCTCGATCGAGTCGGCGATCACTTCGCGGGATACGAGCGAGTACTTCATCCCTTCCGTGCCCATCGAGATACCGTCCGACACGGTGATGGTGCCGAACGTTTGCGGCATGGCGCCCGCGGCCCGCAGCGCCGCCGCGGCCCGCCGCGCGAGCAGATCGAGGCCGAGGTTGCACGGCGTCATGGTGCTGTAGGCATTGGCCACGCCGACGATCGGCTTGGTGAAGTCCGGATCCTCGAAGCCGACGGCACGCAGCATGGCGCGGTTCGGCGCGCGCTGGGATCCCTGGGTGATGGCGCGGCTGCGGTAGTCGGTCATACCACGCCCTTCGGAACGGCACGTGCCACCTCGCGCGGCGCTCCGCTCTCGGCATTCTCCACCAGGTCGGCGATCAAGGCTCCCATCTCCCGGGTGCCGAGGACGGCTTCGCCGGGCCCGGCCAGATCTTCTGTGCGCGCGCCGGCGCTGAGTGCGGTGGCGATCGCGTCGTCCACGGCGTCCGCCGCGGCCGGGAGGCCGAGGCCGTGCCGCAGCAGCAGCGCCACGGACGCGATGGCGCCGAGCGGGTTCGCCACGTCCCGCCCCGCGAGTGTCGGGGCGGAGCCGTGCACCGGCTCGAACAGTCCCGGCCCCGCGCCGAGCGAGGCCGACGGCAGCAGGCCGAGGGAGCCGGCCAGGACCGCGGCTTCGTCCGAGAGGATGTCGCCGAACAGGTTTTCGGTGAGGAGCACGTCGAACGCCCGCGGCTCGGCGACGAGCCGCATCGCCGCGGTGTCGACGTACAGGTGCTCGAGCTGCACGTCGGGATACTCGGCGCTCAGCCGCGTGACGGTTTCGCGCCACAGCTGCGATACCTCCAGCACATTGGCCTTGTCGACCGACGTCACGTGGCCACGACGCTGCCGCGCCAGCTCGAAGGCGACGCGCGCCACGCGCACGATCTCGGCCTCGGAGTAGGTGAGCGTATTCACCGCGCGCGTCCCGTCGCGACCGCGGGGCTCACCGTAGTACAGCCCGCCGGTCAGCTCGCGCACGATCATCAGGTCCACGGCGGCGAGGCGGTCGGGCTTGAGGGGCGAGCGATGCGCCAGCGCCGGGTGGACCGCGACGGGCCGCAGGTTCGCGTACACGGCGAGGTGGGCGCGCAACGCCAGCAGTCCCGTTTCGGGCTTGAGCGGCCGTGGCGCCGCGTCGAGCGACGGATCGCCCACGGCGCCGAGCAGTACGGCATCGGCGCGCGCGACGGCGTCGCGCGTGGCCGCCGGGAATGGGTCCCCTGACGCCCGCACTCCCGCGCCGCCCATCGGATGCTGCTCGAGGCCGAGCCGGATCCCGAATCGCTCCGCCACGGCCCGGAGCACACGTTCCGCCTGGGCGATCACCTCCGGCCCGATGCCGTCACCGGGAAGCACCGCGATCGTGTACGTCTTCACCGCCACGCCCGCTCCCCGCTTCCCGCGTCCCGGCCGCGCTCAAATGCCGTGATCAGGTTTTCCTCGAGCAACGTTCGCCCGATCTCATCCAATCCCCGCAACAACATGTCGCGGCGGAATCCATCGAACGGGAAGCTGGTGTGGAACCCGCTCCCGTCCGTCACGCAGGGCGCCTCGAGGTCCACGGTCAGATGATAGGCGCCGCCCGCCGCCCGCTGGCGGCTGAACAGCTGCTCGATCTCCTCGGCGTGGAGCGGCACCGGCACGACGCCGTTGCGGCAGCAGTTGGCGCTGAAGATGTCGGCGAAGGACGGCGCCAGGATGGCGCGGAAGCCGTACTCGAGCAGCGCCCACACGGCGTGCTCGCGCGAGGACCCACAGCCGAAGTTCGGGCCGGCCACGAGAATGGTCGCGCCCCGAGCCGACGGATCGTTCAGCTCGAACGCCGGGTCGGGCCTGCCGTCCGGCAGGTAGCGCCAGTCGTGAAACAGCGCCGGTCCGAACCCGGTGCGCTCCACCCGCTTGAGGAACTGCTTCGGGATGATCTGGTCCGTGTCGACGTTGCTGCGCGGCAATGCCGCGACGATACCGGTGTGCTGAACGAACGGTTGCATCATGACGCCGAGACCTCCCACGCGCGGACGTCCACCAGCCGGCCGGCGATCGCGGCCGCCGCGGCCATCGCGGGGCTCATCAGATGGGTGCGACCGCCGCGCCCCTGGCGTCCCTCGAAGTTGCGGTTCGAGGTGGAGGCACAGCGCTCCCCGTTGCGCAGCACGTCGGCGTTCATGCCGATGCACATCGAGCATCCGGCGTTGCGCCATTCGAACCCCGCGGCCTGGAACACCCGGTCGAGTCCCTCGGCTTCGGCCTGGGATTTCACTTGCTGCGACCCCGGCACTACCATCGCCCGCACCGTCGGCGCCACATGCCGTCCGCGCACCAGGCGCGCGGCGGCGCGCAGGTCTTCGATCCGGGCGTTGGTGCAGGAGCCGAGGAACACCCGGTCGATCGGCAGTCCCTCGAGCGGAGTGCCCGGCGTGAGACCCATGTATTCGAGCGCCCGCGCCACGGCGCGGCGCTCGCCGTCGGTCGCGAAGTCCCCCGGGCTCGGCACGCGGGCGGTGACGTCCGCGACCATTCCAGGACTTGTCCCCCAGGTGACCTGCGGCCCCACGGTGGACGCGTCGATGGTGATTCGCGCGTCGTAGGTGGCCCCGGGATCGCTCGCCAGCTGCCGCCATTCGGCGACGGCGCGCTCCCAGGCCGCGCCCGCCGGCGCGCGCAGCCGCCCGGCGAGGTAGGCGAACGTCACTTCGTCCGGAGCGATCATCCCCGCGCGCGCCCCCGCCTCGATCGACATGTTGCACACCGTCATGCGCTCTTCCATGGACAGCGCACGAATCGCGTCGCCGGTGTACTCGATCACGTGACCCGTCGCGCCGGCGGTGCCGATCTTCCCGATCAGGGCGAGAATCAGGTCCTTCGCGGTAACTCCCCCGCCGCTCGCGCGCGCCCCCGTGAACCGGGCTTCCATGATGCGTGGCGACGGCCACAGGAGGCATTGCGTCGCCAGCACGTGCTCCACGTCGCTGGTGCCGATCCCCACGGCCAGCGCGCCGAATGCGCCGTGCGTGGAGGTGTGGGAATCGCCGCACACGATCGTCATCCCCGGCTGCGTGAGCCCCAGCTCCGGGCCGATGACGTGCACGATGCCCTGCCGCGGCGAAGCCAGGTCGAACAGCTCGATCCCGAAATCCCGGGCGTTCACGGCCAGGGCCTCGAGCTGCGCCGCCGCGAGCGGATCGGCGATCGGGAGCGTGCGGTCGCCGGTCGGGACGTTGTGGTCCATGGTCGCCACCGTGCGATCGGGGCGACGCACCCGCCTGCCCTCGCGCCGCAGACCGGCGAACGCCTGCGGCGATGTCACCTCGTGCACCAGATGGAGGTCCACGTACACCAGCGCCGGTCCCTCCGGCAGCTGGTGGACGACGTGCGCGTCCCAGATCTTCTGGAACAACGTCCGCGCCGTCATCGCGCCGCGGCTGCCTCCACCGTCGCGGGCGCGCCCGCGGCTTTGCCTTCTTCCGTCCACGGCATCATGGCCCGCAGCCGTGCTCCCACCTGCTCGATCGGGTGGTCGCGGCCCGCCACGCGCAGCTCGGCGAAACGGCGCGCGCCGCCGCGGCATTCGCCGATCCATTCCTGGGCGAAGGCGCCGCTCTGGATGTCCCGCAGAATCCGCTGCATCTCCTGCCGCACGGCGCCGCTGACGATGCGCGGGCCGCGGGTGTAGTCCCCGTACTCCGCCGTGTCGCTGATCGAGTAGCGCATGAAACCCATGCCCCCGCGGTACATCAGATCGACGATCAGCTTCAGCTCGTGCAGGCATTCGAAGTAGGCGATCTCCGGGGCGTACCCGGCCTGCGTCAGCGTCTCGAAGCCCGCCTGCACCAGCGCCGTCACACCGCCGCACAGCACCGCCTGCTCGCCGAACAGATCGGTCTCCGTCTCTTCGCGGAACGTGGTCTCGAGCACGCCGGCGCGGGTACAGCCGATCCCCGCGGCGTAGGCGAGGGCGTCGGCCAGGGCGTTGCCGCTCGCGTCCTTGTGCACGGCGACCAGGGCCGGCACGCCGCGCGCGGCCTGGAATTCGCTCCGCACGAGATGGCCGGGCGACTTGGGGGCGATCATCGCGACATCCACTGTTTCGGGTGGCACGATTTCCTTGAAGTGCACGTTGAACCCGTGCGCGAACAGCAGCGTCTTCCCCGGCGCGAGGCTCGGGGCCACGGCGGCTTCGTACACCGCCCGCGCCTCCTGATCGGGAACGAGCATCATGACGATGTCGGCGGCGCGGGCCGCCTCGGCCACGGAGCGGACATCGAGCCGTTCGGCCCGCGCCCGGCGCCACGAAGCGCCGTCCGGTCGCAATCCGACGACCACCCGGGCGCCCGAGTCCCGCAGATTGAGCGCGTGCGCGTGACCCTGGCTGCCGTAGCCGATAACGGCGATGACGCGATCCCGCAGCCGGTCGGGATCGGCGTCGGCGTCGTAGAAGACGCGCACTGCGGTGGCACTCATGGGGCTACCTCCGAAGGAGAAGAAAGGGATCCAGGGCTCGCGACGCGTACGTCGCGAACGCCGACGATCTTGCCTACCTGCTGAGCCATCCGCGCGACCACTGCGGGGTCGCCCGTCGTTACGAACGTCAGGCGCGCGAGGCCCGCCGCGCCGCTCGGGCTCACCACCAGGCCCTCGACCGGCACCTGGCGGCGGCGCAGCAGCCCCACGGCGCGGTTCAACGTCACCAGCGCGTCGTCGAGCAGCACGGTGACCGCGTGCCCGGCGGCGGTCGGCGCGTCGGGCTCAGGCGCCATGCGCTGCCGGCTCCGCCTCGATCGGCTCCGAGAGGGAGCCACCCGGCGGGATCATGGGGAAGACGTTGGCTTCCTGCTCGATGACGCACTCGACCAGCGCGGGGCCCGGCTCGGCGGTGGCGCGGGCCAGCACGTCGGGCAGCTCGTGCGCCTCCTCGACCCGCCACGCCGGAATGCCGTACGCATCGGCCAGTTTGACGTAGTCGGGGCTCCAGATCGGCGTGCAGGAGTAGCGACCGCCGTGGAAGAACTGCTGCCACTGCCGCACCATGCCGAGGTAGCCGTTGTTGAACACGGCCATCTTCACCGGCAGCCGCTCCTGCACCATGGTGGCGATCTCCGCCATGTTCATCTGGAATCCACCGTCGCCCGAAATGGCCCACACCGTCTCTTCGGGACGGGCCAGCCCGACGCCCATCGCCGCCGGGACCGCGAACCCCATCGTGCCCAGGCCGCCCGAGGTGATGTGGGTGTTGGGCCGCTGATACGGGTAATGCTTGGCGACCCACATCTGGTGCTGTCCCACGTCCGACACGACGGTGCACCGGCCGCGGGTCGCGGCGTACAGTGACGCGAGGATCGTCTCGGGGGAAAGACCGCCGCGGAATTGCTCCGCGCGCCGCCGCGCGAACCCGCGAATCTCGCCGAGCCAGTCGCCGGCGCCCCGCGTCGCGACGGCCTCCACCAGCCGCCGGACCACGTCGCGCGCGTCACCCACGATCCCGACCGCGACGGGGACGTTCTTCCCGATTTCCGCCGCGTCCAGGTCGACGTGCACGATCTTGGCGCGGGGAGCAAACGCGGCGGTATTGCCGGTGACACGGTCGTCAAACCGCAACCCGATGCCCACGATCACGTCGGCCTGCTGAATCGCGCGGTTCACCTCCACATCACCGTGCATCCCCGGCATGCCGAGATGGAGCGGGTGGCCCTCGGGAAAGGCGGAGATCCCGAGCAGCGTGGTGATGACCGGCATGCCGGTCTTCTCGGCGAGGGCGCGCACCTCTTCGCATGCCTCGGAGAGGATGACCCCGTGCCCGATCATCAGGAGTGGCCGCTGCGCCGCGGCGATCAGATCCGCGGCCCGGCGCACGGCCGCCACCGTCTGACTCCCTCCCTCCGCAGCTGCCCTGGCAGGGATGGGGCGTGCCGTATAGGCGGCCTTCTGGTTCTGCACGTCCTTGGGGACGTCGATCAACACCGGTCCCGGCCGACCGTCCTGCGCAATGGCGAGCCCCTCGGTCACGATGTCCGCCAGCTCCGAGACGTCCGGAACGAGATAGCTCTGCTTGGTGATCGGCAGCGTGATGCCGACGATGTCGGTCTCCTGGAACGCGTCGCGGCCCATCAGCGCCCGCGGCACCTGCCCCGTGATCGCCAGCACCGGGGAGCTGTCCATCTGCGCCGTGGCGAGTCCGGTGACGAGATTCGTCGCGCCCGGCCCTGACGTCGCCACGCATACCCCCACCCGCCCGCTGGCACGAGCGAAGCCGTCGGCCGCGTGCGCCGCCGCCTGCTCGTGCCGCACCAGGATGTGGCGCAACGTGGGATACTCCGGCAGGGCGTGGTAGAACGGCATGATCGCGCCCCCGGGATACCCGAACAACGTCTCCACGCCGGACTCGACCAGCGTGCGGCACAGGATCTGCGCGCCCGTCAGCACCTCGGTCATCTGCTCACACTCCCCAGTAATACGTGGCGTTGAGCGACTGGTCCTCGAGCCGATCGGCGTAGGAGGACTTGTTGAGGGCGTGCACCAACGCCCGGGCGCTCGCTTCGACGATGTCGGTGGAAGCGCCGTGTCCGCTCAGCGATTTGCCGTCGACCCGCACCTGCACCAGGACCTGACCGAGGCTGTCGCGCCCCGGGGTGACCGAGTGCACGGCGAGGTTCGTGACCTCGATCGACCGCCCGACGATGTCGCCGATCGCGGCGAAGGTGGCGGCGATCGGCCCGTTCCCTTCCGCCGTGGCATTGCGCTCCACCGCCCACGGGCCGGCGAGCCGAACCGCGGCCGTCGCGGGCGCGGTTCCGCAGCTCACCTGGAGACTCGTGAGCCGGAAGGCTTCGGGCGCGTCGTTGAACCGCTCGTGCACCAGCGCCAGCAGGTCTTCGTCCAGGATCTCGCGCTTCTTGTCCGCCAGCGTGATGAATTCGCCGTACAGCTTCGCCACGGCGGCCTCATCCAGCTCGTAGCCGAGCTCGCGATAACGGCGTTCCAGGGCGTGCCGTCCGGAGTGCTTCCCCAGGACCAGCGTGGAGCGCGGCACCCCGACTTCTTCGGGGCGGATGATCTCGTAGGTCAGGCCGTTTTGGAGCAGCCCGTGCTGGTGGATCCCGGCTTCGTGGGCGAACGCGTTCCGCCCCACCACCGCCTTGTTCGGCTGCGGGAACACTCCGGTCACATGAGACACCAGCTGGCTGGTGCGGAACAGCTCCGTGGCATTCACGCCGCACCGGAACGTGAGCGCCTGAGGGCGGATCCTTCCCGCCATCACGATTTCCTCGAGCGCCGCGTTGCCGGCCCGCTCACCGATGCCGTTGACGGTGCATTCCACCTGTCCCGCACCGGCCCCGATGGCGGCGAGGGAATTGGCCACGGCGAGGCCGAGGTCGTCGTGGCAATGGGCGCTGAACACCACGCGGTCGCTGTTGGGGACGCGCTCGCGCACCGTCCGGAACAGGCCGCCGTACTCCGCGGGCGTGGCGTACCCGACGGTGTCGGGCAGGTTGATCGTCGTCGCTCCGGCGTCGATCGCCGCCTCCACCACCCGGCACAGGAAATCGTGATCGGTGCGGGTCGCGTCCTCCGCGGAGAATTCCACGTCGTCCGAGTACCGTCGGGCGCGCAGCACCGCCGCCCGGGCCTGCTCGAGACAGGCATCCCGCGTCAGGCGCAGCTTGTGTTCGAGGTGAATGTCGGACGTGGCGATGAAGATGTGCAGGCGGCGGCGCCGCGCCGGCGCCAGCGCCTCGGCCGCCCGGTCGATGTCCCGATCGTGGCAGCGGGCGAGGGCGGCGATCACCGGTCGCCGCACCTGGCGGGCGATCGCCTCGACGCCGCGGAAGTCGCCCTCCGAGGCGTTGGGGAATCCCGCTTCGATCACGTCGACGCCGAGCTTGTCGAGCTGAAAGGCGATGCGGAGCTTCGCCTCCGGTGTCATGGAGTTCCCGGGCGCCTGCTCGCCATCGCGCAGCGTCGTGTCGAAGATGATGACGTCGCTCGGCATAGTCGATCCTGTCCCCTTCTCGATCAGAGTGGAAACGAAAACGCCGCCGACCTCTTGGGGTCCGCGGCGCCTGGCCATCCTGTCTCGGTCGTTGCTACCTGATCATGTCACCGATTCGCGCGCCGCGGTCCCTGTCTGAGCCAGAAGGCCCAGCAGGATGAGCAGCAGGACGAGGAGGAGCGCGAACTGCATCACGAGTCGATCAAACTCCGCGTGTCGGTACGTCATGACCCGGCCGAGACCGGACGAGTAGGGTACGGCCTGCCGGCCGGGCTGTCAAGGCTTGGCTCGCCAGCAGGCGCCGGGGGGACCATCTTACCGGCCATCATGAAACGCCTGATCAAAGGTGCCTGGATCGCGGTCGCTTTTCTCTCCCTGTCGGCGGTGGGCCTGCGGGTCGCCCGTGGGCCGTCGCCCGCCGCGATGGCGGCGGCTGCCGCGGCCTTTCTGGAGAGCCTCACCCCGGAGCAGCGGCAGCAGGCGGTGTTCGCCTTCGACAGCAGCGAGCGGACACACTGGCATTTCGTACCGACCGAAATCTTTCCGCGCCACGGCCTGACCATCAAGCAGATGACCCCGGCACAGCAACGGCTCGCCCACGATTTGTTGAAGACCGGGCTGAGCCAGCGCGGTTACCTGACGGCGACGCAGATCATGGATCTGGAGCGCGTTCTGGGGGCACTCGAGGCCGCGCAGCGCGCGGTGGCGCCACAGCCGCCGCAGGGCAACGTCTTCGCCCGCGACCCCGAGCGCTATTTCGTTTCCATATTCGGAACACCCTCGACGCACGACACCTGGGGCTGGCGCGTCGAGGGGCATCACATGTCGCTGCATTTCACCGTCGCCCACGGGAGTCTCGTGGCCGGGGCGCCCTCATTCTTCGGGGCCAACCCGGCGGAGGTTCGGGACGGGCCGCAGAAAGGCATGCGGGTGCTCGGCTCGGAAGAAGACGCTGCGCGCGCGCTGCTCGAGTCGCTCGACAGCGCGCAGCGCCGGGCGGCGACGATCGACGGCGTCGCCCCGAACGACATCGTCACGGTGGCGAAAGTGAAAGTCGATCCGCTCGCGCCGGTGGGCATCCCCGCCTCGGCGCTGACCGCCGGCCAGCGGGCGCTGCTGAAACAGCTGATCGATGTCTATGCCGGTTTCATGGCGGACGACATCGCGGCCGATCGCCTGTCGCGCATCGAGCGGGCGGGATGGGACCGCGTCGCGTTCGCGTGGGCCGGTCCCCTGGAGCGGGGACAGAAGCACTACTACCGCGTGCAGGGGCCGACGTTCTTGATCGAGTACGACAACACGCAGAACGACGCGAATCACATTCACTCGGTCTGGCGTGATTTCGACGGGGATTTTGGCGAAGACCTGTTGCGCGAGCACGTCACCGAAACGCCGCACAACTGATGAGTCGTCATCGCCGTTGTAACTGACGTGTCCCTCCCTTCGAGGCGCCGGCTCGGCGCGATCGAACAGTGAAGATCTGAGTCGCGGCCGCGGCTCGCCAGATGGCGTTGGCGAGACCATCTTTACGGTCTGCATGCCCGACGTCCTCACACGTCTCACCACTGCCCTCACCGACCGTTACCGTATCGAGCGCGAGCTCGGCGCGGGCGGGATGGCTACGGTCTACCTCGCGCGCGACCTGAAGCACGACCGCGAGGTCGCGGTGAAAGTGCTGCGCCCAGAGCTCGCGGCGGTGATCGGCGCCGAGCGGTTCCTCTCCGAGATCAAAACCACGGCGAACCTCCAGCACCCGCACATCCTGCCGCTGTTCGACTCCGGTGCCGCGGACAGCTTCCTCTTCTACGTCATGCCCTTCATCGAGGGGGAGTCGCTGCGGGAACGGTTGACGCGGGAGAAGCAGCTGCCCAT
>Ga0075429_100002495_pt1 | contig 15475 bp, 4 predicted proteins | sample RhiMetdeltSRZDD3_FD_75295 | JGI IMG/M metagenome (GOLD analysis project Ga0075429, IMG submission 75295) | Populus rhizosphere microbial communities from Tennessee, USA - Rhizosphere MetaG P. deltoides SRZDD3 | ecosystem: Host-associated > Plants > Roots > Rhizosphere > Soil | place: USA... | reverse complement strand
GGGTCCGCGTCGCGGCAACAAAATCACTGACGAGGACCGGCGGCAGGTTGCCAAAGAGATCAGTGACCGACTCGGTCACTTCCTGGTCCAGTTCGAAAAGACCAAGGGGACCAAAGTGCCGTGGGCACTGTTGTCCGGATCCGTGGATAACGGGCTGGCGTGGCTGCAAGGCACCAATGATCCCGACCCCGGCAACACCGATGACATGAACGTGCTGGCGACTGGGCAGGAAGCCGGACGGCTGATTTGGGACACGCTCGATCCGAAGACGGCCACGTTCGACGCGACCGAGTTCAACACCGCCGAGAGCATCGTGGAGTTCCGCAAGCCCACGTCCGAGGTGTTCCCGACGCCGGACCCGAAAGACCGCGTCATCATGCTGGCGACATCAAAAGGGCCAGCCCTGAAAAGCAAGAAGGCAGGCAAGCAGCAGATTCAGGAGTGGAAAAACTACATCAAGAATCTCAGTCCTGCCGAGCGTGCGAAGAATGCGCGGAAGGTGGTCATCTCGCTGTTCGACCGGACTGGGGAGTGGTCGAAGCCGTACCGGGAAGCTGGCTACCATGTCGAGACGTTCGATATTGCCAACGGGCAAGACCTGATGGACTTCGGCACGTGGATGGACAAGATCGAGTCCCTGATCCGCGACGATGACATGGAGATCGTGGCGGTGTTGGGAGCGCCTCCCTGCACGAGCTATGCGGTATCGAACAACGGGAAGTGGGAAACGTTCCACAACGTCAGCGAGAAGGCCAAGGTCCGTAGGAGCTACGGGCAATGGGCCGCGCAGATGTTCGACAAGCCCATCGACTACGCGAACACGCTCGTTGCCGTCTTCAAGCTCGTGGTGCAGCAGTCGAACCCCGTCATCTACGCGATGGAGAATCCGCTGGGCCGCATCCGGCAGCAGCAGTCGCTGCCCGAAGCGTTGCTGACGTTTGATCCCAACGCCTACGGCGACGACTACACCAAGAAGACCGGCATCTGGGGCGAGTTCAATCCGAACCTGCCCTACAACCGTGTTCCTGGTCTTGAAAAAGACGGCGGTCAGGGTTCGAAGATCTGGAACATGTCCGGCGAGGATCAACTGGAACGCAGCGAAACGCCCGAGGGCTTCGCCTACGCGTTCTTCATGGCGAATCACGGCGAGGCACTGGAAAAGACGGACGACGAGGACAGTAGCGACGACGAAGGTGATGACGACTACGAGGGCGACGAGAGCGACGAGGACCAGGACGACGACATCGAGGAAGGCGAGGACGACGAGGACGACGAGGACGAGGACGAGGACGAGGACGAGGAGCCTGAGCAGCCGCCGCCACCATTGGTCACCGGCAAGCCGCCGATCCAGAAGCCGGTCCCGCCGGTTGCCGAGGGCGAGGCGATTGTTTTCCGTTCTGGGCTGCAGACATCGAAGGCCGACATCGCTGGCTACATCGCGAACGGGAGTCCGGTCGGCATCGCGATCTCCGACACGATTGCTTCCGTGCGCGAACAGGTGGTGGCGTACGCGAAGCGTGGTGGACAGGTCTTCGTAGACAACGGGGCGTACCAGCATTTCCAGCACTTCCTCAAAACCGGCGAAGACACCGAACCGGATTGGGAAAAAGTCCACGAGGCCTACGACGAGCTGCTGAAGGACGTTGGTCCCATGGGCGCAGAGAACCTGCACCTGACCGCGCCGGACAAGATTGGGAACCAACCCAGATCGAAGGAGCTGCAGCAGCAATACGAAGCCGACATCAACATGTGGCTCGACGCAGGAGCGCACGTCATCGTGCCGCTGCACCTGGGTCCACGCTTCCTGTTGAACGCGCAGGAAATCATCGAGCAGTTCCCTAAGGCGACGCTGGGCCTGCCTGCCAATCAGAAACCGATCAATTTGGCCGACCTCAAGATGCTGACCGAGGAGCTGGAGACGCCACCGGCAGGCGTGCATCTGTTGGGTATGGGCGCGAACCGCAAGCAGTTCAACGCCTACAAGAAGCTGGTGAATGAGGCGTGGCCCGACACCCAGCTCTCCGCTGACAGCGTGAAGACTCGTGCGATGGCGGGAACGGGCCGTCCGGTCACCGAGCGTGCCACGGAGCTGCGTGAAGAGCGTGGCCGCGAAGACGTGGACGATGTCTACGAGAGTGACCGCACCGAACTGATGGGCGACTTCACGCGTGGCAACGTGGCGTCGTTTTCCGATGCCGAGCTGACGAAACTGCTTGAAGTCATCAACATCTATCAACACGCCGGGAAAAAGAAATTCGGCAAGCTCACACTCCAGCAGCTCAAGAAAGCAATGAAGGCTGGCAAGGTCGAGAAGTCGGTGGACCTCGATACGCTGGGCGACTACCTCTACGACCAGATGTGGGACATCGCGATTGCGCGTGGCGAGAAGCGCCATAAGTCTGGAGCGCGTCGCGATGCGGTGACCGAGGCCGACGCGCCGACGCCGAAGGTCACGCCAGCGCCAGAGCCGTCCAAGCCCCGCACGTTTGTCAAGACGGCGGCGAAATGGGCCGAGCAGTACAAGACCTGGACCAACGACGCCTTGCTGACGCGCTTCAACACGATGCGGGAGCAGACAACCTTCACAAAGGAGCTGCCCGACAGCAAGTCACGTGACATCTGGTTCACTGAATACGAGGCGCTCAGGGCCGAGCTGAAGAATCGCAAGCTGGCCGAGCCGCCGCCGAAGACGTTCGGGAAGGGACCACCGAAGGCCGCAGCGCCAACCGAGCCAGTTGCAGCGCCAGCCCCGGAACCGCAGGCGGCTCCCGCACCTGTTGCGGCTCCCGCGCCAGCGCCAGCTCCGGGTCCGCCGTCTATCTTCGAACAGTCTGGCAAGGCGCACGACGAGGTCAGGAAAGCTATTGATGACCTGATCAAGGACGTGGCGAAGGGTGGCCTCAACACGTTCTTCGATCCGACTGTCGGCGGCAAGCTGCCCCTGCATGTCTACCGCATCGTCAAGGCGCTGGCGAAGGCAGGCATCACCGACGCGAAGCTGGCATGGCACCACATCGAGACCGAGTTCGGTAAGGCCGCAGGCGACCTGCTACTGGCGTTCAAGACCGCGTGGAAGCAAGTGCATGGCACCGTCCCCGACATCGAGTCCACGCACCCGCCGTCGAAGACTCCCGAGGAACGCCAGAAGCGATTCACCGACGCGGCGGAAAAAATTGCAGAGCGAACCGGTGAGAAGCGCGAGGCCAAGCCCGACGCGAAGCCGCCGATTCAGAAGCCGACCGAGCCGAAGGCCGCGCCAGCACCGGCACCGAAGGTCGAACCGAAAGCGGCACCTGGACCAACGCCTGCGCCCGAACGCAAGGGTGAGGGACCACCGCGTACGCCGAAGCCTGCGCCTGCACCCGCGCCACCGGCTCCTGTAACAACCGACGTGTACGGCAAGTTGAGCATCTACGAGAAGGCGTGGGTGGACGCGTTCATCAAGGCGCGAATGGAAGGCACGGCGATACCGGGATTCAACCGCTTCAACATCAACGATCCCGAGGTGCAAAAACAACTGCAGGAGCTGGCCGCGCAGCGCCTGAAAGAAGCCAACGTCCCGAAGGGGCCGGTCCCGCAGCCGCCGCCGCTGCCCAAGCCGGGAGCGCCAGCACCAGCTACCCGCGCCACGGAAGAGCATATTAAGATACTGGAGGAGTACGGCCTGCTGGTCGATGGCTACTCTGAACGCAACGGCGAACGCACGATTGTCCTGACCGGCAAACAAAGGAGTGACCTCGATGAACGGCGACCGCTTCTCTCGGCGTCCGAAGGCAAGCCCTACAAAAAGCCCTACTACCAGTGGCACGTCCCGCTCCGACGACTCGAAGATCTCATCCGTGGTCTTGGCGCACTACCGAAAGCAACTGGAGGATCCAAGGATCGCATCCCAGCTCACCTCCGCGATGCTAGCCTCGCCAAACTGCGAACGGATGCTGCAGGGCGAAGTGACCGATCAGGATTTGATCGAGATATTCGCGAATACATCAGCGATAGTTCGCAAGAAATAATTCAGCGCGGCGAGAAGATCGGCATCGAGCAGGTTGTCCTCGATGAGCAGAAGCAGGACGCGGCGATTCTCGTCCGCAACCAGGAGCGCGGCAACAAGGCAGGCATCCTCGCGTCCGATCCCGGCACCGGCAAGACCTTCGTGCTGGGCGCGACGATCAAGGAACTGCTGGCGCGTGGCGCGGAGACGGTCTACTACATCACCAAGAACCACGACCTGATCGCGCAGGCCAAGGCCGACATGCGCCCGTTCGGGATCGTGCCGAGGATCCAGTTCCTCACCTACGCGACGTTCCGCAAGACGCCACCGACAGACACCGATGTGCTCGTCTTCGATGAGGCGCACGAGATCAAGAACGTCAGGGCGTCGAATCCCGCCGCGCAGGCCGAGGCCGCGCAGCAGTGGATCAAGCAGTCGCAGTACACCATCCTCGCGACAGCGACACCGTACGAGAACCCGACGCAACTGCAATACCTGGGCGTGACCGGCATCTTCGATGAGGTGTTCGGTGAGTTCGGCAAGTTCGCCGCCGCGTTCGGCGCGACGCCCGTGCTGGTGGACGAAGAGAACAACATCTGGGACTACCAGTGGAAGCGCACGGCCTACAGCGACCAGGACCAGCAGGAGGCCCGAGAGTGGATGCGGAAGGAAGGGTTCTTCACCTCGCGCCAGATGCGTCTGCCGAAAGATCAGGTCGATAGCCGACTAGTCAAGGTCAATGGTGACGACAAGACAGCGCGAATTTTTGACGCCCTGATGGTGGCGCGTGAAGAAAAGAAACCCCCAGGTGTCGGCGCGATGTGGGTCACCAATTTCGCGAAACGCCTGCTGGAGTCATCGAAGATCGACGTGGCGATCGAGCAGGCCAAGGAGGCGCTCGACCGCAAACGCTACCCGATCATTTTCATCGAGACCAAGGCCGAGACCATCCTGAACATCCCGGAGCTTCTCGCCAACGAAGAGGCGTACAAGCTGGACGTGGCACACGCGAAGCTGAGCCGCGAGAAACCGCCGAAGCGCAAGGCGTGGAGTCTGGAGAAAAAGAGAAAGCTGCTGCCCGAGGGTGTGGTCGATCTGCTGAGGAAGGTCATGGACCGGACGGGCGAGAAGATCATCCACATTCAACCCGCCGAGGAGCGCATTCAGGACGCGTTCGGTCTGGACGACGTGGCGATCTATACCGGCAGCTTGGACAACGAGGTGGCGAAGGCCAACCTCGCGATGTGGCGCAAGCAGGGCAAGCCGCGTGTGCTGGTGGCGACGATGGCGAAGGGCGGCACCGGCCTGTCGCTGCACGACAAGGTCGGGGATCACCAGACCACGCAGATCAACGTCAACCTGCCATGGACCGCCACCGGCATCGTGCAGGTTTCGCAGCGCAGCGCACGCTACGGCCTGCAGGGTAAGGCCGAGATCATGTGGCTCTTCGCGGACAACGTGGAGATGGACCAGAAGCTGGCCGCGACAGTCGGCGCTCGTATGCGGGACATGGGCGCACTGGTACATGGCGAAGTGCCGATTGCGGGTATCAAGATCAACAACTACGACTTTGATGACCCCATCGACTTCGAAGAAGAAGTGGCGTCCAAGCCGTCCACGCGGGGCGGGAAGGCCAACTTCGTGGGGTCGTACGCGCAAATCACCGGCAAGCCCATCACTCGCGAGACGCCTGATTACGACAGCACGTCGATGGCCGACTTTGAAGACGAGGACGAAGACGAAGACGAGGGGGGCGACGAGGATACGGATGAGCAACCAGACGATCTAGAAGAGGGCGAACCCGAACCGCCGCCGCCACCGAAGACCTACTACGACCAGCCTCCCGAGGGACCAGCCACGCACCCCGATACAGGCGAGGACATTCATGGGCTGCAGATTCCGGAGCTGGTGGAGCTGGCGCTGGCGATCCAGAAACTGCCGAAGCTGGTGGCACGCTTCCGCAAACTGGGGCAGCTCGGCGTGTTCCACTTCGGCAGGAAGAAGCAGGGCATCGAGCTGCTGGCGGACCTTGCCAAGAAGGGCCGTGAGCTGGAGTTCGCCCAGGTTCTCGCGCACGAGATCGGACACCTGACCGACTACCTGCCTGACAAGGCTATTCGCGATCGTGGCAACCTGCTGGGGCGTCTCTTCACGCTGCGGCAGTACATGGACTCGGTGTTCATCACCGATGCAGGCCGTATCGTTGAATTGGCTGACGTGCATCGGGAGCTGGTGAAGGTCAGCGACAAGTGGCGTCCCTGGAATCGAGCGACCGCCCCGCCAGCGTTCGTGAAGTATCGCGACTCCGGTGTCGAGCTGATGGCGGATGCGCTGTCGGCGCTGCTGACGGACCCCGCGATGTTGGAGAAGAACGCCCCGACCTTCTTCGCGGAATTCCTGCGTGCGCTCGACAGAAAGCCCGAGGTCAAGGCCACCTACTATGCGTTGCAGGAACTGATGCGGATGTCGCCATCCCAGCGTGCCGAGCTGCGCGTGGCGCGTGATGTCGAGCGTGTGAAGGCTGGCAGCACCAAGGCCGTGAACGTGCAGAAGGAAATTATTCAGCGGCAAAAGGATGCGCGGTGGCGCGACTGGAAGACGCGCCTGAAGGCGGATTATCTCGATGTCAACGCCCCGGTCATCAAGCGGAAGAAGGAGGCGCTAGCCAAGGGCTACGCCTTCCCAGAAAACGAAGACCCCGAGCGCCTGCTGGAGGAGCGGAACCTCGTCGGCGGCAAGATCATGGGCTGGCTTTCCAGAAACGTGCGACCACTGGCCGAGCAACTCCACGAGGCTGGCGTGAGCTGGGAGAAGTTCGGGCTGTGGCTGGAATACGAGCGCAGCGTGTACGGCGACTACATGGAGAAGGGGGCTGGGCGTGGCCGCACCCCGGCCAGCGCGAGGGAAGACCTGAGGGCGCTGGGGCGGGAGTTTACGCCAGAGCAACGCGAACTGATCAAGAACAGCGTCAGGAAGTTCCGTGCGGGTGTCGGGGAGATCATCGAGGCAGCGTACAAGGCTGGTCTCTACAAGCCCGAGGCATACGAGAAGTGGCTTGAGAATCCCGCCTACGCGACGTTCCGTGGCATCGACTTCATCGCGCACGACATCCAGGTCAATGCCCAGATCCACCACGCGAAGGGTTCGTTTCAGGATGTGGCGAACGTGGCCGATTCAACCATCCTGAAAATGATCGCGACGATTCGCGAGACCCAGAACAACTTGGTCAAGCGTGCCAACTTCAAGATGCTGACCGATGGATTCCCGGCGGACATCGAGCGCGGCAAGCGGACGGGGCCGGGACGAGACGACTTCGCGGGACCGAAGAACAAAGACCTGGAAGGGGTTGGCTACTGGGAAAACGGCGTGTGGCAGCGCATGTATGTGGACCCGCTGATTGCCGACTCGCTCAACAAGGCATCGATTGGCGCGAACTGGATCCCGATTCAGGTCATCGCCTACATGAACAGCCACGTGTTTCGACCGGTGTTTGTAGGTCGCAACCCCGGCTTTATGTCGTTCAACGTGGTCCGTGATTTTCTTCGGGCCTGGAAAAACTACAACAACGAGGGCCGTCAGCTTTCGATCACGCAGGCGCTCAAACGCTATCGGCAGGCGCATCCGCTGGCGAAGTTGCGTGCCTTCGACAAGCCCAAGGGTCGGCCTATGACCCCAAAGGAAGAGAAGGCGTGGAGCGACCTGACTGCCGCGCAGGAACAGTCCATCTTCGGGTTGAACTTCTCGAAATCCATGGACCGCGAGGTGGCAGACACCGAGCTGGAAGACATCCTGCAACGATACGGCGCGACCGAAGAACAGGGACCGCCGCGCACCGGCTGGAAGTCGCTGCCGGTCGTCAATTCGGTGTTCGACATTCTGGAGTGGATTGAAAAGGTCGGCAACTACATCGAGACGCTGCCCAAAGCCGCCGCGATGTACGAAATGCTGGGCGACGACGGCGAGACGCAGATTACCGATCTCACGCAGGACCAGACCAGTCACCTCAGGCGGGACATTGGCACGCCGGATGTTCACGCGGGTGGCAGGGTGAAGCCCATCACCAACGAGATTGCTTTGTTCTCCAACATCGTGTTGCAGGCATGGCGTTCCGACTACCGCGTGGCAAAGGGCGACATCCAGGGCCGACTGCCAGAAAAGTGGGGCGGCACGAGCGATCCGAAGACGCTCTCAGGCTGGGCGTGGAAGACGGCGATGCTGAACGTGCTGCCGAAGATGCTGATGGCAGCGGCGACGATGGGCCTGATGGGCGAGTTCCTCAAGAAGCTCTTCGCAGGCGTCAGCGAATACGACAAGACGAGCTACGCCATCGTGCCGCTCGGTATGGACGCCGAAGGCCATTCTATCTACTTGCGTCTGCCGCAGGACGATACAGGCCGGTTCGTGGGCGGTCTGGCGTGGAAGGCGATGCGCGGCGACAAGAACATCGGCACCGTGCTGGCGAACGTCCTGAGCTACACCCATGGGCAGACCCCGTCGCTGACCCCGAGCTTGAAGTCCGCGCAGGACAGCTTCCTGTTCGTCGCAGGCCAGAACCCCTACGACGAATTCCGTGGCCGCAATCTGTTCACGCCGGAAGAAATGGAAGCCGGTGGCGTGCGAAACGTGAAGAAGTTCCTGGGCTGGGAATTCAACCAGCTCGGCGGGTCCACCTACTTCGGCAACATGTTCCGCGAGAAGCGTCCCGAGGAACAAACGGTCGGGCAAAAGATTCTCGATGCCCCGCTGTCCGTCAACGTGCTGGGCCGCTGGCTCCGCATCAGCGACTACGGCGTCACCGAATCGCTCAGGGAAGCCAAGGGCCAGATCAAGGGCGCGAAGACGCGCCTGCTGCAGGACGAACGCGACGAGGTCACTGACGCCATTCGCTCGTTGCAGGACCGTCCTCCCTGGGAGCGGCAGATGGGTGCGCGGATGGCGCTGGCACGCAAGATTGTTCAGTCGGTCTACCCCGACATGCCGCGTGGCGACCAGTCGAAGAAGACCATGGAAGTGCAAAAGAAGATCGCGCAGGGGCTGGTCAGGGGGTCTGCTGATCCATGGGTCGAAGAGATCATGAACGCCGGGAGCAACGCCGAAAAACGCGTGGTGATCGAGAAGGCGCGAGAAGGGATGACCAAGGAAGAGTTTGATGGCTGGCTGAGCCGAGCGGCGTCGAATTCGATCATCTCGCGGGAGCTGGCCGTGCAAATCAGGACCGGCAGGCCGACGCGTTAGCCACCCCCAATCAATCGCCACGGCTCTAGGCCGTGGCTCTCTACGCTACAGGCTGGAGGACACGTGGCAGTACCCGGAACCGTCATGCCAGCGCCGAAATACACGGCGTACGACAACAACGGCCTGCCGTTGGCTGGTGGCCTGCTCGAAATCTACGCGGCAGGTACCAGCACGCCTGTGCAGGGGTACGCCGACTCGTCGCTGCTGACGCCGCTGCCGAACCCTGTCGTCCTCGATGCCGGGGGCCGTGCCTCGATTTTCCTCGCGCCTGGATTCTATAAATTCATCCAACGTACCAGCGTCGAAAAAGGCGCGACGATTGTCTGGACGCAGGACAACGTCTCGTCTACGCATCCGTTCGCGGAAGACTTCGACATCGAAGCGACGGCGGGAGAACCGCTCGTGTCAGGCCAGTCCGTGTACCTCTCGCAAGGGCTGGGCGGGTTGATTCCCGGACGCTGGTACCTGACCGACTCTGACATTGTCTACGCCAGCACGGGCGCGGAGATCATCGGCATCGCGCAAGGCACGATTGCGACCGGCACGTTTGGCGTGGTCCGCATTCAGGGCCGCTCCGCTGTGCCGGGGCCGCTGACGATTGGCGCGTCGTACTACATCGGCCCGACGCCGGGAACGCTCGTGACGCCAGCGCCTGCGAATGCGCGACTGGTCGGCATTGCCGATTCCGCCACGACGATTGTGACGGCCACGGGCTTCGGCGCGAAGGTGTTCATCGGGGCCGTGACCATCGACGGGCCGCTCTCGGTCACCGGCAAGATCACCGCGAATTCCGCAGAGATCACCACGACGCTGGTGGTCGGCGGACTCGCCACGTTGAACGGCGGCGTCCAGACCACGACGTTGAATGCCACCACCGTCAACGCGACGAACGGCAATTTCACCACCTTGGGATCGACGCCGCTCAATGCGGCGAACCTGTTTGGGTATGTGAACCCCGGCGCACACCGCACCACGCATGAAGTCGGTGGCTCTGATGCGATTACCGGTGCGCTGTCGCTCAGTACCATCAGCGCGAACAGCGGCAACTTCGGCACGCTCAACACCACCCCGCTCGATGCTGCGATGCTGACAGGGACGATAAACGATGCACGCCTGAGCATCAACGTCCTGAAATACACGGGCGGCTATCCCGGTGGAACGGATGCGTTCCTGCGTGCGGACGGACTGTTCGCCATTCCTCCCGGCGGCGGCAGCGGCGGTGGTGCGCCTGCAGTTCACCACGCGAGTCACGAGCTGGGCGGCTCCGATGTGATTCTCGGTGTGGCGTGGCTGAGTCAGGCGAATGTGTTCGCGCAGGGGCAGACCATCGGCGGCGATCTGGTACTCACCGGCAACAACAACATTCGTCGGAGCACGGCAGATGGCGCGGACAACGGCTATATCTTCCTTTGCGGCGGCGGCAGTGCTTCCCACACCAGAGGCGGCTATATCGGGCTTGGCGGCAATGAATCTCCAGCGCCGGGACAAGTCAATCTAATAGCCGGTGATGTCCCGACTGGCGGCATTAACTTTATGACTGGTGCTGGTCTGGTGCGCGTGAAGATACATCCCTCAGGCGGATTCAGTTTTGGGGGCGACACCAGCATCGATCCCGGCGTGAACAACTTCCGCTTGGCTGGCACGATCATTCTTAGTGGGAATCCCGGCATTATTCGGGCTGGCACAGCGGATGGCGCGGACAACAGCTCTGTTCAGCTCAATGGCGGTGGCGGCATTGAAGATGCCGAACGCGGGGCATGGATTCGCGTGGCGGGAAACGAGGCCGCAAGCATTGGCGGAAAGATTTCGATTGTCGCAGGGAATAACCCAACATTTGGCGTGATGGATTTCTACACTGGAGCGACAGTACATCGCGGTCGCATCCATTATTCTGGCGGGTTCAGTTGGGGTGATGCACTCGATCCTGGTGCATCGGCGTTCTCCGTCGCGGGAGTCTTGAATCTAAAAAACCCAACCGGACAGGTGTTGATTGGGGTTGCTGCCACAACCGGCGTGAATTACGGGCTTATCGGGAACGGCCAGAACGCGCTCTATTTCGGCGTGGACAGCAACACCGGATCGAATTTCGGCACGGGGGCCAGCGTGGCTACGCTGTATTCCGCTCAAGCTCCCGGCATCGGCATCATGGCCGCACACGCCAACGGCTCGATGCGGTTCCATGCCGGTGGCACCACCGAACGGATGCGAATCGCGTACTCAGGAGGCATGTCGTTTGGACCGAGCTTCGATGGCGGGAGCGGGGTCTACCGTTTTGGTTCCTACAGTCCAAGCTGCACGGTCCAACTCAACTCAAACACCAACGGCTCATCGGCGCTCTCATGGTTGCGTAACGGTGTACTCGACTGGTCGATCTTTACATGGACAACGGCGGCTGACGCTATGCGTTGGCAAAACGCCGCAGGCAACAACGTTGTCGAGCTTCAGCAACCGGGAAACATGATTCTGTCGGGATACATTCAGGCATCAAGCCTTAATACCCCTAACTATGTCTATGCCGGTGGAAACGCCACAATCGTTGGCGCACTCAACGTAGGTCCGGCGATGGCCCCCGCGCCGGAACTTGGACGTGCCAAGGTTAAGTTTCAAATGCCGTCCGTGTACGGGTTCCAAGCAGCTCTCGTGGCGGACTACGAAGGTGCTCGATTCCTTTCGTGTTGGAACTACGGTGGCGGCAGTACAGAAATTGGCTATGTCGGACAGTTAAGCACTGGTCTCGGTGTGGGTTACTACACCAGCTCCGATGCACGCATGAAACGTGACCGGGGTATTGCCGTCGAGTCTGACGTGCTGCGCCGGATCATCATTCACGATTTCGATTGGGTTGACGCGGTGCTTCCCGGCGATCATCGTGACCGTGGCCTCTTCGCGCAGGAAGCCCACGAGGTTGCCCCGTTCGCGATTGCGAAAGGCACCGATGATCGCAACGACGAGGGCCGTCTCACCACCCCGTGGGCTGTGGACTACAGCAAGTTCGTTCCCGACCTCATCGTCGGCTGGCAGCAGCACGAGAAAATTATCGCCGCTCTTCTCAAACGCATCGACACCTTGGAGGCAAAGCAATGAATGGACACCCGGAGTACTGGAAAATCAAGTCGGCCTACCTGACCGCGCAGAAGGCTCGTACCGATGGGGAGCTGATGGTGGTTCGCGCCGAAGCACAACTCGGCTTCGTGATGAAGATGGCGGGGCTGAACCCTGAGCTGCAGTACGAGCTGAACGACCAGGACGAGACCATCATCGAGCGACAGGCCACGACACAACCCGCGCCGGTCTAAAGCCATGCGCGTGGCGGGTCTCGTCCTGCTTTCGATCCTCGTCGCCGGTTGCGCGAGTGCCGCGATCTGGGTCACGGCGCAACCGGCGCTGGACGAATACCCCGCCGCGCATGTGCGGATTTATCACGCGGGACGTGACTGCCGCATCGAAGTGACGACACCGACCGCGACCATTGTGACGTGGGCGACACGTTGCATGGTCGTGGCGCATCGGGTCCAGCCGTAATAGCAGAGCAACCCACAACCAATCGCTACAGGCCATGGCAGGGGGTCTCTACCCTTGGGCCATGATAGCCGCTCCAGGTTTACAGGTTGGTTTTGGTGACCCGCTCGACCCCGCCACGCTGCAGGAACTACGGCAACTGGGCTTCACGATCATTCGGCTCGACCTGCAGAAGAACAGTCAGGCCCAGACCGCCGCGCTGGCACAGGAGGTGCTCGATGCTGGCCTGCAGCCGCTCTGCATCATCCGCCGTTCTGAACAGATCGAGGTGCTGCCCGAAGGTGCGCTCATCGAGCTGGGGAACGAACCGGACCTGGAACACGAGGGCTGGACCGTCGCGGAGTACATCCGCGAGGCCGAGGCGTGTATTGCGCTGGCCTTGCAACACAAGCGGCGGCTCTATCTCGGCGCGGTCTCTAACCTGAACGTCAGGGGCATCAACTTCCTGCGCCAGCTCCCGTGGGCGAACTGGACGGGCGACGGCATCTGCTGCTCGATTCACCGCTACCCCGAGACGGACGGCACGCCAGAGACCCCGCACACCGGCTGGCAGTCTCGCGCAGACGAAGTCAACAGCCTGCGTGCCGTGGTCGGTCCTCGCCCCTTGGCCTGCACCGAAGTGGGCTACGACGACAGCCCGAGTGGCTGGACCGAGAGCGAAGTCGCGCTGAACATGCGCTGGGAGCGGGACTTCTTCGGTCAGCAGGGGTTTGAGATCTGTGTCGGCTATCAGATCAATGACGGTCCCGGCTCCGAGCCGATCGATCACTACGGGTTCCGTTATCGCGATGGCTCATGGAAGCCAGTCGCCTACTTCTTCATCAACGCCGAGCTGCCGACCGTGCCGGGGGTTACGACCTCGCTTGGCACCACCAACGGGTACTTCCTCTGCGCGGAGAACGGCGGCGGCAGCTACGTCGCCTGCGACCGCCCCGAGGCGGGGCCATGGGAACAGTGGACGGTTCACACGCATGAGGATGGCCGCGTCTCACTGCAGAGCGAGAACGGCTTCTTTGTCTGCGCCGAGCTGGACGGCACGGTCAACGCCAACCGAGCACACGTAGGGGACTGGGAGAAGTTTGAGATCGAGGTCCGCGACGACCTCATTGTCTCGTTCAAGACCGCGCACGGCAGCTACCTGCAAGCCCCGCAGGGCGGTGGCGCGAACACGCGGCTGGTCCACGTGCAGACCGTTCCAGGTGAGTGGGAATTCTTTGCCGCGTCTCACAAGTTCTGGAAACCCGACGTACCGGTCTGTGCGCGTCCGCTCATCGGACCGCTCAGGGTCGAGGCCAAACTTTTCCGCGATGACAGCGGGTTCCGCCGCGTCTTCTTCTGCTCGTGGTTCGCAGCACTCAGGATCCTGCGAGACGATCCCAATGAGTTCTATCGCCAGCTCAATTCGATTGTCGAGGCTGGCTATCAAGGTATTCGCGTTTTCCTGACGGTTGGTGGGTGGATGGAGTTCTGGGATGACCGCGAGGTGGTCCCGAAGCAATTCCAGAAATGGTACTGGACCGGCAATTTCCTCAGAACGGATCGGTTCGGCACGTTGATGCACGCGTGGCCCGAGTACGACGACCTGTTGCGTCTGCTGCTGCAGGAGTGTCGCAAGCGGAAGCTGCGGTTACATGTCACGACCGGCGACATGCAGATCATCAGCGCGAATCCCAACGACGAGATCGATCTCGCACGCCGCTTCGCACGCATCTGCGCGGAAGAGGGCGGCACGGATGTCGTCGCGTTGGTCGAGGTGACGAACGAATTTCCCATCAACCGGTTCGCGTCTGAAGCGCCGATGTCGATCACGCAGATGGGCCGTGTCATCGACGTGTGGACCGAGGCGATCCCAGGTGTGTTGACGGCACAAGGCGCGATCCTGTCGGAAGAGCCGGACCAGTTGGAGAAGTCGGCCACCTATGGCAACGTCTGCGCGGTCCACACGACACGAGACCCGTTCGAAATGTGCCTGAAGCGGACCTTCGGGCTGGTGTACTGGGAAGGGGATTATCGAGCGTTCAAGTTCCCCTTCTGGCAAGGAGAGCCTGCCGGTCCCGGCGAGGAATCGTTTGCGCGTCAGGACTCGCCGCCGAATCTGGTGGCGCTCTATGCGCTCCACGCGCTGACCGGTCAGGCCAGTAACCGTTTCCAGGGAGCCGCCGTCCGCTCGTTCCAGCAGCTCGAAAGCGAGTGGGGGTTCTGGGAGCTGCCTGCGCTTTTCGACATCCTGCTGCCGGAAGACATCGCACTGTGGGAACACGGCAGTAATCAGCGCGGTGGCATCGAGTACTACTGGAAGGGCAAGGACTTTCGCACCGTGGTCTACACCGACTGGGATCCATCACCGCCGTTCCCAATCGCCCAGTGGACGCTCTATACGGGTGTCGATGTCATCCACGGAACCGGCGCTCCCTACCGCGCCACGCGCTACAAGGGCGGTCCTCGCGGCACCGGCCTGCTCGTGGGCAAGTTCGCCTAAGGGCGAGACAGTCGCGCCAGCTCGTTGTTGCCGGGAGCCTTGCCGCAGTTCTTTGCCCTGCTGGCGAGTGCGTGCGCGTAACGGGCTGGCGCGTTCTCTCACCTCGTTCTGACCTAAATCAATAGAACTGTAGAGCTTGTCCGTCTATTATGGATGAGCGTGTTAGCTCAGCCGGTATGGTCCGGTTGAGTCTTCCCTTGCTTCCCCAGATTTGAGGTCACCCCAGCTTATGAAAACTCTCCCCATCGTGCTTC
>Ga0075429_100002493_pt1 | contig 15475 bp, 14 predicted proteins | sample RhiMetdeltSRZDD3_FD_75295 | JGI IMG/M metagenome (GOLD analysis project Ga0075429, IMG submission 75295) | Populus rhizosphere microbial communities from Tennessee, USA - Rhizosphere MetaG P. deltoides SRZDD3 | ecosystem: Host-associated > Plants > Roots > Rhizosphere > Soil | place: USA... | reverse complement strand
AAATACTGGGTCAGCGACCTGTTTGAAGTTAGCAACAGTGATGGTCTTCATTATTATATAACACTGGAAACAGCAGATACAAAATTGATGATGCGTTCAAGCAATGGCAGTAGCTGGACTGCGTATAGCAAAAAAAAGAAAGTATAATAAGCAGTTAGTTTTGGTGTGTGGTAAATAAAGACGACCCCCCGAGTATATCGGGGGGCTCTTATTTTACCTAAATCCCATGTATTGTTATATCATCATTATTTATGATGGATAATGAGCAACGTTAAACTTTTTAACACACAGCCCCGTCAATCTCCAAACGAGTCCTTTGGACACAATTCAATTTGTATAAGTAACATAGTATCCTACATTTGATCCTCATCCCGCACAGCACTACATCGAAAAATATTTTTCAAAAACCTTAACCTTTAAACCTTCTATTATGAAAAAGATTTTTGTGGCGCTGTTTGCGTTTTTAACCATCGGAGTAGCCTTATTCGCAAATGAAGACCCTACTATTGATCCCAGGATAGTATCTGCATTTCAAAAAGAATTTTCATTCGCAAAAGATGCAAGATGGGAAATGAAAGGTGACTTTGCACAAGTGCGGTTTTCAATAAATGATCAAGGATTTGTTGCATGGTACAATGCAAATGCTGAATTGGTAAGCACAGCAAGAAATATTCTTTACATGCAGTTGCCTTTGTCGGTTATCAGGTCCCTGGAAAACGGTTATGACGATGCCAGCTTTTCAAATATTATAGAAGTTACACGTGACAATGAAACATTTTATCAAATAGAGGCTGAGAAGAAAAATAAAACGCTTTTATTAAAAGCGAGCCCCGGTGGAAGTATAAGTGTCATTAAAAAAATTAAATAAGTTAGTTCTTTCATGATCATGTGGTGTGGCCCCGACTTCTTCGTCGGGGTTTTTTATTTCAAAAAGTGTGGGTAAAAAATTTAATTTTGCGACCTCACCGCAATGTCTCACTCTCGCCTGAGGCGAGATGATCTGAAGGCGGGTTATAAAAAATCAGCACATGAGTAAAGGTCCCGTTTCACAATTCATCCAGCATCATTATCGTCATTTTAATGCAGCTGCCTTGGTTGATGCTGCAAAAGGTTATGAGCAACATTTATTGGACGGGGGCAAAATGATGGTAACACTTGCCGGTGCCATGAGTACTGCCGAGCTTGGAATTTCACTTGCCGAGATGATACGACAGGACAAAATACATATCATCTCCTGCACCGGCGCCAATCTTGAAGAAGATATCATGAACCTGGTAGCGCATAGCCATTACAAAAGGGTTCCTAATTATCGTGATCTTACGCCGCAGGATGAATGGGATCTTCTGGAGAATCATTACAATCGTGTCACTGATACGTGTATTCCCGAAGAAGAAGCATTCAGGAGAATTCAGGAACACATACAAAAACTCTGGAAAGATGCGGATGATAAGGGAGAAAGATATTTTCCGCATGAGTATATGTATAAAATGTTACTGAGTGGAGTACTGAAACAACATTATGAAATTGATATTAAGGATAGCTGGATGATGGCCGCTGCAGAAAAAAACCTGCCGATCGTTGTTCCTGGCTGGGAAGACAGCACCATGGGAAATATTTTCGCTTCTTATGTTATAAAAAATCAAATGAAAGTTACTACTGTGAAAAATGGAATTGATTACATGGTCTGGTTAGCTGAGTGGTATAAAAACAATAGCGGAGGTAAAGGTGTCGGCTTTTTCCAGATCGGCGGGGGTATTGCCGGTGATTTCCCAATATGTGTAGTGCCTATGCTGTACCAGGACCTTGAGATGCATGATGTACCGTTCTGGAGTTATTTCTGCCAGGTAAGCGATTCAACTACTTCGTATGGCTCTTATTCCGGAGCTGTGCCAAATGAAAAGATCACATGGGGAAAGTTAGGGATCGACACACCAAAATTCATCGTGGAAAGTGATGCAACAATTGTAGCGCCGTTAATATTCGCTTATTTGTTAGGGTGGTGAAAATTTGCTGGAGATAATTTTTATGTGACCAGTCCCGATAGCTGTCGGGATAACTCTGTTCAACACCGCTTGCATGGGTTCTTTGTATATCCAAAAATAAACCCCGGCGTACCGGGGTTATTCTTATAGGAAAAGGTAAGGACTAATGTCTGCGATCTCTGCGATTTTCGCGGCGATCTATTTTGTCTTCACGACGGTCACGGACATCTTCTCTGCGATCTCTTACATCTTCTCTTCTGTCACGAACATCTTCAAGACGATCTCTCCGGCCACCATTATATCTCCTGTCAATTACATCTTCCCTTCTGTCACGGCGGTCTTCTCTTCTGTCTCTCACATCTTCACGTCTGTCGCGAATGTCCTCTCTGCGATCAAATCTATCTTCAATACGGTCGAATCTTGGGGTTCTCTGTGCTGAAGCGTCTGTAAAGACAGCCAGTCCTAGCATGATTACAGAACCAATAAGTACGGATTTTAGGGCTTGATTAGTTTTCATATTATTTTTTTAGGGTTTGTAAAAAAGTGACGAATAGATAGACCGGAACCTTGCTGTAAAGTTTAATGGATAAAAAAAACCCCGAATTTACCGGGGAAAATAGTTAAGATGACTTCTCCCGGCCAAGTCGGGATCGCAGCAAAAAAAAAATCAGGAGAAAAGTAGTTCTTTCCGTATTAACTCAGCTTCTCTGGAAGAGTGAAAGCACGATACGAGTAAAGAAATAATAAATAATTTTTGGATCGAGCTTTCGATCAACAGGCCATCAATTGTGTTGAAAAATATTTCAAAACCCCAACAACCAAGACAAATAATAAGTGCAGATAAAGTCGAAAAATATGGATGCTTATTACTGTAAACTGATAAAAGCACCATCACACACGCAAGACCCAGATAAATGAAGAAGTCTTTAGTTGTAAATGAGCTTCCCTCTATTATCGAAAACATACCAGCCCCAGCCACAAATGCCAAAGCGCAAACCAATAAAGTATTGCGGGTTTTACGAAGCCTTTTATTTAGTTGCTTGGTTTCCTGAGTGCGGTACATCTCGGAATAATCAACATGATTGTCGATTATTTTTTGGAAGAGGGTCGGATTTTGTTCCACTTGATTCATTGGCAGCCTGCACAGATTTAGAATAGCGAAATAAATAAAAATTTTTCTTTTTTTAAAACAGATTGGATCAAAGTTTTTAAAACAGTTTGGACCAAATCTCAAAAAGCTCTTTGGCCGTCAAGCGGTATGTCTCTTTTAAGCATTTCATCCCTGTTTGCCATCTCCAATGCGGTATAAAACACCAGTTTTGCCCGCTTTTCCATCAAATCGTATTTTATCTTATCAGGGGTATCCGTGGGCCTGTGATAATCGGGATGCACCCCATTAAAATAGAAAATGATAGGAACCCCTTTTTCAGCGAAGTTGTAATGATCACTGCGATAATAAAAACGATTGGGGTCTTTTGGATCGTTGTACTTCCGGTCAAGCTTCAATTTTGTATACGTATTATTAATGTTTTCTGTGATCGGTGTCAGTTCTGAGCTTAATTTATTATCACCGATGATATAAATATAATTTGCCGAGTCTACGTTCTGCATATATTCATTTCCTATTCTGCCAATCATATCAATATTAAGATCCACCGTAGTTTTTTCTAATGGATAAACAGGATGATTAGCATAATAGGCGGAGCCCCATAAACCATGTTCTTCACCGCTTACAGTCATAAATACAATGCTGCGTCGTGGACCTTTGCCTCCGGCTTTTGCTTTTGCAAATGCTTCAGCTAATTCAAGCACGGTTACCGTACCGCTTCCATCATCGTCAGCACCGTAAAAAATAACGGTATCTCTTTTACCAACATGATCATAGTGGGCAGTGATAAATACATACTCATCTTTTTTATCAGTTCCTTCAAGCAATCCCATAACATTGCTTACTTCAGTTTTAATGGTTATCTTTTTATAGGAAAGATCAATGTCTGCCTTATATACTTTATTCGTTAAAGAGTTTGCTGTCATTTTATCAAACACTCTTTTTCCATCTTCACCCATAATATCAGCTGCAATATTTTCAGAAATATAAAACACCTGTGGATTTATTGTTGAACGATAACCATTCAGACCCCAATTGCTTTGAGTGACTGCCGATCTTCTTGGAAAACCCTTTAAGATCATCAGCACGGCAACCGCGCCTTTTTTTGACGCGGCATTTAGTTTTCCAAACGTTCCCGATGCACTGCGAAGGCCTGTCTCTGCAGGCTTATAATCACCCGGTGCGCCTTCAAGTATGATTACAGCTTTGCCGCGAACATCAATGTCTTTATAACTATCAAGCTTATCATCTACAATTCCATAGCCTGCAAATACTGCTTCTGAAAAAGGTATTTCAGAAGTATAGTTGCCATTGCCATTTTGATAATCTGTATTCAGTTCATACGGTTTGCCATTTACTTTTATTGATGAGCCGATCACTGAATCACGATAAAGTGGATAGGGCATCCGGTAGCTATCGCCATTTCCAGGTTTTAATCCCAGGGATTTAAAATGATCTTCAATATAATTTGCAGCATTTTCCAAACCGGGAGAAGGAGTATCTCTTCCGCCATTCTCAGCACTGGCAACAATGTAAAGGTGTTTCTTAAGATCAGCAGCGGTGATCGAATTGCCGATCTTTTCCATCGTTTTGTTTTTCTTTTGTGCAACAGCAACAAAAAGCGGAAGCAAAGCGATCAGAAATAGCGTAGTTTTTTTCATGTGATTGTGTTTAAATAGACTACCCAGTATAAATTCTGCAAGCTCAAATATAAGCCTGATAGTTTTTAAAGAAACCATAAATGGATGAAAGGTAGCTGATAGCTATTGGGTCAACAACCCTCGGCGATCTTTTCGACCCTGCGCTGGTGTCGGCCGCCTTCAAACGGAGTATTTATAAATAGTTGCACCATTTTTTCTGCATCGCCTTCACGCACAAAACGGGCGGGGATGCAGAGTATATTCGCATTATTATGTTCTCTTGCCAGCTTGGCAAGTTCTTCGCCCCAGCAAATCGCTGCACGAATGCCTTTATGTTTATTTGCAGTGATAGCAACGCCATTAGCGCTGCCACAGAGAAGTATTCCGAATGAAGCTTCGCCTTTCTCAACAGCATTTGCAACAGGATGAGCAAAATCAGGATAGTCAACAGAATCTTTAGAATGAGTACCATAATCATGATAAGAAAGATCTTTGGCCTCAAGAAAAGAAATTAATTCCTCTTTAAAATCATATCCTGCATGGTCACTGCCTATGGCGACTGGCTTAGTCAAATCAAATGATGAAGACATAAAAAATAATTAATAATGGTAATTAATAATTATTATCGGGACAAAGGTAAGCTAATGGGTAATCAACTCCATTCTTCTTTTTCTTCCAACGCTTTTTCTTTTTCCACTTTTACTGTGAGCCAAATACTTATTTCATACAATAACATAAGAGGTATAGTGCAGATAACCTGGCTGATAACATCGGGTGGTGTAATAATACCTGCAAGAATAAGTATAACAACAATTGCATATTTCCTGTTGCGACGAAGAAAACTCGGGCTCATTAAACCAACTTTCGCCAAAAAGAACATAACCAGCGGAAGTTGAAATGCAAGACCGGTCCCAAGTATTAACGGAACAAGTGTATCGATATAACTTGTAATCGTCCAGCGGTTCTCAATATTTTCATCCAATTGGAAATTGGCAAAGAAATTTACCGTATATGGTGCAATCACAAAATAACCGAACAATATTCCAAGAAAAAATAAGAGGGATACCCAGAAAATAACACCTCTTGTTTTTGATAACTCTTTTTTTGTCAATGCTGGTTTTACAAAACGCCAGAATTCCCAGAAGATATAAGGAAAGGCGACAATGATACCACCAACAAAGATCAATGTAAAGTACATGCTGAATTGTCCGCTTACCGAGGTACTCTGCATTTTCAAACCGATATCTTTCATACACATGGCATCACCAAGACCAATTGCATGACCTGCTTTGCAAAGCCACCTGTAAGTTGGGAAATCAGCATGTGTAGGACCCATCAAAACTTCACGAACAAAAAATTCATTATAAACAATAAATACAACGGCTCCGACTGCAATTGCCAAAGCAGAACGAAAAAGATGTCCGCGAAGAATTTCCAAATGTTCTACAAAAGACATTTCTGCCTTTTCTTCCTGGCCCTTTTTTCCCCGTCTGAATAAACTCAACGCCATTTCAATTAATTAGAATCGCAAATATAAGTAGGTGTGACCGCCTGTCGCCATTCCTTCTTCATAAAATAAAAAACCCCGTCCCGATTGGTCGGGACGGGGCAATTATTAAACAGAGAATTTTATTTTACTGACAAAGCCTTTTCAATTAAGAACGAAAGATTAGCTCTGTGCGCCTTTGTTTGTTCATCTGTAGAGATGGCTGTAGCCAGCATTCCTTTGATTTTTCTCAATGTATTATACATCGCTGCTTTTGATGCATTATCATAAGGACTAACAGGTGTAGTTACAATTGCAGCAAGCCCTTTTACATATTCAGTTTGTAAATTGAGCCTGTATAAATTCACATTTGTTTTCAGATCGGCAGCAAATACTGCGTTTGTAATATCAACCATCATGTCAGCCGTAGTGTAGGTATTTCCATACAATGTGCTGTTGTTGATCCTCGCCATGGTATTTGGACTTAGCAAATGTGAAAACAACCCGACCTGTATTGCCAATACTGTGTTTTGTGGTTTTATATCTTCACTTGCACCAAAGAAATTAAAACCACGACGCTGCAATTGTAAGTAAGGAAATAATGCAGCATCATTTTTAAAGGCATCAGGAGCAAAAATATTTTTTGCCAAAAACGCCATTGCTTTTTTCTGGTAGGCTGAAGAAACCGGTGTGAAAGGTTTATTGGTTGTTTCCTGGCCAACAAAACTTCTGTCTACCATCACACCACCAATATAGCGACTTACCGAGTGTGCCATTTGGTTGCGCTGTCCCATCAGGTTGTTATAGCGGCTTCTTAATTCAGCATAAGACTTACCTGGCTTACTGTATTTTTCTTTTAGTTTACCTATCAATGAATTTACAAGAGCAAACCTGTCTTCGGCATAAGCAACCATATCACTACTCATGTCATTTACCATGACTCTTGGGTCAATACCACCAAAGCCTGGTGAACGCATATCATCAGCATCGTTTCCAAAAGTATTTCCGGGTTCAGTGCTGCGGTTAAGAATTTTTTTCAAACCGGCTGCTTCTTCTGATGCGCTGAATGGAGTATAACCGAATTCAATTGCCCATATATCATAAGGACCAGCCTTGGTTGTATAGTAATCACCTTGTTTAGCGCGATCAAACGCAACATTCACAGAAGGATAGTCCATTACTGAACCTGTTAAGCCTTTGGTATGGGTAACGTCCATATTATTCACTTCTGCAGGGGTCAACATTTGGCTAGCTTTCATGTTATGATTCAAGCCCATTGTATGTCCCATCTCATGCATGATAAGGAAATATAAAAATTGCTTGTGTAATGTTTTTATTTCACCATCTGATGCACCTGTTGCTTCTAATGTTGTAAGACCTGCAGTATATTGGGCTTTTAATTCGGCCCCGATATTACAAGCCATCCACTTTTTAAAACCAGGGATATTTAATTCCTCATCTTTCTTTGGATTCAAAAGCAATGAAGGCAGATCAGTATTCAATGATTTTACATCGTACAATTCTTCCTGTATCGGGCTTGAACTGCCAGAGAGCCATTCAACGGTAATGTCAGCGCCAAGAATTTGACCTGTTTTTGGGTTTACAAAGCTGGGCCCGATAGCTCCATAAGGAGGATAGGGTGAAGACACCCAGCGAATAACATTATAACGAATATCGGCAGGATCCCATGTCGCATCATCAGGCATGATCTTCATGACAACTGCATTTTTAAAACCAGCTTTTTCAAAAGCTTCATTCCATTTTTCACCAGCTTCTTTAATTGTCTGGCGAAATTCTACTGGGGTTGTGTTCTCGATCCACCATACAATCGGTTCAACCGGTTCACTAAGTGCCGCAGACGGATCCTTCTTTACTAAATTCCAGCGATTGATCATGTCTCTATAATCTGCAACCTTAATACTTGTAAGATTTTCTACTTCCTGGGTAAAATATCCAACCCTTGGATCATCAAGTCTTGGACGAAAATCATTGCTTGGCATTTCCAAAAAACTATGTTGGAAACGGATACGATTATAACGGGCATCGGTAATATCTTTTCCACCCTGATTAAAAGGCGCCGGATTATCGTATGCCAATTCAACTACAACATCTGTATTGTTTGGATAAGAACGGACAGTTTTGTAACCTGACTTTGCCACGTTCAACCCTCCAAGGTTAAATACAAATTGTGCAGCAGGGCCTGGCGCAACAAGTGGTTTAATCGGGTCAAGTTTTTCACTTAAGAATAAACCATCACCGGCTACAATAAAACCGGTAGAATCTTCACCATCAATTTTTGCAGAATAAAAAACAGCTTCTGTTACATCAACATTCGCTGATTTGCTTACTGCATTTTGAGGATCATACCAGAAGTTGGTATTTACCTGGAAGAACTCAAGTTTATCAAAGCTCTTTTTGATCCTGAACACCCATGTCGTGCGGATCATGTTTTGGTGCAGGAATAGACTGGTGGGACCACCCATCGAAAAACTCTGGTAGATATATTCTTTACCCAACTGGTTTTTCTTTACATACATCTGCACACTTCCTGTTGCGGTGTCCTGGTAAATGGTGAAAAGCCCGTCTGATTTTTTACTGCTCTTCACTTTCTCTGCCACCGTCGGTTTGGGAGGTGTCGGTGGGGCTTTTTTTGATGTGTCTGGTTTTGCGGCCGAGGTACTCGGTGTAGCTTGTGAGAAACCACAAATACACACAAACATACCAGCTGCCATCAAAAGCAGCGCTTTTTTTGCTTGTATCATTTTCTGATTAAATTTTTTGAAGAACGAAAGATAAACTTCCCGACGGAAGTACAAAAAAATATTTGGATAAGCGGGTTAAGGTAGTTATAACAGGGACGGGGTTTCCCTCTTATTTAAGCTTCTTGATCTTGACCATTTCAATTCGGGTATCACTCACATTCATAACATCGAATTCGTAGTCGGCAATAATGATCCTTTCCTTCTGTTTGGGTATCGTCTCATGGTAATTGATAATAAATCCCGAGAGGGTTTCAGTTTCATCAACAGGGAAATCAAAACCATATTTTTCATTAATATAATCCAGCTCAAGCCGACCTGAGAATATATACTCGTTCTCAGCAATCTGTTTTTCAACAAACTCTTCAACATCGTATTCATCCTGTATCTCGCCGAAGATCTCTTCAAGCACATCCTCCATCGTTATGATGCCAGCAGTACCGCCAAACTCATCCACTACCCACGCAATACTTTTCCTTTCACGGGTAAATTTATTGATCAGGTCAGTAGCACTCATGCTTTCGGGTACAGCCGGAATTGGCAATAATACTGATTGAATAATTGACGGCCTTTTAAACATATCAAGTTGGTGAACATAGCCGATTATATGATCAATATTTCCTTCGTAAACAACAATGCGTGACAACTTTGTTTCAATAAAAAGACGACGTAAAGAATCGACAGACTCTTTAATGTCAATACCAACAATCTCTTTCCTTGGTACCAAACTCTGCCGTATCCTGATCTTTGGCAACTCAAGAGCATTTTCAAAAAATTCGGTGTTCAGCGGTTGTTTCTCTTCTTCTGCTTCTTTTGCCTGGCGAAAAAGATGTTCAAGATCTGTACGGCCAAATACCTCCTTCTTTTCATCCACTCTTACATTGAAAACATATTTCAGTAGCCAATTGGCCAATGCGATAAATCCGGCAGCGATCGGATAAAACATTTGATAGAACATATCGATCAATTGCGCCAGGCGACTAAGCAACACATTTGCTCTTGCTCTGAAAATAGCCCGGGGAAGGAATTCTGCAAACACAAGTACCAGGAAAGTAGATAAAAGTATCTCTATCAATATGCGTAAAGAATAAGAACCAACATCCAGCCGGGTCCATAGCGGTTCCATTACTTTGCTTATCTGTAAACCGAAGAACACAAGAAAAACATTAAAGCCGATCAGCGTTGTGCCAAGAAAATAAACAGGATGATCAATGAATTGATCCAGTATCTGTCCGCTGGCTCTTCCCTGTTTCTTTTTTAATTCAATGCTCATTTTATTGGCGCTGTAGTATGCCATTTCGATACCGGCAAAAAAACCCATCAACAGGATGGTAAGAATGAACCATATAACAATGCGCACTTCAAACATGGGGGGTAAAGATAAACAAAGTGGTAAGATGTTCTAGGTAATAAGTACTAAGTAATAAGTACAATAATGAGGTTTAGATTAAGGTTTAGGCTGAGAGGAAATCGGCAACTATTCGTTCCGCTTCTCTACAGGCCTTGTCAAGGTTATCGTTTGTAATTATTTTATTGAAATGCTCTTTAAAAGAAAGTTCGTAAGTCGCTTTATTTAAACGTGTGGCAAGACTTTCAGGGCTTTCGGTACCCCGGCTACTTAATCTTTTTTTTAATTCATCAACTGACGGAGGTTCAATAAAAATCGAAAGAGATCGATCCGGATGTTGCTGCTGCACATGAACAGCGCCTTGTACATCAATATCGAGTAAAGGAACTTTTTCTTCTTTCCAGATGCGATGTATCTCTGATTTCAGGGTGCCATAATATTTTCCTTCGTACACCATTTCCCATTCTACAAAAGAATTGTGCTGTATTTTTCCTTTGAAATCATCCACACTCATAAAATAATAATCAACGCCATCTTTTTCATAATCTCTTTTTTGACGTGTTGCGGCTGAAATGGAAAAAGCCAGGTTATCGGGAAATGTTTTTAATAAATGTTTTGTGATAGAGGTTTTACCGGCGCCGGAAGGAGCAGTTATGATGATGATCTTGTGAGATGTGGCCATGTACAAAGAACGAAAATATTTCGATTCGTTTGCCCATTACCAATTTATTTTCTCGCAATAAAAAGTTGCCAGCCCGGCATCGACATTGGTTTGACTGGCTTTTCAATTTTTAATCCCGCATCTTTTTGCCATCCTTCTATTTCAGGTACTGACCATGTACCCGATGAACTTGTCAATGAAAAATATAAGCCGGTCGTAGCGCCGATAACACCACCTTCACCCGGTTTTGACTGACGTTTAAATTCACCAATAGCGTAGATACCGTTGGGCTTTAATGCCCGGGCTGCTTTTTTTGCAAGTGCAATGTTCTGTTCGTTTGTAAAATGATGAACAACATTGTTGATCATGATAAGATCATATTTCTCAGTTCCAAGATCATCAGCCAATGCATTACCTGCAACATAATTTACTCGGTTGGTAGTATCATATCTTTTAGCAATTGCACTGGCCGCTTCAATAGCGCCGGGTAATTCCATTATAGTGCTTGTTAAACCAGGATGTTTTTTACACAGTTCGATAGAAAATAATCCATGTGAACCACCGATGTCAAGCATGCTTGTTGCCTCTTTTGGTACAGGAATTTTTGGAGCCAGTTCTTTTGCCGCATTAATTGAAAGATCTCTCATCCCTTCCTGGTAAAGCTCCCATTCTTTTCCTGAGGCCGAACCATGAAGGTCTAAAGGCTTACCGGTTCGCACATATTCTTCAAGCCTTCCCATCCACTCCCATTCTATTAATTGAAAACGCAGTTTACCGATAAGGTTCGATTCACTTTCTTTCAGCAGCCATTTATGATATTTTGGTTTTAATGAATAGCGTCCATTGTTCCATTGCAAATAACCAATGCCAACGAGACAATTGAGCAAATGCATTGTCGCTTCAGGATGTGTCTTGCAAACTGAAACAACTTCATCTGAGGTTTTTGAAGTTTTGCCGATCGCTTCATAAACACCAAGCTCAGCAGCCGCCATAATTGCTCGTGCGGCATTGAATGCAACCTGCGTATCAACAAGTGGAATAGGAGCAAGGTTAGCTTTTAAAGCAATCCATTCAAGCAGATTCTCTGGTTGATTTTTAATTTTCATTTAGATTTATTTTAAACCAATTTATTTATCAATTACTGCGTTCGATTCAATTTACTCTTTAGGAAGATCTCTATCTCCTTATACTTTTTCTTTTTTGTGTCCTCCGGCTCTTCTGTTTGCATATAAACAGCCCAACCCAACGGGGTGCCTTCATATATCAGGTCTTTTGCGTTGAGATCAGCTCCAGCTTCTACAAGTATTTTAACCGATGCAAGAGAACCGGAAAACACAGCCTGGTGAAGAGCTGATGCATGGGAATGAAATCCCGCTGAATTGTCCAGGTAGGCATTTACATCGGCTCCTAAGTCAATCAGGAAAGAAATTATTTTTGATTTTCCATAAAATGCCGCCATCATTAAAGCAAGTTGCAGATCGCTTTTCGTGGCTTCTTTTGATAGTTTATGAATTTCCTCTTCCATGTCAAGACCGACAGCAGTTGCTAATGTAAGTTTGGCACCACGTTTAATTAAATGCCGGGCAGCTTCGATATTACCATGGGCTAATGCGCCAATTCCATTACCTGGTTGGGCACCATTATCAATAAGCAGATCGATCCATTCATTTTGTACACCAGATTCCCTCGGTATGCGGCCAGTGGCCACTAAACCAAGTGCATAATCTATTTGTTGCTGAAAACTGTTAGCGGCATTGTTTCTTGCCGCAGCGATAAGCATTTTAGTAACCGCAACAATGTTTGCCGGTAGCTTTTCGTGTCTAATTGGATTGTCGGCAACAAACCATAGCAGGTAAGGATGTTTAAAATATCCCTCAGTTGGAAAATCGAGACGTTGATTTATGAGTTGAGGAGTTGCTTGCAATAAATTTTGAAGTGATGATAAGTTACCCGAATCAATAGCTTCTACAGCATTGCGGAACAGGGGATCTTTAATATCAGCGTTATTCATAGCTAAAGAGCACTATTATTACAGTGCAAGTTAAATCTTCAGCCGTTATTTCAATTGAAGGTTGAATGCATCAATTTTTTTTTGGATGGTCTGCTTATCAGTTTGTGTTTTTGCGATAGAAAAAGCTTTTTGAAAATTTTCTCTTGCTTTATCGTTGTTAATATCAGTATACAACTCGCCGAGAAGAGTGAAATAAAAATGATTATCCGCCAGGTTCAACTTTTCAGCTTCAATGATCGCCTCTCGCTTGCCCTTTACTTTGGACAGTGCATAGGTTCTGTTGAGTGCGGCTATTGGTGAATACGCGAGTACTAACAACTTATTATAAAGTTGTAAAATATTATCCCATTTTTCTTTAATATCAGATTTTATGGTGTGCCAGTAAGCAATACTTGCTTCAATATGATATTTTGAAACTTCATTTCCTTTTGATGCTTCATGCAAAAAATAAATTCCTTTCATGATCAATTCCTGGTTCCATAGCGATTCATCCTGATCCTGGTATAAAATGATCTCACCTTTTTCATTTTTTCTAGCTCCAAAACGTGAGGAATGAAAACACATTAAAGAATATAAAGCATTGACTTTTGGTTGATTTGTTTGTTCGTTTTCGATAAGCATGTATGTTAATCGCATAGCTTCCTCACAAAGGTCCTCACGAAGTATGATATCATTGCTTTCAGAATAATATCCTTCATTGAAAAGTAAATACAAAGTTGTAAGAACAGTTTCTAAACGATCATTGATCTCGTTCTTACCGGGGAATTCGATCTTTACTTTTTCAGTTCTGAGTTTTTCTTTTGCCCTGAATAATCTTTTATTGATCGTTTCATTGCTGGTTAAAAAAGCATTTGCAATCTCATTTATGCCAAAACCACAAAGAATACGAAGCGCCAAACCAATTTGTGCTTCGTTGGAAATAGATGGATGGCAAATAGCAAATAACATTTGCAACTGGCTGTCTGTAATATTTTGTTCGGACAAATTAATTTCTGGTTCTTCAACATCAGAAGACGATTTCTTCAACTCGCTTGCAATCTTTTCAGAAAAGATATTGTTTCGGCGAAAATAATTTTTTGCTTTATTCTTTGCTACCGTATAAAGCCAGGCTGTAGGATTAACAGGTAATCCCTTGTATGTCCATGTTTCTACAGCAAGTAAAAAAGTATCGCTGGCAATGTCTTCCGCAGTTTCAATATGTTCTATTCCAAAATGCTTGCAAAGTACGGCTGTTATTTTCCTGAATTCGGTTCTGAACAAATGTGGTATTAACTCCTGCTGTTGCATCTGCTGCTATTTCAACTGTTGATAATAGATACCGGATGCTGGATTCAAGATGTTTAGTATTATTTCACAATCAAGTATCCAGCATCCAGTATCAGTTTTAATGAACACCATCACCTTTTGCAATCTTTCTTACTTCTAAACTATTGCCTTCTCCTTGAAGTACGGGGCAACCCTTTGCAAACTCAACAGCTTCTTCCACCGAATCAGCTTTAACAACAATAAATCCACCAATGGTTTCTTTAATATCCCCGAATGGACCGTTAGTTACAACAGGGCTTGAGTTTTTTGTTGTTACAACTTTTGCGTTGTCAAAAGGTAAGCCCGTGCCGCTTACAAATTTATTTTGCGCGGCAATGCCACCGATCCAATCCATAGTTTGCTTCATCCATTCCTGCATTTGTTCAGGTGAAGCGATCTTTGCGCCATCTTCATGTCTCATAATTAGTGCATACTCTTCCATCTTGTTTAAATTTTAATGTTATTGAATGTTTTATACATTAATAACAAATGAGGTGGTCCAAATTGGACAACAATAAATTAATTTTTTGTTTTGCCGCGCCATATTTGTTTTGACAATTCCATCAGCAAATAAACCAACAGGCCAATCCCAATTGCAATTCCAACATGCTTCATTTCTTTCATTGTTGCGCTGCTCAATAACCAAATCGTAATTATCACACCAAGCATGGCGATCACTGTTCCGTAATTAATTTTAAAAAAGTTTCTCTGTTCTGTTTTCTTTTTACGCAGAATTATCAATGTGATACAGACTATACCATAAATCATCACTCTTGTGATAGCACTGAGTGACGCGGCAGATAAAAACGAATAGTTCAAAGAAATAATTATTGTTACCCCCATAAATAAAAGCAATGACCAGGTAGGGGTTTTATATTTAGGATGGATGAAAGAAAAAACTTTTGGAAATTGATCCTCTTCGCTAAAAGCAAATGGTAGTCTTGAGCCTACCAGCATGATTGCATTTAATGTACCGGCAACAGAAAACATAGCGCCAAGAGCAATAATTATGGCTCCCGGTTTACCAACAAATAAATTTGCTGCTTCTGCCAGCGGTTTATCTGTTGAAGCAAGCGATGGCAATACACCGATGCTAACAATCTGCACCAGCATATAAATGCCTGCAATGATCAAGGCCGCCAGCAATAAGGCAAATGGAAGGTTCTTTTCAGGAT
>Ga0075429_100002489_pt1 | contig 15485 bp, 15 predicted proteins | sample RhiMetdeltSRZDD3_FD_75295 | JGI IMG/M metagenome (GOLD analysis project Ga0075429, IMG submission 75295) | Populus rhizosphere microbial communities from Tennessee, USA - Rhizosphere MetaG P. deltoides SRZDD3 | ecosystem: Host-associated > Plants > Roots > Rhizosphere > Soil | place: USA... | reverse complement strand
ACGGTCCCGGCACCGGGGATGTAGCGCACGGCTGTCTCGAACCCGGCCACGTTGGGCAGCTGGTCGGGCAGCAGGCTCTGCTGCATCACGAGCGACGCGCTCCGCTCGGTCTCGGACAGCGACGCCTGGGTGGCGAGCGCGACCCGATCGCCCACCATCTGGAGCAGGTCGGCATCCTCGTCGTCGAAGTGGCGTCGCGTCACGGTGCCCACGTGCAGCACCCCCAGCAGCCGGCCGCCGGCGAGCAGGGGCACGCCGAGAAGGGATCGGATGCCCTTGGCGCGCAGCAGCGGGTTGACCACATCCGCGTCGTCGATGTCCTCGATCGCCTGTGTCTGCCGGGTCGCGGCGACGCGCCCGGCGAAGCCGCGGCCGAGGGGCACGCGCACACCCTGGTACACCTCCTCCTCGATCCCCCGGGCCGCGGTGGCCACGAGCTGACCGTTGGCGTCGTCGAGGAGGAGGATGGCCGCGGTGTCTGCCGCCAGGATCTCGCGGACGCGATCCAGCAGCTCGACGAGGAGCTCCTCCACCGTCAGCTGGACGAGGCCGGCATGGGTCACCGCCTCGATGTCCCGCAACCGCTCGGCGATCGCCCGGGTCCGACCCTCGGGTCGCGCCGACGTGTCCGGTGAGGCTATTCGTTCGAGTTCACTGTCGTCTGTGTTCACTCGTCCTCCCACCCCCCTCGCGCCGTGCTGGTCGTGGTTGACCGTGCGGTGACCGGCCCAGGCCTGGCCGCCGGAGGGCACGTACGAACGAGCATGCGTCCATCGTGGCCCCGTGGGCCGCTCGTGAGCCGGGAACCCCGGCCGGCCCGTGATCTCGACCCTCGGGGACCGGCGCCCGACCGGCGGCGGCCACGCCGCGGTCAGGCCGCCAGCCGCAGCAGGACGTTAACGACGACGGTGAGCACGACGGAGACGGCGAGAGACAGCAGCAGCATCGTGAGGCAGCCTCGTCCGCCGCCGGCCATCCTCGGTCCCTCGCCGCCTCCGAAGACGATCACCCCGATCGCCGGGATGACTTCTTGGCCTGGACGGCCCCGTCCAGCTCCAGTGCCTTGCCGCGTGCTCTGACCGCGGCCTTCTGGGTCCGGAGGGCCTCGCCTTGGGAACGCGCACGCTGCACATCGGTCCGCACGGCCTGCTTGCTGACCGCCTGTCTCCGCTTGGCGGCCGTGGTCCTCGTGGCGGATCGCTTCGCCTCGGCCTCCTTGGCGGCACGCTGCTCGGCCTCCCGCTCGGCTTCTTCGATGCGACGCTCGCCCTCGTCCGCCGCCGATTCGAGAGCCTCGCGCTGACCGTCGAGCTCTTCGCGCCGGGCCTGGGCGGCGGCCTTGGCATCGTCCACGACCTTGGTGGCGTGCACCCGAGCGGCCCGCGCGCTCTCCAGCCGAGTGATCTCGGCGCGCTGGAGGCGGGCGGCGGTCACGAGCGTGTCGTCACGCGTGGCCCGTCCGACGATGTCCTTTACGCCAGCCTCGACCTTGTCGAACGCGAGGTTCGCCAGCCACGTCGAGGTGTCCTCCTGGCCGCGGGCGAGAACCCGCTCGGCCAGGGTCAACGGGAGGCGGGCTCCCCAGAGGCCGAACTGGACGGCCTGGCGGGGGATCTGTGTGACCTGCATCATCGGTCGTCCCCCTCGACGGTCTCGCGGGCGGCGGCGAGGGTGGCGGCCGCCTGCGCGTCGGCGGCCGCGCGGCGGTCGAGCTCCTCGGCCCGAGCCTCGGCTGCCGCCGCGCCCGCCTCGACCCCACGCTCCCGGCGGTCGAGGGCGGCTTCATTCGCGGCGACCTGGCGGTCGAGCTCCTCCCGCCGTGATCGGGCCGCGGTCCGAGTGCGGGCGTGATCGGCTCCCTGCTGACGATCGATCTCGTCGAGGCGCTCGGCCTCGTTCAGCGCGACCTCGGCGTCCGCCTGGTCGACGGCAGTGGCCTGGAGCTCGGCGTCGACTCGGGCCTCGTCAGCGGCCTGCTCGGCCTCGGCCTCGAGTCGAGCCGCGCGGCCGGCCTCGGCAGCACGGGCCTGTTGGAGCTCGCCTTCCTCGGCGAGGTCCCGGTTGCCAGCCAGGTGGCCCGCCGCCTCCTTGACCTTGCCGGTCAGCCTGTCGACCAGGCCACTTCGGGTCGCCGCGTTCTCGTCGGTCATCAATTCTCCTAATGAGGGGAAACCCATGGCCTACCCACCGTTGCCTCCGCCAAACCGGTCATCGGGGCGCAGGACGTCGAGGTCGACCACCCGCCGGCCCTGGCTCGCCGACGTCGGCGCTCTCCTTACGTGGGGCGGCGCAGAACTCGTGAGCAGGACATCGGTGCTGGATGTCTCGGGACTGCGCTTGCGAGTGCAGTTGAGTGCGACCGCTCGGAAAGGCATACGCGGTGTGTACTCGTCGGCACGGAGGGGATCCCGCGCCGGTGGGGCAGCTCTTCGGAGGCGGGAAACGGGGAACGGTCAGAGGTCCGGCGGTTCGTAGCGCACGACGTACACGGCGGGGTGGTCGTCGCCGGTGGCCCGCCGGACGAACAGCCGCCCGGCATCGGCGGCAACCGGCAGGACTCGCCAGTCCTCGGCCGCGGTCAGCGTGTCGAGCGCGGCATCGAGGCCCGTCCAAGCCGGCAGCGCCACCGACGTCAGCCGGTGCCCGAGCACTCGTGCGCCCCCCAGGAGGCGCGCCATGCCCCGGCTGACGCCGGTCACCTTGTGCTCCTCGTCGAGGACGAGCACGTGGACCGACTCGTCGTCGAGCAGGACGTCGACGGTCGACTCCACGCTCTCGAGCTCGCCCGCGCACTCTTCGTGAGCGTCGGCGAGCGCCTCGAGCTCCGCGGCGGCGCTGTCGAGCTCGGAGCGGCTGTCGGCGGGTGGGATGTCAGGGCTGGGCGGGCGTGAGCGTTCCGAACTGGTCATCACAGTGAGACACGTCTTCCGGTGTGGCCTGGCTACCCCGTCTGACATCAGTGAGACGCACAATTCAGACGTGTGGAACCCGGTCGCCGGGGAAGCAGCGACCGGTGACGTTGATCGAGGAGCGCCGCACTTCGCGTGAGCGACCCAGGCGTGCCATCGACCGTCTTCGGTCCGCGCAGGACCGGGCGCGCGCCGTCCTGACTGTGCCTCGAGTGCCGGCCCCCCGTGTCTGGGTCGCACCACGCTCGGCCCGCCCCGTCGTCGACGTGGGCCTGTGGACCGTGCACGTCGCCTACGCGGACCGGCACGAGCCCCAGCACCTCGACCAGCTCGTCCGGCGGTACAGCGCGTTCGCCACCGCCACCGCCAAGCGGCACTACCGGGGGGGCGAGCCCATCGACGACCTGGTGCAGGTGTCCCACGAGGCGCTCATGCTCGCACTGCGGCGGTTCGACCCGTCGCGGGGCACGGCCTTCCTCGCGTACGCCACGCCCACCATCGTCGGTAGCGTGCGCCGCCACTTCCGCGACAGCGGGTGGGCGCTGCGAGTGCCTCGAAGCGTGCACGAGCTGGCCAAGCCGCAGCAGGACGCGGTCGAGCTGCTCAGCCAGGACCTCGGCCGGCGGCCGAGCCTGGCCGAGGTGGCGGACTTCCTGGGCGTACCGCTCGCCCAGGTCGAGGTCGTCGAGCGCGCGCGTCGCGCCCGGTCGACGACCTCGATCGACCACCCGGGCCTCGCCAACGGGGAGACCCCGCCGAATCTGTCGACGAAGGACGCGAGCATGACCGGGATCGAGAACCTGGTGGCGCTGCGGCGGGGGCTGGCCCATCTCGACCGCGAGGAGGTGCGGCTGCTGACCTGGTACTACTTCGAGGAGCAGACGCAGTCGCAGATCGGCCGGCGGCTCGGGGTCAGCCAGATGCAGGTGTCCCGCCTGCTCGCACGGGCCGTACAGCGGCTGCGGCCGTTCCTGTCACCGAACCTCTGACGTACGGCGCCTCTAAGGCCGGGTGGTCGGTGTGATCGTGCGGGGTCACGGCCACCGAGATCGCACCGTCAGTACCATGACGACTCGTTCGAGGGCGTGACCACGAGCTCGCGGATCTCGCAGCCCGCGGTGCGGCTGAGGGCGAAGGGCACGGACTCTGTCACCTGGACCGGGGCGCACAGCTCGAGGTTGGGCGGCGGTTTGTACCGGTCCTCGCACTCGTCGAAGGAGGCGGTGGCCATACCGCCCGGCGTCAGCATGGTGACTCCGACCTCGCCGCGCAGCTCGGCGGTCGGCCAAGTCGACCTCGGTGCCGGCGATGCCACTCGAGGGTGGGCGCCGGTCGAGCGAGGTGACCGCGGCGCCGGCGAACGCCAGGCGGGCGGCCACCGCCGCGCCCAGGCCCGACGCACCCCCGGTCACGACCACGGGCAGGTCTGCCAGCGGGTCGGCGGCCGTGGAAGCGGGGACGAGGGGCCGGTGCTCATGGCCGGCGCCTACCCCGCCTCGGGTACGGAGAGAACCGCTCGCGCCCGTACCGGTGCCGGCACGGTCGGCGACGGCCACGTCGCGGGCAGCCTCATCACCCGCACCCGCGGCATACGCGCCCGCCCGGCCGGGCGCCACCCAGCCGAACGGCCCGCAGGCCGTCGCGCAGCACCGAGCCTGTTGTGGAAGACAGCCGGTCCCGTCGCGTTTCCCAGCGCTGGTCCCGGGTAGGCGCCGTGCGAGCGCGAGCTGCGCGACCGGCTCGCGGCATGAGGAGGACACCATGCGCGCCGTGACCTGGCAGGGACGTGAGGACGTCCGGGTCGAGGACGTCCCTGACCCGACGATCGAGGAGCCGACCGACGCCGTCGTCGAGATCACCTCCACGGCGATCTGCGGGTCGGACCTCCATCTCTACGGCCCTTTGGCCCCCTTCATGGAGCCGGGCGACGTGCTCGGCCACGAGCCCATGGGCCGTGTGGTGGCCGTGGGCGACGACGTGTCGCACGTCGCCGTCGGCGACCGGGTTGTGATTCCGTTCAACATCTCGTGCGGCTCCTGCTACATGTGTGACCGGACGCTGTTCGCGCAGTGTGAGACCACCCAGAACCGCGACCAGGGCACCGGGGCCTCGCTGTTCGGCTACACGAAGCTCTACGGCCACGTCCCCGGCGGCCAGGCCGAGCTGCTGCGGGTGCCGCAGGCCCACTTCGGCCCGATCAAGGTGCCCGAGGGCCCGCCCGACGACCGGTTCCTGTTCCTCTCGGACGTGCTGCCCACCGCATGGCAGGCGGTGGCCTACGCCGACGTGCCGGGCGATGGGAGCCTCGCCGTGATCGGCCTGGGGCCCATCGGCCAGATGGCGGCGCGCATCGCCCGCCAGCAGGGAGTCGAGCACGTCTACGGTGTCGACCTCGTGCCCGAGCGCTTGGCGATGGCCGAGCGCCACGGGATCGAGACGGTCGACCTCCGCAGCACCGACGACGTTGCCGACGCGCTCCGGGCGCTGTCCGGCGGTCGCGGCCCTGACGGCGTGATCGACGCGGTCGGCCTCGAGGCGCACGGGGCACCCGTGGCCAGCGCGATGCAGCGGGCCGCCGGGCTGCTGCCCAAGGCGGTCAGCGAGCCGCTGGCCAAGAAGGCCGGCATCGACCGCCTGACGGCGCTGCGCACCGCCATCGCCGCTGTGCGCCGCGGCGGCACGCTCTCGGTCGTCGGGGTGTACGGCGGTGCCTTCGACCCGCTCCCCATGTTCGAGCTGTTCGACAAGGGCGTTCAGATCCGCATGGGGCAGGCCCACGTGAAGCGGTGGGTGCCGGAGATCCTGCCGCTGCTCGAGAAGGACGAGGACGTTCTGGGCCTCGATGACTTCACCACGCACCGGCTCCCACTCGACGACGCACCTCGGGCCTACGCCATGTTCCAGGCCAAGCAGGACGGAGCCATCAAGGTCGTCTTGCAGCCCTGACTGAGCGGGGTCAACCCGCCCGAGTTGAGGCGGCCAAAGCCCCGACCGCGACTCCATCGGCAGGCTGCTCGGCGTGTCGCACACGCTGGCGCCCGCTGCGATGGGCGACGCTGTGTCCCGGGCGACGGCACGGTCGCCGGCCGCGCCTTCGCCCGGGAGCGCACGCACACCGAGCAGCTCGAGTCGGGCGTCCGGGTCTGGGCCCCCCTGCTCGACGGCACGGCGCGCCGTGGTGGGGATCGACCTGGCCACCGCGCCTGACGCCGGCACCCGGCGGACGATCGAGCGGGTGGCCTCGCTGGCAGCGGCGCCGGTGATCTCGAAGGGGCGCTATACCGACGCCATCGAGCTCGCCCGCCGCCACCGGGCGATGACACTGGCCGCCGAGCTCCCGCGGTCGAACCTGCCGCCCGTGGCGCTGGTGAGCCCCGCAGGTGGCGGTGGCAGGCGACAGCTTCGACTATGCCCTCAACGCCGACGGCCTCCATGTGGCGATCCTCGACTCGGTAGGCCACGACCTCGGCTCGTCGCTCATCTCGCACCTGGTGCCGGGCGCCCTGCGCAACAGCCCCAGGCGCGGGCTCGACCTCCCCGCCGCCTACTTCGTCGCCGACTCGGGCTCCGGCCCGTTCCGGTGGATCTCGGCCCGGCCATCCGGCGCCTGGTGGTGCGGGGCACGTCGCGCGCGAGGCGCCGACCGTCGCTACGACGCCGATCGGGCTGCGCCATACGCACGCACCCAACGTCAACGAGGTCGTGCTCGACCCGGCGACGCCGTGGTCCTCTACACCGACGGGTGACCGAGGGCGGGTGCGGGGCGGCGAGCGGTTCGGCCTCGACCGCTTCGTCGGCGGGCTGGGCGGCCTCCTGCACGAGGGCCTGCCGCCCGCCGAGGTCGGGCCGCGCGTCGAGGCCTGGCGAGCGGGTCCGCCGACCGCCGCCGGCATTGCGCTCAGCGGTTGGTGCGGCCGGGCACGACGCGGCGTACCCGGTGGGCGGCCAGCGCCGCCCGGGCCGCGTTGGCGCCGCAGGCCCCGTGGACACCGCCGCCGGGGTGGGCCGACGCCGAGGCGAGGTAGAGGCGGCGGATCGGAGTGGCCGGCCGCCCGAGGCCCGGCAGCGGTCGGAACACCAGTTGCTGGTGGAGCTGGTTCGTGCCGCCCGCGTTGTCGCCCTCGACGAGGTTGGCGTCACGGCGCTCGAACTCGGCCGGCGACAGCACGTGGCGGGCCACGATCCGGGCCCGGAAGCCGGGCGCACGGCGCTCGACGCGATCCTCGATGCAGTCGGCCAGCCGCGCGACCTCGTCGCCGGTGATCGGGCGCGCGCCGGCGCCGTCCTGCACCCGGAACGGCACGTGCGTGTACGCCCACGCCGACTCGGTACCGGGTGGCGAGCGGGTGGGGTCAGCGGTCGTCATCTGCCCGAGCACGACGAACGGCTCGGCCGGCAGCTGGGAGCCGCTGATCGCAGCCGCCTGGAGTGCCAGCTCGTCCACCGAGTCGGCCAGGTGCACGGTCCCGGCGCGCCCGACCGCGGGGTCGTCCCACGGGATCGGCGACCGCAGCGCCCAGTCCACCTTCACGGTGGCCCAGCTCCGCTGGAACCCCGCCAGCGCCGCCACCGTGCGGTCGGGGAGGTGGTCGACGCCCACGAGCCGGCGCAGCAGCACGTCGGCGTCGACGTCGGCCAGGACCGCCCGGCGCGCCCGCACGGGTGAGCCGCCGACCTCGACTCCGAAAGCCCGTCCCGACTCGACGACCACGCGATCGACGGGGGCGCCGCAGCGCAGCCGGCCGCCCGCCTTCTCGAGCCGGCGGACGAGCGCTTCCGCCAGCTCGCCAGCCCCGCCGACCGGGGTGGGGAAGCCGACGTCCTGGGCGAGTGACGCCAGCAGCCACCCGAGGAACCCGCTGGGCGGGGCGTCGGGCGGCACGTCGGCGTGCAGGGCGTTGCCGGCCAGCAGCAGCTTGGCGCCGTCTCCACGGAACTGCTCGTCACCGAGGCGCCGGACCGGCAGCAGCAGGGTCCGCAGCAGGGGCAGCACCTGCCGGGGCCCGATGCGGGCCACGGCGCGTGCCGCCGGCACGACCGGGGGGAACGGTGCCAGGAAGGCGTCCAGCACAGGCCGGCCCTCGCGCCGCCACCGGTCGTGGAGGCGCAGCCAGGCATCACCGTCGCCGGGGGTGGCCGCCTCGAGCCCGGCGGCGGTCGCCTCGGGCATGCGCTCGATCACGGCGGCCGGGCCGTCGGGCTGCGGGTGGGCGACGACCGCCGGCGCCTGGGCCCAGGCCAGGCCGTGGGCCTCCAGGTCGAGGCGGGCCAGGGGCGCCGGTGGGCGGGCGAGCGGATAGAACGCGCTGAAGAGGTCGTTGCGGAAACCCGGGGCGGTGACCTCGGCGGTGGCCACGGCGCCGCCGGGCGCCGGCTGCGCCTCGAGCACCAGCACGTCCCAGCCGGCGTCGGCCAGCAGGTTGGCGGCCACCAGACCGTTGGGCCCCGCCCCGATCACGACGGCGTCGGCGGTGTCGGTGCTGGATGTCATGCGTCCACTTTGGCGCCGGCCCCCGGCGCCGGTCGTGTCACTCGTCGCCGGCCTCGCCCACGCCCCGCCCGGCATCGGCAATGATCGGTCGTCCCGGCCGCGGGGCCGCCGCATCGGCGACCCGCCGACCGCCGGCCCGGGCCATTGAGCGGGCGCGGCCCCGGGCGACGTCCTCGAGCCGGGCGAGAACGCGCTTGTTGCGCCAACGGGTGGCGGCCGCCAACGGCGGCGACCAGGCCAGCGCCAGCGCCCCGCTGACCGGGGTCTCGGTCATGGCCACGTGGGTGCGGTCGCCCTCGGCTCTGAGCCGGAACTCGACCACGGCGCTGCCGACCGGCCGGAGGTGGACCAGGAGTCGCAGGCGGCGCGGCAGATCCTCCTCGAGCACCTCGGAGTGGTCCCGGATCGTCACCGGCCCGAAGCCGAGCGTGTGGTGGAAGCGGGCGCCCGGCGCCGGCCAGGACGGGTCGAACCAACGAATGCGCCGGCTCCCGACAACTACGCCGTCGTAGGCGCGGGGGTCGGCCAGCACCGTGGCGACGGCCTCCACTCCCGCGCTGAGCGTGCGGGTGACGGTGGCGCCCTTCCGCTCCGTCACAGCTCCTCCAGCGCTCGGACGACGCGGTCGCGCACGCTGGTCGGCACGACCCGGGCGGCGACGGCGAAGGGCACCGCCGCGGCCGGGGTGCGGTAGCGGAAGCGGGGGTGGGCGGCGCGGAGGGCGGCGCCGACGACCTCGGCGACCTCGGTCGGCTCGGCGCTCCTGTCGCGCACCCGGTCCTGCAGGGCGATGCCCCGGTCGTAGACCTCCGGCCGCACGGAGCGGGTGCGGCGCTCGGTGAGCTCGTCCCGTGCGTCGTCCCACAGGGGCGTGCTCGCGGCCCCGGGCTCCACGAGGACGACGTCGACGGCGTCGTCGATGACCTCGACGCGCAACGCGTCGGCCAGGGCGCTCAGGGCCCGCTTGGTGGCGCTGTACCAGCCCTGGAGGGGTAGCGTGGCCTCGCCCAGCGGCGACGACACGAGGACGATGCGGCCGCCGCCCCGTCGTCGCATCCCCGGCAGTGCCAGCTGCACGAGCCGGGCAGGTGCCAGCAGCATGACCTCCAGCTGGTGGCGGGCCTCGTCGATCGTCACGTCCTCGATCAGGCCCGGGTTCATGAAGCCTGCGCTCGCGACGACGGCCCAGGGCTCGACCCGGTCGACCAGGGTGGCTGCCCGGCGGTCGTCGGTCACGTCGAGGACGTCGGCCTCGACCTCTACGCCCGCCTCGGCTGCCGCCGCATGGACCCCGGCGACCTGGTCGGGGCGATGCACGGCGGCGACGGCACGGAACCCGAGGCGCGCCGCCTCAATCGCGGTGGCCAGGCCGATGCCGGAGCCGGCACCGGTGACCAGGACGATGCGCTCCACGAGCTCAGGTTCGCCGTTCTTCGGTCGGCAGGCGGTCGGGGCGGTCCTCGTGCGAGCGCTCGGGGAAGCGGCGTTCGGCCTCGTCGATGTCGCCGCCCGTCTCCTCGAGCAACTCGTCGACCTCCTCGTCGTCGCGGGCGGCCTGCTGACCGAGCCAGTCATCGACGGTGCTGTTGGGCGGTTCGACGATCTCGTCCTCGTCGTTGCGCCTTACCGGAGCCATCGATCCTCCTCAGGTGTTCTCGCGCGCGGCGGAGATGTCGGCCAGGGCGCTGTCCGAGTCGCGCTCGATGGCGAGGTCACCGATCGAGACGATCCCGACGAGCCGGCCGTCCTCGACCACCGGGATCCGGCGCACGGCCCGCTCGCGCATCAGGTCGACCACGGCCTCGATCCGGTCCTGGGGAGCGACCGTCACAACCTCGCCGCTCAGCACGTCGGCTAGCGGTGTGTCAGGTCCGCGGCCGTCGGCGATCGCTCGCACGACGATGTCGCGGTCGGTCACGATGCCGCGCACGGTCTCGCCCTCGACGACCACCACGTTGCCGGTGTCCTCTTCGCGCATGCGGGCGGCCGCGGCCTGGATGCCCGCGTCCGGCGGGAAGGTGACCGGGTCGCGCGTCATCAGATCAGCGATCGACTGGTTCATGACGAGCCTCCTCGAAGTAGCTTCCCCGGGCGCCTACCCACACTCCGCCGGAGGAAACGCCTGGTCCGGTCGTGGAAGTCAGGCGCGGGCCGCGGCCGCGCTGTCGATGAGCCGGCTCGTCGACCGGCCGTCGACCAGCGGCACCAGCACGACCTGGCCGCCCCACCCGGCCACCGGCCTCGGCCGACCACGGCCCCGGCGGGACCACCGGGTCCCACCCACGGTCGACCCGGGCGAGGGGCTGTCCCCCTACCGCAGGCGGAGCTTGACCGGCCTCGGCCCGTCGACCGCGTCGATGCCAGCGTCGGCCAGTAGGCCGGCCAGCCGGCGTCCCGTCGCCGTCGGCCGACAGAGCGGTCACCAGCGTCACGCGGGCGCCTGCGGCGCCCGCCAGCGCCGCCAGCGCCGCCCCGCCGGCCCGAGCCTGCTCAACGGGGGAGTCGACGACCGGGGCGGGCGCGTCGCGGCAGACCCGGCGGACGTCGCCCTCCCAGTCGAGGCACGGCCGGCGCGTACCGCTCGCGGTCGGCGCCATACCGCATCGTGATCGACGACCAGGGGCGAACTCACCGAGACGATCGCGAGGGCGGACGGCCGGGCCGGCGGCGAGTGCCCGGGAGCAGGGCAGACGGCCTCGTAGCGGGCTGGAACCGACGTTGCCGGCCGGGATCCGGCTCTTTCCGGAGCGATTCTGTGTACGCCCGTCGGCATTGGGTAGGCGCTCGGCTCGCCGAGACCGCTTCTCCACCGGAGGACCGCCCATGGGCACGCCACCCCGAATGCAGGACGGGCTCGACCCCCGGTTCGCCCGCTTCCGGGCCACGGGCGACATGCGGGTCCGCAACGCTCTGGTCGAGGACTACAGCTGGCTTGCCTCGTTCTGCGCCAGCCGCTTCGCCCGGCGTGGCGAGCCCCGAGACGACCTGGTCCAGGTGGCGCTCGTCGGTCTCGTCAACGCGGTCAACCGGTTCGATCCCGACCGGGGCCTGTCATTCAGCACGTTCGCGGTTCCCACCATCGAGGGTGAGCTGCGACGCTATTTCCGCGACAAGACGTGGACGGTCCACGTCACCCGTCGGGTGAAGGACGCCGCCCGCAGGGTCGCCCCCGCGGTCGACGACCTCACGGCGCTATTGGGCCGCACTCCGACGGTGACCGAGGTCGCGGAGCACACCTCCCTGGAGACCGAGGACGTGCTGGAGGCGCTGGAGGTCCGCCACCTCCAACAGGGTCTGGCGCTCGAGGACGGGGAGGGCGAGGACGCCCACGAGAGCTCCTACCTCGGCACGCTGGACGTCGGCTACGAGGCGGCCGAGGCCCGCACGGTGCTGGCGGGCCTCTTGGGTGTGCTGCCCACGGCCCGTGATCGCCGGATCGTCCACCTGCGTTTCGTCGAGGGCCTCTCTCAATCTGAGATAGCCCATGAGGTCGGGATCAGCCAGGTCCAGGTGTCCCGGTTGCTGCGGGCGAACCTGGACCGAATGCGGCGGGCGGCCTCGCGACGCGGACGACGGGCGGGACCCTGCTGAAGCCGCTCCGGACGGCCCTCGGTGAGGGAGATGTGGGTCATGAAGTGGTCGGGTGCGGCCCTGGGTGGGCATGGTGTTATTCGGGCTGCTGACCCTGCCCCGCAGGGACACCGCCGACTGCGACCCCCGGTCGGCCAGCGGCCGGGCTCCGCCCGGACCTGAGGCCTAGCGGCGGGTAATGCGGAGCAGCCCGAGGTCGACGACCGCGGCCAACCGCCAAGCCACCACGTCCTCGGCGATCTTCCGCACCGGGCACACGCCAAGGGTGAATGTCCGCTATCGGAGGTCGTCGTCGGTGTAGGGCTCACGAGTCCCGAGCTTCGCGAGGCCGCGGCTCACGATGTAGGCGATTGCCACCCATGCGACGACGTAGCGCAGCCGTCGGCCGCGTCGAGGTTGTCTTCGTCGGCGTAGGTGGCGATCAAGATGGCGGCGATGGTCTGTCGCCGGACGCATTGGATTGTCCGCCGGGCGACGGCTTGACTTCGACGGTGAGGCGATGCGCCGGCGGGGACCACCCGCATGCGTGTCGGCCTCGTGCTTGGCGGCGGTGGGTCCGCACAATTCCCCTGGCAGACCGCGATGTGATGGTCGAGCGGGCCCTTTCGCGGGTACGCCTCCGACATCCTGGACGACTGCGGCGCGGGCCGAGAGAGGTGATCGCATGGACGCGCAGAGGGAGGCGTCGACGTCGACGACCCCAGCGCGCCTGGCCGGTCGCTACTGGCTGGGCGCGCCACTCGGGCGCGGCAGGTCGACGGTGTTCCGGGCCATCGATACCCGGCTCGATCGACGCGTGGCGGTCAAGCAGGTCGAGCTGCTGGCCGGCCAGGAGGACGTCGAGCGGGTCCGTACCCGGGCCCTGCGGGAGGCGCAGGCCGCAGCCCGGCTCCACAACCCGCGCGTGGTCACCGTGTTCGACGTAGTCGAGGAGGCCGGGTCGATCTGGCTCGTGATGGAGCTGGTCGACGCGCCCAGCCTGGCCCAGGTCGTGGTCGACGGCGGGCCGATCCCGCACCCGAGGGCCGCCCGGATCGGACTGGACGTTCTCACCGCCCTCGAGGCCGCCCACGTCGTGGGGGTCGTCCATCGGGACGTCAAGCCGGCCAACGTGATGGTGCAGGCCGGCGACCGGGCCAAGCTGACCGACTTCGGGGTGGCCACGATCCGGGACGATTCCCGGCTGACGGCCACGGGGCTAATCGTCGGGTCGCCGTCGTACATGTCGCCCGAGCAGGCCCAGGGGGCGGAGGTCGGCCCCCCGACGGACCTGTGGTCGCTGGGTGCGCTGCTGTACTTCGCCACGGAGGGCGAGCCCCCCTTCCACGCTGGCTCGGCGCTGGCGACGGCCTCGGCAGTGGTGCACGGGGAACCGCGGCCGGTCCAGTTCGTGGGCCCGTTGACCGAGATCATCGCCAGACTGCTGACCAAGGACCCGGACGCCCGCCCCAGCGGGGGCCAGATCCGGGCACGGCTGTCCCGGGTGGCGCGGGGCCAGCGCTCCCGCAGGCGTACGGCCGGCCTGCCCGCGGTCGGGCCGCCGCCCCCGGTCGTCCGGGACGCAGCCGATCCCACTCCCGAAGTCTTCCCCCCGGTCCGGGCCGCACCCGCGACCAGCCCCGGCCACCCCGGGCCGACCGTGGCCGCAGGAGACGCCGAGCCCGACGCGTCCCGCCGGCCGGCCCCCGAGGGGCCCCAGACCGACGTTCCCCCGGTGATGCCGGGTGAGCCGGGGTCGACGCCCGAGCCGGACGCGCCGACGGTCGTGCCGGAGCGGCCGGAGCCGACGCCGCAGCCCGACGCGCCGCCGATCCTGTCGGGGCAGCCGGGGTCACCGCCCGAGCCCGATGTGCCGCCGATCGTGCCGCAGCCGGATGTCCAGCCGGTCGTGCAGCCGGACCTGCAGCCGGTCGTCCCGCAGCCGGAGCCATCTCCCGACGCGCCCGAGACCGAACTCGAGCCGCCGCCCGTCGTGCCCCAGCACGACCCCGTGGTGCCCGCCTCCCCGCCCGAGGTGCCACCCGGCCGGGCCGAAAGCGGGCGGCCACCCACCGCAGTTGCCGTCGCGGACACCCGTGCCGAGCTGCAGTGGGCGCAGACCGGGACCCAGCCCGCGACCCCGAGCGCCGACGACGTGCCGCGGCGGACGTACCGGCCGCGCGAGCAGCCGCGCTCCCGCCTCGCACTGCTGGCCGTCGCCGCCGTGGTGGTCCTGCTGGTCGTCGTGACCGCGTCAGCCCTCACCCGCGGTGATGGGGACGGCAAGGAGGCCACTGACGACGAGACCACGGCCACCACCGCGGCGCCCGCCAGCGACGACCCGGCCGCCACCACCGCGCCGCCCGCGCCCGAGATCCCCGCCACCACCGCTCCCGCCACCACCGCTCCCCCCACCACGGCGCCCGCCACGACCGCGCCTCCCGCCGCTGCCGGGGCCACGATCCCCGCGGGGTGGACCGCCTACCAGGACCCCTCGGGCCGCTACAGCATCGCCCACCCACCGGGCTGGTCCGTGGTGCCGAGGACCGACACCATCACCGACTTCCGCGACCCCGCCACCGGGTCCTACCTCCGGGTCGACTGGACCGATACGCCCAAGGACGACCCGGCCCAGGACTGGCGGGAGCAGGCGGTCGTCTTCGCGAGGAACCACGCCAACTACCACGAGCTGGGCATCGGACCCACGACCTACCGCGACTACAACGCCGCCGTGTGGGAGTTCACCTACGGGTCCGGCACCACAGTGCACGCCACCAACCTCGGCTTCGTGACCGGTGGCCGAGGCTACGCCCTGCTGTTCCAGACCCCCGAGGACATCTGGGCGTCGAGCCAGGGCCTCAACCAGCAGTTCCGCGACGCCTTCCGCCCCGTGCCCGCCTGACGATGAGCTACGAGTCGGCGCGGCAGGCCGCTGGCCCTACCTGCACCGTCAACGCTCAAGGCGTTTGACTAAGGCCGACAAACGCCCGCCCGGGCCGTTGCGGTGCTTGCCTCGGAGTCGTGTTCGGGAGACGGAGGCCCCGAGCTGCCTCACCGGGAGCTCCGGCCTCTGACCTGCGCAACGGGTGCGACGTGAACCCACCGGGACTTGCGCCCTCGCATCCTCACCATTGGGGGGCGGCGACATCTGTCGAGCGAGACCGCACTCTGCGTCGGGCGGCCACCACGTGCCGCGTGGGTTGGTCTTGGTCGGTGGTGGGAAGGCCACAGATACAGCTGAACCGGAGGTATCCATGGCCAAGCACCGCGTTAAGTGGCTGACAAGACGTGCTGCGATCGGCGTCAAGGATCTCCCCACCACGGCGGCGGCGAACGCGACTGGCAGTTCTGTGGCGAGTGCGCTGAGCCAGGCGGGGCGCTCGATCGCGGAGCATATGCCGTTCACCGGTGGCGAGACGTCGGTCGAGGCGTTGATCAATGAGGCTCGGACTGCGGCCGAGGAGGCCCGTGAGGCCGAGGCTCGGGCGGTGGCGCTCGCCCAGGAGTCCCGGCAT
>Ga0075429_100002482_pt1 | contig 15520 bp, 11 predicted proteins | sample RhiMetdeltSRZDD3_FD_75295 | JGI IMG/M metagenome (GOLD analysis project Ga0075429, IMG submission 75295) | Populus rhizosphere microbial communities from Tennessee, USA - Rhizosphere MetaG P. deltoides SRZDD3 | ecosystem: Host-associated > Plants > Roots > Rhizosphere > Soil | place: USA... | reverse complement strand
TCAGCGCCTCGGATCGCGGCCGAGCCGATCCTCGAGCCCGCGCAGCTGCACGCGCTGGACGTGGCGGAGCGCGGTCCGCATCGTCTCGTGCGCGCGCCCCGGCGGCGGTCCGGCGCTACACGGCGGTGGCTCGCCGCTCGCGCTCGGCGCGCGCGCGCCGTCCGGGCCGGCGGTCGCCGCCGCGGTCGGGGTTTCGCCCGGGGCCGCCGAGAGCGGCGCGGTTGCACGGGCTGGTCGCGGCGTGGTGGCTGCTGACACGGGGTTCCCCCTGGCGGGACGTCCCCACACTAGGAGGTTGCACGCCGTCGCGGCGGAGCCTCACGCCGACCTCCCGCTCACGCGGTCGAGCGGTGCGAGATCGACCGGGCCGACCTGCGGTTTCGGCTGACCGAAGACGTACCCCTGGACCAGGTCGCCGCCGAGCTCGAGGACGGCGCGCAGATCCTCCTGGGTCTCGACCCCGGCGGCGACGGTGGGCACGCCGAGGCGGCGCCCGAGATCGAGGAAGGCGTGGACGACGGTGCGGCGGAGGCCGTCGCGGCCGATGCCGCGGACGAGGGCGCCGTCGATCTTGATCAGGTCGGGGCGCAGGATGGCCAGGGTCGACAGCGCGGCCGGGCCGTCGGCGAGGTTGTCGAGCGAGATCCGGTAGCCGCGATCGCGCAGGGCGCTCATCCGCTGCACCGTCTCGAGGCGATCGAGGGTGGCCGTCTCGCGCACGTCGAACAGGATCCGGTCGGCGTGGCGCGCGAGCGGCGCGTCGGCGGCGTACAGCGTCGTGTCGGCGAGCTCGGCCGGGTCGAGGTTGACGTGGATGTCGCCGTCGGGGATCTCGTCGATGCGGGCGGCGATGGCGGCGCGGATCGCGCGGCCGAGCTCCTGGGTCCGGCTCAGGTGGCGGGCCGCCGACAGGAGGCGCCCGGGCCGGCCCAGCGACGGCGCCCGCGACCGGATCAGCGCCTCGTGGGCGACGACGCGGCGGCCGGCGCAGCTCACCGCGGGCTGGAAGACGACGTACAGCTCGCGCAGCGCCGCGGAGAAGGCGGCGTCGCCGAGCGACTCGCGGGTGTCGCGCCCGTTCTGCAGGCGGACCGAGGCGATGGCGTCGAGCAGGTCGGCCTCGTCGATCGGCTTGCAGAGGTAGCGGACCGGGCCGCCGTCGGGGGCGGTGACGCCGGGCGGGGGCGCCAGCGCGCCGCTGAACAGCACGACCGGCAGGTCGGGGCGCCGGCGCGCGACCGCGGCCAGCACGTCGAGGCCGCTGCCGTCGCGCAGTCCGACATCGGTGATGACCAGGTCCACCTCGTTGGAGTCGAGGTGCTCGCGGGCCGAGACCACACCGCTGGCGGTGCAGACCTCGTAGCCGCGGCGGCGCAGCATGCGGCCGAGGGTGCGCAGGATGGACGCGTCGTCGTCGACGACGAGCACCTGGTACTGCCACGTCGGTCCAGTGAAGTCGCTCAGCACGGGCGCCTTTCCTTGCCAGCGTCGTGCCAGCGCACGAGCGCTTCTGACGGTCAGGATCTGTGAGGCGGGAGTGCGCGAGCGCGAAAAAAACGGCGAGGACGCAACGCGACGCGCATGGTCTGCGCAATCGCGGCGTCCTCGCCGGAGCATTGCTACTGGAGTCTGCTGCTGGAGTCTAGCTCGCCGTCGTCACGACACCGGCGCCGATGGTGCGACCGCCCTCGCGCAGGACGAAGCGGACGCCCGGCTCGAAGGCGACCGCGCGATCGAGGGTGAAGTCGACCGCGAGGTGACCGCCGGGCGGCGCCTCGTCCTCGACCGCGAGGGTGCCGGTGACGTCGCTGGCGCCGAAGAAGAACTGCGGCCGGTAGCCGGTGCGGAACGCCTTCTTGCGTCCGCCCTCGGCCGCCGTCAGCAGGTACAGCTCGGCGCGGCCCACCGTCCTCGGCGCGACCGACCCGGGCGCGGCCAGGACCTGACCGCGCACGACCTCGTCGCGCTTGACGCCGCGGAGGAGCAGCCCGACGTTGTCGCCGGCGCGCGCCTCGGTGAGCGTCCGGTGGAACGACTCGATCGCGGTGACCACGGCCCGGCGCGGCTCGCCGTCGACGGTGCGGCCGACGATCTCGACGGTCGCCCCGGTCTCGAGCAGGCCGCGCGCGACCCGGCCGGTCACGACCGTGCCGCGCCCCTCGATGGTGAGCACGCTCTCCACCGGCATGAGGAACGGCGAGGTCAGGTCGCGCTGCGGCTCCGGGATCGCCCGGTCGAGCGCCTCGGCCAGCTCGTCGATGCTCTGCACCCACGGGTCGTCGAGGCGGCCGGCGCCGACCGCGGTCAGCGCGCCGAGCGCGGAGCCGCGGACGACCGGCACGTCGACATAGCCGTGGCGGCGCAGCAGATCGTCGGTCTCGACCACGACCAGCTCGGCCAGCTCGGGGTCGGCGACATCCATCTTGTTGACGAACACCACGAGGTGGGCGACGCCGACCTGACGAGCGAGGAGCACGTGCTCGCGGGTCTGCGCCTCCGGCCCCTGGCTGCCGTCGACGAGCAGGATGGCGCCGTCCATCTGGGCGGCTCCGGTGATCATGTTCTTGACGTAGTCGGCGTGACCGGGACAGTCGACGTGGGCGTAGCGGCGGCGCGCGGTCTGGTACTCGACGTGGGCGAGGTTGATGGTCACCCCGCGCAGCCGCTCCTCGGGCGCGCTGTCGATCTGGTCGAAGGCGAGGCCAAGGCCGCCGTGGCGCGCGGCCAGCACCTGGCTGAGCGCAGCGGTGAGCGTGGTCTTGCCGTGATCGACGTGGCCGATGGTGCCGACGTTGACGGTTCCGAGCGTGTCGATGGCGATGTTCTTGCGCACGATGGTCCTTTCGCGGGCGGGCCTGGCCCGCGGCGGTGAGTGAACGCGCGGCCTCGCGCCGGGCGGACCACCCGCGCGGCGCGTGCCGTGCGCGGGGCCCGAAAACGAGAAGAGCCCCTGCGCGCGTCGCGGCAGGGGCTCTGGGCGAATCGCCTGTTTATCAGGCGACTACGCGAGCGCAGCCCCGGCCGCGCACGGATCCGATCCAGCAGCTCGGACCGAGCCGCGGGCGGAACGTGACGACGACGACGGGGCGCACCGGATCATGATGGGTTCCTCTACTAACCATCGCGGCGGCGCACGTCAACGGCGATCTGCGGGGCGCGGCTGGCAAAGCGCGCCCGGGTCGCCGCCGATGCGCCCGGGCCGGGGCGGAACTCGAGGTCGCGGCCGCGCAGCGGCTCGCCGTCGTCGCCGCGCAGCACCTGGCGCGGGATCGGCCGCCCGGTGCGGCGATCGACCACCAGCATCGGCTCCTGGCCGGCGCCGAAGATCCAGCGATCGCCCCACTGGCGCAGCGCGGTCAGCACCGTGGCCAGATCCTTGCCCATCGGTGTGAGCTCGTACTCGTAGCGGGTGCCGTGGACGCCGGCGTCGACCCGGGCCAGGACGCCGTGCTCGACCAGGTGCTCGAGGCGCTGGGACAGGACGTTCTTCGAGATGCCGAGGGCGGCCTCGAAGTCGGCGAAGCGCCGGGTGCCGAGGAACGCCTCGCGCACGACCAGCAGCGTCCACCAGTCGCCGAGCACCTCGAGGGCGCGGGCGACCGCGCAGTTCTCGTCGGCGAAGCGGGTGCGCACCGAAAAATGGTTGCATGAAGAGACCAGATTGTCCAGAGTCGCAGCATGGCGAACGCCGCGTGGAAGCCGACCGCCTGCATCCTGTGCGAGTGCAACTGCGGCCTCGAGGTCGAGCTCGGCGGCAATGACGGCCGCCACCTGGTCCGCTTCCGCGGCGACCGCCGCCACCCGGCGTCGCAGGGCTACGCGTGCGAGAAGCCGCACCGCCTCGACTTCTACCAGCACGGCCGCGACCGGGTGACGTCGCCCTTGCGGCGCCGCCCCGACGGCAGCTTCGAGGCGATCGACTGGGACACCGCGATCCGCGAGGTCGCCGCCCGGCTGGCCGCGGTGCGCGACGCCCACGGCGGCGAGACCATCTTCTATTACGGCGGCGGCGGCCAGGGGAACCACCTGCCCGGTGCCTACGCCACCGCGACCCGGCGCGCCCTCGGCGCCCGCTACCGGTCGAGCGCGCTGGCGCAGGAGAAGACCGGCGAGTTCTGGGTCTCCGACCGGATGCTCGGCACCAGCACGCGCGCCGACTTCGAGCACTGCGACGTCGGCCTCTTCCTCGGCAAGAACCCGTGGCACTCGCACTCGATCCCAAGGGCGCGGGTGACCTTGAAGGAGCTGGCGGCCGACCCGGCGCGCACGCTGATCGTGGTCGATCCGCGCCGCACCGAGACCGCCGAGATGGCCGACATCCACCTCCAGGTCCGCCCCGGCGGCGACGCCTGGCTGCTCGCCGCGCTCCTCGCCGTGCTGGTCGAGGAGGACCGGATCGATCGCGGCTTCGTCGCCGCCCACGCGGTCGGCGTCGAGCCGGTGGTGGCGGCGCTGCGCGCGGTGCCGATCGCGGCCTGCTGCGCCCGCGCCGGCGTCGACGAGGCGCTGGTGCGGCGGACGGCGCGGGTGATCGCGGCGGCGCGCGCCTTCGCCAGCTTCGAGGATCTCGGCGTCCAGATGAACCACCACTCGACGCTGGTCAGCTACCTGCACAAGCTGCTGGTCGCCTTGACCGGCAACCTCGGCCGGCCCGGCTCGCACTTCGTGCCGACCACGCTGGTGCCGCTGTGGGGCGGCGCCTCGGCGCAGGCGAGCCCGGTGGTCGGCGCCCGCATCATCTCGGGGCTGGTGCCGTGCAACCGGATCGCCGACGAGATCCTGACCGATCACCCGAAGCGCTACCGCGCGATGATCGTCGAGGCGGCCAACCCGGCCCACTCGCTCGCCGACTCGCAGCGGATGCGCGAGGCGCTGCGCGCCCTCGACACCGTGGTCGTCATCGACGTCGCGATGACCGAGACCGCGCGCCTGGCCGACTACGTCCTGCCGGCGGCGACCCAGTTCGAGAAGGCGGAGGCGACCTTCTTCAACTTCGACTTCCCGAAGAACGTCTTCCACCTGCGCGCGCGGCTCTACCCGCCGCCGCCGGGCCCGTTGCCCGAGGCCGAGATCCACGCCCGGCTGTGCGAGGCGCTGGGCGCGATCACCGACGCCGATGTCGCCCCGCTGCGCGAGGCGGCGCGCGCCGGCCGCGCCGCCTACGCCCAGGCGTTCCTCGCCCGGGTCATGACCAACCCGCGGCTCACCCACCTGGCGCCGGTCCTGCTCTACCGCTCGATGGAGCTCCCCGACGACCAGCGCGAGGGCGCCGTCCTGTTCGGGCTGGTGGCGCGGCTGGCGATGCAGCAGCCGGCGTCGCTGGCGCGCGCCGGCTTCGCCGGCACCCCGATCGAGGTCGCCGACGCGCTGTTCTCGGCGATCCTCGCCAATCCGTCAGGCCTGGTCTTTGCCGTCGACGAGTGGGACGGCGTGCTGCGCCGGGTCGCCACCGCCGACCGCAAGATCCACCTCGAGCTGCCCGACCTGCTCGACGAGCTCGGTCGGCTGGTCGCGGCGTCGGCCGCCGCCGCGCGCGACGACGCGTTCCCGTTCGTGCTGTCCGCCGGCGAGCGGCGGTCGTTCACCGCCAACACGATCCTGCGCGATCCGTCGTGGCGCAAGAAGGACGGCGGCGGCGCCCTGCGCGTTCACCCGGACGACGCGGCGGCGCTCGGCGTCGGCACCGGCGACGCGGTCCGGCTGACCACGCGGCGGGCCAGCGTCGTGGTGGCGATCGAGGTCACCGACTCCATGCAGCCCGGCCACGTCGCCCTGCCCAACGGCCTCGGCCTGTCGTACCCGAGCGACGCCGGCGAGGTCGCCACCGGCGTGGCGCCGAACGAGCTCACGGCGTCGGAGGATCGCGATCCGTTCGTCGGCACGCCGTGGCACAAGCACGTGCCGGCGCGGCTCGAGCGGGCGTAGCGCTACGCGGCGCCGTCGACGATCTCGACCAGGCGCGCGGCGTGGCTGACCGGGATCTGGTGATCCGCGTCCGGGATCCGGACGATGTGCGCGCCCGGGCAGTGAGCGGCGACGAAGGCGGCGTCCTCGTCGCGGACCACGGCGCCGGCGTCCCAGTCGCCGTGGACCAGCGTCAGCGGCGAGCGCACCTGGCCGAGCAGCCGCGCCAGGTGCGCGCCGTCGGTGAGTCGGCCGTCGAGGGCGGCGCGCGCGACCCCGGGGTCGACCTGCGCGATCATGCCGGCGACGAAGGCGGCGTGCGGGTCGCCAGGGCGGAGCGCGCGATAGCCAGCGAGGATCGCGTCGGGGCCGAGCCCCTGGGCCGCGAGCTCGAGCCAGGCGCGGATCTCCGGCCGCAGGGCGATGGCGCCGTCGCGGAGGTAGATCGGCGGATCGACCAGGATCGCGGCGCGCGCCCGATCCGGGCGGGCGGCGGCGACGCCGAGCGCGACCAGCGCGCCCAGCGAGTGGCCGACGAGGGTCGCCGGCTCGTCGAGGCGCTGTGCGACGAAGGCGACCAGATCCGCGACGTAGTCGTCGAGGTGGTAGCGCTCGGCGCGCCCGGAGCCGCCGTGGCCGCGCAGGTCGACGGCCTGGACGTGCCAGCGCGGCGCCAGCGGCGCGAACAGCGGGATCCACGCCCGCCACGCCGCGGTCATGCCGTGGAGCAGGACCAGCGGCGGGCCGGAGCGCGGCCCCTCGACGTAGACGAGGGCGACCGGCCCGGCGGTGAACGTCTGCTCGGGCCAGCGCGGCATGCCCTCAGTCTAGTGCGCTACCGACGGTGATCGCGGGTCCGGACGCCCGGACCGTTCAGCGGCTGCGCCTTCTCGACCTTGCGCGGGCGGTTGTCGCGGTGGTCGCGAACGCCCGGCCCGTTGGGGACGCCGGCGCGCTGCGCCGGGACCGCCGCCGGGCGGACGATCTCGCGGTGGTCGCGCGCGCGCGGCGCCGGCGCCGGGCGGTAGACCTGGCCACGCGCCTGGCCGCGACCGCGGAAGTGGACGTAGCCGCGCGGGTTGTCGATGCGCACGACCGCCGTCGGCACGCTGGTGGTGTGCCAGCGGACCCAGCCGCGGTTGTAGTAGCCGGAGCGGTACCAGACGCCGCCGTAGTAGCGCCAGTAGAAGCCGTCCGAGTAGAAGACCGGCTCGTTGTAGTCGTAGACGACTTGCACGCCCGGGCTCACGTACACGAGGTCCGGCTGCGTGTAGTACGCGTCCGTTTCGACATACGCGCCGGTCGTGCCGTGGACGACGCAGCCGGACGCGAGGCCGAGGGTGAGCAGGATGGGTGTGATCGTTCGGAGCTTCATCGGATCTCCTTCGCCCGGATAGGGAGCACACGCCGTGCCACAGGGCCCGGCGGTGCGATTCCGCAGACCTGCGGGGGCGGGTGCGTAGCCGGGCGGTTCCGCACTGTGCCGTGGCGGCGCACCGACAAGGCGGCCGCGATCACACACCCGCGCACCCGCTCTTGAGACGCTAGCGATGATCGCGCGTGTGCACCGTCGCGGCGCCGCTGACGTTGACGTTCGCCTGGACGCGCACCGTCGGCGGCGCGACGCGCACCGGCGCCGGGCGAACGTAGACCGGCGCGCGGTGATCGCGCACGCGCGGCGGCGGCGGAGTGTAGACCGGGCGCACCGGCGGGCGCACGCCGCCGCGGTAGCGGACGTAGTAGTTGGGGCGATCGATCGTCACGACCGCGCGCGGCACCGCGTAGTTGTCCCAGCGGACCCAGCCGTAGCTGTGATAGCTCGACCGGTACCAGTAGCCGGTGTCGTAGCGCCAGTAGTAGCCGTCCGAGTAGAAGACCGGCTGCTCGTAGTCGTAAACGACCTGGACGCCGGGGCTCAGGTAGACGAGGCGCGGCGCGCGGTAGTACGCGTGCGTGTTGGCCGTGTAGTACGTGCGGGTGGCGGGGTAGCTGCTCTCGCGAACGACGCAGCCGGTGGCACCGAGGGAGAGGCCGAGGAGGAGGAGGAAGGGAACGAGGCGTTGAGGCGTCATGCCCCGTGTTCCAGCACGCCCCGTGCCACCGCCGATCCCGCGTGATCTCCGGGGGTTCCGTGGGTGTCTGACACCGGATCGGCCGGTCGGGGGCTGTGCCGCGGCGCGGGCGGATACGGAACCGCTGTTCACACCCGCGCGACGCGGTCGCTAGTAGGCGAGGTTGGAGGGGATCATGCGCTCGACCTCGAGGACGGCGACGCCCATGCGGCGGGCGTAGTCCTCGATCTGGTCCTTGCTGACGCGGCCGACGGCGAAGTAGCGGGCGTCCGGGTGCGCAAAGTAGAGGCCGGACACGGAGGCGGTGGGCAGCATGGCGAGGCCCTCGGTGAGGCGGACCTGGTGATGGTCGGCGTTGCCGAGGAGCTGGAAGAGGGTCCGCTTGGGCAGGTGATCGGGGCAGGCCGGGTAGCCGAAGGCGGGACGGATGCCGCGGTACGCCTCGGCCAGGATCTGCTCGTGGCTGAGCTGCTCGCTCGTGCCATAGCCCCAGTCGTCGCGGGCCCGCTTGTGCAGCCACTCGGCGAGCGCCTCGGCGAGGCGGTCGGCCAGCGCCTTGGTCAGGATCGCGTTGTAGTCGTCGTGGTCGCGCTCGAAGCTGGCGGCCAGCTCGTCGGTGCCGATGCCGGCGGTGCACACGAAGGCGCCCAGGTAGTCGGGGCCGCCGCCGTCGAGCGGGGCCAGGAAATCGGCCAGGCTGAGGCAGACCTCCTTGTCCTCCTGCTGGCGCAGCATCGGCAGGCGCAGCCGCTCGCGACGGCGGCCGTCGGCGTCGAGCAGGACGATGTCGTCGCCGTCGCTGGCGGCCGGGAAGAAGGCGTAGGTGGCGCGCGCCTCGAGCAGGCGCTCCTTCACGATCCGGTCGAGCAGGGCGCGGCCGTCGGCGTACAGCTTGCGGGCGGCATCGCCCTGGCGGGCGTCGTCGAGGATGGCCGGGAAGCGGCCCTTGAGCTCCCAGGTGTGGAAGAACGGCGACCAGTCGATCCAGTCGACCAGCTCGCCGAGCTCGACGGTCACGTTCCGGACCCCGACGAAGGCCGGCGCCGGCGCCGGCGGCGCCGACAGGGTGAGGTGGCGGGCGCGGGCGTCGCCGAGGCCCAGCATCGGCCGCCGGGTCGCCGCCGCGTGCGCCTCGCGGATCTGGGCGTACTTGGCGCGGACCTCGCCGACGTAGGTCTCCTTGTCGCTGCCGAGCAGCTTGCCCATGACGCCGACCGCCAGCGAGGCGTCGGGGACGTGCACGGTCGGCCCGCCGTAGGCCGGCGCGACCTTGACCGCGGTGTGCTTGGACGAGGTGGTGGCGCCGCCGATGAGGAGCGGCACGCGCAGCTCGCGTCGCTCCATCTCCTTGGCGACGCCGATCATCTCGTCGAGCGACGGCGTGATCAGGCCGGACAGCCCGATGATGTCGGCGCGCTCCTCGGCGGCGGTGTCGAGGATCTTGGCGGCCGGCACCATCACGCCGAGGTCGGTGACGTGGTAGCCGTTGCAGCGCAGGACCACCGCCACGATGTTCTTGCCGATGTCGTGGACGTCGCCCTTGACCGTCGCGATCACCATGCGGCCCTTCGACGAGCGGTCGCCGGTGCGCAGCTTCTCGGCCTCCATGAGCGGCTCGAGGATGGCGACCGCCTTCTTCATGACGCGGGCGCTCTTCACGACCTGGGGCAGGAACATCTTGCCGGCGCCGAACAGCCCGCCGACGACGTTCATGCCGTCCATGAGCGGGCCCTCGATGATGTCGAGCGGCTTGGCGTACACGGTCAGCGCCTCGGCGACGTCCTGGTCGACGAAGTCGGCGGTGCCGGTGACCAGGGCGTGCGCCATGCGCTCGCCGAGCGGCTTCTTGCGCCAGTCCAGATCGTCGTCCTTCTTCTGGACGTCGGTCGACAGGGTCGACGCCAGCGTCAGCATGCGCTCGGTGGCGTCGGGACGGCGGTTCAGGACCAGATCCTCGACCCGCTCGCGCAGCTCGGGGTCGAGCTCCTCGTACACCGCGAGCTGGCCGGCGTTGACGATCGCCATGTCGAGGCCGGCGCGGATGGCGTGGTAGAGGAAGACCGAGTGCATCGCCTCGCGCACGCGCGGGCTGGTGCGGAACGAGAACGACAGGTTCGACACGCCGCCCGAGATCTTCATCAGCGGCATCTCGTGCTTGATGCGGCGGGTCGCCTCGATGAAGTTGACCGCGTACTCGTCGTGCTCCTCGATGCCGGTGCCGATGGTGAGGATGTTGGGATCGAAGATGAGGTCCTCGGCCGGGAAGCCGATCTCCTCGGTCAGGATCTTGTAGGCGCGGCGCGCGATCACCAGGCGGTGCTCGATGTTGGTCGCCTGGCCGGTCTCGTCGAAGGCCATGACGACGACGGCGGCGCCGTGGCGGCGCACGATGCGGGCCTGGCGCTTGAACTCCTCCTCGCCCTCCTTGAGCGAGATCGAGTTGACGACGCCCTTGCCCTGCAGGCACTCGAGGCCGGCCTCGATGATCGAGAACTTCGAGCTGTCGACCATGACCGGCACGCGCGCGATGTCCGGCTCGGACGCGATCAGGTTGAGGAAGCGGCGCATGGCGGCGACGCCGTCGAGCATGCCCTCGTCCATGCAGACGTCGAGGATGTTGGCGCCGCTGTCGACCTGCTGGCGGGCGACCGTGACCGCCTCGTCGTACTTGTCGTCCTTGACGAGGCGCCGGAACTGGGCCGAGCCGGTGATGTTGGTGCGCTCGCCGACCATCACGAAGTTGGTCTCGGGCGTGATGGTCAAGGCCTCGAGGCCGGACAGCCGGGTGTAGCGGGCCGGCCGCGCCGGCCGGCGCGGCGCGACGCCGTCGACGGCGGCGGCGATGGCGGTGATGTGCTCGGGGCGGGTGCCGCAGCAGCCGCCGACCAGGTTGAGCCAGCCGGCGCGGGCGAAGTCGCCCAGCACCTTGGCCATGTGCTCGGGGGTGTCGTCGTACTGGCCGAACTCGTTGGGCAGGCCGGCGTTCGGGTAGCAGAGGGTGTGGCCCGGGTGCAGCTCGGCCAGCTCCCCGACGTGCGGCCGCATGTCCTCGGCGCCGAGGGCGCAGTTGATGCTGACCGCGAGGAGATCGGCGTGCGCGATCGAGGCGTGGAAGGCGGCGATGGTCTGGCCCGACAGGGTCCGCCCCGAGCGATCGGGGATGGTCACCGACGCGATCACCGGGACCTTGCGCCTGCCCTCGGCGAACAGCTGCTCGATCGCGTACAGCGCCGCCTTCATGTTGAGGGTGTCGATGTGGGTCTCGGGCAGGAGCAGATCGACACCGCCCTCGAGCAGCGCCTCGGCCTGCTCGCGGTACGCGGCCACCAGGTCGGCGAAGGTGATGGCGCGGAAGCCGGGATCGTTGACGTCCGGCGACAGCGACGCGGTCCGGTTGGTCGGCCCCATCGAGCCGGCGACCCAGCGCGGCCGGCCGTCGCCGGCGGTGGCGCGCTCGGCGGCGCGCCGCGCTACCTGGGCCGCGGCCCGGTTGATCTCGCGCACCGCCGGCTCCATCCGGTAGTCGGCCATCGCCACCGAGGTGGCGTTGAACGTGTTGGTCTCGACGATATCGGCGCCGGCGCGCAGGAACTGGAAATGGACCTCCTCGATCACGTCGGGGCGGGTCAGGACCAGGAGGTCGTTGCACCCCTTGAGTGAGCCCGGGTGGGCGGCGAACCGCTCGCCGCGGAAATCGGCCTCGTCGAGCCCGTAGCCCTGGATCATCGTTCCCATGGCGCCGTCGAGCACGACGATGCGGCGCTCGAGGGTTTCGCGGAGGAGATCGATCGAGGACGGGGCCATGGGACTCGTTAGCATTTTTCGCCGCGCTGCGCCAAGCGGCTAAACCGGGCCGTATGTGGAACGGTTCCGAGGACGCTGACCTGGAGTGGAGGCCCGCGGCAGCCCTGTGTAAAGTGCCTTCGACATGACCAAGCCGTCGGATGGAATCCTCGACTCGATCTGCGACGCCGTGGGCTGGACGCCGATGGTCCGGCTGGCCCGCGTCGGCCGCGACCTGCCGTGCGAGCTGGTCGCCAAGTGCGACTTCCTGAACCCCGGCGGCTCGGTCAAGGACCGGATCGGTGTCCGCATGCTCCTCGACGCCGAGAACCAGGGCCGGATCAAGCCGGGGGACACGCTGATCGAGCCGACCTCGGGCAACACCGGCATCGGCCTGGCCATGGCGGCGGCGTCGCGCGGCTACCGGGTCATCATCACGATGCCCGAGAAGATGTCGCAGGAGAAGCAGGTCGTCCTCGAGGCGCTGGGCGCGGAGATCATCCGGACCCCGACCGAGGCGGCCTGGGACTCGCCGGAGAGCCACATCGGCGTCGCCCGCCGGCTGCAGGAGGCGATCCCGAACTCGCACATCCTCGACCAGTACGCCAACCCGTCCAACCCGCTCGCCCACGAGGAGGGCACCGGGCAGGAGATCATCGAGCAGTGCGGCGGCAAGCTCGACGCGGTGGTCATGACCGCGGGCACCGGCGGCACCATCAGCGGCGTCGCCCGCCTGATGAAGCGCGAGCTGCCGAACGTCGAGATCGTCGGCGTCGACCCCGAGGGCTCGATCCTGGCCGGCCCGGGCGAGATCAGGACCTACAAGGTCGAGGGCATCGGCTACGACTTCATCCCCGACGTCCTCGATCGCTCGCTGGTCGATCGCTGGATCAAGTCCAACGACCGCGACTCGTTCCTGGTCGCGCGCCAGCTGATCCGCCAGGAGGGGCTCCTGGTCGGCGGCTCGTCGGGCGCGGCGGTGTGGGCGGCGATGCAGGTGTGCCGCACGATGAAGCCCGGGCAGCGCGTGGTCGTGCTCCTGCCCGACTCGATCCGCAACTACCTGACCAAGTTCGTCGACGATCGCTGGATGCGCCAGCAGGGCTTCCTGCGCGCCGACTGGGAGCTCGGCACCATCGGCGATCTGGTGCGCGCCCTCGGCCGGCGCCCGGTCATCTCGGTCGACGTCGACGACAAGGTGGCGCGCGCCACCGAGCTGTTCAAGCAGCACGGCATCTCGCAGATGCCGGTGGTCGACAAGGGCCGCCTCGCCGGCATCCTGACCGAGTCCGATCTGCTGCACCACCTGATCGAGGGCCACGTCGACAACTCGACCATCCTGGCCGAGGTCATGGAGCGCAAGGTGTCGACCGTGTACATGCACGCGAGCTCGTCGGAGCTGCCGCGCATCTTCGAGCGCGGCGAGGTCGCCCTCGTCATCGACGACGACAGCCAGGTGCTGGCGCTCATCACCAAGATGGACCTGATCGAGCTCCTGGCCGCCCGCAAGGCGCGGCCGCGCCGCTAGCGGCACCGGCGAGCAATTCGGGCTAGGATGCGCGCGATGAAGACGTCGCCTGCCGCGGCGGGGCGCCGGCGGACGCCGGTGACCCGGGCCAGCATCGCCGATGATCTGCGCCGGCTCGCCGCGGCCGGTACGCCGCCCCTGGCCGAGACGCTCCTGCCGTCGCACTACAAGCTGGTGCGGGCGGCGGTGCGCAAGTTCGGGACGCTGGCGGCGGCGCGCACCAGCGCCGGGCTCGCCGATGATCGCGAGCCGACCGAGTCGCGGCAGGACGTGATCAAGGCGCTGCGCCGGCTGCGCGACGCCGGCGTCGACATCGGCCCCGAGCGGCTGCACCTGCTCGGCGAGGACGCCCTGGCCGAGGCGGCGCTGCGCTACTGGCCGGATCTGCACAAGGCGCGGGTCGCCGCCGGCATCATCAAGATGCGGCGCTGGCAGCCCGAGCAGGGCATGCCGAAGCGGCGCCGGCTCGCCCCCGAGGTCGCCTTCGCCGAGCTGCGCACCCACGCCGATCGCCTGGGGCGGACGCCGGCGCGCCACGAGGTGTCCAAGGAGCTGGCGCGCTCGCTGGTGTCGATGTTCGGCGGCTGGGAGAAGGGGCTCGAGGCGGCCGGGCTGGCGCCGCACCACCGGCGCCGGCGCGGCGACGGCGAAGCGCGGCGCGCGTAGAGCGGCATTCTCCAGCACGGCGCGGCCCGGGCGCGAGCGCGGCGTGCGCGTCGGGTAGCGTGGGCCGATGGTTCGCCTGATCGGTTCGCTGTTCGTGGTCGGGATCCTCGTCGCGGTCGCCGCGTCGCGGCCCGCCTTCGCCGACGACGCCGCCGCGCCAGCGCGGTCGACGACCGGCGTGTCGCTGACGACCAGCCACGGCGTCTTCTTCGGCGACGACTCCGCCTCCCAGCGGAACGGCCTCGGGGTCGCGGCCTATGCCTTTCAGGGCGGCTCCGCGCGGTTCAGCCACCTGCTGCGCGTCGAGTACACCTACAGCTGGGGGGAGACCCTGGACGACTTCGAGCCCTTCTACTGGTCCCACCAGGAGCATCTGGGCCGGCTCCAGCTGGCAGGGCGCGTCTGGTGGTCGCCGCACATCTGGTCGGAGCTCGCCGCCGGCGCCGAGCTCGCGCGCTGGCGAACGGTGCCGGTGGGCAGGATGGACCTGCAGAGCCACGGCGGCACCGAGCTCGCCTCGCGGCTCGACGTCGGCGTCGGGGCCGAGATCCCGACCTCGCGCGCGGTGGCGGTGATCGTCGACCTCCGCGCCGCGCTGGCCTCCTTCGCGATCATCGGTCCGCCGGATCGCGCCGACCTGGTGGCGTCGGTCGGCGTGGCCTGGCGCTAGGCGTACCCGCTACTTCGCGCTCGCGCCGGCCGCGCCGCTGACCGACGCCGAGGCCTGCACGCTGACGCTGACGCTGACGTTGACCTGGGCGGCGCCCTTGGCGGCGCCGGCGAGGTCGCCGGCCACGCACATCGCCTGCGCGCCGAGCTGGCGGATCAGGGTCGCGCTGCCGCCGGCGAGCGACCTGGCGGTGGTCGCCCAGGCCTTGACCGACGCCGCGATCAGCTTGGCCTTGGCGTTCGCCGACAGGATCGCGGGCAGGCCGACCTGCATCGCCTTCTGGGCGCGCTCGACCTTCGACGCGTCGACCACCAGCTTGGAGTTGACGTCGACGTCGACCTTCGGCTCGGTGCACTGCGCCTTGACGTTGCCCTGGGCGTTCGCGCTCGCCTTGCACTCGGCCGAGCCGTCGACGTTGGCCGAGCCGCTGCAGTCGCCGGAGCAGCTGCCCTTGCAGGTACCCTTGCACTCGCCGGCGCACTGGCCCTTGGCGTTCTTCGACTCGCAGGTGCCGGCGCAGGCGCCGTTGCAGGTGCCGCTGCAGCTGCCCTTGCAGCTGACCTTGACGTCGGCCTTGGCCTTGCCCTCGCACTTGGCGGCGGCCTCGGCGGTGAACTCCGCGTCGACCTTGCAGACCGCCGGCTGGTACTTGATGGCGACCGCGGTCTTGGCCTTGACGCCGGCCTTGAGGCTGGCCTTCAGCTCGGCGGCGACCTTGTTGCAGACCGCCTTGGTGTTGCCCTCGGCGGGGATGTCGAGGGCCTTGGCCATGGAGCGGCACGCGTCGCCGACCGACGCCTCGAGCGACGCCGAGGCCTTGTCGACCTCGGCGGATGCGTCGAGGAACGCCTTGATCTTGGCGCCGGCGGCGCTGGCGTAGACGTCGCCGCAGCCGAC
>Ga0075429_100002480_pt1 | contig 15525 bp, 14 predicted proteins | sample RhiMetdeltSRZDD3_FD_75295 | JGI IMG/M metagenome (GOLD analysis project Ga0075429, IMG submission 75295) | Populus rhizosphere microbial communities from Tennessee, USA - Rhizosphere MetaG P. deltoides SRZDD3 | ecosystem: Host-associated > Plants > Roots > Rhizosphere > Soil | place: USA... | reverse complement strand
TCAAAGGCTTCTATCGCTTCATTGTATTGTTTAGTTTTTAATAGCTGAAAAGCCACCTGATAAGCACGTTCCCCCGCCGCCGTAGGTGCTGCATTGGGTATCATCGACTTTCTATCTTTTGAAATTGGGTTCTTACTGCTACTCAAGTCGACTAACGGACGTGGAACCAATGTGCTATTAGCTGACGGACTCGAAACACGGAGTGGTTTTCCAGAATAGATGGCGCTTGGATTATTTCGCGGCACTAAGCGTTTTTCTAATGCTAAGTATTGATTACGCACTTGCTCTTCTAATACTTTGATCGCATGTTGTTGTGAATCAATTTTGCCTTGTAAGCTTTGTAGTTGCTGTTGCAGGTCGTCAACCTGTACCAACAAGGGATTGAGATTAATAATTTGGCGCTCTAAAATTGTGACGCGTTGTTCCAAAGAAAATGAAGCTGAATTACGTGGTATCGTTGGAGTACTCGGCGCTGCGGGATTCGGTGCTACGTTGGGAACTGAGCCTGTGGTAGACTCATTGACTTGAGTCGTAGGGTTTGCTGGGTTAGCCATCGCAGCCGGAGCCTCATCATCATCGTCATACGCATCAACCACAGGCGCCAGTGCATACGTGAGTGAGCTTAGTAATAAGCCCACATAGCATAAACAAACCTTAATTGACTTAATAACAAGCCTCGAATTTACCCTTAGCATAGTTAATCCCTAGTATTACATTTTATCGGTAATAACCGGAGTTTGATACTGTAAATCAGCATGTCGATTTTTTGCATAATCCGCTTCGCTATGGCCAAACGCTACCGGCTTTTCTGCTCCATAACTGACCGTTAAGATTTGATTTGCGCTAACACCCTTTGCGATTAAAAATTGTTGTACGCTTAAGGCACGACGTCGACCTAAAGCAATGTTATATTCACGGCTACCTCTTTCGTCGGTGTTACCTGTTATCAATATTTTAGCTTGTGGATGACTAATTAGGTAATGAGCCTGTACTTGCAACGAAGGTTTATCTTCATCACGGACGAAACTTTTATCAAAATCAAAGTAATAGGTTTGATTACCGACTTGCATTGGATGCGTGTTCTCATCGCCGTAAAAACTACCGACATCCCCCGCTCCTTGCGTCAGTGCACTATCGGCATGTGTCGGGCTAGCCGAGGTTTCACCTAATTCACTTTGGTCAGCTGTGGAACAAGCCGCTAAACTTAATAACGTTGCTGCGATGGTGCTCATTTTGAACAATTTTTTTATTAACATATACTAACCTCACTTAAAATAGTTAACTCGATAAAAAAGGTGACCAAACCGGATCTTGTACATCACCTACTGGTGTAGGCAAGCGACAATTTATTCTTCCATCGATTGAAGCCATGCCTAACAAGCCATGCTCACCGGGTTTTGATTCAAATAAAACCATTTGTCCATTCGGTGCAAAACTAGGAGATGCATCAAAACCGGAATGGGTAATGTTGAGTAAAGTACCGTCGTCTAAATCTTGCACCGCTATATTATACATTCCTTGTTCACGATTGAGTACCACTATCATTTTTCCATCGGGTGAAAAAGAAGCCCGTGCATTATAACTGCCATCAAAAGTAATGCGTTGCAATCGTTTATTACGCAAATTTATTTGATAGATTTGTGGTCCACCCCCTCTATCCGAAGTAAATAATAATGATCGACCATCCGCTGACCAAGTGGGTTCAGTGTCAATAGAAAAACCAAAACTCACCTGACGTAAATCTTTACTGGCTATATTCATTAAATAAATTTTCGGTGTGACAGAATTTTTAGATAAGGCTAAAGCCAAGGTTCTATCATCCGGAGACCATGCGGGCGCACCATTAATACCCGGATAATCACTAACACATTGGCGTTGCCCATTTGCGATGGTTTGAATATAGATACGTGGCATAATTTTTTCAAAAGAAACATAGGCAATACGTTTACCATCATGCGACCATGCAGGAGACATAATGGGTTGTGTCGAAGTTAATAAGGGTTTGGCGTTATATCCATCCATATCTGCCACTTGCAAACTATAAACTCGATGATTATTCTCACGAGTGACAAGCACATAAGCGATACGTGTTGAAAAAATCCCTTTCACTCCGGTTAATTTTTCGTAAATCAGATCACTAATATGATGTCCTAGCGCACGTAATTGCAGATATTTCACCGTAAATTCTCGTTGCAGCAAAATTTGTTGTCGACCCTGCGCAACCTGTATTAAATTAATGTGTACACGATATTGCTCCTGCCCTAGTACCGTTATCTTTCCCGAGAGGACATCATCAACGTGATGTGCCCGCCAATATACTACGCCCGCTTTGTCCGCTTGTGCTAAGTTTTTCGCTAGCGTTACCTTAAATTGGCCACTATGACTTAAATCTGATTGAATGACCTGTGTAACATCGTTTTCTGGAGCAAATCTTACCTCACTGGCAAAAGGTACGATTGCAATCGGTAGCTGATTTGCTACTCCTTGTGTTAATTCAAGATTTAATGCTGCCCAAGCATTATGACTCAGCAATAAACTACTGAGTAACAAGACATTGATAAATATCAAAATAAATTTTTTCAGTGTATGATAGGACTTTTCTAAACACAGCTCGTTCATTTATTGTTCTCCATTCACTCTATTCTTAGATAATATCCACATTCTTTGCAAAACAGGATGGTAAAATGCGCCGATGACATGCAAAATAAATGATGCAATCAATAAATAAGCCAATATCTCATGTGCTTTTGCAAAAAATTTGGACACCAGCTGATTATCAGCTAAAGGTGGCACGGTAAAAATACCATAAAAACTAATCGCATGATCGCCGAGTGTTGACATAAAAAATCCGGTTAACGGTATCGTCAACATCAATAGATACAGCGCCGTAATATTAAATTTGGCTAACTGGCGCTGCCATAATGGAATCGATGGCGGTAATTTTGGTGTCTTATTTATAAAACACCAAGTCAGTCTTAAGATCAGTAAACCAAATAAAAGCAAACCGGTCGCTTTATGTAAACTAAATAAAATATCGCTAAAATGAGAAGCAGGGATATTGATCATGGTAAAAGCTAGCATAAACATTCCAGTAATCAGTACTGCCATCAGCCAATGAAAAAATTTAGCGATAGTGCCATATACCGTTACCGTATTTTTTAACATCTTAAACTTCTCTGTATGAAGAAAACATTCATGAATTATAGGACAAGCTCATCTTAAGTTCATTTATTAACTTAATAATATATTCATATTAATATAAACTTTTTTAATAGCATCAATATTTTTAACAAGAAATTCTTAAAAAAGAACTCAAAAAAAAACGCGCAGAGCAACATGATTTAAGTAAATATTCAGATTCAGAAAAAATAGCTTATATTTATCTTAATTGGAAATTTCATATAATAAAAACGGAAAACCGGATCAAAATAAAACCGTCAGATTTAGGATTAATTAAGCAACATGAGTTTGTTGTTCTAAAATTACAGGCACCATCAACCCTTTCCTGAGTTGATGGTGAACTTTATCTAAGCAAAGAATGTTTAATTAATACGACGACAATAAGTTTCTTTAATACCACAAGCAACAAAAACTGCTAACAATAAACTAGCGAGCAAAAGTAATAAAGCCGTTCGGAAATCACTATTAGAATACAAAGGTAAACCGTGCTCCATCGTACCATTCCAATTTTTCTGTAACATCCAACCAATGAGCGGTTGAAATCCCGCACCAATAATCACCGAGGCCATATTCGCAAATGCCACTGACGTTCCGGCAACTGCTTGTGGATTAATTTCAGAAGCCACCGCATAACTGGTTGCGACGCCGGTATTGGCAAATCCATATAAAAATAACAAACTAAATAAAATACCCAAGGGTAACCCAGGCAATAAAATAACCAAACTGGCGAATAATAAACTAAAACTTGCCGATAAAATGAGTATAAGCTTGCGTCGTTGAATTTTGTCAGAAATCCAACCGATTAAAGGACCCCCAATCGTCCAACCGATAAAGATTAAACCGATCCCCATCGCAGCGACTTCGTTACTTAAGTCATAGGTTTGACGAAAAAATTTAACGCCCCATAATTCTGCCAATGCAGCGGTGGGTGCAAACAGTAAACCAGCCAATAAAGCGTTCCACCAACTCTGTGGATTTCGCAATACACGCTGCAAACCTGACCAAGGTGACTGTATTAAAGTTTTTTTAACTTTGGTTTGAGCCACTGGAAATTTCGGATCACGTACCAAGATTGCCACCAACACCGACAATAAAATCATTAAGCTCGCAATAAAGGATAAAGCGTTACGCCAACCCAGGTTTTCTACTAAATAAGCCATTGGCATTTGACCTACTGCAGCGCCCAGCATACCTAAGGCCTGCGTCAAGCCTGCTAACAAGCCAAACTTTTGCGCCGGAAACCACAGCGTTGCAACTTTCAATGCACTTACAAAAGCGAATGCTGCACCAAAACCCATCATTAAACGCGCAAACGCAGCAATTTCTAGACGTGTCGTGCTCGCAAAAATAAGACAAGATACCCCACAAAGGAAGATCATGCTGGTCAATAACCAACGTAAACTAAACCGATCGACTAAAATACCAACTGGGATTTGCATACCGACATAAGTATAATAAAAAAAGGCCGATAAACTGCCCAACGCTAAGGCTTGCACTTTAAAATCATGCATCAACGAATCGACCATCACACTGGGCGCCACTCTGGCAAAATACTCAATAAAAAAAGCACTCGCCGCCAAACCCCAGATTAGCCAAGGGTAATAAGGATGTTGCAAACATCTATTGATAAATTGATTATTCGACATTTTTTGTGTAATCCCAAAACTTAAGTGTATGAAATAGACTAAATCAGTTTCTTGCTCTGCAAACACAATCCCTGTGCCGGCTTGTAAGCCCCTGTATTCCCTTACTTTAGGATTTTCAAAACCTCTTTAATAATCCCCTCTTGTTTTTTTGAGCATAACATATTAACAGTGAAAAAAATTTTGTCTATGTCAATGCGTAAACGACTTGTTTATTTCACGCACGAAATAAACCTGATAGGATAAACTTTGCTATATTTTATCCACTATAATGGGGCAGTATTTATAATAATATTTTGTTTATTCCAGAATTTATTTTAATTTATGAAAAAAAAATTCAAATATGGCGTGCTTTTAGTCACTCTTTGTCTGCAGATTCCAGCATATGCCTATAACGAAGAAAAAATAAACGCATTAGCACAGCGCTTTATGCAACACAACCAAGTTCCAGGAATGTCTATAGCGGTCATCGATCAGAATAAAATTCATTTTTACAATCTAGGCTGGGCCGATCCGTTAAAAAAAATTCCTACCAGCAAGCAAACTATCTATACGGTGGGCTCGTTTACTAAAATCTTTACTGCAACACTCGCCGCTCGCGCGGCGGTGGAAAAAAAATTAAATTTAAATGCAGCTTTTATTACTTATTTCCCGGAATTAAGACAAAATTCCCATTTAAAATCGATCACATTGAATGAATTACTCACCCACACTTCAGACTTTCCTTTTGATTTCAAACCCCGACCTAAAAACTTTGCTGAACTTACACAAGCTTTACAACACTATCGAACTTCAAAAATACCTGGTACGGAATATAGCTATTCGAACGCAGGGATTGGTATCGTCGGCTATGTGTTACAGAATATTTATCATCAGAATTATCAAACGATTTTAAGGACTAAAGTTTTTATTCCTTTACAGATGCATTCAACGTATTTACAAATACCAGCGGTCAAGGAAAAATATCTTGCTGTCGGTCATGACGCAAAAAATAATGTCGTCGCTTACAATAAAAACCTTGAAACCTGGTTTGCAGCCGCTTCGTTAAAATCAAGCATTTCCGATCTCGCCAACTATTTATATGCGCAAATCAATCCAGAGACACTGGGTGACAAAAATCTGAGTAAAGCAATAAATTTGGTCCATCAAAATAGAGCGTGCTTTGCGGATAAGCTTTCCTGTGAACAATTGGCTTGGCAAGCCCATCGTTTATCCGTTATAAAAACTTCAATTGGCGACACCTACTTTATTGCTTTCGACAAAGAAGGATTTCCAAAGTTTTATAACAAAAAAATTAGCACTAATAATAATTTAGGTAAACCCATTTTTGTTGATAAAACTGGTTCGGGCTATGGGATGTCTAGCTATATGGCGTATATTCCCGAACAAAAAATAGCTATCGTCATTCTAACAAATAAATTCTTAGGTAACGAAAGAATTAAACTAGGACGCGATATTTTACAAAACTTATAAAAATCCATCATTTGTTAAACGCTTGCGTTAACACCTGCGCTTAATAGTCCGAATAAAATTTTAATAAATAAAAATAAAATATAAAAATTAAAAACTATTTTTTGAAAATAACATGACTATTTAAATAGTGATACACTATAATATTAGTCTGTTTTAATTTATAACCGTTTTTGTATATCCAATAAGCAATAAATAAAGGAGTTATTATGCCATTTCCTCCAGCAATCAATGAAGCCTTAGAGAACTACGATAAAAATAAAGGTTTCTGGCGACGATTATTTCGTCGCGATCAAGCTGCCATACGCGCATTACGTAGACTCAATGAAACCGACCAAGCTAATTTTTTAAAGCTTTATCGTTGTTTTATTGAAAATAAACCTAAACTCACGCAAGAATCTTACCAAGTTTATCAAGCTTTATTAAACTATTTAGCGAGTTTAGATTGTCAAGGTATTCCCGATACCTTGGATCAGTTACATAGCAACCAACTCTTAAATAGCATTAACCTTGAAGAATTAAACCAACTAACGGGAGATCATTTTCGGAAGTTTGCAATCTTACTTAATCATTTAAATGCTCAGAATTTATTAACGCAATTAAATTTTGATAATATCACCACATACTTTGAAAACTCCGAAGAAAATATATCAGAAATATTAAGTATTATACTGACTTCAGTAGATAAGCTTCATCAGGGTAATTCTTTAACTCAAGTAAATTTAAAATGCCTACTCAAAAAGCCACTACAAGCTGAAAATATGGCAAATATTTTGTTACTATTAGATCAAAATTGCCTACTCACCTCTGAAAACCGTATTCAGCTTAATAACGAAAAAAATGAGCTTTTGCTTACAGATAAAGCTTATCGTGCGATATGGCATCCACTCAAAGATTATTTATCCAACATTGTGAATATTCATGAAAAACAACGAGTATTTAATCATTTAATTTGCTTAACTCAAAAAGAAGAGGAAATAGAAGAAATTAAAAAATATGTTAATGATTTAATTTCAGAAGCTAAACCTGCTAGAAGATATACCTTTGATAAATTTTCTACCGCACCTTCTCTGCGGATAAAAAGAAGCAGGGTTAGTGTAAACCTCAGAGACAGACTAGAAACACTATGAACATCAATCATTTTAATTAACCAAAACATTATTAATCATGCTTTGGAAAAGCATACTGTTTAACCAGTATGCTTTCTGGAGTTTCTGATTATATCAAGGTTTAAGAGTCGCGCTTCTTACCACCACAGGGTCTTGATTATCTATTGGAGATACTGTACTAGGAGTTTTGAAAAAATTTATCTTTTTATCATTCGAGCCCTTCGACACTTGATTTTCATGCTGCTTCGAATCATATCCTTCCAATTCCTTCATTAGTTCCTGGAGCTGCATTTGTATTTGATCAAATCCTTCCGTTTCATCGCTTGTGTTTTTCTCGCATATTATTGATAAGCAGCGATCAAAGGAGTTGGCCTGTAAATCTAATTCTTGAAAAGTTTTCTTGTCTAACTGTTTTTCAGAATTCTTTACTGATATTTCATTGTTTAGCAGATCAAATTTCTCTGGAGGTAAATGTCTTTTCAAAGTTTTGAGAATAGGAACTATCTTATCGTAAAAATAACTATTTTTTATTGATGCTGCTTGCTGAGTAAACTCTTCATCGGATTTATCATGGAATAGATGTGATATTTTTTCGTCCAACCTAAACTCTAAATCTTCATCTTTTTTTTCATTAGTAGAATACGCTAATCTTTCTAATAAGAAATTAATTTCAGCCCAAGTAGGTAAATTATCTTCTTGTACAGTTGTTTGGTTATTAGTTAATTGCTTTTTAACGGCTTTAATTTTTTGCGATAAAAAAGAATCTTCGTCAGAATTTTGAGTTTGACCGTGGGCTGCAATATTATCTCGCATTTTTTGCTCTAACTGTACTTCGTAAGTTGGTTGATTAATGAATTTTTGTACACTTTTTTCAGTATGTTCTATGTTTATTGGATTAGGTTTGTCCAGCAATGCTCTTTGTTTAGTTAATTTTGCCGCTAATTCTGGGTCAATTCTATTTTCATTGTTAGAACTCACATCCCCGGTTTGAACACTTTTTTTTAATTTAACACTCGATAATATCTTTTTATCCACAGAAAATTTTCTTTGATCGTTATCTAAGCTATTAACAGCAGCATGGTTAGTTTCTTTAGTTTCATTTCTCGTCTTGAGTGAGTTGCATTGAAATCCGACAATTATTTTATTATTGTAACTTACACTATTTCTATTATTATTTTTTTCCAGTAATTCTTTTTGTTTAGCCAATTTTTTTGCTAATTCATCAGTCACTTTTATACCTGGCTTCGCTGGAGTTTGCTCTTGGTTTAACAAAACCGTTTTATCAGAATTTTGAGCTGAAATGAGGGGGAGACCTATATCAGAGTGATTAACATTTTCCCCCAATTTGCTTTCTAGAGAACTTTTATCTCTGCTCAAGTTTTCTCTATTCATAGCAAGCATTGCATTTAAAATGTTAATTTCTTGCGGGGTTTTATCTTTTTTTTCAGAAAACTTTTTTATGGCTAACGAAAGGGATAATTTTTTCTTTTCTTCATCAATTTTTCTTTTAATAACAGGAATTTCTTCGACAATTTCATTTATTTCTTGAAATTTCTTAGTGAATTTAAACATGATTAACCTTAAGCTAAGTTTAAGAACCATCGATTATATTTTTTGATTCTTAAGATAAGATTAATACTTCTTATGTATTTATATTTTTTATATTAAATAAATTATTTATTTAAAAAAATGATTACTGGGTAATAACGCCTTCGGGGCGTACCGTCAGATTGATTTGCCGAAACGTATGAAACAAACCATTATTTTTTGGCACGGGTAAAGGTGATGCTTTGTACACTGCCGTTTGTGCGGAACGATCCAAAACCGAATTTCCGCTACTCTTAACAATAATCACTTCTAACACCATGCCACCTGGCGCCAGGTGCACAACTAATTTAGTTTCCAGATGTTTATTCATTTCCGGAGGAATGATCCATTGTTGAGCAATGGCTTGTAGAATCAGATGCCGATATTTATCGGTGGTCGCCGCATTACGCGCTGCGTTAATCTGTTGCTTCGCCAGCGATTGCATTTCTTGCTCCAGTAATTGTTGAACATTTTTTTCCACTAACTTTAACGATTCTTTAGATGGTTTTTGATGTTTAACAACGATTTTTTTCGGTTTAATCGCGACGACTTTAGTGGGTGACGTTTTAACCGGCAACACTTTTTTCACTAAAGATGGCTGTTTATTCGGTACTTTCAGCGGAAAAATCTTATTCTGTTCAGTTTTAGAAACTTTTTTTTCCTTAATCGGCAATAGCACCGGGCTTTTTTCGAGTAATATCGGTTTCGATAAAGCTTTCGCCATAGCGGTCGGTAGCGGTTTTATTTTATCTATCTCAGGCGTAGGCTTCTGCACTAATGTATCCATCGATATTGCGGTTGCATGGATCACTTGTAAAGGCGGCGGCGCTAAAAACAATAATTTTGTGTTATGAGTCAAGAATAACGCTAAAAATAGAACAATATGTAACAAAACCGCCACGACTAGCGAATAACGAAAGTCCTCTTGCTTGACTCGACTTAACATAGACGCTTCGCGCTTGAAATTTTTGTCGGTGTCGCCGCTCAACACGATTTTAAACCGCTTTGGCTGGAGATTCAGTTAATAAACCAATATTGATGGCACCGGCTTGTTGTAATAAAACCATCGCAGTCACTACCTTACCGTAATCGACTTTTTTATCACCTTTTACAAACACTTGACGTGGCACTTTTTTTTGTTCTGCACTGCGTAGTTGCTCACTCACTTCCAAGCTTAACTGCTGGGCATCTAAAGCAACTTCCGGATGTGTCGCGGTATTTAAATAATAAAGTCCTTTTTCATCAATCGATACGATGAGTGGTTCCTGTGCGGACGCGATGGTTTGCGCTTGAGCTTGTGGCAAATTCACTTTAATACCTTGGGATAATAACGGCGTCGTGACCATAAAGATGACTAATAACACTAACATGACATCAATATAGGGAACAACATTAATTTCAGACATGGGCCCTTTGCGTGGTTGATGTTGAAACGGGTAAGGGTTATGCAACATAACTTCCCGTATTACCATGAACTTGTCGATACAAAATATTCGAGAATTCTTCTTGAAAACGGTGATAATTATGTAATAAATGTTGGATTTGATGTGAATAACGATTATAAAAAATCACTGCAGGAATAGCGACAAATAAACCCATGGCCGTAGCCACTAAAGCTTCCGAAATACCCGGCGCCACCATAGCAATGGTTGCGGTTTGTTGCGAAGACGACAAGGCTTGGAAAGAAGTCATGATGCCCCATACTGTTCCAAACAATCCAATATACGGACTTGTCGAACCCAAAGTGGCTAAAAAATCCAGATGTTTTTCGAGTTGCTGATGCTGTTCCGAATAAGCAATACGCATCGAGCGTTGCACGCCTTCCATAATTATAACCGGGGCATCACCCACGTGTTGATGTAAACGTAGAAACTCACGAAATCCGGCATGAAAAATGCTGGCTAAACCGCTGTGTTGATCCTGCTCACGGTTTAAATCGGCATAGAGTTTGCTGAGATCAATGCCTGACCAAAATTTGTCTTCAAATTGCGCCAGTAATTTTCTTGAACGTCTCAACATAAATCCCCGCTGCAAAATCATCGACCAGGATGCAATCGACGCAACGAGCAAGATGAGCATGACCAATTTGACTATTCCACTGGCAGCAGAAAAATAATCCCACAATGATGGATCGACCGTTGGCATTTACCTATCCTCAAATCTAAAAATTTCGCAAGCGCGACCGGAATATCAGTTTATTTTATCAGAAAAATCACAGCTGAGTTGTTTTTGTCCATTAAGATGACCCGGCAAGGTCAATCCAAAATGAATATAGGTTTTTTTCGTCGCCATTCGACCGCGTGGTGTACGCATGATAAATGCTTGCTGAATTAAATACGGTTCGATCACTTCTTCTATCGTATCACGTTCTTCACCGATAGCTGCAGCTAAGCTATCTAAACCCACGGGTCCACCGTCAAATTTATCAATAAGTGTTGATAATAATTTTCGATCTTGTTGATCAAAACCTTCTTTATCCACTTCTAATAAATCTAAAGCTTGTGCGGCCAAACATTGGTCGATTTTACCATCGGCTTTTACTTCAGCAAAATCTCTGACTCTGCGTAATAAACGATTCGCAATCCGCGGTGTACCACGAGCACGCTTGGCAATTTCATTGGCACCTAAAGGATCGATCACCACACCTAAAATACCTGCTGAGCGCGTTACAATACGGCAAAGATCCGCGACACTATAAAACTCCAAACGTTGTACAATTCCAAACCGATCCCGCAAAGGTGAGGTTAACAAGCCGGCACGTGTCGTAGCACCAATTAATGTAAAGGGTGGTAAGTCTAATTTAATCGAACGCGCCGCCGGACCCTCGCCTATCATAATATCCAATTGATAATCTTCTAAAGCGGGATACAATATTTCTTCAATCACCGGACTTAAGCGATGTATTTCATCAATAAACAAGACTTCTTTGGCTTCAAGATGCGTCAACAACGCCGCTAAATCGCCTGCCCTTTCTAAAATAGGCCCTGAGGTTTGTTTGAGTGCAACGCCCATTTCATGCGCAATAATATGTGCCAATGTAGTTTTGCCCAAACCTGGAGGTCCAACGATTAATACATGGTCTAAAGCTTCGTTTCTAGCACGGGCCGCATGGATAAATAAACCCATTTGCTCACACACGGAGGCTTGTCCTAAATAATCCGCTAAGGCTAAGGGGCGAATGCGCGGAAGATTTTTTTCATCCTCAGATTGTTTTTTAGCCGAAGTTAAGCGATCTGAGATTTGCATAAATGATAATAACCGAAGATGGATCAACAAAAATAAATAAAATGTGCTGAATCGTTCTATTATTAGCTAATTACTGATTTTTTAGCAAGCACCCGCAGCTTGAAAAAAATTTATTTGAAACTAAGTCGATGTTATTTTTGTACCTAAGAATAATTTATTAAATCATTGCTGTGATTAGAAAAATAGCCTATCCTATAATTTCTTCAACACAACAAAAAAGGAATTTTGTATGCTTATTAAATTTTCAGACTCTACTGCCACATTATTAAAAACATTAGCTTTTCTCAATGAGTTGAATTGGTCGGATGAAACTAAAAGTACATTAGATTTAACGAGTATTAAACAGTTAAAGGGTTGTCGTACCACATTAGTGCGAGATTGCCTAAAATTTATTCAAAAATTAGATGTCTTAGCCGATGCAGAGGCTGATAAAAAAAATTATGCCTTGGCAAATATTGACGCACTTAAAGAAGCACTTAATCATTATAAAATCAGTTGTGAGCGTTATCCGCGACTCAAGGATTTTTTAAATATCATTCCAGATAACATGAGTGGAGTGGTTGGTGGTTTCATAATTGCCAGCGCTCTTGCATCCATTGCCTATCCACCTTTAGCCGCCATTCCTCTGTTTATTTTTTCTTGGGTGTTGATAGATTTATTTTTTAATAATCGAGAAGTCGCTAAAAACTTACAACAAACATTGTATATGCTTGAAAATGATCTCAGAACAATTGATTCCGCAAATAATATTTTGAAAGTTAAAGAACAAGTCACTCCAACCGCAGTTCAAACGCCCTCTTCCTCACCGATAATGGTTACTGCCGGCACCAGTCATTCACCGAGAATGTATGGTAGTGTTAATCAGCGCAACCCGCAAATTACTAACATGAATTCTCCTTCCACTCGTTTTACTCCAAGTTTATAATGTTTTAAAAGACGATGATTAACAATAGAATATAATCTAATGTAGCTAAAGTAGTAACATTTTCATATGTTTTTGGGCGATCGTCTCCTAAAATTTAGGATGGATCCATTACCAATCGCTTGGCGTCGTAAACAGAGAAAAAGCCTAATAATAAAATTAGGCTTTTTTATAAATTAAATTTTTCTAATGGTTTTATACCACTTCTACCCAAAGCGTAAAGGCAACATCCGGAGTCCAGTCTAGATTCGAAGTATGTTCACTTATACAAATATAGCGTTTGCCCTTGTACGTAACTCCATCGCCTTTAGCATAGAAATGATTTGTTTGCCATTCGGGATATTCAGGATTAGGATTCTCTCCGCCTAGTGTTTTTACAGTTATGCTATTGCTGGGTAATGATTCAATATCTTTATTACTGGTTGCCGTAACAAAATAGGTGTAAGCTGTATTAGCATTTAAGCCGCTATCTTTAAATTGTAAATCGTAAGTTTGACCGACTTTATTTCCATTACGATAAATACTGAAGTATTTAACGCTGTCTGCATAATTCCACTCTAAAGTAATACTAGTTTCTGTTTCTTCTATAGTCGAAAGATTTTTTGGTGCAACAGGTTTATCGTCGCCGCCGCTATCGCCACCATAGATTAAATGGGCGTAACGTTTAATAAATTCCCAATTGTAACTTACTCCATTTTTATTTTTTCCATCATCCCAATTAATCGACCAGGTCATCAATCCTTTAATTGGAAAGCCTGCGCCTTCAAGACGATTAAATGCGCGTTCCAAATCTTGAGGATTAATCACATAACCGGTTGCTGCGGCATCGACATTGGCAGGAAGTCCAATAACAAATTTATTAGCAGGAATATAAGTAAAACCGCGGCTTCCAGTGACAAGGCTTTCCGTTAAATAATAAAGAAAATCTTCTTTCATTTCATCATTATTTTGTGCGATCCAAGCACCTTGTCCATTATTAGCTTCTTGCACCCAAATGCCATCGCCACCTTGATTGTAATATTGTGGGGCGATAAAATCATAATAACCTTCTAATGCCGTGAGATACGGGATATATTTACCACTCTCAGTTAAGTAAGGAAATTCCGGTGCCATGCTAATAATAAAATGTTTACCTTGACCTGCATAATAATCTTTAACAATTTTTAACGCCGCAGGAATAACACTTTGATTGGCACTAGCATCAATAGCAGATTGCTCTAAATCAATATCTAACCCATCGAAACCATACACTTCAACAAGACGAATAATTTCATTCGCTAAAGGTTGTTCATGGCCAATCTGTAATTCGACATGTGCATCTGCGCCACCTAAAGAAATTAAAACCGCTCGGCCTTGATTATTTAAGACATCGACTTGACGTCTAAATTCTGCATCAGAAAGATTATAGGGTTGAAAAGTGGGAATTCCTGAGCCTTTCATAAAAGCAACAGCAACCACATTATATTCTACGGGTACGTCGGTCAGATTGAGCCAAGTTGAGCTACCTTGTTGATATCCATCACTAAAACCTGCTGGCCAATTATGCCAAAACCCCATTAAAATTTTTTTATTGCTAATATCGGGCATTATTCTCGTATTCCCTTTAGGTTGGGGATTTGTAAAATCAAATTTTTTAACTTTCATGCTTAACTCCTGTAATATTAATATTAGATTTTATTTTTGAACTTGAAAAATTATATCTTTAATTTTATATTTCAAAAAATACTAAATAAGAAGGGTTATTCACTGCTAAAAAAAATTATTGAGGGGTTTCAACATTAAAATAATTAAGTATTTTTTAATGTTGATCATATAATAATGAAAATGAGATCTTTTGGTAGATTTTTTCTATCTTTTAATATAAAAAATCTATTCTATTCGCACATGAAAATTGAAAATGTTAACGAAAGGTAATCAAGTTGTACCTTACTATTTTGCATAATTTTTTTTTTCATAAATTGCCTAAGAGAAGTCACTTTACTCCTCTTAGGTGTGTTTTTTAACTTTTTATAAACGTATTTACATTTAAATTTTTGGGCTCAGAATCAGGATGGGGGTGAGGTTTTTCATTGCATTTTTTATAATAGGTAACATCGAGTTCGATATGTAACGGTATTTTTATCCAAGTCGGAAAACAACAACATATTTTTTCTCCATTCATAATTTTACTCCGTTAATTAAAAATATTTTATTACTATAATTTTACCTAGACTATTAACAGATTTACAAATACATAATAAGCCCTTTAAATGAATCAACTTTCCATATTAAGGGCACCTATAAATTGGAAGATTTTCTGTGAAGAGAATTTATAAAAAGAAAAAGGTATCAATTTTAAAGGATAGTCCAACTTTTTATCTCCATTTTT
>Ga0075429_100002479_pt1 | contig 15530 bp, 12 predicted proteins | sample RhiMetdeltSRZDD3_FD_75295 | JGI IMG/M metagenome (GOLD analysis project Ga0075429, IMG submission 75295) | Populus rhizosphere microbial communities from Tennessee, USA - Rhizosphere MetaG P. deltoides SRZDD3 | ecosystem: Host-associated > Plants > Roots > Rhizosphere > Soil | place: USA... | reverse complement strand
GCCGGCGCCATCGGGCTCAAGCTGCACGAGGACTGGGGCACCACGCCGTCGGCGATCGACTGCTGCCTGGGCGTGGCCGACGAGACCGACACCCAGGTCTCGATCCACAGCGACACGCTGAACGAATCCGGCTTCGTCGAGGACACCATCGCGGCCACGAAGGGCCGCACGCTGTGCGCCTTCCACACCGAAGGCGCCGGCGGGGGGCACGCGCCCGATATCCTGCGCGTGGTGGGCGAGGCCAACTTCCTGCCCTCCTCCACCAACCCCACCATGCCGTACACGGTGAACACGGTGGACGAGCACCTCGACATGCTGATGGTGTGCCACCACCTGGACGCCGCCATCGCCGAGGACCTGGCGTTCGCCGAGAGCCGCATCCGCCGCGAGACCATCGCGGCCGAGGACGTGCTGCACGACCTGGGCGCGATCAGCATGATGAGCTCGGACTCGCAGGCGATGGGGCGCGTCGGCGAGGTCGTCATCCGCACCTGGCAGACCGCGCACAAGATGAAGCGGCAGCGCGGCGCGCTGCCGGGCGACGGCGCGCGCCACGACAACGCGCGCGTGAAGCGCTACGTCGCCAAGTACACGATCAACCCGGCCATCGCCAACGGCCTCGCGCACGAGGTGGGCAGCATCGAGCCGGGCAAGTGGGCGGACCTGGTGCTGTGGAAGCCGGCGTTCTTCGGCGTGAAGCCGGCGCTCGTGCTGAAGGGCGGCTTCATCGCGCTGGCGGCGATGGGCGACCCGAACGCCTCGATCCCGACGCCGCAGCCGGTGCACTACCGGCCGATGTTCGGCGCCTTCGGCGGGGCGGTGCACCAGGGCTCGCTCACCTTCCTGAGCGCTGCCGCGGTGCAGCGCGGCATCCCGCAGGCGCTGCGGCTGCGCAAGCAGATCGCCGCGGTGAAGGGCTGCCGCGGCGTCACCAAGCGGCAGATGGTGCACAACGACGCCCTGCCGCGCATGCAGGTCGATCCCCAGACGTACGAGGTGCGCGCGGACGGGCAGTTGCTCGCATGCGAGCCGGCGACGTCGCTGCCGATGACGCAGCGCTATTTCCTGTTCTGAAACGCGCGCGTGCGAGTCCTGAAACTCGCGCGTGCGAATCGCCGCGTGACGGGCCGGCCGCCGGCCGGAGCGCGTGTCCGGTGGAGTTTCGGTGCGGGCAGGCGCCGACCTTGGGTATGCTCCACGCTTGGCCCGAGACCGAGGAGACCCCGCAAATGCCCCGCGTATTCAACTTCAGCGCCGGCCCCGCCGCCCTGCCCGAGCCCGTGCTGCGCCAGGCCGCCGAGGAGATGCTCGACTGGCACGGCAGCGGCATGTCGGTGATGGAGATGAGCCACCGCGGGCCGGAGTACATGGCGATCCACGCCGAGGCCGAGCGGCTGCTGCGCGAGCTGCTGGCGATCCCGGCGAACTACAAGGTCGTCTTCATGCAGGGCGGCGCCATCGCGCAGAACGCCATCGTCCCGATGAACCTGCTGCGCGGCAAGGCCGGCGCGGACTACGTCGACACCGGCGAGTGGTCCAAGAAGTCGATCAAGGAAGCGAAGAAGTACGGCAAGGTCAACGTGGTGGCGAGCGGCGAGGCGAGCCAGTACGCCGCCATCCCGAAGCAGGCGACGTGGAAGCTCGACCCGAACGCCGCCTACGTCCACATCTGCGCCAACGAGACCATCGGCGGCGTCCAGTACCACTGGACCCCGGACACCGGCGACGTGCCGCTGGTGGCCGACATGTCGTCGGAGATCCTCTCGAAGCCCATCGACGTGAGCCGCTACGGCCTGATCTACGCCGGCGCGCAGAAGAACATCGGCCCGGCCGGCCTCACGATCGTGATCGTGCGCGACGACCTGATCGGCCAGGCGCTGCCCACGACGCCCTCGGTGTTCGACTACAAGCAGCAGGCCGAGGCCGACTCGATGCTCAACACGCCGCCCACCTACGCGGTCTACGTCGCCGGCCTGGTGTTCCAGTGGCTCGGCAAGCAGGGCGGCCTGAAGGCGATCGAGCAGCACAACCGCGCGAAGGCCGCGGTGCTGTACGACTACCTGGACGCCACCGGCTTCTACAGCAGCCCGATCGCCAAGGAGGACCGTTCGCTGATGAACGTGCCCTTCAAGCTGCGCGACCCGGCGCTCGACGGCGCGTTCCTGAAGGGCGCCGAGGAGCGCGGCATGATGCAGCTCAAGGGCCACCGCTCGGTGGGCGGCATGCGCGCCTCGATCTACAACGCCATGCCGGTCGAGGGAGTGAAAGCACTGGTGGCGTACATGAAGGATTTCGAGCAGCGTCACGGGTAGGAGCCGGCGCGGCACCGCCGCTGCCCGGCCCCCCTGCGCAAGGGGGCTCGAGCATGAACGACGACCGGCCAGGCGGCCGGCAACGCAAGGAGGCGGTGCGAGTGGATCACTTCAATGTCCTGGTGCTCAACCAGATTTCGGACAACGGGCTCAAGCGCCTGCCGCGCGAGCGCTACACCGTCGCCAAGGACGTGCCGCACCCCGACGCCGTGCTCGTGCGCTCGGCCGACATGCTCTCGATGGAGATCCCCGGCAGCGTGAAGGCCATCGCGCGCGCCGGCGCGGGCACCAACAACATCCCGGTGCGCGCCATGAGCCAGCGCGGCGTGCCCGTGTTCAACGCACCGGGCGCCAACGCCAACGCGGTGAAGGAGCTGGTGATCACGGGCATGCTGGTCGCGGCGCGCAACGTGCCGGCGGCGCTGCGCTTCGTCGCCGGGCTCGACCCGGCGCTCGACGACATGGACCGCGCCGTCGAGGAGGGCAAGAAGGCGTTCGCCGGCTACGAGCTCGCCGGCCAGACGCTCGGCATCGTGGGCCTCGGCAAGGTGGGCTGCCTGGTGGCCGACGCCGCCATCAAGCTGGGCATGAACGTGCTCGGGCACGACCCCGAGATCACCGTCGACGCCGCCTGGAGCCTGCCGGCGCAGGTGAAGCGCGCGCTCGGCGTGTCCGACGTGCTGCGCCATGCCAACTTCGTCTCGCTGCACGTGCCGCTGGTGGATGCCACGCGCCACCTCGTCAACGCCGACAACGTGCGCCTCATGCGCCCCGGCGCCGTGCTGCTCAACTTCTCGCGCGAGGGCGTGGTCGACACCGGCGCGGTGCTGGCGGCGCTCGACCGCGGCCACCTCGGCGGGTACGTGTGCGACTTCCCGAACGGCCGCATCAACACGCACGCGCGCGTCGTCGCGCTGCCGCACCTGGGCGCCTCCACGCGCGAGGCGGAGGAGAACTGCGCCGTGATGGTGGTCGACCAGCTGCGCGACTACCTCGAGCACGGCAACGTGGCCAACGCCGTGAACTTCCCCGGCGTGGCGATGGCGCGCGAATCGGCCTTCCGGGTGGCGATCGCCAACGCCAACGTGCCCAACATGGTCGGCCAGATCTCCACCGCGATGGCGCGCGCGGGGCTCAACATCCACAACATGGTGAACAAGTCGCGCGGCGACGTGGCCTACACGCTGCTGGACGTCGACAGCCCGGTCGGGTCCAACGTGCTGGGGGACATCGCCGCGATCGACGGCGTGCTCGCGGTGCGCTACCTGCCCATGGCCAGCTGAGGACCCCTCACGGCGAAGCCGCGACCTTCGGGAACGCGATCGCGTGGTCCAGGTCGAGCCGCACGCCGATCGCCTCGTCGATGCGGTGGTTGTGGTGCGAGGGCACCATCGACAGCACGCGCGCGCCGCTCGCCAGCTCCAGCGTGTAGAGGATCTCCGCGCCGCGGAACGCCTTGTGCAGCACGCGCGCGCGCACCGGGCTGGCGTCGTCGTGCACCACGTCGTCGGGGCGCAGCAGCACGTCGACGCGGCTGCCCGGCGCCACGGGCTGCGCGTCGTGCGCGAAGCGGATGCCCTCGTCGCGCACCACCTCGCCGATCTCGATGCGCAGGCGGTTCGGCGCCACCACGGTGCCGTCGACGAACACGCCCTGCCCGATGAAGTCGGCGACGAAGCGGTTGCGCGGCCGGTGGTACAGGTTGTAGGCCGAGTCGCGCTGCTGCAGGCGGCCGTCGGCCATCACCACGATCTCGTCGGCGATCGCGAACGCCTCGTGCTGGTCGTGCGTCACGAACACGGCCGTGGTGCCGCTCGCCTTGAGGATCGAGCGCACCTCGGCCGCGAGCTGCTCGCGCAGCTCGACGTCCAGGTTGGACAGCGGCTCGTCGAGCAGCAGCAGGCGCGGGCGCGGGGCGAGCGCGCGCGCGAGCGCGACGCGCTGCTGCTGGCCGCCCGAGAGCTCGTGCGGGTAGCGCCTGGCCACGCCGTCCAGCCCCACCGTTTCCAGCAGCTGCCGCACGCGCGCGCGGTCGTCCGGCGCGCCGCGCAGGCCGAAGGCGATGTTGCGCTCGACGTCGAGGTGCGGGAACAGCGCGTAGTCCTGGAACACCATGCCGATGCGGCGCTGCTCGGGCGGCACGTGCACCGCCGGGCTGCTGACGACCGTGTCATCCAGGCGGACGGCCCCCTCGATCACCCGCTCGAAGCCGGCGATGCAGCGCAGCACCGTCGTCTTGCCGCAGCCCGAGGGGCCGAGCAGGCAGCACACCGTGCCGGGCTCGAGCGAGAGGCTGAGGCCGTCGACGGTGGTGCGGGCGCCGTAGCGGTGGCGGATGCCGTGCAGGCTGAGGACGGACGAGGCGGGGGCGGACATGGCGTTCGGCGGACTCCCGACCTTACACTGTTTGCGAACCACTCTCATTCGCGCTTCTTGTGATGGATCAAGCCGGCCGGCACCGGCCGCCCGCCACAATCCACGGCCTTCGCCTGCCCGCATGACCGCCACCGCCACTGCTGCCGCGCCGCCGATCGGCTTGCGCGTCGTGCGCCGTCCCCGCTGGCTCGTGCGGTTCGCAGCGCTGGCCGCCGTGCTGATCGTCGCGCCGATCGTTTCGCTCGGCACCAACCTGTTCGCCACGGGCACCGCGGGCACCTGGTCGCACCTCGCATCGACGGTGCTGCCCGACTACATCGTCACCACGCTGTGGCTGTGCCTGGGCGTCGGCATCGGCTCGACGCTGCTGGGCGTGGGCGCCGCCTGGCTGGTGACCCACTTCGACTTCCCCCTGCGCCGCACCTTCGAGTGGGCGCTGGTGCTGCCGCTCGCGATGCCGGCCTACGTGATGGCGTACGCGTACACCGACCTGCTGCAATTCGCCGGCCCGGTGCAGGGCTGGCTGCGGGCGACCTTCGGCTGGACGCGCGCGGACTACGTCTTCCCCGACGTGCGCACCGTGGCGGGGGCGATGCTGATGTTCGCCGGGGTGCTGTACCCCTACGTCTACATGCTGACGCGCGCGGCGTTCCTCGAGCGCGGCAGCGGCGTGATCGAGGCCGGACGCTCGCTGGGCCTCACGCCGTGGCAGAGCCTGCTGCGCGTGTCGCTGCCGATGGCGCGGCCGGCGATCGTGGCGGGCGTGGCGCTGGCGCTGATGGAGACGCTGGCCGACTACGGCACGGTGTCGTACTTCGCGGTGCAGACCTTCACCACCGGCATCTACCGCGCGTGGTTCTCGCTCGGCGACCGGGTCGCGGCGGCGCAGCTCTCGATGTGCCTGCTCGCCTTCGTGGTGGTCGTGCTGACGCTGGAGCGCATCTCGCGCGGGCGCGCGCGCTTCCACGCGACGGGCTCGCGCCGGCATGCGCCGCGCGGCGCGCACCTCGGCGGCTGGCGCGCCCTGCTGGCCATCGGCGGGTGCCTGCTGCCGGTGGGGGTGGGCTTCCTGCTGCCGGGCGGCGTGCTGCTGCGCATGGCGTTCCTCGAAGGCGACGCGCAGTTCGGCGCGCGCTTCGTCGACCTCGCGCGCAACAGCTTCCTGGTGTCGGTGGTCACGGCGCTGCTCGCGGTGATGCTCGCGGTGCTCATCGCGTACGCGCGGCGGCAGCAGCCCACGCCGCTCGCGCGCGCCGCGCACTGGGCGGCCGGCATGGGCTACGCGCTGCCGGGGTCGGTGATCGCCGTCGGCCTGCTGATCCCGCTCGCGCAGTTCGACAACGCGCTCGCGCAATGGCTGAAGGCGAGCTTCGGCTGGAACACCGGGCTGCTGCTCACGGGCGGCATCGCAGCGCTGATCTACGCATACCTGGTGCGCTTCCTCACGGCAGCGCTGCAGACGGTCGACTCGGCGCTGCACCGCGTCACGCCGAACATGGACGACGCCGCCCGCAGCCTCGGGCTCACCCCGTCGCAGGCGCTGCGCCGCGTGCACGTGCCGCTGCTGCGCCGCGGCCTGCTCACCGCCGGGCTGCTGGTGTTCATCGACGTGATGAAGGAGCTGCCCGCGACGCTGGTGCTGCGGCCCTTCAATTTCGACACGCTCGCGACGCAGGCCTACACGCTCGCTTCCGACGAGCGGCTGACGGAGGCCTCGACGGCGTCGCTGGCGATCGTGGCGGTGGGGTTGCTGCCGATGATCGTGCTGTGCCGGCAGATCGCGCAGGAGCGACGCTGAGAGTCCCGGCCGACCGACCCGCCCCGGGGTCTCGCCACGGAGCGGGTTGCGCCGGCGACGATCGCGCCCCCCAAAGCCAACCCCCCGGTCACCGCTGAGCGGGCCGGGGGGAGAGAGAAACCGTCGCAGCGAGCCGCGGCCGCTGGCGAGCGCCTGCGGCGCTCAGCGCCAGCCCGCGCGGTCGTAGACCTTCTGCGCCTGCACCGTCGTCGCGGCCAGCTGCCCGATCGGCATCGTGTCGGCCTTGAAGTCGCCGAGCGTGTCGAGCGCCGGGTTCTTCACCTTCGCGGTCTTGACCACCGGCCACTCGTTGTTGCCGTCGGCGAAGTAGGCCTGCGCCTCGTCGCTCGCCAGGTACTCCATGAACTTGATCGCCGCCTCGCGGTTCGGCGCCGTCTTCACCACCCCGGCGCCCGACACGTTGACGTGCGTGCCCCAGGTCTTCTGGTTGGGCCACACGATGGCGAGCTTCTTCATCACTTCCTGGTCTTCCGGCTTGGTGGAGCGCAGCAGGCGGGCGACGTAGTAGCTGTTCGACACCGCCACGCCGCATTCGCCGGCGGCCACGGCCTTGAGCTGGTCGGTGTCGCCGCCCTTGGGCGTGCGCGCGAAGTTGGCCACCACGCCCTTGGCCCATTCCTCGGTCTTCGCCTCGCCGTTGTGGGCGATCATCGCGGCGCCGAGCGACAGGTTGTACGGGTGCGAGCCGGAGCGCACGCAGATCTGCCCCTTCAGGCGCGGATTGGCCAGGTCCTCGTAGCTTTGCACCCAGTCGCCGTTCACCGCGGCCTTGTTGTAGGCGATCACGCGCGCGCGGGTGGAGAACGCCACCCAGTTGGGCGTGCGCAGGTGGGCCGGGACGCGCGACTCGAGCACCTTCGAGGAGACCGGCTGGAACAGGCCCATCTTGTCGGCGATCTCCAGGCGCGCCGCGTCCACGGTGATCAGCACGTCGGCCGGGCTGCTGGCGCCCTCGTTCCTGATCCGCTCGACCAGCTCCTCCTCCTTGCCGTCGAGCCGGTTGATGCGGATGCCCGTCTGCTTGGTGAAGTTCGCGTAGAGCGCTTCGTCGGTCTGGTAGTGGCGCGCCGAATAGATGTTCAGCACGGGCTGGGCCTGGGCGGCGGCGTGGCCGGCGACGAGCGCGGCGGCCAGGGCCAGGAGGTGTCGGACTCGGAGCATGCGGATCACCATCGGAGCGGGTTGGGACGGGCGAATACTAACCGAAATCATTCTCATTAACGCAAGCGGGAGCGCGGGCCGGTTGACTCATGTCAGACTGCGGCCTTCCGCCCTACCCACGCGCCTCGCCTTCGCCCGATGCTCACCGTCGACAAGCTCATTTCGCGGGGCCGCGGCCTCGCGCCCGCGCTGCTCAAGCGCGCCGCCGTCGTCACGCTGGACTGGGACACCCGCCAGAAGAGCCGCTTCGACGCGCAGGACTCGCAGGGCCGCGCGCTGGGCGTGTTCCTGCCGCGCGGCTCCACGGTGCGCGGCGGCGACGTGCTCGTCGCCGAGGACGGCTCGCTGGTCCGCGTCGAGGCCACGCCGCAGCCCGTGATGGTGGTGCGCGCCTGCGCGCAGCACGGCTCGCCGTTCGACCTGCTGCGCGCGGCCTACCACCTGGGCAACCGCCACGTCGCGCTGGAACTGCAGCCCGACCGGCTCCAGTTCGAGCCGGATGCGGTGCTGGCCGACATGCTGCGCCGCATGCACCTCATCGTCACCGAGGAGACCGCGCCGTTCGAGCCGGAGTCCGGGGCCTACGGTGAGGCGTCGCAGGCGCACGGCCATGCCGGTCACGGCCATTCGCACGAGCACGGCCATTCACACGAGCACGGCCATTCGCACGAGCAGGACCATTCGCATGAGCACGGCGATGCCCATGAGCGTGGCCCTTCCCACGGGCACGGCAATGCGCATGGGCCCGGCGACGTCCACGGACACGCCCGCGACCCCGACCCCGCCGACCACGAGCACGCCCATCGCCACGCCCGCGACCACGACGACTGAGCCGGCCGTCCCGCTGCTCGAGCTGATCTGGCTGGCGTCGCCCGCCCTGCCCGTCGGCGGCTTCAGCTATTCCGAAGGCCTGGAGCCCGCCGTCGAGGCCGGCTGGGTCGCCGGCGAGGCGCAGGCCGGCGACTGGCTGGTCGACCAGCTCACGATCGGCTTCGCGCGCAGCGAGCTGGCGGCGGTCGCGCACGGCATCGCGGCCTGGACGCGCGGCGACGCCGCCGCCGTCGCCGCGCTCAACGACTGGGTCACGGCGACGCGCGAATCCCACGAGCTGCGCCAGCAGTCGCAGCAGATGGGCCGCTCGCTGCTCGAGTGGCTGCGCGTGCGCGACCCGGCCGACGCGCGCATCGGGACGCTGGCCGCCCTCGCGCCCGCGCCCACCTGGCCGGTGTCGTACGCGCTGGCCGCCGCGCGCACGCAGGCGGCGCCGGCCGATGCGCTGGCCGCCTGCGCGTTCGGCTGGTGCGAAGCGATGGTGCAGGCGGCGCTGAAGGCCGTGCCGCTCGGGCAGAACGCCGGACAGCGCATCCTCGCGCGCCTGGCGGCGCACGTGCCGCAAGCCGTGGACGCCGCGCTCCGCTGCGCCGGCGGCGACCGCCAGGCGTTCATGCCGATGCTCGCCATCCTCTCGGCACAGCACGAGACGCAGTACTCTCGGCTCTTTCGCTCCTGAGCAACGCCCGCCGCGCATGACCCCCCTGCACCGCATCCCCGGCCGCACGAAGAAGCTCCCGCCGCTGCGCGTGGGCGTCGGCGGGCCGGTCGGCTCCGGCAAGACCACGCTCGTCGAGATGCTCTGCAAGGCGATGCGCGACCGCTACGACCTGGTCGTGGTCACCAACGACATCTACACCAAGGAGGACCAGCGGCTGCTGACCGTGGCCGGCGCGCTGGAGGCCGAGCGCATCCTCGGCGTGGAGACCGGCGGCTGCCCGCACACCGCGATCCGCGAGGACGCCTCGATCAACCTCGAGGCGGTGGACCGCATGCTCGCGAAGTTCCCGGACGCGGACATCGTGTTCATCGAGTCGGGCGGCGACAACCTCGCCGCCACCTTCAGCCCGGAGCTGTCGGACCTCACGATCTACGTCATCGACGTCGCCGCCGGCGAGAAGATCCCGCGCAAGGGCGGGCCGGGCATCACCAAGAGCGACCTGTTCATCATCAACAAGACCGACCTGGCGCCGCACGTGGGCGCGGACCTCGGCGTGATGGAAGCCGACACGCGCCGCATGCGCGGCGCGCGGCCGTACGTGATGACGAACCTGAAGACGCGCGAGGGGCTGGAGGCGGTCGAGCGGTTCATCCGCGTCAAGGGGATGCTCGACGCCTGACCGGCGCTCAGCGCAAACCGGTCCCCCCTTGCAGCGTGCGCACGATGCCCGCCCCGATCGACGAGCCGATGCGCTTGGCGAGCTTCTCGGCGATGTTCTCCTTCGGCGTGTAGTCCACGATCTCCTCGGCCTTGACCACCTCGCGCGCCACGTAGTCGAGGTTGCCCAGCCGGTCCGCCAGCCCCTGCTTCACGGCTTCCTCGCCGTTCCAGTACAGCCCGGAAAAGGTCTCGGGCGTCTCCTTCAGGCGCTTGCCGCGCCCTTCCTTCACCACGCGGATGAACTGCTTGTGGATCTGCTCGAGCATGGCGCCGGTGTACGCCTTCTGCTTGTCGCTCTCCGGCGAGAACGGGTCGTTCATCCCCTTGTTCTCGCCCGCCGTGTACAGGCGCCGCTCGACGCCCAGCTTGCGCATCGCGTCGACGAAGCCGAAGCCGTCCATCAGCACGCCGATCGAGCCGATGATGCTCGCCTTGTCGGTGTAGATCTCGTCGGCGGCCACGGCGATGTAGTAGGCGCCCGAAGCGCACACCTCCTCCACCACCGCGTACACCTTCTTCCGGTGCAGCGCCTTCAGCCGGCGGATCTCGTCGTTGACGATGCCGGCCTGCACCGGGCTGCCGCCCGGGGAGTTGATGCGCAGCACGACCGCCTGCGCCGCGCGGTCCTCGAAGGCGCTCTTCAGCGCGGCCACGATGTGCTCGGCGCTGGCCTCCTCGTCGACCGCGATCTCGCCGCGGATCTCGATCAGCGCGGTGTGCGGGCCGTCGGGCACGGTCGACATGCGCCGCGCGGACACGAACGACCACAGCAGCAGGAACAGGAAGACGAACCACAGCAGCCGGAAGAACACGCGCCATCGGCGCTCGCTGCGGCGGTCGCGCAGGTAGTCGCGCGCGAAGTTCTCCATCACGCTGTCCAGGCGCGTGGCCGCCACGGCGGTCGCGGCCGGCGCGGCGGGACGGGGCGATTGCGGGCCGGGTCCGGACCCCGGCAGGTCGTCTTCGGGATTCATGGGGAGCTTTCGGAGCGCGCGGGGAAGGCCGGTGCGGAACGGGCGTCAGCCGTCGAGCGGCGGCCGGGTGTCGCGGGAAGGATACCAATACACCTCGCCGTCGTGTTCTTCGACCCTCAGCGACGTGAGCCTGCCGCGCCCGCACGGGCCGCCCACGCAGCGGCCGTCCTGCGGCAGGTACGCGGCGCCGTGGATGGAGCACAGGATGAACTCGCGCGCGCTGTCGAGGAACTCGCCCGGCTGCCAGTCCATCTCGGTGGGCACGTGCACGCAGCGGTTGAGGTAGGCGACCACCCGGCCGTCGAAGCGCAGCGCGAACGCGCGCGCGGGCTCGCGCCAGTGCATCACGTCGAACACGAGCGCCGCGCCGCGCTCGGCGAGCTCGTCCGAGCGGCACAGGCGCTGCGGCGGCAGGCCGGACGCGTCGTCGTCAGGCATGGCGCAGCAGCCATTCGTGCAGCTCGCGCACGGAGTGGGCCACGTGCAACGGCCGGAACGCGCCGAACGCGTCCACCTCGTGTGCGCCGTAGCCCACGCCCACCGCGGCGGCCCCGGCGTTGGCGGCGAGCTGCAGGTCGTGCGTGGTGTCGCCGACCATGAGCGTGCGCTCGGGCTCGACGCCGAACTCGCGCATCAGCTCGAGCAGCATGCGCGGATCGGGCTTGGACGCCGTTTCGTCCGCGGTGCGCGAGCCGTCGAACAGATCCTTCAGCTGCACGGAGTGGAGCGCCTCGTCGAGTCCGCGGCGCGACTTGCCCGTCGCGATGCCGAGCCAGTGGTGCCGCGCCCGCAGGTCCTGCAGCATGTCGAGCGTGCCGTCGAACAGCACGACCTCGTGCTGCGACGCGAAGTAATGGTGGCGGTAGCGGTCGCCGAGCTCGGGATAGCGCTCGCGCGGCAGGCCGGGCGCCGCATGCTGCAGGGCCTCGATGAGGCCCATGCCGATCACGTAGCTGGCGTCGCGCGCGCTCGGCACCGCCGCGCCCACGTCCGCGCACGCGGCCTGGATGCAGCGGGCGATGAGCGCGGTCGAGTCGAACAGGGTGCCGTCCCAGTCGAACACGATGAGGTCGAAGCGGCGCGGGCGGTCGGTCATGGCAAGGCGTCGAGCAGTGCCCGGCATTCTGCAGGCAAGGGGGATTCCAGCTCCACCGGCTGGCCGGTCGCCGGGTGCTCGAAGCGCAGCCGGCGGGCGTGGAGGAACATGCGGTCGAAGCGGTGGCCGGGCACGGCGTCGCCGCGCGCCAGCGCCTTGTTGAGCGTGAAGTCGCCGTACTTGGCGTCGCCGGCGATCGGGTGGCCCTCGTGGGCCAGGTGCACGCGGATCTGGTGCGTGCGGCCCGTCTTGATGGTCACGTCGAGCAGCGTGAAGGCGGCGAAGGCCCGCTCCACGCGCACCAGCGTGATGGAGCGGCGGCCCTCGGCGCCGTCCTCGCCGTCGGCCCGGCGCCCGGCCCCGGCCGGCGGCGCGACCGTGCGCACGCGGCGCTCGCCCTCGGCGGTCAGGTACTTGTGCAGCGGCACGTCGATCACCTTGCGATTCGCCGGCCACGCGCCCGGCACCAGCGCAGCGTAGGTCTTGCCGGTCTCGCGTCCGCGGAACTGGTCCTGCAGCGCGGTGAGCGCCGAGCGCTTCTTGGCGACGAGCAGCAGGCCGGACGTCTCCTTGTCCAGGCGATGCACGAGCTCGAGGAAGCGCGCCTCGGGCCGCGCCCGCCGCAGCTGCTCGATGACGCCGAAGGCCACCCCGCTGCCGCCGTGCACCGCCACGCCGGCGGGCTTGTCGACGGCAATGAGGTGCTCGTCCTCGAACACCACCGGGAACTCGCGCGCGGGCGCGGGCGGCTCGGCGCTGCGGTCCGCCACCCGCACGGGCGGCACGCGCACCTCGTCGCCCATGGCCAGGCGCGTGTCGGCGGCCGCCCGGCCCTTGTTGACGCGGACCTCGCCGGAGCGGATCACGCGATAGACGTGCGTCTTGGGCACGCCCTTGAGCAGCTTGAGCAGGAAATTGTCGAGGCGCTGCCCGTCCCCGCCCTCGTCGACGCGCACGCGAAGCACGGCCGGCGTGGCGGGCGCCACACCCGGCGGCCCCGGAGACAAGGCGGCCTTTTCCTGGGACGCCGCTTTGCCCCCTATAATCCGTGACCCCACGTTGCAATGTAAGTGCTTGATTTTTCTGAGTTTACTCGGGCACTTGCGAAGGCGGGCGGGGCGGCCGGCGAAGAACTGCCGGCCACAAGGTGATGCAACGCCTTCGGCGCGCGGCGGGCCGGTCCCCGAGTGACCCGGCAGCCGGCACCCCGGAAGCGGCAGAGCAACGTAGAACGAACCACAACGGGCCCCCGAGCCCCGAGACACAAGGTTTCATGGCAGCAGACCCCGCGACCGCCGGCCCGAAGGGCCAGTCCGCGCCGTCTTCCGCCCCGCGTCCAGTGACCACGCGAATGCCGTCCCGAACCCTCCCGAGCCCGCGCGTGTTGCGCCCGCCCCTGCCGGTCGCTTCGACCGCGGGCGACGCCCTGCCGCGCGCGTCCGTCGAGGCGCCAGGGACGGCACCTCCCCCCGCTGCAGCGCCCTCGCCCCACTGGCGGGGCCGCCTTGCACGCCGGCGGGCCCGCGAACGCATTGCCACGCACGCGCCAACGCTGCACGCCTGATCGAAACGATCGACGGCAGTCCAGGGCGATTCCTTCCGGTTCTCCGCGTTTCTCGTGCATCGATGAGTCGCCGCCGACGAAGTCGGAGGCGACGCGACGGATGCCGCTCGCCCGGGCTTCGGGGGACGGCCAAGGAGTGCACATGAAACGCATGCTGATCAACGCGACGCAGCCGGAAGAGCGGCGTCTCGCGATCGTCGACGGGCAGAAGCTGCTCGACTTCGAGACCGAGATCGAGGGCCGCGAACAGCGCAAGGGCAACATCTACAAGGCGGTCGTGACCCGCGTCGAGCCGTCGCTCGAGGCGTGCTTCGTCGACTACGGCGAGGACCGCCACGGCTTCCTGCCCTTCAAGGAGATCTCGCGCAACTACTTCCGCGACGGCGTCGACGTGCGGTCGGCGCGCATCCAGGACGCGATCAAGGAAGGCGACGAGCTGCTGGTGCAGGTGGAGAAGGAGGAGCGCGGCAACAAGGGCGCGGCACTCACCACCTTCGTCTCGCTGGCCGGACGCTACCTGGTGCTCATGCCCAACAACCCGCGCGGCGGCGGCGTGTCGCGCCGCATCGAGGGCGAGGACCGCGAGGAGCTGAAGGAGAACCTCGACCAGCTCGAATACCCCAAGGGCATGAGCCTGATCGCCCGCACCGCCGGCATCGGCCGCTCCGCCGCCGAGCTGCAGTGGGACCTCAACTACATGCTCAAGCTCTGGAACGCGATCGACGGCGCGGCCAAGGGCGGCAAGGGCGCTTTCCTGATCTACCAGGAGTCGTCGCTGGTGATCCGCGCGATCCGCGACTACTTCACCGCCGACATCGGCGAGATCCTGATCGACACCGACGACATCTTCGACCAGGCGCAGCAGTTCATGAACCACGTGATGCCGGAGACGGCATCCAAGGTCAAGCGCTACCGCGACGACGCGCCGCTGTTCTCGCGCTTCCAGATCGAGCACCAGATCGAGACGGCGTTCTCGCGCACGGTGAACCTGCCTTCCGGCGGCGCGATCGTGATCGACCACACCGAGGCGCTCGTCTCGGTCGACGTGAACTCGGCGCGCGCCACGCGCGGCAGCGACATCGAGGAAACCGCCACCCGCACCAACCTCGAAGCCGCCGACGAGATCGCGCGCCAGATGCGCCTGCGCGACCTGGGCGGCCTGATCGTCGTCGACTTCATCGACATGGAGGAGTCGAAGAATCGCCGCGAGGTGGAAACGCGCCTGCGCGACGCGCTGCGCCAGGACCGCGCGCGCGTGCAGTTCAGCTCGATCTCCAAGTTCGGCCTGCTCGAGCTCTCGCGCCAGCGCCTGCGCCCGGCGCTCTCCGAAGGCAGCCACATCACCTGCCCGCGCTGCAACGGCACCGGCCACATCCGCGACACCGAGTCCTCGGCGCTGCAGATCCTGCGCATGGTCCAGGAGGAGTCGATGAAGGACAACACCGCCGCCGTGCACGTGCAGGTGCCGGTGGAGGTCACCTCCTTCCTCCTCAACGAGAAGCGCACCGAGATCACCAAGATCGAGATGAAGCAGCGCGTGACCGTGCTGCTGGTGCCCAACAAGAACCTCGAGACGCCGAACTACCGCCTCGAGCGCCTGCGCCACGACGACCCGCGCCTGGAGAACCTGCAGGCGAGCTACACGATGGTCGACGAGATGGAGGACGAGGTGGGCTTCACGCGCCGCGAGAAGCCGAAGGCCAAGCAGGAGCCCGTGATCAAGGGCATCCTGCCCGACACCGCGGCGCCGGTGGCGCCGGCCAGGCCCGAGCCCGCCCCGGTGGCCGTGGCGCGTGCGCCCGTGGCCGCGCCGGCCCCGGCACCCGCCCCGGCCGTCGCGCCGGCGGCCGGCAGCGGCTTCTTCGCATGGATGAAGCGCCTGTTCGGCGGCCCCGAGCCCGCGCCCGCCGCGGCCGCACCGGTGGCCGCCCCCGCCGTGGCCCCGGAGGCAGGGGAGCGGCGCGAAGGTCGCGGCGACCGTGGACGCGGGGGTCGCGGGGAACGCGGGGATCGCGG
>Ga0075429_100002476_pt1 | contig 15535 bp, 10 predicted proteins | sample RhiMetdeltSRZDD3_FD_75295 | JGI IMG/M metagenome (GOLD analysis project Ga0075429, IMG submission 75295) | Populus rhizosphere microbial communities from Tennessee, USA - Rhizosphere MetaG P. deltoides SRZDD3 | ecosystem: Host-associated > Plants > Roots > Rhizosphere > Soil | place: USA... | reverse complement strand
GACGGCCACGCCCACGCCGCCCACCGGCGGATTCCGCCACCCGGGTGTCATCAACACGCGCGAGTCACTCGACTTCATCAAGGCCCGGATCGCGGCCGGTGCGCAGCCGCAGACGGCGGCCTTTGGTGAGCTGATGGCGCACCCGCTGGCCTCGCTCTCGCGCAACCCGGCGCCCCGTTCGGTGGTCGAGTGCGGTGCGTACTCGAACCCCAACAACGGCTGCACCGAGGAGCGCGACGACGCCGCCGCCGCCTACGCGCAGGCGCTGCTGTGGTACTTCACCGGCAACACGGCCCGGGCGCAGAAGGCCATCCAGTACATGGACGCCTGGTCGGCCGTCATCACCGACCACACCGAGCACAACGCGCGGCTGCAGACGGGCTGGTCGGGCTCGAACTGGACGAAGGCGGCGGAGATCATCCGCCACACCGGCGCCGGCTGGTCGACCACCGGCATCAGCCGCTTCCGCACCATGCTGCTGAACGTCTACTACCCGGAGCTGCAGAACGGCGCCCCCGGCGGCGTGAACGGCAACTGGGAGCTGACGATGATCGACGCCATCGCCGGCATCGGCGTCTTCTGCGACGATCGCGCCAAGTTCGACAAGGCGATCGCGATGTGGCGCGCCCGCACGCCGTCATACATCTACATCACCACCGACGGCTCGCGTCCCAAGAATCCCCCGGGCGGCACCTCGTCCGACGGCTTCTGGTACAACCCGGGCTCGTTCGTGGAAGGCCTCGGCCAGGAGACGTGCCGCGATCTCGGCCATCTCACCTTCGGCTTCGCGCCGATGCTGTACACCGCCGAAACCGCGCTCATCCAGGGCATCGACCTGTACACCGAGCAGTCGCGCCGCATCCGCGCCGGCCTCGAGTACAACGCCCGCATCCAGAACGGATGGTCGGGCGACGGCATCTGCGGCGGCAGCATCAACCGCAACATGAGCGAGACCCTGGAGCTGGGCTACAACCACTACGTGATCCGGAAGGGCTTCTCGATGCCGCACACGCTGCAGTTCATCCAGAGCAAGCGGCCGACGAACCGCGGGCACCACATCGTGTGGGAGACGATGACGCACGGGGACGTGGGCGCGGTCGGGGTCCAGTAGGGCCCGGGGCTGGGGCCGAGGAGCCGCGCCATAGTTTGGCGTCGGTGGCCCCGCAGGCCCCGCGATCAAGGACGCCGCGCTGTTGCGGCGTCCTTGATCGTAAACAAAGAAGGCGGGTTGGCCGGCGCATGGGGCGGGCATATCATGCCCGCCATGCGCTTCCTCCTGACGCTGACCATCGGGGTGCTGGCGGCGTCCGTCTCCGCCGCGGAGTTTTCTCCGGCCATCGAGGACAACTCGTTCCTTCTGGAGGAGGCCTACAACCAGGGGCCGGGTGTCGTTCAGCACATCGGCACCTTCGTCCACTTCCGCACGCCCGCCACGTCTTCGGATCTCGGCTTCACACAGGAGTGGCCGCTTCACGGCGAGCGCCATCAGATCAGCTACTCCCTGGGCCATGCCTGGGCGGAAGGCGCCGGCGGGGACTTCGGCGACATCGCGATCCACTATCGCTACCAGCTCCGCGAGGCGAGCGCCGGCCTGGCCATCGCGCCGCGGCTGTCCGTCTTCATCCCGACCGGCGACGACCACGAGGGCACGTTGCAGGTGAACTTTCCGTTCAGCAAGCGCACGAGCACCCACCTCGCGCTCCACGCCAACGTGGGCGCGACGGTGACCCGCCACGCCGCTTCCACCGATCGCGATCTCCTCGGCTACCACCTGGGCGCCAGCGCCATCGGCATCGTGACGCCGACGCTGAACGTGATGATCGAGGCGCTCGTCGCATCGGACCAGGAGGTCACGGCCAGCGGCGACACCGAGCGGGCCACGCAGACCACCCTGGCCCCGGGCGTGCGTTTCGCCGTCAACCGCGGCGACCTGCAGATCGTCCCCGGCTTCGGCGTGCCCATCACTTTCGGCGGCGGGCGTACCGACGCGGGTTTGTACCTGTATCTATCGTTCGAGCATCCCTTCAAAAAGGGACGCTGAACGCCCGATGCCGGACTGGTCCTATCGCACGATACTGAGGCCGTTGCTCTTCCGCCTGGGGGCGGAGCGTGCACGGCGGATCGCGCTCGGCTCCATGGGCCGACTCGGTCGCCTCCCGGGCGGCGCGGGTGTCATCGAGCTCTTCGGCCACATGGCGCCGTCGCCGCGCCTGCGGCGCACGCGTGCGGGGTTGACGTTCCCGACCCCCGTAGGCGTCGGGTGGGCCGTGGATCCCGAGGCCTGCGCCGTTCATGCGCTCTCGCAGTTCGGGGTCGGCTTCGTGGAGACGGGCCCGGTCTCGTTGTTGCCGTCGACCACCGCCGGTCGAATGGTGGTCGATCTGGCGCGCGAGGCGGTGACCCTGTCGGAGCCCCACCCGACTCTCGGCCTGGACGAGATGGCGGCACGGCTGCGTGCCTTGCCGCGCGTGCGGGCACCGCTCATGGTCCGACTGGCACCGACACCCGGGATGCCCGCCGACGACTGTCGCCGGATGGTGACCGCCCTGGCCCCGCACGCCGACCTGTTCTCCGTCCCGACGGACGATGCCGCATGCGTTCACGGGATCACCCGCGCGGCTCATGCCGCGTCACCCTCGCGCGGCGTGTTGGCTGTCGTCCGTGCCGACATCGCTCCCGACATGTTGTCGACTCGTGTTTCGGCGGCCTTGTCCGCGGGCGTCGACGGCATCCTCATCGACGGTACCGTGCGCGGCCCGTCCGGCCCTCACGAGATCGGCCGTCCCGCGCGACACGCCGCCCTCGCCACCCTCGTGCGCGTGCGGGAGCAGGTGGGCCCCGCCGTCCTCGTCATCGCCGGCGGCGGCATCCAGGAGCCGGCGGACGCGCTGCGCGTCCTCGACGGCGGCGCCGACGTCGTCACCGTGGACGCCGGCCTCGTCCTCACCGGGCCCGGCCTGCCCAAGCGCATCAACGAAGCCGTCCTCCATTCGCGCGCGGGCGAGGGTGTCGAGGACACCGCCCGTGCGCCGGAGCGCGCTTGGTTCTGGACGTTCCTGATGGGGGCGGGGATGTTCCTGGGCAGCCTCCTGGCCATGGCTATCGCCATGACGCGGGTGGTGCTCCCGTACGACGAGCAGTTCGTCGGTCTCAGCCGCGAGCGGCTCCTTGCCGTCAACGATCGTCTCCTGTCGTTCATGGCCCACGACCGCGTGACGCTGGCCGGCACCATGATCGCGATCGGCATCCTCTACACCGGCCTGTCGTTCTTCGGCATCCGCCGCGGACAGCACTGGGCGTGGGTGGCGGTCGTCTCGTCGGCCCTCGTCGGCTTCGCGAGCTTCTTCCTCTTCCTGGGCTTCGGCTACTTCGATCCCTTCCACGCCTTCGTGACGGTGCTGCTGTTCCAGTTCCTGGTGATGGGCGTGCACTGTTCGCTGGGCGATCCCCACGAGACGGCGGCGCCGGGCCTCCACAACGACCGCGCGTGGTACTTCAGCCAATGGGGACAGCTCCTTCTCGTCGCCCATGGCGTCGCCCTCGGCGTGGCTGGGCTCGTCATCTGCGGCGTCGGCATCACGCAGGTCTTCGTCCCCGAGGACCTGGAGTTCATGCGGACGACACGCGAAGCGCTGGCGGACATCGGGCCCCACCTCATCCCGCTGGTGGCGCACGATCGCGCGAGCTTCGGCGGCATGCTGGTGGTGGCGGGGATGACGTTCCTCATGGCGGCGCTCTGGGGCTTCCGCCGCGGCCGTTCGTGGCTGTGGTGGACGCTGCTGCTCGCCGGCATCCCCGGCTACGTCGGCGCCATCGGGGTGCACTACGCCGTCGGCTATCACAACTGGTTCCACCTGGCGCCGGCCTTCGCGGGCCTCGCACTTTTCGCCGCGGCGATGGGGCTGGCCCGGCCTTATCTCTGCGCCGCGCCGGGAGTCGCGAGTCGTGAGTTTTGAGTCGTGAGTGCCGGCCGTCGCGCCTCGGCGGCTGATGGTATGCTCGTCACGTCGGCGCCGGTGACGTTCTCGGCGCTCGTCCTTCGTCACTCATAACTCATAACTCAAAACTCACGACTACCCCCCGTGCCTACTGACCACTCCTTCCGCGCCGTCGCCTTTCCCGAAAACTTCGTCCTGAAGGAGCTCGCTCGCGTTTACCCGCAGGCGCGCGCCCACGGCATCCGCGAGCTCGAGATGGCGGTCGGCACCGGGGTCGCACACCTGTACCCTTTCGGCGCGGTGACGTTCCAGGGCGTCGACCGTGAGCGGCAGGCCGAGGAGCTGCAGCGGCTGCGTACGAACGTCCGCGGCTTGTCCGAGCCGGCGGCGGAGGAGGAGTTCGTCGTCCGCGAGGGAGAAGGCGATCGTCCCCGCGTCGACGCCGGCAGCCTCGCCCTCGATCGACTGACGGAAGACCGCGCCGAGGTGGTGGCCTTGATCGTCGCCCAGAGCGCGGCCATGGAGTACTACGAGACGCTCGTGGTGGACATGTACGAGCACACCGCGCGGCTGGTGAGCGGCCTCGAGCGTTCGGGCACCGTCGCCTATCGCGTGCGCACGCTGCACCGGTTCATCGGCCACGCGGTAGCCACGCGCAGCGAGGTGCTGTCGATCCTCCATCTGCTCGACAAACCCGACGCCACCTGGGACGACCCCGGCATGGACCGCATCTACGACGAGCTGCGGGCGGAGTTCGATCTCCTCGACCGCTTCCACGCCCTGGAGGCCAAGCTCAAAGGCGTGCAGGAGGCCTTGGAGCTCGTGCTCGACGTCGCGCGCGACCGGCGGCTCTTCACGATCGAGATCGCGATCGTCGTGCTCATCGTCTTCGAGATCGTGCTGAGCCTCGTCCGGCACTGACCCCCGCGTCCGCCGTCGAGGCCACGCTCAGGCGACTTCCTCGCCCGCGTGGGGCGGCGCCTCAGGCCGGGACGGCGGCCCCTGCGGGAGATGCCGTGGCCGGCCGGCGCTCGCCCACCTGCTGCCGCCACATCGCGTAGTAGAGCCCCTTCTGGGCGAGGAGCTCCTCGTGGCGTCCGGTCTCGACGATGCGCCCGCGCTCGAGGACGTGGATGCGGTCGGCGTGCATGACCGTCGAGAGCCGGTGGGCGATGAGGATGGTGAGCACGTCGCGGCTGCCGGCCACGTCGCGGATCGTCCGGCTGATCTCTTCCTCGGTCAGCGAGTCGAGCGACGACGTCGCCTCGTCGAAGACGAGCAGGTGCGGCCGGCGCAGGAGCGCGCGCGCGATCGACAGCCGCTGCTTCTCGCCGCCGGACAGCTTGACGCCGCCTTCGCCGATGACGGTGTCGAGGCCCTTCTCGGCACGGGCCAGCAGGCTGTGGCACGCCGACTTGTGCAGGACCTCCAGGCACTCGGCGTCGGTGGCGTCGGGCCGGACGAACTGCAGGTTCTCGCGGATGGAGCCGGAGAACAGCTGCGTGTCCTGGGTGACGAACCCGATGCGCTCGCGCAGCGCGTCGAGGTCGACGGTGTCGAGCGGGTGGGCGTCGTACATCACACGACCCGATTGCGGGCGATACAGGCCGACGAGCAGCTTCACCAGCGTCGTCTTGCCGGAGCCCGAAGGGCCGACGAAGGCCACGGTATCGCCCCGCCGCACGCCGAACGTGATGCCGTTCAAGGCCGCCCCGCTGGCCGTCAGGTGCGTGAAGGTCACATCCTCGAAGCGCAGCTCGTGCAGCTCGGGCAGCACCACCGGGTGCGAAGGCTTCGGCTCGCGGGGCGTGTTCAGGATGTCCTGGAAGTTCTGGAGCGACACCTCCGTCTCCCGGTAGATGTTGATCACCGACCCGAGCTCCTGCAGCGGCCCGAAAATGAAGAAGGAGTAGATCCACAGCGAGAAGAACTCGCCCATCGTGATCTGCTCGGCGTAGATGAGGTACAGCATCATGAAGAGGATGCTCGTGCGCAGGGCGTTCACGAGCGTGCCCTGGATGAAGCTGAGGCTGCGCAGGTAGCGGACCTTGCGCAGCTCGAGGCCGAGGATCTTGTCCGTCGTCTTGTTGAGCCGGCCCATCTCCTGCTGGGCGAGGCCGAGGCTCTTGACGAGCTCGATGTTGCGCAGCGACTCGGTGGTGGCCCCGGCCAGCGCGGTCGTCTCCGCCACGATCGTCTTCTGGATGGCCTTGATGCGGCGGCTCAAGACCGAGCTCAGCCAGCCGAGGAGCGGCACCGTCATGAAATACACGGGGGCGATGATCCAGTGCACCGTGAACGCGTAGATCACCACGAAAACGATGCCGACGAGCGACGTGAACACGGTGTTGATGGCGGCGCTGATCAGCCGCTCGACGTCGGTGCGGACCTTCTGCAGCTTGCCCAGCGTCTCGCCGCTGCGCTGGTCCTCGAAGGTCTGGTACGGCAGGTCGAGCACGTGCCGGATGCCGTCCTGGTAGATGCGGGCGCCCAGCTGCTGCGTGATGACGTTGATGAAGTAGTCCTGGAAGTTCTTCGCCACCCGGGAGACGAAGGCCACGCCGACGGCGGCCCCCAGCAGCAGGGTCACCCCGCGCAGGAACTGGGGCGTCGTGTACTCGCGGTGGCGCGCCGCGTAGTTGTCGATGACGTAGCGGAAGATCAGCGGGTCGAGCAGCGAGAAGATCTGGTTGAGGGCGGCCAGCACGAGGGCCAGGGCCACCAATCCCCAAAAGGGGCGGAGATACGAGTAGAGGAGCCTCATCAGAGGCTAGCCTATCCCACTGGCGCCCCGGGCGTGGAAATGGAAAACGCCGGAGGAGTGCCGCCCCTCCGGCGCGTGTACGGACGAGCGACGTCAGGCGCGAGCTACTTGCGCCACTGCTTCGTGTTGCGGAAGCGCATTTCGGAGCGCGTGCTGCTGGCGGTGCCGACGTAGACGCCGTTCTTGAAGTAGTGGGTCGTATTGCCGCGGTCGGGCTCGGTGGTCTTCAGCGAGTTGTTGATGTAGATGCGGACCACGTTGCCGTTGGCGTCGTGCGCCACCTTGCCGTTGACCCAGACGTTGTTGACGCCGGTGGCCAGCGTCTGGCTGCCGTAGCGCTTGTACGTGCCGCTGGAGGCGGTGAAGGCACGGATCTGGCTGGCGGTGGCGCTGGACGTGCCGCCGAACACCTGCTGCACCGTGGCCTCGTTGGTGCCGCTCACGAGGTACATGTCGCTGTCCCACATGCGCTGGCCGGAGCTGTAGTCGTTGTTCCACCGCAGCTCGGTGCGTTTGCCCTCGTTCGAGCCGCACGAGGAGTGCATGCACCAGTCGGTCTTGTAGACCCACGTGTACCAGGTCCCGCTCGTGTACTTGAACCGTGAGCTGAGGCTCAGCGTGTACGGCTTGTGCACAGTGTACGACCAGGACGTCTGGGTCCAGCCGTCCGTGACGGCCGCGAAGGCCTCTCCCGCCATCCCCGCCACGCTCAGAATCACCGCCAGGGCCAGCCCGCGGCCCACGAAGCTCCCCTTCGTCATACTTCCTCCTCCATGAAAAGCGCCGGACGCGCACGTGCGCCCCTGCCCGTTTCCACCTGTCATTTGTCTGCGTTTGAAACTTGATGACACGGTAACGCCGAGGACCCGTCCGCGACAAGACTGCATTCGTCGAGGGTACGAATAGATCTCGCGATTCTTTTCGTTATTCGGGTTCAGCCGCGTCTCACCCGATCGGCTACCGGAGGGTACGATACGCGGCGAATGACAGTTCGTTCGTGCCTCGGTCTGCTCGCCCTGGCCGCGTCGCTCCGAGCCGACCCGCCGCTCATCCCCGGTCGTGACCTCACGTTATTGCTCCCCGCGGGCGAGACGCGTGCGGCCGTCGTCATCCTCGAGGGCGGACAGTTCCTCGAGCTCACCGTCCACCAGACCGATCAGATCGTCGGGGTGCGGATCGTGGCGCCCGACGGCCGCGCTCTCGTCGCCATGCGCTGGTCCGACCGGCGGCGCTGGCGCAAGCCGGCGTCGTTCGTCGCCCCTGTTTCGGGAACCTACCGCGTCCTGTTGAGCACCGACGCCCGGGTCGCCACCACGTGTCGGCTGGAATCGGGTGAGCCGCGAAGCCCCACCCAGAACGATCGCCTGCGCCTCGAGGCCGAGCGGCTTCATCGGGAGGCGAGCGCCTTGCGGCGTCCCGATGCCACGGCGGAGGCGCGCCGCCAGGCTCTGGCCACGTTCGAAGGCGCGCTCGCACTCTGGACGCGGCTCGAGGTCCCTGTGTTCGAGAGCGCGGCCCTCATCGAGATCGGCAGCCTCCGCGAGGACCTCGGCGAATACGGCCCCGCGCTGGAGGCGATCACGGCCGCGGAGGCCGCCGCCCTGCGCGTGCCGGACCGCGAGCTCGAGGCCCACGCGCTTCATATCGCCGGCGCGGTCCACTACCACCTGGGCCATTCCGAGGCCGCGCGCGAGCACACCGAGCGCGCCCTCGCCCTGCGCCGCACGCTGGGGGATCGCGAGGGCCAGGCCGAGGGCCTCAGCAACCTGAGCGTCTTCGCCTCCGATGTCGGCGAGCAGCGGCGCGGGCTCGAGCTCGCGCAGGAGCAGCTCGCATTATGGCGCGCCATCGGTGATCGCGAGCGGGTGGGTGACGCCCTGGGCATCGTCGGGCATGCGCTGCTCCAGCTCGGGGAGCTGCAGCCCGCGCTGGACGCCGTCACCGAGCGGCTCGCCGTCGCCCGTGAGTTTCGCGACCGCTCCGGGGAGGCGTATGCCCTCTACAACCTGGGCGCCATCGACTGGCAGCTCGGGGACATGACGACGGCGATCGAGCGTTTCACCGGCGCGCTGCCCATCTGCCGCGAGCAGGGTGACGTCCGCCTCGAGCTGGCCGCCCTCAACAGCATCGGGATGGTGTACGACAAGTCCGGTGACGTGCCGCGTGCCCGCGAAGCGATGCAACAGGTGCTCGCGCGGCGCATCCAGGCCGGCGACAGCAACGGTGCGGCCACCTCGCGGCTGAACCTGGCCGCCCTCGAGCTCGACGCCAAACGACTCGACGAGGCCGAGGCCCATGTGAGACAGGCCCTCGAGACCGTCGATGAGGTCGGGGACCGATCACGCCAGGCGCAGGCGCTCGACTACCTCGGGACGATCCTGGCGCAGAAGGGCCGGCACGAGGAGGGACGCGCACACCTGCTGAAGGCGCTCGAGCTGCGCGGCATCGTCTCCGACCCGGTCATGGAGGCGGGGACCCTCGTGAGCCTGGCGCGGGTGCTGCGCGACATGGGCGAGCTCGCGGAGGCCCGCGCACGGCTGGAAGAGGCGGAGGCGCGCTACGAGAGCGTCCGCAGCGCGGTCCGCAGCGGGACGTTGCGCGCCACCTTCGTTGCCTCCGTCCGCCGTGCCCTCGAGCTCTACGTCGACGTCCTCGTGCGCCTCCACGAGCGCGAGCCCCAGGCTGGCCACGGCGTGCGCGCCTTCGAGGCGAGCGAGCGCGCGCGGGGCCGGAGCCTCCTGGAGCAGATCGTGGAGTCGCGGGCGGAGATCCGGACGGGCGTGGATGCCGCCCTGCTCGGCCGTGAGCGCGCCGTCGGCGAGCGTCTGGCCTGGGCGCTCGACCGGCAGATGCGCGCCTCGGCGGGCGGCGAGCGCGCGGTGGAAGCGACGCGGGAGCTCAAGGCCCTGGGTGACGAGTACGAGCAGGTCCAGTCGCAGATCCGCATGGCCAGCCCGCGGTACGCCGCCCTCACGCAGCCGGAGCCGCTGACGCTGGCCGACATCCAGACCCGGATCCTCGGGCCCGACACCCTGCTTCTCGAATACCTCATCGGCAAGGAGCGCAGCTTCCTGTGGACGGTGACCGCGGAGGACGTCGAGGTCCACGTCCTCCCCGGCCGCGACGAGTTGGAGGCGGCGGCGCGTGCCGCGCAAAAGGCCCTCGCGCGCCGCGAGCCGCGCGAGGGGGACGACGCCGCGTTGATCGCGTTCAGCCGCATGCTGCTCGAGCCCGCCGCGAAACGGCTCCGCGATCGCCGCCTGCTCGTGGTCGGTGACGGCGTGGTGGACTACGTGCCGCTGGGCGGCCTGCCCGATCCCCGCGCCCCCGACCGGCCGATCGTGGCGCGCCACGAGGTCGTCGCCTTGCCCTCCGCCTCGCTGCTCGACGTGCTGCGCCAGCCGCGGGCGGTGGCCCCCGCCCCGCGCCTGCTCGCGGTCCTGGCCGACCCCGTCTTCGATCGACACGACTCCCGCCTGCCGCGCTCACGAACGGGCTCGCGCGAGACGCCGCCCGCACCGTACCCGCGCCTGGCCCTCGCCACCCGCGATTTCGTGAACGGTCCCCTCCCGCGCCTGGCCTTCAGCCGACGCGAGGCCCAGGCCCTCGCGAGCCTGGTACCGGCGCGCGAGCGCCGTCTCGCCCTCGACTTCGACGCGAGCCGCGCGACGGCAACGAGCGAGGAGCTCCGCCAGTACCGGTTCCTGCACTTCGCGACCCACGGCTTCCTGAACGGCCAGCGGCCGGAGCTGTCTGGGCTCGTGTTGTCCCTCGTCGACGCCGCCGGGCGCGACCAGCAGGGCTTCCTGGCCGCGCCCGATGTCCTCAACCTCGAGCTCAACGCCGACCTCGTGGTGCTGAGCGGCTGCGGCACCGCGCTGGGCCGCGAGATCCGCGGCGAAGGGCTGATGGGGCTGGCGCGCGCCTTCATGTACGCGGGCACTCCGCGCGTGGTGGCGAGCCTGTGGCGGGTCGACGACGCCGCCACCGCGAAGCTGATGCAGGACTTCTACACCGGCATGCTGCGCCACGAGCGCACGCCGGCGGCCGCCCTGCGCGCGGCTCAGCTCGCGCTCGCGCGCGAGCGCCCGCGGCCGTACTTCTGGGCGGCCTTCCAGCTTCAGGGCGAGTGGCGGTAGGAATGACGTGGCGCTACGGACGCCGGACTTCGAACACGTAGGAGTGACCGAGGGCGGAGGCCGCCTCGTCGCGGCCTCTCACGAGGACGACGTACGATTGCGTCCGGAGCGTGGCGGCCGGGATGCCGATGTCCAGCGCGCGGCCGTGCGCCGTCGTGACGGGAGCCAGCCCGTTCCCGCGCCAGACCTCCCGGCCGTCGACGGTCTGTAGAGACGCGTCGTAGCGGTCGTGCCCGTCAACCGGCAGCCGCAGGGTCAAGCCGATCTCCTCGGTGCCGGGCTTCAGCACCAGACGCGGCACGTCGCCGCTCCCGCGCTCGAGGCCGGCGGAGAGGACGAGGGTGGCCACCACGCCCGCTTGCACGCGCAGGCGCGTGAGCCGATCCGTGAGCTCGCCCAGCCGTTGGCGCATCTGGCCGAGCTCGGCCGCGCTCGCGTCGGCCGAGCGCTGGAGCGCCTCCTTCTCCTGCCGCACCTCGAGCACCTCCACCCGCAGGCGGCCGAGTTGCCACAAGGCGGCGCCACCGAGCGCAACGGCCGCGATCGCCGCCGCCCACGCGAGCCACCGGCGAGGCGCCGCCGCCGGCGCCGCGGCGGGCACGCCGCGCCGTTCGCGCGACGCCACGCTCGCGCGTGTGAGCGCCCGCGCGAACTCGACACGTTGCCGGCCCGATTCGGATTGGAGATAACGCGCCTCGAAGAGCGGCCGCTGCGGGGCGGCGAGGGTGCCCCGACAGTACGCATCGATGAGGTCGTCCTCGACGGCCTTGAGCTCCTCGAACGCGTCGGCCTCCAGGAAATAGCACTCCTCCAGCGCCTCCCTCTCGGCCTCCGGCAGATCACCGAGCAGGTAACGAACGGCGAGATCGGCGGGAACTGTCATTGGTCTGAACCCGTGCGCTGCAGGCAGCCGCGCACGCAGTCCTCCAGCCGCGACCTGAGTCGATGGAGGCGGATGCGCAGGGCGTTGGTGCCGATGCCCAGGCGCTCCGCCAGCGCGCGCCGCTGGGGGATCTGCAGGCCGCCATCGCCCTCGTAGTACAGAAGGACGAGATCGCGGGTTTCCGGGGGCAGCGCGTCGAGACAGCGCTCGAGACAACCGAGGGCGGGGCTGTCCTCGTCGCGCGGCAGGGCGGTGGGCACGGCGCGCGACAGGGTGAAGTCGGTCAGCTCGGCGGTGGCGTGGCGCCGATCGTGATCCCAGGACTCGCGCAGCACGTTTCGGGCGACGCCTAGAAAGTAGCGCTCGGCGTCGGCGGGCCGGAGGGGGAATCCCTCGTTGACCTTGCGGCAGACGCGGTCGAAGGTCGTATCGCTCAACTCCTCCGGGGCGGCCGCTCCGCGCCACGTGAAAAAGCGCACCAGCCGGGCGCGGATCGATTCGTAGCGCTGCCCGGCACGTTCCCGATCGGGACCCAGGACGAGGAGCAGGGCTTCGAAGGATGGGGCATCCGGATGGCCGCGGGGCGCGCGGCGGGTTCGCCCGGTGGTCGCGTCAGCCACGTCCGTCCACTTTCCTCAGCGGTCCGGATTCTAGTACGAAAGCGGAGGCGGGCGCCCTTGCGCGCGGGCCCGCTTCCTGTTCTCCTAGAGCAGGCCTCATGCCGACGAGCCGACGGATCGGGAGCCTTCTCGCGCTGGTCCTGACCGCTTCCCTGCCCGCGTTCGCCCGCGAGGCGGTGCCCACCTTCAGCACGACCGCGCGCTCCGTGCGCGTGCCGGTGTCGGTCCAGGGCGACGACGGTGCCCCCGTGCTCGGTCTGCGGGGCGAGGACTTCAAGGTCTCGGAGGATGGCCGGCCGCAATCGATCACGTTCTTCAGCGGGGAGCGGCGCCCCATACGCATCGCCCTCGCCCTGGACGTGAGCCTCAGCATGACCGGCAAGATCGACGAGGTGGAGAAGGCGCTGCGCCACTTCATCGACCTGCTCGAGCCCGCGGACGAGATCCTCGTGATCACCTTCGCCGACGAGGTCTACGTCCACGACGACTTCACCTCCGATCGGGATCAGCTCGAGCGCGTGCTCGAAAGGCTCAAGCCCGTACCCGGGACCGCGCTCTACGACGCCGCCATGGAGGCCATCCGCCGCGTGGCGCCCGGTGCCGCGGAGAGCAAGGCGGTGGTCCTCGTCACGGACGGCATGGACAAATCGAGCCGCGCCACCCTGGCCGACGTCCGCGAGCTCGCCCGGACGCACCAGGTGCCGATCTTTTCCATCGGGATCGGCGGCGGCGATGCCAGCCTGAAGCTCGGCCGCCCCCGGAGCCGGCCCGGTCGCGGACGATGGCCCGGGGGCGGCGGACGCGGAGGCCGCCCGCCCATCGGCGGTGGCTGGCCGGGTGGTGGTATCGACGGTCTCCCGGGCGACGGCAGCGGACCTGGCGAGCCGCCCTGGATGACGCGCGGCGAGGCGGACTTCGATGCGGGACCGCTCAACGCCCTGGCCGACGACAGCGGCGGCCGCGCCGTGATCCTCAAGCAGGCCAAGCGCGGCCCCGGCGAACCCGACCGTTTGAAGGCCGGCGTCGAATCCATCGCGATCACGCTTCGTCATCGCTACCTCGTCGGCTACCACGAGCCGGAGGCGGGAAAAGCCGGCTGGCGGAAGATCCGCGTGGAGGTCGATCGGCCTTCGGTCAAGGTGCAAGCGCGGAAGGGCTACTACGCCGGCTCGTAGCTGTGAAAGGGACGCGACGGGACGGCCCGTCGCGCCCCGCGTGTGTTACTTCAGGAAGTAGCCGGTCACGTCCAGGGCGATGTGCACGGCCGCCCCCAGAGACGAGCTGCCGTCCGCCCCGTTGCCCAGCACGAGCTGGATGCCGATGTCCTTCGGGGCCCTCGGATAGCAGGGATTGTCGAGCGCATAGTCGGGGCAATGGCTCATGCGGATGATCGCCGCGTTGGCGATGGTGAACCTCGGCGGGAAGTTGATGCTGGAGACGGCGGGCACGGGCGGGTTGATGTCCGACGGGAAGACCAGCATGTGCCCCGGGAACGGATTGTTGTTGTAGGTGCCGATCACGGTGAGGTTGTAGGCCAGCGATCCCGACTTGGTCGGGTGGATTTTGCAGATGTCACGCACCTTGAAGTACCGGATCCCCGACGATCCCGCGGGCAGGAAGGTGTCGGTGACGATCGGGTCACCGGTGACGCGGGTGTCGAGCACGCGACACGGGTTCACGGGAACGAACTGACCCTGATCGGGTATCGACGGATCCTGTGCGCCGGCCGGAATGGCCACCGCCAGCGCGGCCGCGAACACACCGGTCACCGTCCATCTACGCCAGATGGCATTCGACATGAGACCTCCTTTGGATGAGCGCGTTCAGGCGCTACGACGACTATTGGTGTGCGTGATTGAAACGTTTCGAAGGAGCGCTGCGCGATGGCGACGACCGGCGCGACCTCATGTAACGCTTGAATCGACTGGTTCCAGAACGAGTTATGTAACAAATTAAGTTACAGTAAAAATGAGGCAGCTTCGTCGCAGAGGACGACGTGGACTCTTAGGCCACGCTGTTGCGGCGGCCGAGGGTGAGACCTCCGCGGGCGGCGGCAGCGACGAGCGAAGCCGCCATCGGCGGCTCGAGGGCGGCGGAGAAGTAGTAGCCCTGCGCCTGGGGGCAGCCCAGACCGAGCAGCAGCTTTGCCTGCTCCTCGGTCTCGACGCCCTCCGCGATCACGGCCAGGCGCAGGCTGTCGGCGAGGTTCAGGATGGAGCGCACGATCGTGCGCGCGTCCTCGTTGTGCATCATCGTCGCCACGAAGGAGCGGTCGATCTTCAGGGTGTCGAACGGGAACCGGTGCAGGTAGCTGAGCGACGAGTATCCCGTGCCGAAATCGTCGAGGTGGAGCTTCACGCCCAGCTCCTTGAGCTCGACGATCTTGGTGACGGCGGTGTCGGCGGTGTCCATGATGGCGCTCTCGGTGATCTCCAGCGAGAGCCGGTGCGGCTCGAGCTTGGCGTCCTCGAGAGCCTCACGGACGCGGGCCACGAGTTCGGGGTCCGAGACCTGCCGCGCCGAGAGGTTGACGCTCACGCCCATCGAGGGCGAGCTCGGGAACCGATCGCCCCAGGCGCGGGCCTGGCGGCAGGCGATACGCAGAACCTGCTGGCCGATCGGCACGATGAGGCCCGTTTCCTCGCCCACCGCCACGAAGTCCTCGGGGCCGAGCAGCCCGCGCTCGGGATGCTGCCAGCGCACCAGCGCCTCGAAGGCCACGATGGCCCCCGTCGTCATCTCCACGATCGGCTGATAGTGGACCTTGAGCTCGTTGCGCTCGATGGCGCGCCGCAGATCGTTCTGCGTGCGCATGAAGAGGGTGACGTGGTCGCGCATGGCGGTGTCGAAGACCTCGTAGCGCGCGCGGCCGCCGGCCTTGGCTCGATACATGGCGGTGTCCGCGTCGCGCAGCAGGTCCTCGGCGCGGTCGTAGCCGGTGGAGGAGAGAGCGATGCCGATGCTGCCCGAGATGTAGATCTCCGGCCCGCCCAGGTTGAACGGCGCGGCCAGGGCCTTCTGCACGCGGTCGGCCACCCGTGCGGCGTCGGCGGCGCCTTCGATGTCGTCCACCAGGATCGCGAACTCGTCGCCGCCGAAGCGCGCGATCATGTCGCCGGGCCGTACGCAGCCTTCGAGGCGTTGTGAGAACGTGACGAGCAGGCGGTCGCCGGCCAGGTGGCCGAGGCTGT
>Ga0075429_100002474_pt1 | contig 15540 bp, 14 predicted proteins | sample RhiMetdeltSRZDD3_FD_75295 | JGI IMG/M metagenome (GOLD analysis project Ga0075429, IMG submission 75295) | Populus rhizosphere microbial communities from Tennessee, USA - Rhizosphere MetaG P. deltoides SRZDD3 | ecosystem: Host-associated > Plants > Roots > Rhizosphere > Soil | place: USA... | reverse complement strand
CTCGAACGCAACGGTTTGGTCTACCTGATCCCGGCCGATCAACCCGATTCGTTGACCGAAGAGGAGCGTACCGGCGCCCTGGCGCATCCGGCGGGGGACCTGCGCTCATTCCTGCTGTGGCTGCGTCCCAGGGCGTATGCCCCGTCCGTGTGGGACTGACGATGACGTCCGCCACGATCCATCATCGCTCGCATACCCGGGCTGTCCTCCGACCGCTCGGGTGTTATGTTCGCGAGGCCGGCGGCCGCGACGGGTCTACGGATCGCGTGACCTCTCTGCTCGCCATGCACCGCGTGGTCTCGGAGGCTGCGTTCGCGGATCCTCTCTGGACCCGCTCGGGCGCCGCGCTCTGCCGGGCCCTTCTCGTCCGGCTGCGGTCGTCCGTTCCTATCCGCCGGCCCAGACCGGATAGGGATTGAGGGCGGTGCCGTCCCACCATCGTCCGGGATCGCGGAGCCTGTAGACGGCGAAGTGAAGGTGGGGCGCGTGTTCGGGGGCGTTGCCCGTGCTGCCGACGTAGCCCAGCACCTCGCCCTTGCGGATCGGCTTACCCTCGGCCAGGAAGGGCGCATAGCGATCGAGGTGCGCGTAGTAGTAGCAGTAGCGCCCTTCGGGATCGAGCTGGTAGATGGAGACCCCGCCGCGGGCGCTCGTGATCAGCTTGCGGACCACGCCGTCGTCGACGGCCCGGACGCGCGTGCCGCGGGCGGCCATGAGATCGATCGCGTTGTGGACGCGCGCCCCGCGGGCTTCGCGAAAGCCGTCGCGCAGGCGCTTGAGATCGTAGCCCTCGACGGGCACGAGCAGGCTCCGGGCGCGCAGGCGGTCGATCTCCGCGTCGGACGTCGGCAGGGGGCCGACATCGGGAAGGGATGGCTGACCGGGGTCGCGAAGGGACACCCGCGTTGGCGTCGCCGGACGCATCCTCGGGCCGGCCGACCCGGGACGGGCCTGCCGCCACCAGAAGCTCGCACCGAAAATCGCCAGCACGGCGAGGAGGCCGAGACGGAGCCCGGCGAGGAAAGCCCCCACCCAACAAGGATAAGCTAGTTCCATGGCCGCGGTTCTGTTGATCGAGGACGACGAGAACGACCGCGCGCTGTTCTCCCGGCTGGTGTCCCACGCCGAATGGAAGGTCGACTCCGCGTCCACCCTCGACGAGGGCCTGGGTCGGATCGGCAGGGAGCTTCCGGCGGTGGTTCTCCTGGACCTCGGCCTGCCGGATTCGAACGGCATCTCCGGCCTCCGGCGGCTGACGCGTCGCTTTCCGGAGCTGCCGATCGTAGTCCTCACCGGGCTCGACGACGAGGCCGTCGGCCTGCAGGCGGTGAGAGAAGGCGCGCAGGACTATCTCGTGAAGGGACAGGTCGACGGCAAGCTCCTCGACCGATCGCTGCGCTACGCCATCGAGCGCAAGCGCGCGGAGAGCGCGATCGCCCGGCTGGCGTCGATCACGAGCGCACTCTGCGATGAATGCGGGCGGAAGGTTGCCGCTCCGAACGCCTCGTTCGATCGCCGATCCTAGGCCTTCGGGCTACTTGAGAATCCGGCGCAGGCGCTTGCCGAGGTCCTCCACGAGCCGCCCGAAGGCGCGCTCGAGCTGCTCCTTGATGTCGCCCTCGTGGATCGGGCAGCGCTCGCGGGGGACGTCGTCGCCGTCCTTGAAATACTCGGTGTACGTCGGGCACTCGCTGACCGCGCGCCGATACGACATGCGGCAGAACTCGACCTCCCGCAGGCCGGGCGGGTCCTCGAAGCCCTGCGCGGGCAGCAGGCGCTCGGTGCGTCGCATGAAGTCGGTCCAGATCGGCAGCGCGATGCGGGCACCGTAGGCCTCCTCGCCGATGGGCGCGGGCTGGTCGTAGCCGACCCACACGCCCACGACCACCGACGTGGTGAAGCCGACGAACCACGCGTCCATGAAATCGTTCGTGGTGCCGGTCTTGCCGCCGGCCGGTGCCCGCAGGCCGAGCTCGTGGGCGGAGGCGCCGGTGCCGTAGTCGATGACGTCTCGCAGCATCGTCACCGCCTGGAAGGCGGCGGGCTCGGACAAGACGCGCCGGAACGACGCGCTCGTCTCGTCGAGGACGATGTCGCCGTCGTCGTCGGTCACGCGGAGCAGCGCCCGCGGGCGCACCGCGTAGCCGCCGTTGGGGAAGATCGAGTAGGCGGCGGTGAGAGCCAGCGGGGTGACGAGGCCGCTGCCCAGGGCCAGCGACGGCACGTCGGGCAGGTCGCGCAGTCCCGCCTTGTCCGCCAGCCCCCGCACCGCCCCCGTTCCGATCTTCTGCTGCAGCGCGACCGCCGCCTTGTTGTTCGACTGCAGCAGGGCCTCGCGCAAGCTGAGGGCGTCCGGGCCCTCCTCTTCTTCATGGGCGTTGCGCGGTGTCCATTCCTCGCGCCCGGCGACGGTGACTTCGCTCAGGTTCTCGAGGACGCTGGCCGGCGAGTATCCCTTGTCGAGGGCGGCGGCATAGACGAACGGCTTGAACGCCGAGCCGGGCTGGCGGCGGCTGCGGGCGGCGCGGTTGAACTCGGACTTCGAGGCGTCCGCGCCGCCGACCATGGCCAGGATGTCGCCGGTGTGCGGATCGAGGGCCACGAGAGCGGCTTGAAGGCCGGGCCTGCGCAGACGCCGGAGGCCGTTCGCCACCGCGTCTTCCGCCTCCTCCTGCAGCCTGGCGTCGAACGTCGTCTCCACGCGCCAGTCCGGCGGGTGGTCGCCGCCGATCTCGTCTTCGAACGCCTGTCGCAGGTACTCCTTCGCATATCCGAAGCGGGCCGTTTGAACGGTCGGAGGTGGACCGAGCTTGAGCTTCGCGGCGCGGGCTCGCCCCTCCTCGGCTTTGTCGATATATCCCTCCTGCCGCATGCGCTGCAGCACGACGTGGCTGCGCCGGCGGGCCCCCTCCGGGTTCGACCAGGGCGACAGGGCGGACGGCGCCCGTATGACCCCCGCGATGTAGGCGGCCTCCGCCACGCTGAGGTCGGACGCGCGCTTCTTGAAACAGCGGTCGGACATCGTCTCCACGCCGTACACGCGGGCGCCGAGGAAGACGCGGTTGAGATAGAGCTCGAGGATCTGGTCCTTCGAGAGCTGCATCTCCAACATCACCGCGATGGCCGCCTCCTTGAGCTTGCGGCCCCACGTCCGGTTGGTCGAGAGGAAGAGCGTGCGCGCGAGCTGCTGCGTGAGGGTGCTGCCGCCCTCCACCATGCGGCCCGCCTCCAGGTTGTGGACGACGGCACGCGAGAAGGCGATGGGATCGATGCCGGGATGACGGCGGAACCGGTGGTCCTCGACGGCGATCACGGCCTCACGCAGGTGCGGCGAGATACGGGCGAGGGGCACGTCCCGGCGCGATTCGTCGAGGCGGAACCAGGCCCGCCCGTCTCGCGCGTAGAAGATCGTGTCCCCCACGCCGCGCGTCAGCCGATGGATGGCGAGGGTGTGGCGGAAGGTCCAGACAAAAACGTAGAGGGAGGCGACCGTGATCGCGGCGACGAGGAGGTAGACCAGGAGATCGAGGACCCGGGGTCGCCGCAGGGGGAGGGACGTGTCGCTCACGTGTGACTCCACACACTAGCACGCGATCGCCGCGCGGCCGGAACGGAGTTTCGGTCTCGCCCCGGCGGGTCGCCGGGGCATACTGAAATCGTCAGGCCAGTCGGGGCGTTCGTTGCGTCGCGCGTGCGTGGTGCTATGCTTTGTTGCTTTTGAGCTGACGCAGCGCGGCGACGAGCGTCATCGTGTGGCGCGGCAGGGGATTCCGGGTCCGGATATGCGGGCACGTTTACGGTCTTCAGGAGGTCGTGATGTTCGTGTCGGTGCGTTCGCGGTCGGTCAGGTTGTCGTCGTTGGCGGCTCTCACTCTCGTCCTGGCGATGTGCGGCGGCGACAAGCCGTCGGATAGTACGCCTCCCACCACAGAGCCACCGGCGCCCGCGGCGACGGCGGCGGCTACTCCCACCGGCACGCCGCTGCCGGGGATGTCCTGCAACCTGCCGGCGGTGACGCACGAGGCCAATTCTTGTGAGCGCCAGGAGACCGGGGACTTCATCAGCGCCGTCGACGCCGCCATCAGCCGGCTCATGTCGCAGGAGCCGAGCATCTTCGACGGCAACGTGATCCGCGACCTGCCGCGCTACCGTGTCGGCGTGCTGCGCAACCTCGAGGCAGCCGGCCTCTGCGCCGCCTGGGACAAAGACCGCGAGGGCCACCGCGAGCTGATGGTGAAGAACAGCAACGCCTACAGCGAGCAGTACAACGTCGCCGTCTCGAACGGCACCGTGCGCATGGGCTTGTCCGCGTACCGCTCGACCTGCCGTCCCGCGAACTTCCCAGTGAACCCCGAGCCGCTCGGGCAGCGGGGCGACTGCCGCCTGCCCTCGAGCCGCGAGTACGGCTGTGAACGCTCGGGCACGCCGCAGTTCGCGGGCCTCATGGACCAGATCGTGGCGCAGATCGAGAAGGACCGGACGGACCTCGTGCGCGACGGCTGGATGGTCGGGAGCTGGGACGAGTATCACCAGCAGATCATCAACGGCTTCATCGCCCGCGGATACTGCGCGATCTGGGATGGCAAGGAGATCGCCATCAAGAACAGCAACGACTTCAACGAGCAGTACCAGGCCCAGTTCTCCTGGGGCCAGCTGCGCCGCGGTGAGCAGGCCTGGCGCTCGACCTGCCGTCCGGCCGCGTTCTAGCGCACGGGGTCAGGTCTGTCCTATGGGGCATAGCCGACGCACAGGCCATACGCCAGACCTGACCCTCGTTGACTCGGCCGCTCTCACGTCTTAGCCTTGATGCGGCCCCGATGCTGAACCAGCCCCACACAGGGTTCACTCGCATCCCCTACGCACAACGCTGCCGGCTGACCCGTGGCGGAACGTCTGCCGACGCGGTCCTGTGCAACGTGAGCGTGCTCGGCATCTACGTGACCATCGATCCGCTGCCCCCGGTCGGGGAGGCCCTCGAGGTGTCGTTCACGCTGCCCGGCGGTGGGGAGCCGATCACCTCGCGGGGGGTGGTGACCTGGCAGAACCCGGAGGAGCCGGGTCTCGCGAAGATGCTGCCGCCCGGCTGCGGCATCCGATTCGAATCGCTGCCGCCGCAGGACCGCGAGCGCATCGAACGCCTCGTCTCCGAGTACAAGGGCGCGCTCCCCATGGGGGTAGGCGCCGCGCAGCCGTTCACCGGCTTCGTGCGCGTGCCGTACCTTCGCCGTTGCCAGATCATGGTGGATTCCCGGCCCCTCCTCGGTGTCGTCTGCAACGTGAGCGCCGTCGGTCTCTACGCGGCGCTCGACGAGATCCCCGAGGAAGGCGAGCGCGTCGAGGTCTCGTTCATGCTGCCGCGCGAATCGCGCCGCTTCGTGGCGACGGCGGAGGTCGTCTGGCGCAATCCGCCCGACGCCTTGCGCCTCGATCGCATGCCGCCCGGCTGCGGTCTTCGTTTCATGTCGCTGCCCGCCGGCGATCGTGCCCGCATCGAGCGCATCGTGCTCGAGTACGAGTACTGCGCCACCGTCTCCAGCGGGCAGAATCCCAACACCTGATTTCCACCCGCCGCAGCGGACCTCCAGCGGAAGACTCGCGCGCTACCGTGGTCGCAGTGAGTTTTCGTGGAGGTGCATCCATGGCCTTAAGCGTCCTGCCTCCGCCGCCCCCCCTTCCTTACCTCGATCGGGACTCGCCGGCGTCCTGTCCCGTCACCGCGCCGCAGCTCCGCGCGCATCTCGCCGCGACTCTGGGCGAGATGGGTGAGCGCGGCCTCAGCGTCCGCTTCGTGCGGACGGCGCGCATCGGGGAGATGAAATACTGGCTGTGGTCGGTGCGCTCCCGCGCCGGCCAGGCGTATGCGACGGTGCTCGTGGAGCCCGACGGCGCGGCCTGGATCCGCCATCACGCGGAACCCGGCCGGCGTGCGCCCGAGGAGCTGCTGCTCGAAGACTACCGCAGCGCGTTCGCCGAATAGAAACTACTGTCGCGCGCCCGGCGCGGCGAGCCCGAACGACATCGCACCCACGGAGCTGGCGGACAGGGTGCCGTGCGTCAGCGCGGCGTAGTAGACGTCGCCCATGATCGTGTAGCCGGCGTCGTTCGGATGCACGTGGTCGGTGAAGAGCGACGTCAGGCTCGGAGCCTTGAAGAAGGCGTCGCCGGTGTCGACGAGCAGCACGCGCTCCGTGCGGGCGAGGTTGCGGATCAGGTCGTTGACACTCCGTACCCACGTGTTCCGTTCGGCGGGGCACCGCGGGTCGCTCGTGTTGCACGGAATGATGGTGGACAGCGCCGGCAGGCTGCCGAACGCGCGTACCTGCGTGACCATCGACTTCAGGTTGCTGACGAGCAGGCACGTCGCCGCGGCGGGGTTGCTGCATCCCAGCTCGTGGAAGTCGTTCACCCCCCAGTTCAACACCGTGTACGCGGGCCGGATGTTGTCGAGGTCGCGGTCCATCCGCTGCGCGCCTTCCGACGTCACGCCTCCGCCTCCGCCGCGATAGAACACCGTGCCGCGCCCGAAGTGGTCCAGCAGCCGCTCTTGGAGGAGCGGCCGGATGCCGAGGCCGCTGGTCGAGCCTTCGCCCTGGCTGATGCTGTCACCGGAGAGGAAGTAGTAGCCGGCGATCATGGCGTTGCCGATAGGCAGGATCACCGGGATCTTGATGTTGGCGTCGGGCGCCGGCGGCACGCTGATCGAGGGCATCGCGCCCGCCTGGTAGTACGGCGGCAGGCTGCTCGTGCGGATGCTGACCGTGTACGTCCCGCGCGGGACGCCGGTCACTGTCGTGCGTCCGTTCCGCTTCTCGCTGCGACCGACCTTGCCGCCGATCTCGATGTCGACGTCGGGCACCCACAGCGTCTCGTCGCCGTCGATCCGGCCATTGCGGTTCTCGTCTTCGAAGACGGTGACGACGACGGTGTGGACGTCGGTCGGGGCCGGGGTCTCCGTCGGGGGTTCGGTGGGACCGCCGCCGCATCCCAGCAGGGGCAGGAGGAGCATCGGGACCAGGACAGCGCGCGTGTATCTGAGCATAAGAAGCGCACATTCTACCGCGAGAACGGCGCGTTCAAACGCTTCAGCAGCCCTCAGCCGCGCCGGCGCACGAGCCACACGAGATAGGGTCCCCCGATGAGCGCCATCAGCGCCCCCGCCGGGATCTCGGCCGGGGCCAGCACGCTGCGGCCGATGGCGTCACCGCCGGCCAGGAGCACGCCCCCCATCAGGAACGCGCAGGGCATCAGCAGACGGTGATCGGCGCCCACGCGGCTGCGGGCGAGGTGCGGGACGATGAGGCCCACGAAGCCGATGGGGCCGGTAAGGGCCACCGTGGACGCGGCCAGCGCGGAGCCGGCGACGTAGCCCCCCAACAGCAGGCGCGAGACCGGCGTGCCGCGGGCGGAGGCCCAGTCCTCACCGACGGCCAGCAGGTTCCAGTGTCGCGCGTGGCGCAGGATCCAGAGGGCGATGCCGGCCACGAGGACCACGAACGGCACGAGCGCCCCATAGCCGATGGCATCGATGCTGCCGAGCAGCCAGCGTGCGATCGAGAACGACTGCGACAGGCCGGCGAACCCGTGGATGAGCAGGATGGCCGCCGAGCAGACGCTGTTGGTGGCGATGCCGATGAGGAGGAGGCCGAAGGCCGACATTCGGCCCGGGCGCGCCGCGCTGCCGAGCACGAGGAAGAGCACGGCGGCGGCGCCGGCGAGCGCACCCATCCAGACCGCGGGAACACCCAGCACGGTGTGGCCGCCGAGCGCGATGACGATGACCGCCCCCAGCGAGGCACTGGTGGAGACGCCGAGGGTGTATGGGGTGGCGAGGGCCTCGCGCAGCATCGCCTGAAACACGCTGCCGGCGAGGGACAGGGCCCCGCCGGCAAAGAGCCCGAGCAGCGTGCGCGAGACGCGGAGCTGCCACAGGATCGACCACTCGGGCTCGCGGTGCGCGAGGACGGCACCCAGGTCGAGGGGCATGGGCCCCACGAGGGGGAAGAACACGGCGCCGGCGACGAACGCCACCGCCGAACCGACGAGCCACGCGCGGGGCGCGGCGGGATGGCTCACGCGAAGGAGACCCAGCGCCCGCCCGCGCCGTCGTCGCAGAGGCGCAGGCGCGACGAGAACAGGCGCAGCCACTCCGGCGCCTCGAACGCCGCCCCCGGAGTGACGTCGAGGGCGACCCGGCGCTCCGCGAGCACGACGAGGCGGGTGGCGAAGGTGAGGGCCAGGTTGAGGTCGTGTGTCACCGCGACGCAGGTGGCGCCGCGGCGCGTCTCCTCGCGCAGGAGGCTGAAGCAGTGGAGCTGCTGGTCGACGTCGAGAAAGGTGGAGGGCTCGTCGAGCAGCAGCAGGCGCGGCTCTTGAGCCAGGCAGGCCGCGAGCAGCACGCGCTGGCGCTCGCCGCCGCTCAGCGTCGACACCGGGCGATCGCGGAACGCGGCGCAGCCGGTGCGCTGCATCGCGATCTCGACGGCGGCACGGTCGGCTTTCGATTCGAACCAGCGGTCGGCGTGCGGGTAGCGGCCCATCATGACGAGCTCCCACGCCGAGAAGGGGACGTCCGCGCGAACCGCTTGCGGGAGATGGCCAATGCGGCGGGCCCTCTCGGCGTTGTCCAGGCGGTCGAGGGGCTCGCCGTCGAGAGCGACTGCGCCGCCGGTGGCAGGCCGGAGCCCGGCCACGATGTCGAGGAGCGTGCTCTTGCCGGCACCGTTGCGTCCCATGAGCGCGATGAGCTCGCCGGCGCCGGCGTCGAGGCTGACCCCGTCCAGGATCGCCGTCGTGCCGGCACGATAGGAGACGTCCGTGATGGAGAGCCGCGGGGTCAAGGCGCGCCGTCGTCCTGGATGAGGTGGCGCAGCCACTCCGCTGCTTCTGCCACGCGCGGGCCGGGGACGACGAGGGCGTCGGTGGTCGCCGCGTGGATGCGTTTGATGCCGGCGGCGGCCACGAGCGGCTCCGAGCGCCAGAGGGCGAGGTTCGCGCGTCCGTTCCGGCCGCGCTCTTCCGGCGTGTCGCCCATGTCGCCGGTATCGATGACGACGTCCGGGCGCAGGCGGAGGACTGTCTCGAGGGAAAGGCGCGGGTACTCCGGGAGACCGGCGTCGTCGAGGACGTTCGTTCCGCCCGCGATCTCGAGCAGCTCGCCGAGATACGCGCGGCGGCCGACGGCCACGATGTCGCTCAGCGCACCGGGACGACGGCCCACGATCAGCAGCACACGCGGGTGCGGGGCCGATCGGGCCGCGTCCCGCATGCCGCCGAGCGTTTCGGCAAGCTCGGCGGACAGGGCCCGGCCTCGCCCCGGCACCCCCGCCGCCTCGGCAATGGCGGTGATCGACGCATACACGCCGGCCAGACCCGCGCCGTGATCGATGGCGGCGAAGCGCAGGCCGACCGAGCGCAGCCGGCCCTCGAGCGCGTCGCCGTGGGCCTGGATCAGCACGAGATCGGGCGACAGTCGTGCCACCCGCTCGACATCGGGCTTCAGGAAGCTGCCGACCTTCGGGCGATCGAGCACGGCCGGCGGATATCGGCAGTACTGCGAGACGCCGACGACCCGGTCACCGAGACCGAGGGCGAACAGCGTCTCGGTGAGGCTGGGTGAGGTCGAGACGATCCGCCGCGGCGGATCCGCCGCCGCCGGCACGGGCGTGGGGGCGGCGAGCGCCGCCGCCAGCGCGAAGACGGCGACGGCGCGACGTGAGCTCACGCCGCTACCAGGCCCGCGACCAGCGGTTGCCGTCCTTGCCCGTCATCGCTCGCAGGGAGCCGCTGACGCCGGCGGTGTGCTCGATCTTCCGGCCCATGAGCCAGAGCAGGTCGGAGAGCCGATTGAGATACGGCAGCACGGCGGGCGGCAGCACGTCGCCCGACTCCGCGAGGCGCACCACGCCGCGCTCCGCACGGCGGCAGACGGTGCGTGCCACGTCGAACGCGGCCGCCGGCGTGGACGAACCCGGCAGCGACCAGTCGGACAAGATGCCGTCCTCGGCTTCGATCCGATGGACCTCTTGCGTCAGACGGTCGACCATCTCCTGCGTCAGCGGCGCCGGCGGCCTGGTGCTCTGCGGCGGGGTGGCCAGGGCGGAGCCGATGAGGAACAGCTCGCGCTGGACGGACAACGCGAGCTCGGCGAGGGCGGCGTCCTCGCAGATCGAGCGCGCGAAGCCGAGGGCGGAGTTGAGCTCGTCGACGTTGCCGTAGGCCTCGACGCGCAGGCTCGACTTCGAGACCCGCAGCCCGCCGGCGAGGCTGGTCTCGCCGGCGTCGCCGCGCTTCGTCGCGATGCTGCTCATCGGCGCGCCCCGTCGCCGCCCAGCGTCCCGCTGACGCCGATGCGCAGCGTGCGCGGCAGGGCGGGGAAGCCGAACGTCGGCGTGTAGTGCTGGTCGAGGACGTTCTCCACGCTGAAGTAGAGCTTGACGCGCGATCGTGCCACGCGATACGAGCCGCTGATGTCGATCTTCTGGTAGCCGTCGCTCAGGTCGTGGTTCGGCAGCAGCATCGAGTTGCCGAAGAAGGCGTCGCTCAGGAACGTGCTGTCGTCCGACTTGCCGGAGAGATCGCCGGCGAGGGAGACCTGCGCGGGCCCTTTCGCGTATGTCACGAGGAAGCTCGCCGAGTGCGCGGGCCGGCGGAACGGCCGTGCTCCCACGAGCGGTCCGTAGGCGCCGATGGGCACCCCGGGATACTGCGGGTTCTCCACCGGCCCCAGCGCGCTGCTGGAGAAGGACTCCGAGACCTCGGCGTCGAGATACGTGTACGAGGCCACGACGCGAACCGTGCGGCCCAGGAGCGCTTCCGCCGACGTCTCGATTCCGCGCGCGCGGTAGGAGGACGAGTTCACGTATGCACCGAAGGTCGTGGCGTTGGCGACGTCCGCGGGTACGCCGAGGCGGATGAGCGCCGTCTTGCTCAGGAACTCGATGAGATCCGAGTACCGGTTGTCGAAGTACGCGGCACGTACGCGGACCTGCTCGCGGGCCAGGCCCTGCTCGAGGCCGGCATCGAGGCTCCGGCTGCGCTCCGGCCCGATGGGCTCGACCGGCACGGTTACGTTCGGGACGGCGGCCACGAGTCGGAAGAGGGAGGAGCCCTCCTGCGACAGGTTCGGGGCCTTGATCCCGCGGCCGACGTTGAAGACGAGCTTCGTATCGCCGATGGCGCCGGTGGCGGAGGGCTCGCGCAGATAGACGGCCGCCGAGAGCCGCGGCGTCCACGCCGAACCGAAGGCGGCGTTGTGCTCGTAGCCGAGGCCGGCGGTGGCGTAGACACGCCGCCGCTTCGCGCGGGCCTCCAGGAACGAGCCGTAGTTGTCCCGAGTCGTCGTCGACCGCGTCGACGACAGGGAGGTGCCTTCTTCGTGCTCGAAGCGCGCGCCGGCGGTCAGGGCGAGGGCGGGGGCGATCTGGTACGTGGTCTGGGCGGCGGCCGCTTGCCGCTGCGCGCTGGACGCGAACGGTGACGGGTAGACGCCGCCGTAGTCGAGGATGGCGCGGCCGGTGGCGGTCGTGCCATTGGCGCCGCGGACGGTCACGGTATCGCCCAGGTAATTGGCGCCGAAGCCGAACGGATCGAACGCCTCGCCGGTGGGCGCCGGGTTCACGAACTCGTACTGGTCGTCGAAGAGCGCCAGCCGCAGGGCGCCGTGCCACGCCGGCGTGATCTGTGATTGGGCAACGAGGCCGACGTACGTCGATTGCGTGTCCTGGGACGAGTCGTCGGGGACGCCGTACAGCTCGACGGCGTTCGGCACGCCGTAGTCGCTGCGCGAATGGCGCAGGGTCGCGCTGAGGTCGCTCGCGTTGCCCAGCGCCCAGCCCACGCGGCCGGCGAAGGTGTCGTTCGTGTATTCGTTGTTGGGGACGTCGTTGTCAGTGGTGAAATGCGAGTAGGCGCCGAAGTAGTCGAAGCGCCGCGCGGTGCCGCCCAGCGACGCCTCCTCGCGGTGGGTCCCGAGGCTGCCGCCGTCCAGCGATGCCGACAGCTCCGGAGTGCGGGTCTGGCCGCGGCGGGTGCTCACGCTGACGACGCCGGCGATGGCGTCGCTGCCGTAGAGCACGCTGTTCGCATCGCGCAGGACCTCCACGCGCTCGACGCCGGTGACGCCGAGGTCCGCGTAGTTGAAGGCTCCGCCGATGTCGTTGACGGGCACCCCATCGATGAGGACCTTGTTGAAGTTCGACGCGCCGCCGCGCACGAACAGCGATGTCGTGCCGCCGCGGCCGCCGGCCTGGATGACGTGGGCGCCGGGCACCAGGCGCAGGGCCTCGGCCACCGACGGCTTCGCGAGGTCGTCGAGAGTCTGGCGATCGATGACCGCCACCGGCGCGCCGGTTTGCGCCACCGTTTCTTCGGTGGCCGAGGCCGTGACCAGCACGTCCTGCTTGAGGCCGATGGTCAGCGCGATGTCGACGGCGGCGCGCCCGCCGCCGGCGACGAAGAAGGCACGCGTCGTCTGCGCCTTGAAGCCGGAGGCCTCGACGGCGAGGCGGTAGCGTGCGCTTTCGACGCCCGTGAACGAGAACTCGCCGCTCTTGCCGCTCGTGGTGTCGGCGATGGTCTTCCCGTCCCGCACGAGGGCGACCTTCGCGGCGGGAACGTGCGCGCTCAGCGGGTCGCGCACGGTTCCGGCGACGGCGCCCGTCGACGAGGGCTCGGCGGAGGCGACGCGGGCGAGGACGAGCGTGAATGCGGCGATGAGGCGGAGGCTACGACCCTGAAGGCTCTTTCCCGGCATGGGCACTGTCTCCCTTCTCGGAGAGGCAGTCGACGGCCGGCGGTGGAAGGAAGGCGGAACGAGTGCGCATGCCTTCTGTTCGCCGCAGAAAGTCGCTGCGTGAATCGCCTGGGTAGGTCTCCTGGCTCGGAGGGGCGGGTACGACGTCACCCGCGGGTCGCTTCACCTTCCCCGGCCGCATGGGCCGAGTGGCATTTTCGAAGCGCCGCGCCCTCACTCACAGTGGCGGAACCGCGCCGGACTTGCACCGGACTTCCCTGTTATGCCCCACACGGGCACCAAGGCGGACGGATCGTAGCACGTGGGGGTCAGGTCTGTCGTATGGCTTATAGCGGGCTATAAGCCATACGACAGACCTGACCCCAATGCGGCGGCGAGGATCCCGGCGCCGACGGTGATCCAGACCGCGCGGCCAAAATCGTCGGCGGACCCGGCCGGCGGATCGTCGGGGTCGCCGATCCAGAGGTCGGTGACGAGCTGGCCCTGGCGCCAGATCGGCCCCACGAGGCGCCGCCGTATCGCGCCGGCCATCGCCGCTTCCGGCCAGCCGGAGTTCGGGCTCGGCAGGATCCCGTGCTGACGCCAGCCGATGTGAAGGGCGCTGGCCGCCGAACATCGCGGCAGCACCGCCGCCACCACGGCGACGAGCAGCCACGTCAAGCGCGCCGGCACGTAATTCATGACGTCGTCGAGGCGCGCGCCGCACCAGCCGAATCGCAGGTAGCGCGGCGTCTTGAAGCCGACCATGGAGTCCATGGTGCTCACGACCTTGAAGAGCACGAGGCCGGGCACGCCGAGGAGCGCATACCAGAGAAGCGGGCTCACGAAGCCGTCGGTCAGGCTCTCGCTCAGGCTCTCGATCACCGCGCGCCGGCAAGCGGGTTCGTCCATCCGTTCGGTGTCGCGTCCCACGAGCTCGGCCACGCCGGCGCGGGCCGCCTCGAGATCGCCGCGCGAAAGCGCGCGCTCGACGCGCCCGGCGTGCCGCAGCAGATCGCCGAGGGCCAGCAGGCTGTAGAGAAGGAAGAGATGGAGCGCCCACGCCAGGCGCCGATCGAAGCCGGCGGCGGCCACGATTGCTGCCGATGCTCCACCTACCCACAGCAGGGTGAGCGCCGCGAACAGCGCGATGCCGCCACCGTAGCCGTCGGCGCCCACGCGCCGCAGGCCGCGCTCGAGCTGGCTCAGCGTCGCGCCGATGAGCCGCACAGGGTGAAGCGCGTAACGCGGATCACCGAAGGCGAGATCGGCGGCCACGGCGAGCGCCAGGAGCCTGGCATCGGGCTCGAGCGCCGTCAGGCCGAGCGCCACTTCTCCTGCCACCCGAGCGCGATCGCGGCGAGAGCGAGGGCCTTGGGCCCCTCGTCCGGTGTCGCGTGGAGCCGTGCGCGGAACTCGGGCCAGCGCTCCGGCCGCGCCGCCAGGTTCGCGGCCAGCGTCGCCGCGTGCTGCACGGTGGCGTCGCGCGCGACCGAGGCCGGCAGCGTGCCGTGGCGCACGCGATCGAGCACGGCAGCGAGGGCGTGGGCGGCCGCCCCCACGAGCGGCTCGTATAGGGCCGCCTTGCTGTTGCGGCGGAGGAGCTCGAAATCCGCGGGCGCCAGCCGCCCCGACATCTCGTCGAAGAACGTCGCCTCGCGCAGGCCGTAACGCCCAAGGGCGTGGAACACGCCGCGGGTGTAGCTGGGCTCGAGCCCGTTCTGCCATCGCAGCGCTTCGAGGGTGGCGTCGCGCACGGCGGCGCCCAGGATCTCGCCGAGCTTCATGTGCGGGCTCGCGGACGTGAGCGGCGGCGGTCCCTCGAGCGGTGCCGCCACGCAGTACTGGTCGGTGCCGGTTCCGGTGGCGAGATCGGACGAGTAGCAGCTCGGGGCGGCCAGGCGGTGGAGGGCGGCGCTTTTCGCCTCCGCCATCGTGAGGACCATGCGGGCGAGGGCGGCGGGGGTGACGGGGACGCTCACGAGCACGATCGTGTTGATCGTGCCCGCCACGTGCGGCACCTTCTCGATCTTGCCGGGGCTCTCGCGCCACTGAGCGGGGTCGCCCGCGCACGTGGCGTTGCTCTCGACGCCGGCCGTCACCGCCGTCGTCACCTCGACGGGGCCATCCGCCAGGGTGACGACGGAGGCATAGCTCATGTTGGCGGCGGTGCCCATCGTCGCGCTCTGCTCGGCGGAGCGATCGATCTCCCGGCAGACGGCATCGTGATACGCCTCCTGCCCGTGCTCGGTGATCGTGCGGAAGCGCGCGTCGTGGCCGGCGCCCTCGCAGCTCTGGTGGTTGACCAGATGCCGTACGTGCTCGTTCTGGCCGCCGTTGCGCGCCGAGGTCGAAATCACGCGATGCGGCCCGTGCAGGTCCGCCACCACGAACCGGCCGCGCCGCCGCAGGGTGGCGTGCGGGCGGTCGAGAAGCACCTCCCAGTGCGTCATCGGATCCATCGTTCGATTCGCTCCACGTCGAGCGCCTCCCGGACATGATCGGCCCAGCGGTCGAGTCGGCGCTCCCGCCGCGCGGCGTACGGCGCCAGCGCCGCCGGCGCGGCCAGGCCGGCCGCGGCGCGCCACCCGCGGATCATGCGGTGGCGGAACGCGTCCTTGTCGAAGAGGCCGTGCAGGTATGTCCCCATGATCTTGCCGCTCCCGTCGCGCGCGCCGTCGGTCACCGGTGTCTCCGTTCCCTCGCGCCTGATCTGGAAGAGTGGCCGCGTCCCGGCATCGTACTCCGTGGTGCCGAGATGGATCTCGTAGCCGTGCGCCGCGCGGGTGCCTGTCGGTGAGCCCAAGAGG
>Ga0075429_100002472_pt1 | contig 15542 bp, 8 predicted proteins | sample RhiMetdeltSRZDD3_FD_75295 | JGI IMG/M metagenome (GOLD analysis project Ga0075429, IMG submission 75295) | Populus rhizosphere microbial communities from Tennessee, USA - Rhizosphere MetaG P. deltoides SRZDD3 | ecosystem: Host-associated > Plants > Roots > Rhizosphere > Soil | place: USA... | reverse complement strand
GACGGCGCCCCGCGCGGCCCGGCGACCGCGACGCGAGCGCGGCCGCCGCACCTGGTGTGGCCGACCGAGGATCGCCCGGAGCGGCCGGGCGAGGTCTTCGTCGCCCGCCTGACCATCGACGAGGACGGCTACGTCGTCGGCGTCCGGATGATCGAGGGGATGCGCGGTCGTCCCGGCGAGCGCGCCGAGGAGGCGGTCTGGCGCTTCCGCTACGCGCCGGCGCTCGACGCCGCGGGCCGGCCGGTCCGGACCCGGATCGAGCAGCGCTTCATGCTGAAATGACCTGTAGCGCTGGCAAACTCGGTCACCGCAACGGCGATGGTTGCTGTCCGCCGCAGCGCCTGTTAGCTTGAACGGACTCGCAAGGAGAACACCGTGCTGCCGAGCATGCCAGTGCATCGAGATCTCGATGCCGCGCCCCGACGGGGACGCGACATCGCCTTCTCGTTCAGGCGAAGCCTCGGCGGCCACTCCATTGCGCCTCGCAGCTGACCGTCCACGTCCTGGTCTCTGGTCTCCTGTGATCGTCCCGCGTCGTGTCTAGACGCCGGGCTGCGAGGTGTCGATGTCCGTCTATCGCGAGGTTCCCAATTCGGTCCGGTTTCCGGACCTCGAGCTCGAGGTCCTGGAACGCTGGCGGCGCGAGCGCACGTTCGAGCGCTCGGTCGAGCAGCGCGCCGGCGCACCCACCTTCGTCTTCTACGACGGTCCGCCGTTCGCGACCGGGCTGCCCCACTACGGGCACATCCTGACCTCCTTCATCAAGGACGTCGTCCCGCGCTACCAGACCATGCGCGGCCGCCACGTGCCGCGGCGCTGGGGCTGGGACTGCCATGGCCTCCCGGTCGAGCACGAGGTCGAGAAGGCGCTCGGCCTCGGCTCGCGCGCCGACATCGTCCGCCACGGCCTCGCCCGCTTCAACGACGCCTGCCGCGCGCTGGTCATGCGCTACGAGAAGGAGTGGGAGGCGGTGATCCACCGGCTCGGCCGCTGGGTCGACTTCGCCGGCGCCTACAAGACGATGGACGCCGACTTCGTCGAGTCGGTGGTCTGGTGCTTCCGCACGCTCCACGACCGCGGCCTGGTCTACCAGGGGCAGAAGGTGGTGGCGTACTGCCCGCGCTGCCAGACCGCGCTGTCGAACTTCGAGGCTCGCCTCGACGACGCCTTCCGGCCCCGCGACGACGTCGCGCTGACCGTGCGCTTCCGCCTGGCCGGCGCGCCGGCGCAGTCGCTGCTGGCGTGGACGACGACGCCGTGGACGCTGCCGTCGAACGCGGCGGTCGCGGTCCACCCGGAGCTGAGCTACGTCCGCCTCGAGCGCGACGGCGCGTCGGTGTGGCTGGCCGACGCCGCGCGCGAGCGCTACGCCGCCGAGCTCGACGGCTTCGCGGTCGCCGAGCGCCGCAGCGGCCGCGAGCTGGCCGGCCTCGCCTACGCGCCGGTCTTCGACTACTTCGCCGACACCCCCGGCGCCTTCCGCGTGGTCGCCGCCGACTTCGTCACCGCCGACGACGGCACCGGCCTGGTCCACCTCGCGCCCGCCTTCGGCGAGGACGACCAGGTCGTGTGCGCCGCCCACGGCATCGACGGCCCCAACCCGGTGCGCGACGACGGCACCTTCGACGACCGGGTCGGCGAGCTCGCCGGGCTGGCGGTCCTGACCGCCAACGAGCCGATCGCCGCCGCGCTGGCGGCCACCGGCGCGCTCTTCCGGCGCGACACCCACCGCCACAGCTATCCGCACTGCTGGCGCTGCGATCATCCGCTGCTCTACCGCGCGATCCCGTCGTGGTTCGTGCGGGCGAGCGCGTTCCGCGACCGCATGGTCGCCAACAACCGCGCGATCCGGTGGGTGCCGGCCCACGTCGGCGAGGGCCGCTTCGCCGACTGGCTGGAGAACGCCCGCGACTGGGCGGTGTCGCGCAACCGCTTCTGGGGCGCGCCGATCCCGGTCTGGCGCTGCACCGGCTGCGACGCCAGCGTCGTGGTCGGCAGCCGCGCCGAGCTCGAGGCGCGCTCCGGGCGGCCGTTCGTCGACTGGCACCGGCCGGCGATCGACGAGGTCGAGCTGCCGTGCGCGTGCGGCGCGGCGATGCGGCGCGTCCCCGAGGTCCTCGACTGCTGGTTCGAGTCCGGCGCCATGCCGTACGGCCAGGTCCACTACCCGTTCGAGAACCGGGAGGCCTTCGAGGCCGCCTTCCCGGGCGACTTCATCGTCGAGTACGTGGCGCAGACCCGCGGCTGGTTCTACACGATGGTGGCGCTGTCGTCGGCGCTGTTCGACCGGCCGCCGTTCACCGACGCGGTCTGCCACGGCGTCCTCCTCGCCGAGGACGGCCGCAAGATGTCCAAGCGCCTGCGCAACTACCCCGACCCGATGAAGCTCGTCGACGAGCACGGCTCCGACGCCCTGCGCGCGGCGCTGCTCATGTCGGGCGCGGTCTCCGGCGCCGACATCCGGTTCTCGGCGGCGAGCGTGCGCGACAGCGTGCGGCGCTTCCACCTGCCGCTGTGGAACGCGGTGCACCTGCTCACCGCGTACGCCGCCGGCGACGGCTTCGCGCCGACCGGCGACGTCGAGCTCGCCGCCGCCAGCCGGCTCGATCGCTACCTCCTGAGCGAGGCCGAGCTCCTGCGCGTCGACGTCGAGGCGGCGATGGAGCGCTACGACTTCGCCGCCGCCTACCGTGCGCTCGAGGCGTTCATCACGCTGCTCAGCACCTGGCACCTGCGCCTGACCAAGCCGCTGCTGTGGCGGCCCGGGCTCGACGCCGCCAAGCGGACCGCGTACGAGGTGCTGCACGCCGCGCTGGGCCAGCTGGTCCGGGTCGCCGCGCCGTTCCTGCCGTTCCTCGCCGAGTCGGTGCACGCCGCGCTCGGCGCGGCCGGCTCGGTGCACCTCGAGGACTGGCCGGCGCCGCGGCCGGCGTGGCGCGACGACGCGCTCGTCGACGAGATGCGGACGCTGCGCCAGGTCGTCCGCCTGGCGCGGCGCGTCCGGGAGCAGGCCGGCGTCAAGCACCGGCACCCGCTGCGGCGCGGCGCGGTCGCCGGCGTGGCGGCCGCGGTCGTCGACGGCAACCGCGAGCTCCTCGAGAGCGAGCTCAACATCAAGCGGGTCGATCACCTCGAGGACGCCACCGCGCTGGTGCGCCAGGAGGTCGTCCTCGACTACGGCCGGGTCGGCAAGCGGCTGCGCGGCGCGGTCAAGGAGGTCGCGCGCGCGGTCGCCGAGGGCCGCTACGCGGTCGACGGCGACGGCCGCCTGCGCGCCGGTGACCACGTCGTCGAGCCCGGCGAGTACGCGCTGCGCGCGGCGGCGGTCGACGGGCGCGGCGTCGCCGCCGAGGGCCAGCTGGTGGTCGTCCTCGACCTCGCCAGCGACGACGCCCTCGTCCGCGAGGGGCTGGTCCGCGATCTCAACCGCGCGGTGCAGGACCTGCGCAAGCAGGCGCGGCTCGGCTACGACGATCGGATCGTGATGTCGGTGGCCGGCGGCGCCGAGCTGGCGGCGGCGCTCGACGAGCACGGCGCGTGGCTGCGCGAGCAGTGTCTCGCCGAGGCGATCGAGCCGTCGCCGCTGGCGTCGCCGCTGGCGTCGGCGTCGGTGGACGTCGGAGGCAGCGACGTGGCGATCGCCCTGGCGCGCGTGGCGTAGCGCGGGCGCGAGCGCGCAGGCGCCCACGCCCCTGTCGCATCCTGCGACACGAGGCGTGCCCGACGACGGCGTAGATCGACGTCCGGGCGTGGCGCCGTCCGGCACATGTCGTGCAACTCCCCGCGATGGCTGGGTCGGACCCGGCGCGGAGACCTATGCGCAATCGCAGCTCTCGCTCGATGGTGGGATCGGTGATGGTGGCGGCCGGGCTGTGCGCCGCGGCGTGCGGCAACTTCGACGGCGGCGTGCCGATCGGCGGCAACGGCGGTGACGGCGGCGCGGGACCGGGCCCCGGCGTTCCCGGCGATGGCGGCGTGTCGCCGACGCGCCCGCGCTGCCGCGGCGCCGGCGATCCGTCGTCGCCGTGGATCGAGCTGGCGACGCCGGCGATCAGCGTCGACGGCGGCGCCGTGTCGTCGGCGATCGGCCGGGCCACCGCGGCCGGATCGATCCGCCTGGCGTCGAACGGCGGCCTCGTCCTCGCCGCGTCGTCGACGCCGCCGCCCGGGCCGTCGATCCCGGCGGCGCGGCCCGGCGGCCGCACCCTCGTCGACGCCGATCTCGTCGCCGACGTCTCCGCCGCCGACACCCTGCGCATCGACGGCGACGTCCAGACCGGCGGCAGCGACGCGACGCGCACGCTGACGTCGACCGCCGGCGACATCGTCGTCTCCGGCGTGCTGTGCGCGGCCGACCTCGGCGCCGCCGGGCAGCGCCTCGTCCTGCGCGCGCCGGTCGGCACCGTCTACGTCACCGGCGCGGTGGCGACCACGCCCGACGACGGCGTCCTCGACGGCGACGCCGGCGGCGGCATCACGATCCAGGCCGTGCGGATCGTGGTGACCGGCGAGCTCACCGCCGCCGGCGAGCCCGGCGAGGGGAGCGCCGGCGTCCGCGGCGGCGACGCCGGCGCCATCGCGCTCACCGCCAGCGATTCGGTGATGCTGGCCGGCCACGTCGACAGCTCCGGCGGCGATGCCCGCGGTGCGGCCGACGCCACCGGCGGCAACGCGGCGGCGGTCGCGGTCAGCGGGCACGGCGACGTCGAGCTGCAGGCGACCGTCCGCCTGCGCGGCGGCGCGGCCGAGGCCACCGGCGCCGGCGCGACCGGCGGCGCGGCGTCGACCTTCGCCATCGACAGCGACGGCGCGGTCGTCCTCGATGGCGCCATCGACGCTCGCGGCGGCGGTGCGGCCGCTGCCTCCGGCGCCGTGCGCGGCGGCACCGCCGGCGTGGTGCTGGTCGGCAACCGGGCCCCGCCGCCGTCGCTCGAGGTGCGGGTGCCGCTGTCGCTCGTCGGCGGCGCCGGCCCCGACGCCGGCGGCGCCGGCGGCAAGCTGTCCCTGCTCGCCCGCGGCGGCGATCTCGTCCTCGCCAGCGACATCGTGGTCGACGGCGGCGCCTCGGCGCACGCGCCCGGCGCCGCCGGCACCGTCACCGGCCGCGGCGACGGCGGCGCGATCCGCCTCGCCGCCACCATCCACGGCGTCGGCGGCGCCGCCACCGGCGCCGCGACCGCCCCCGGCGGCACCGGCGCCGTCGTCGATCTCGAGGTGCGCGCGCTGACCGGCCCGATGATCGTCGCCGCCAGCGGGCAGATCGTCGCCGACGGCGGCGCGTCGTCGGGTGCCGGCCGCGCCGGCGGCGGCGGCAACCTGCGGCTGGCCAGCCGCGACGGCGACGCCTCGATGGCCGGCCAGCTCCTCGCCCGCGGCGGCGACGCCCCGGGCGGCGACGGCACCGGCGGCCTCGGCGGCGCGCTGAACCTGTGGACCGACACCGACTACGACGGCATCGGCGGCAACCTCCACGTCGAGACCACCGGCGTCATCGACGTCTCCGGCGGCGCCGGCGCCCACGGCGGCAGCGCCCGCAACAACGGCGGCGTGGGCGTCGCCCTGTTCCCGGAGCACCAGGAGCAGCTGGCGGTGCTCCTCAACAGCGAGACGATCGAGGGCGCGCCGCAGGACGGCATCCTGGTCAACCTCGGCACCGTCATCGCCCGCGGCGGCGCCCGCGGCGGCTGGGGCGGCGACATCATGTACCACGGCCGCCTCCCCGACGGCGGCGAGCATCCGGTCCCCGGACAGCTCGAGATCGCCGGCGACGGCGATGGCCGCCCCGGCGACTTCGCCGCCGAGTAGGCGCGTCAGGATCCGCAGGTGACCCGCGCGCTGGCCCAGTCGGCGTGGTCGTACGCGCTGGTGTCCACGCCGACGACCTGCAAGCGCAGCGAGGTCACGCCGGCGAGATCGACGCGAACGCTCCGGGTCGCGGTCGCGCCGGTCATCGTCCCGCTGTCGTAGACCTTGCGGCCGTCGGTCCAGACCTGGAACCGGACGCTGCCGCGATCGCCGACCTCGTCGTCGACGCCGACGTCGGCGGTGAACGTCGAGCAGGCGCCATCCGGGCGCAGCTCGACGGCGGCCGGCGCGTGGACGCCGAGCCCCTTGGCGTGGGTCGTGCCGTTCAGCGTGATCGTGCGGCCGTCGCCGGTGCCGCGCTCGCCGTTGCTGCGGTCGCGCTCGACCGGTCCCCACTCGCTGGCGGCGTAGCTCCACGGCTGGTCGCTGACGAACCCGGTGACCAGGCCGGGCTCGGCGCCGACGATGCGCAGGAGCGCCAGGCCGTGGGGCGGCACCTGGACGCCGTAGCGGCCGGTGAAGGAGCCGCGATTGGCGCGCGCCCACAGGTCGCGGACGGTGGCGGCGCCGGTGCCGAGGCCGAGGTCACGCCAGTCGACGGTGAGGGTCGCGGCCGCGCCGCTGCGGTTGAGCAGGCCGACGGCGCGGCCGCCGCTGGCCGCGATCGGCTTGGCCCAGACCTGCAGCCCGCCGCCGAGGTCGCGGACCTTGACCGCCTGGAAGCCGAGGGCGTCCTGGTCGACGTCGAGGACCTCGCGGTGGGTCAGGATCGCCTTCGCGGCCGCGCTCATCGAGCGGACGTCGTGGCCGGCGATGAGCGGCGCCGACGCCAGCGCCCACAGGCCCATGTGCGTGCGGTACTCGAGGTCGCTCATGCCGCCGTTGCCGATCTCGAGCATGTCGGGATCGTTGTAGGTGCCGGGGGCGGTCGCCGCCGGGTGGCGCGCGTTGCCGTCGAAGGTCGACAGCATGCGCTCCCAGGTGTCACGGATGTCGCCGGTGGTGCGCCACTGCTGGGCGGTGACCGGCCCCCAGCTCCACGGCTCCTCGCGGCCGCCGTTGTCGCTGGCGCTGAGCACGATCGGCCGGTCGACCGCCGCGATCGCCGCGCGCCAGCGGCCGAAGACGTCGCGCAGGACCAGGCCGTCGGCGTTGCAGCGATCGGCCTTGATGTAGTCGACGCCCCACGCCGCGAAGGTGCGCACGTCGCGCGCCTCGAGATCGACGCTGCCGGGCGTCTTGCCGGTGCAGGTCGCGGTGCCGATCGACGCGTAGATGCCGTAGCGCAGCCCCTTGCCGTGGACGTGGTCGCCGAGCGCCTTCATGCCACCGGCGAACTTCGACGGCTCGGACTGGAGGTCGCCGGCGCCGTTGCGGGTCTTCGCCGACCAGCAGTCGTCGATGGTGAGGGTGTCGTAGCCCGCCGCGGCGAGGCCGCTCGACACCAGCGCGTCGGCGATCTCGCGGATCAACCGCTCGTTGATGCCGCGGCAGCCGAACCGGTTCCAGCTGTTCCATCCCATCGGCGGCCGAGGCGCCGGCGCCGCCACCGCCGTCTCGATCACACCCTGGTCCGCTGCTTCGGCCATCGGCTCGTCGGGACCGAGCTCCGCCACACAGCCGGCCGCCATCGCCGCCAGCGATACCGACATCGCCATCACCCGCATGCTCCACCTCGCGATCTGGAGGGGATTCTCCGCGGCCGGACCTACCACTGTCGGTTGCGGCGGTGGGGCTGGCGCGTACAGACATCGTCAGTCCTCACGGGAGGCGCCGTCGGATTGATGCGAACTGGACCTGGATTCACTGCGCGGGTGGGGGAGGGACGGCCGTGTCGACACACGTGTCGACACGTTTCGCGGCGGCCGCGCAGGAACCCCGCGAAGAGCCGTCGCGGCGGTCCGCTCGCGCCTGGCATCGCGCGTGCTGTTCGCGCTCGCCGACATGACGAGACCTTCCCGCGTACTTCTGTTCCTGGCCCTCGGCGGCTGCGGCGTCGGCATCGGCGGCGAGGACGACCTCCTCGGCACCGAGGAGGCGAACGTCCAGGTCGCGGCGGCCGCCGCGATCCCGGCGACCGGCGATTGCACCCACATCATCGCCACCCGCCTCGCCGACTTCCAGGTGACGGAGTACCGCGGCCTCCTGGCCGACGCATCGCTGGCGGTCCGCGCCGGCGAGCACCGCGTGACCGCCACCGCCTACCCGCAGCCGTGCGGCACCGAGCCGCCGGCGGCGCCGTGGCGCGCGGTCGCGCAGACGGTGACCTTCGTCACCGGTGACAACCTGCTGAAGCTCAACTTCCGCGCCGACGCGTCGGTCGGCATCGATCCGACCTTCGGCGACGCGACGCCGGTGATCCGGGGCAGCCGGGTCCGCATCGGCCGCAACGGCGAGGACGCCGCCGGCCCCGACTACGCGCTCGACGGCTGGGAGGTCAAGCGGATCGGCGTGCCGCCCGTCGGCGGCGGCGGGGGCACCCCGGCCGAGACCGTCGTCTTCTCGACCCAGGGCAAGGGCAACCTCGGCTACTCGCCGCGCGGCATGGCGGCGACCACGACCGGGCGCTTCGTGTTCCAGCTGGCGGAGGTGTTCGAGCCGCTGCGGGTCTTCGACGGCGCCGGCAACTTCGTCGAGAGCCTGCCGATCGTCTACCCGAACGGCCGCCTCATCTGGGACAACACCGACGGCCTCGACGCCATCGACCCGACCCACTTCGTCCGCACCGGCTGGATCAACGCCGACGTCGGCTGCGACGCCAGCGGCGACAACTGCACTCACGCCGGCCTCGACATCCTCGAGCGCAAGGTCGGCGCCGGCGGCGCGCCGTTCGTCGAGGTCACCAAGCAGATCCTGCTGCCGTCGCTGCCGAACGCGCCGCTCAACGAGGAGTACCCGGTGGGCGTCGCCTACGTGAATGGCCGTTACGCGGTCACCACGCTGCCCGAGGGCTTCAGCCGCCTGGTCCTCGTCAACGACCAGGGCGCCGTGGTCGCCGGACCGACCCGCATCGACGGCACCGGCGCCGAGGGCGTCTACTCGATCGGCGATGGCCGCATCGGCGTCCTCGAGTACGAGGGTCGCCTCACCACCTACGACGGCACCACCGCCGCGGTTCGCCCCGGCGAGGAGCGCCGCTACACCGACGGCGCCGGCCTGTCGAACCCGACCAGCGTGACCTGGAGCGACGCCGCCGGCGGCTACATCGCCCTCGCCGGCAAGCGGCTGGTGGTCTCGACCCCGAGCTTCGACGCCGTCACCAACCTCGCCATCGATCTGAGCGCGTACGCCGCGCCGTCCGGCGTCGAGTACCGCCCCGACACCAACCAGCTCCTGGTCGTCGACCGGCTGCCGCCGTTCGCGCCCGGCAGCACCACCGTCCGCCAGCCGGCGGTCGACTTCTTCAGCCTGCAGACGTCGACGAAGGACCTGACGGTCGCGCTCCAGGGCGTGCCGATGCCGGTGCGGGCGCGGACCCTGGCGTGGGTGACGTCGCGGCAGCAGATCGTCAGCCACTACCGCCGGCCGGGCACCACCGCCGACTCGTCGCTCGACCCGGTCGCCTTCGTCCACAACCTCGACGGCACCCTGGCCCGCAAGATCGACCTGACCGCGTTCGGCGTGCTCCGCATCGGCGGCGTCAACTACCTGCGCGGCAGCGACGAGCTCCTGTTCGTGGTCGTCGACACCAGCAACGTCACGCGGCTGATGGTCACCGACCTCGCCGGCACGCCGCGGCGGTCGATGCGGACCACTGGCCTCGACGGCTTCGTCGAGCTCGCCCCGATCGCGACCGGCGTGAACGCCGGCGACGTCGGCGTGATCTTCGGCCAGCCGAGCGAGTACGCGCGCATCGCGCAGCCGTAGCGGAAGGCGCCACCGAAACTCGGGAATCGATCCATCCGGTTCCCGGGCGGTGCGCGATGCTGGCGCCGTGCTGAGCCGGCCCGCCACGCTCCTCGTCTCCGTCGCGCTCCTCCTCGCCGGCGCCTGCGGCGCCGGCACCGCCGGCGGCTTCGCCCGCCGCGACATCCCGGACGCCGTCCTCGCCCGCAAGGCGGTGGCGTACTCCGGGTACCGCACCGGGCAGAGCCCGGACCTCGGCAAGTATCCGGCCGAGACCGAGATCAAGCAGGACCTCGAGCTCCTGCTGCGCGGCGGCTGGGGCTTCATCCGGCTCTTCGACTCGGGGCCGCACGCCGAGCGGGTCCTCAAGGTCATCGCCGACAACCGGCTCGATCTGAAGGTGATGCTCGGCGTCTGGATCTCCGGCGCCAGGGCCAAGCACGACGCCGAGAACCAGGACCAGATCCGCCGCGGCGTCGCGCTCGCGCACCAGTACGCCGACGTGGTCGCCGCGATCAGCGTCGGCAACGAGAACCTCGACGACTGGTCCAACGTCCGGGTCGCGCCGGCCGAGCTGGCCGCGTACATCACCGACGTGCGCCGCCAGGTCGAGCAGCCGGTGACCACCGACGACTCGTGGCTGCCGTTCATCCTCGGCCAGGACGGCGAGACCTCGTACGCCGACGTCATCGAGGTGGCGAAGGCGGTCGATTTCCTGTCGATCCACGTCTACGCGTTCGCCGACGCCTACTACGAGAGCTGGGAGTGGAAGCAGCAGGCGGTGCCGGCCGCGCAGCGGGCCGCCGCCATGATGGCGGCGGCGATCGCGTACACCAAGGACAGCGTCCGTCAGGTCCGGGCGACGATGGCCGCCCACGGCCTCGACCTGCCGATCGTCGTCGGCGAGGTCGGCTGGAAGAGCACGACCCAGTTCACGCCGACCGACCCGATCGCCGAGCGGGCGATCGAGGTCTACCTGGCGCACCCGGTCAACCAGAAGATGCTCCACGACGCGGTGATGGCCTGGGTGTACGGCGACGGCCGCGACGACGACAGCCCGGACGCGGCGTTCGTGTTCGAGGCGTTCGACGAGCCGTGGAAGGGCGAGTGGGGCGACGACAACTGGGGGCTGTTCGACGTCAACCGGGTGCCGAAGTACCTGGTCTGGGACCTGTACCCGGACCTGAAGCCGACGGACGCGCCGGCGTACACCGAGGCGGACGCGGTCTGCTACCAGCCGCCGCGGCCGGTGCCGGCGGTGGCGCCGCCGCCGACGTCGTCGCCTTGAGCGCTGCACTCTTGCGCTGATTCGTGAAATACGGTAGTAGAGGTCGGGTCGTGCGAAACGCATCGATCCTCGCCTCCCTGTGTGTCGTGTTCCTCGTCGGCTGCGGCGCCGCGGCCCGGCCGGTCGCGGTCGCTCCGGCGGCGTCGCCACCGCCGTCGCCGTTCCCGAGCGCCGCCGAGCTCGATCGGGTCGCCGCCGCGCCGGCGCGCCCGGTGAGCACCCGGGCGATGGACGTGCCGACCTGGGACCTGGCCGGCCCGTTCCCGGACGCGCCGACCGCCGCGCCGGCGCCGTACCCGGGGCCGTGGGGGGCGCTCCTCGACGAGGCCGCGCGCGGCGGCCGGTTCACGCCGACCGCCGACATGCACTGCATCGCGCGCGAGGTCGGCCGCTTCTTCCTGCGCCACCGCGCGCTGCCGGCGGAGACCCTGCGCCACCACATCGAGGGCTGGTGCGCGACGCCGGCGGTGGGCGTCGACCTGCAGACGTTCTCCGGCGACGTGCCGGCCGGGGTCCGCGACGAGGAGGTGCTGGCGCAGTGGGCGCCGGGCACGCGGCGCATGCTGGCGGCGATCCCGGCCGACGCCGCCGCGATCGCCGGCCTCTGGTACGGGCGCGAGGACGGGCGCGCGATCGTGGTCGTGGCGCGGGCGATCCCGCTGGTGCGGCTCGACGCGACCTCGCTCGCGCCCGACGCCGACGGCGTGGTCGTCGTGCGCGGCGCGCTGGCGACGCCGTCGTCCCAGGTGCGCGTGCTCGTCAACCGCGGCCGGCTGGCGATCGCCGCCTGCAGCCTCGACGAGCAGGTCGCGCTGCCGCGCTTCGAGGCCCGCTGCGCCGTCGATCCGGCGGATCCGACCGCGTGGATCGAGCTGAGCGCGCTGCCGCCCGGCCGCATCCTCGGCAAGGCGGTGCTGCGCCTGCTGGCGCGGCGCGCCGGCGCGGCGCCGTCGTTCGCGATGGCCGAGCCGTTCCCCGCCGTCGACGGCGCGGCGCAGGCGAGCGGCGGCGCGGCGCTGGCGGATCTGGTCAACCGCGCGCGGTCGGCGGCCGGCCTGCCGACGCTGGCGATCGCCGACGACGAGAGCGCGCTCGCGACCCGGCTGGCGCCGCACTTCTTCGGCCCGCTCCTCGACGGCGATCCGGCCGGCCAGACCGACGTGATCGCCCTCGGCCTCATGGCCGGCTGGCAGGTGCCGGCGCCGGTCGCCGACGCCGGTCTGTACTCGTCGTGGACCGCGTCGAGCGACGCCCGGTATCTCATCGCGGCGGCGCTCGACAGCCCGCTCGGCCGCTCGGTCCTGCTCGATCCCGACGCCAGCCACCTCGCCGTCGGCGGCGTCGGCGACGGCGGCCCGTCGGTGCTCGGCGGCCTGTTCGTCACCTACCAGACCGTCGTCGAGGACGCGACCGCCGCCACCCGCGCCGTCCTCGAATCGATCCAGGCCGCCCGCGCCGCCGCCGGCCTGCCGCCGCTGCACCTCCTCGGCGGGATGGACGCCGACGCGGCCGACGTCGCCGCGCAGCTGCGCACCGGCGCCATGACTCCCGACGACGCCCTGCATCGCCTGCTGGCCCAGGTCGCGCGCCGCTCGCCGGGCGTCGCGCCCGAGGGCTGGCTCTTGTCGACGCCGGGCCTCGACAAGCTCGAGCTCCCCGACGGCGCGCGCACCCCCGGCGACAACGCCGCGGTCGTGCTGGCCGCGCCCTACCGCCCCGCCGGCGAGCCGTGGTGGCGGTGGGCGGTCGTGATCGTGGTCGTGCCGCGCTGAGCGCCCGTCTTCGGGCGCGATCTGCCAGCGGCGGCAGGGCGCGGCACTCCGCGGCCGGCGGCTCGCGGGGCGGCCGCGCGCTGTGTACGCTCGGAGCGGAGCCAACGTGGGCAAGGCGCGGACGACGAGGGGACCGGCGAAGGCGGAGCTGGAGGCGCTGAAGCAGCGGATCCCGTACCTCGGCGATCACGGGCTCCTCGTCATCGCCACCGACGGCCTCGACGACCGCGCGCTCGATCTGGCGCGCCGGATCGGGCTTGTCGACAAGCGCGCGCACCGCCAGCTCGGGGTCGGGACCGCGCACTGGGAGGACGTCATCCGCCTTCTGGTCGACGCGATCAGCATCGGGCTCGAGGGCGGCAAGACCGACCGCGGCTTCGAGCTGGCGCGCGAGGCCGAGCAGCTCCTGCGCTACTACCGGGTGCTGCCGGTCCGCAACCGGGCGCTGTACATCTCGGGCACGATGCTCGGCGTCGGCGTCGCGGCCGGCGTCGGCGCCGGGCTCGGCTACCTGCTCGAGGCGCTCGGCCTCGGCACCACGGTCCTCGAGCTGGTGACGATGTGCCTGGTGGCCGCCCTCGGCAGCATCGCCAGCGTGATGATCCGGCTCGATAAAATGCACGCGCTCGACGAGGACCAGCCGTCCGGCTTCGTCCTCATGAGCGGCGCGACCCGCCCGCTGGTCGCCGCCCTCCTGTCGGTCGCCGTGTTCCTGGTCCTCGATCTCGGCGTCGTCGTGATCCAGCTCGGCAAGTCGACCAGCGCCGACGGCCACGAGACGCCGGCGCTGCGCCTGGTCGCCGCCTTCCTGTGCGGCTTCAGCGAGCGCTTCGCCCGCGACCTCCTGGCCGCGGTCACGCCGGTCGGCCGCGACGCGCCGCCGGAGGAGTGAGGGCGGGGCCGGCGAGGTCGCGTCCGCGAGCTCGGCATCCGATCGATCGCCGTCCCGGCTCTCGGGTGCGGCCTCGGGCGGCCTCGACTGGACGGTGGACCGCCCCGTCATCGAGCGGGCACTCGTGGCGATCCCGGACGTGCGGGTCGTGCTCTACGAGCCCGATGCGTTGATTCTGCTTGACGAGGTTTGGGGCGCGTTCGACGAGGTCGGTGCGTACCCGACGACGATCTCGCGCGAAACACGCCACGATGCCGCGAGCGCGCCGATCGCGACGTCGAGGACGTTTTTCTACTCGAGCGCGCGCCTCGCGGCATCGCACGCGAACCAGAGCGCTCGAAAACCTCGTGCTAAGGAGGCAATGCGCGCGCGGCGCGCCGGGGAGGAGACGCATGTCGTTCGATGCGGTCGAGAGTGGCACGGCGGTGGACGCGATCGGGTTCGGGGCGGAGCACGGCGCGCGAGCCGCGGAGGACTGGCGCGAGATCCATCGCCAGCTGCGCCGGCTCGCGGCCCGCCGGGCCGCCCTCGACGCCGAGGAGGTCCGCTGGCTGCTCGCTGCGCGTCGCGCCGAGGTCCACCGTCATCTCGGCTTCGCGAGCTGGATGGAGTACATCGAGCGCACCCTCGGCTACGCCCCGCGCACGGCGCTCGATCGGCTTCGCGTCGCCGAGGCGCTCGAGACCCTGCCCGCGACTCGCGACGCGTTGGCCTCGGGCCATCTGTCGTATTCCGCCGTCCGCGAGATCACGCGCGTGGCGACGCGGGAGACCGAGGCCGCCTGGATCGACGCGGCGGCCGGCAAGACGGTGCGCGAGGTCGAGGCGGGCGTCGCCGGTCACAAGCCGGGCGACACGCCCGACGACCCCGGCGATCCGGAGATTCGCCTCCGCCGCATCACACTCGAGCTGCCGGAGGATGTCCACGCGCTGTTTCTGTCGGCGCGCCGCCACCTCGAGAGCGAGACCGGCGAGCGCCTGACCGACGGCGACGTGATGGCGTGCCTCTGCGACGCGGTGCTCGCCCACAAGGGCGGCGATGGCCGCCGAGCGCCGCGCTACCAGATCGCGCTCACGACGTGCGCGAGTTGCGGTCGTGGCTGGCAGGATGCCGCCGGCCAGGTCCTCGAGGTCTCACCGGGCACGATCGCCCGCGCCCAGTGCGACGCGCAGCGCATCGGCCGGGTCGACGGCGACCACCCCGAGCCGGTCACCGACGATATCCCGGCCGCCGTGCGCCGGCAGGTGGAGCGGCGCGATCACGGCCGCTGCGCCGTGCCGGGGTGCCGGCGCTCGTCGGATCTCCACATGCACCACGTCATCCCGCGCGCGGAGGGCGGCGATCATGACCCGAGCCGACTGCTGCTCCTCTGTACCGCGCACCATCGCCTCGTCCACGACGACCGCCTGCGGATCGGCGGCGCCGCGCCGCACTTCGCGTTTGCCGGCGTCGATGGCCGTCCATACGGCGCGGTCGCGCTCGACGAGGTGGAGACAACGCCGCCGCCGAACATGATGGCGGAGGCCCGTGCCGCCCTCCGCACCCTCGGGTACTCCGCGGCCGAGGCCACCGCAGCGGTCGACCGCGCGCGCGCTCACGTGGGCGCAGGCGCGTCGCTGGAGGAGTTGATCCGGGCCGCCCTGCAGGCGTCCGCATGCCGCCGCCCTCGGGGTCGGGCTCGAGGTCTTGCCCGACGACTCGTCGGAGCAGGCTCAGGGCGTCGCTGATCGGCGGCGTCGTGGCCTTGGCCTTGGCGCCGCAGCCTCCGCTTCCAGCCGCTTGCCCGTCGGGAAATTCCAGCGCGCTCGGGCCTCCTTTGAGGCCCGTTAGATCACGGATGGCCCTGCCTGTCGATCCGGTTAGCGGATCGGCTCTCTAGGGGCGCTCCGTCGGCGTGGGCTCCGCGGGCGCCGGGACGGCGGCCGGCGGCGTCGCCGGC